>OLGB01000533.1_pt1 | contig 54032 bp, 50 predicted proteins | sample 1605691 | NCBI WGS metagenome assembly OLGB01 (sample SAMEA3888925, study PRJEB22519) | human gut metagenome | biome: human gut; feature: human-associated habitat; material: faeces | place: Denmark | collected 2010
ATCTTCACACGCAGGAGGTCACTGGTTCGAGTCCAGTAGTCTCCACCAAAAAGAACCTGATTTCGCAAGAAATCAGGTTCTTTTCTTTTATTCACTACGAAAAAGTTTGATTTAAATTTCCGCTTTTTCTCCGACCAATACACTGACCAATACGGCAATAGTAGCCGATAGAATGGGGCAGCACCGGGCGGGAATTTGCCCGCCCGGTACTGCCGTAATGGTTACAATTTTTTTGTATGGTCAGAAAGAATCCATCCTTCCATCTCACACGCGTCTGCAAGCGCTTTGGTGAGCTTTTTGATTGGAAAGTCTGGTGCGGTTTGTATAATGAGTACCAAATGTCCCCAATCCACATGCAGGTTTAGAAGAGCGCTCTTCTCCAGTGTCGAACCTTCATCAAAATGAAGAGGGAACTCTTTTTTCAGAACAGAACAATTCAGATAGACGTCCGCCCTGGGAATCTCCGTATGGATACACTGATAGAGAGATGTATACAATCCTTTGGGCAGCCGGTCAAAGAGAAAGATATGCCTTTCCCCTTTGCTCATCTCCTCTTCTTTGAACCAACGGCACTGTTCCAACGCCATTTGGCGCAGTTCTGGAAAGTGCGCCTCCCACAGGGCACAGGTATGTGCGGTATAGTCCGACACGGTCAGCGCCACAGGTAGCCCGGCACTGACCTCTTCCGCAGTGCGCTGTACAATCGCATGGAAGGGGCACAGTGCTTCCTCCTGTTCGGCCGAGGCCGCCAGCGCCCCATATCCTCCGGGAAGTCCGTATGATCCCGTCATGCCGACAGTTGCTTCCTCTGCCCGGAACTCTCCGGGCATCAGCCAAAACTCCCCTAGGCGCAGTTCGTTAAGCAACCTGTCAGTTCTTTCTTTTCGTTTCCGGAAAACCATAGTTGCTCTCCCACATCCGCTTCCTATGCTCAGGAACAATTTAGCCTTCCAAATCGCATGTATCAGTAATCACTGCTGTAAAATTTCTGATTGGCAGCCTGGTAAAGTCAACCACATATTTATGGAAGAGTCAATTGTCTTCCCTCTTTTTCACAGAGTGTTTTTATCTGGTCGATGCACTTCTGTACACTACCAGGAACTTCAATCAACAAATAGTCATGCAGTTCATGGCAGAATACCCGCACATCAAACGAGCTCTTCTCCAACTGTGCAAAGTTCGGTTTTGATAGCGCCTGGCAGTACCCATATCCATAGTATCTGTATTGCAGCAGGCTGTCCTCCGGAATCAGCTGCAGGAGTTTCGGGCTGTTATATTCTGATACGCTTATCAGTGTGGATGCTGTCCGGCAAATAACGTTTCTTCCCAGGGACTGATACCCAGCAGCAAACGATGCATGCTCCAGCGAGTCTTTGCAGGACGCGAGATGTTCCAGAACAAAGGAATACTGAGAAAGGATCTGTGCGCCACATAGGCGCATGAACTGCGGAAACCCAGGGTCAGAATCCTCGTAGCGCGGCTCCATACACAACAACTGGTTGGCCGGATAAGCGGGCTTTTCATGGGAATAGAATCCGCCTATGCGCACAGTAATATCCGTGCTGATTAGTTCGGTATCCCGATGTATTTGGTTATGATTTCCCCACTTCCATAACATTTACATCACTCCGTTGCAGTCATATCAACGCCCCATCTGCCAAGTGCGTTCCCGCCGCAGGACCCTGCGATACCAAGTACAAGACCACCAACAGCACTGCCGATTGCCGTTCCCACGCCCGCTTTGCCAGGGCCTGCCAACGGCGTGGTTGCTTTTCCCCTCTTACCGACCGGCTCACAGGTCTGCCGTTTGGCCTCGTTTTCGAAATTATACGGTGGCAGATCCGCCATCTTCAGGAGGCGGGTGAGCTGCCTGCACGATGTCCGCACCGCTCAACAGAAAGGCTCGTTGGCCCTTTCGTCAGATAGATCCGCGCCCAGATCTGCGGCAACAGGTGGGGCTCATTTCAAACCGCTGCCTCACTTCACTGTGATTTCTCGCAATATCTCAAGCTTTCACCTTGAATTTTACACCGCATCGCTTGCTTGGTATTCCTCTTGGCATGTCCGTATTTCAGTTCTTATTTTATCACTTTTTGCCTATGCACTTCTAGGCTCTGGGCGTCTATATCTATTATATATTGTCTACTGCGGCACGAATCTTAATATTGTGCCCAGTGACCCTCTTTGTGGGCAAAGGCCCTGCTGTTTGATTTGTACAATTGAGGCTCCGAATCCACTGAGATATATGGACTGAGAGCGGTACTCAAGCTTCAGTGGTACAGCCTGGTTGGTTCCATTAAAATCGCAGATTTCTAGAAGCCTGCTACACCGAAAGAGTTCCTGTCTGCGCTGCTTATGCTTTTGTGTTCGGATTATCATCCTGGTGTGTCAGTAAATCCGTTGCTTCCGATGGCAGCGTTTCTAGCGGTTCTGTTTGGTGTTGTGCCGGTAGAACTGTATTCAGCAGTTTCTCTGTGGGAGCAATCGCTGCAGCGATTGCTGTATCCAGGGAGCTCACTTCCACGGTGAGGCGGCTTGTACTGCTTACTAATTTTTCGGTTTTCTGGTCTTCTTTTCTGCCATCGTCGGGCAGAACTTCTACGCCATAAACCATTTTGCAGCAATCCTCCTTTCGTTGCTCCGTTCTCTCTTGGAGGTCCGCTGTCTCACAATCAACAGCCGGTTTTTCGTTTTTCCGAACCGTTAGCCGATCTGTTGGATAAATATCCTCTCCTATATGATTACCTTGATCATCATAACGTTTAACAGTTCGGGACTCCAATGTGCCATCCGCATTGTGACGGCTGATTTGGACTAATCTGCCCTCGCTGCCCCATTCATAGAGATAATAATAGCGCAGAGCCCCATTATAGCTATACCAATCATACCAATCATGTCGGATCAGATATCCCGCATCATCGTAACTGAAGGTAGAGATTTCCTCCATACTTCCATCAGCATCCCTTCGAACTTCTCGAATTTTATTCCCTTTTTCATCATATTCAAAGGTGACATAGCTGCTTACTTCCTCACCGTTAAAATAGTAATCGATTTGTGTTAAGCGCCCGCTTTGATCATATTTGTTAATAATTTTGAAAAGGACTCCGTTATCTTGTATATAGCCCCAGTCCGTCAAATTTTTTCCGTTTTCATCATAAATAATATTCACATGTCCAGTCTGGTTTCCAGCAGGATCGAAAGAAGTGGCGGATGCCTCTCGTTCCTCGGCGTCGTACGTGTAAGTATGCCTTGGCGGCTTTCTCATAGGCCTCTGCCCGCCTGGGAGCGATCTCGATAGCTGCAGCGAAAGCGATAATGGCCTCCTCGTAACTGCCTTGTAGTAAGTACCGCACACCCAGATCGTATTGTGCTTGCCACTTCAACTCCGCATTCTGGCCGCAGGATGTCAAAATAACAGCTGCCAGCAGCAGGATGGACATGATTCTTGCCTCCAAGCGAAACTCCCCCTCTCAACAAAAATATCCCATGTAAGGGAGTACAGAGAACACCAGGGCCGGGAGATCGTCAAGTCTCACCGAGACACCAGACCGGGATGCCTGGAGGTGTGCGCTTTTGAAATGACCGAACAGACACGATGAGAAGATCACCGTGTCTGTTCTTTCCAACTTCACTTGATAACTTCTCGTGCATGTATGATCTCCGCCGTTTCCAGCAACGTGACTGCGGGACTCAGCTGATCCGAGGGAGCGGCACGGAATATTTGCTTCAGCCTTTCCCCACCCGTTTTTCTTGGCCTTACATAGCAGCTCTCCTGCGCCTTCAGGAGGATTGAGGTGATGTTGTCTCGCTCTCCGCGGACCTTGCACAGTTCAGTTGCCTCATAAAGTACCGCCGTGAGCGATTCTTTTGAGTTGAGATAAACGAATTGAAGCTGTTTCTCGATCTCCTCGGACGACAGCTCATGGATCAGGCCGTCTGAGCACAAAAGATACAGCGCATCATTTTGAACCTTTCCCTCTGAAAAGACAGGTGTGATGATCTGCTCTCCGGTCCCAAGGCATTGGAGCAAGATATTCCGCTGAGGGTGGTGGCGGATCTCCTCCTCGGTGATCCGTCCGGCGGCAATCTCTCTGGCCACCAGAGACTGATCCTGTGTCAGTTGCCGCAGCCTTTGCTTCCGCTCATAAATGCGGGAGTCGCCGATATTCAGCGTCAGATACCGATCGCCGTATGCAAAAAAAGCAGCCACTGTGGTACCCAACTGTGTACCAGATTCCATTGAATAGCATAGGAGCGCGCGGTGTTGACGCTCCACCATTGCAGTCCACTGGCGTCGGACCTCAGAAAAATCTGCACCGCATAGTACGCGAAATTGGGAGAGGTTGTTGTCAAACCAAGATCCAAAAGAACGAACAACTGAGGCACTGGCAACTTCACCTTTTTTCAGGCCGCCCATACCATCGCAGACAACCGCAAGCACCGTCTCACCTATTCCGGCAATGGCAGCACGACGAACGCAGATACTGTCCTGATTGGTCCCCTTCTGAACGCCGGTATCTGTATATGCCGCGACAAGGTATTCCATCAGGTCGTCTCCTCCCGGATAAACTTAAATTTCTCATTGCCTAACCGGATCATGTCACCGCTCCTCAGGATCTGAGGAATAAAGGGGACGAGAGCACAGTCATTGACATATGTCTTATTAGTGGATCTCTGGTCCGCGATCACGCACTCCCCGCCTTGGATGGAAAACTCCGCATGGCGGCGGCTCACAGCGGCATTTCCAGAGACACGATATGCTACGATGCCCAACTCTGTGCCCACCAGAAATGGGAAATGCGTCAGCTCCACCAGCTCCTCTGTCTGAAGGCGCTGAAGATAATAGCGGACGGTGGGTGCCGGCTGCTCCTCGCTCAAAAGCACAGTCCCACTTGCCGTCTCGCCCAGCAGGCTCGTCTTGTTGCTGGAAGTTGCTCCGAAACAGCCAACATCCGTTGCGTCAGTATCCTGCGGCGCCGGCCGGAAAAATCGATCCTGCTGGGGATAAATCTCGGCAGACGGTGGTACATGAGCCTTTGGTGTACCTGCAGCGACGACACAAGTTTGGGCTTTGATAAAGCCCTCAAATTCGCTCAATGTGAAGGGGGCAGGCCTTTCGATCCAAGTGCGGCAGGCGTCGAGGAAGCTGGCCTGTTCATATGTGCTTCTCACGGCCCCGGCAATCAACTGGCGGAAAAATGCTGTCAATGAGGCCTCGCGTTTGCTGGCAATCAGGGGAAGATAAATAAAATGGACAGACCGGTCACCGAGCTGGATGTAGACTTTATTCAGTTCCAGGACCAAGTTTTTGTGATTCAGGTAGAGCTGCTGCATCTGCCGGAACACATCAATACATTGGAGCAGGATGTCGGCGAACTGCTCCCGACTGAGGATGCAGGTCAGGTAGTATTCCAGGGTGGAGTATGCGGATATGTCATACAGCAGGACGTTGTTCCTGCGGCCCTGGATTGTGATAGGGGGGATCAGTTTTGGGATCGCACCTGACGAAAGGATCTCGATCTCTTTTGGGTCAAAATGCTCACACCAGCCAAGTTTCGCAGAAAAACGACGAATGTTGCCCTCTCGATCTGCAGCCAGTCTCATTCCGCTCACCTCATCTCAAAATTCCGTCATCTGCAGGGAACTCCCGGTTCAATCGTGCCTCCAGTTTCCGATACTCCAGCAAGCCAAGCTCTGCGGCGTGCAAAATGCCGCTTGCCTCTTTACTGACCTCTCTGGCAGCCTGTTGGCAGGTACGGAGGCGCTCTCCGATTTCATATCGCGATTGGATCTCCGGATCAACTGTCCCAACAAGGCCGACAAGAGCCTCCTCCAGCCGGATGGCCTCACCCATAGCATCCCGAAGGATCTGATTTGCCGAGGAGACGCCTGCAAAAGTAATATGAATGTAGGCCATTCTCTTCTCCTCTTATCAGGCTGAGGTATCTGCCGAACCGGCGGCAGCTTCCTCGCTCAGGATTTCCTGGATTGCCTGTGTCATATCACGGCTTAGAACATCTGAATCATCACTGATCTTCTCACAGGCACGGACTTGGATATCGATTGCCTTGCAGAGCCAGTCCACTTCCACGCCTGCCCAGGCGTGCATAAGCTCTTTTTTATACAGAGAAAGAAGTCTGGCGACATGAGCTGCCACGGCGCTTTGCTGTTTCAATGCCGCCACCTGCAGGTCTGCCTCCACAAAGTTCATCGCCACAGTCAGTCCACCTCCGAAATACTATATCCTGTACACCATGTTCGCAGGAAGGAACTCCCAGTTGCTCTCATCAAACGCTGTTACATAGACGACACACGTTACGGAGATGTCCGGGTCATCTTTCAGTGAGACTGTGATCCGTGCGGTGCCTGGCTCGTGAGGCGTGATGAGCCCATTGTCATCCACGCTGGCAATGCCGGGCGCGTCAGACTGCCAAATTACATCCGGCACGGATTCTGCTCCATGCAGATCCAGTTCCATCTGATAGGGCGTATCGCTTTGCAGAGACACTGTGTATCGTGTCAAGTCCAGCAAACCAATATCAGATGCTCTTCCATTCTCTGTATCCTGGAAGGATTCTTCCGCCTCTTCAGAGTCCAGCAGAATCTCGACTTCAAACAACGTCCATTTTTTATTGAGTGCTTCGGGGGCAAAACGGATTGGGGCATCATCCTTGCTTACCAATGTCCACTTTCCGGTAATACTCAGTTTATTTGCAAGGGTCTCCTTTGTCCCAACTTCGAGTTTAATGACCGGCAATACGACTTCTGTTTTCAAGACGCACTGCCCCCACAGCGTGTAGCCGCGCGATTCACCATCTTCGCCATCCTTCAGCGTCATTCCATATTGCAGCGATGCAGACGCTTCACCATGGACTCCGACCTTGAGCTTGGCATCAATGATGCTGATGCCAAGTGTCTTCAGGACGACAGCCGGAGCAACACCGGCTTCTGCTTCAACAGCGGCTTCCAAAGTTGACGAACCATCCTTGGTGGTAACTTTTTTGAGATTTCCTTCACTGTATTCAAACTTCGTATTGTTTTTTGCCTCCAGCCGGACTTGAATCTCGCCGGTTGCCTCCGCATAGAGAATCAGTTCCATTTCGACAGACAGGCCTGCGGCTACCGGGATTGGAAGTGTTGCAATGGTAAGTTCTTCTTCAACCTTGCCTTTCAAACTCACGTCAGCTGTGCTCTCATAGTTCGTCTCGACGGCCACACGCTTGATGCCGGTAGGGATCCCAAAAACTTTCTTGAACTCAAATCCGGTCTCAACATATACGTTGTTCAAAGAGATACTCCCAGTGAGATTATATCCGCCCTTGTACTTGTCTGTGACCGTCAGGACTTTTTCCATTCCGTTTTTGTCTAGGTACGGATTCCCGTCCGCATCTTTCAGCAGAGTGATCGTCTGCGGCGCGGAAAAATTTGAGCCCTCAAAGATCTTTCCGAGGTCCTCGCTAGGCGACGCACCAATATCCCCCCCGGTGCGCAGTTCCGGCGGTATCAGCCGTTCTATCGTCACTTTATGATTGTCCCATTCGGGTGAGACCGAAAACGTTCCTTTCGTAAAGTTGATTTTGAAACTCAGGCTGATTCCCTTCGCTGTCTGCCGGGCAGCCGGCGCTTCACCTGTATAGGTCAAATTGTCTATGCAAAATGCTTCACCCGAGGCCGAAAGAAAACCTGCCGCAGCTTCACCTGCTGCGGTCACCCCATCAGCCAGCTGCGCGCCTTCCATTTCTGGGATACCTGAACCATAGACTTTATAGCTGTCAAAGATCTCGCCAAGATCCGGTTCTACGGTCTGAATGACGGCAACATCGTTTTGAACAGAAACTGCGGTGGCTTTTACGGCAACTCCAAATGGGTTCATGGCATCGCCCGGTACAACGAACACCGACCCTGGTACAATGTCTTTGGCGGCGTCTGCGGGCATGATCACTGTGCTGCCACTGACGGTAATATTTTCGACAGACGGCAATTCGACGTATGTATCGGCAAAATCAACCTCTGCGATCTCGCCCTCAGAGCTGTCAAGATAGGCCTGAGCTGCCGCATTTGCCATGTCCTGCGCATCTGCGGGCAGCACGCCGTCGGACAAATCCTCACTGCTATCCAAAATTCCCAGTTGTACAGCCTGGGAAAGGACATCCTCTTCCGCTGTGTTTTCGCTATCGATGGCACTGGCGGCAAGTGCGGCAGTCACTGCCATAAATTCCTTTGTTGCGGGAGCATCCGGATGAAACGCATCCCCTTCTTCGTACGCGAGAACGCCCCACTCCTTGCAGGACTGCACATACGGAAAGGCTGGCGCTTCCTGGGTGACATCGGAGTAGTACGGCTCGGCATTGACATAATCCGACATACCCATCTCGTTGCCAAGAAGTATGATCCACTCTCCCCGAGTGATTTCCTCACGCTCCTCCGCAGTCTGACCGCAGCCGCTGAGAGGGGTCAGATTTACCACCAAAATAAGCACCAGCAGAAAGGAAGCAATTCTCTTCTTCATGGTTATACCCCCGCACAATGTGTTATGATCCTCGGGTCGATATCCCGTTGTGTTCAAAGTTAAGCGTCTGCGGGATGCTCTGCATCCCGCAGACGCAAAAATCAAATAAATTGGCTTGCTGCGTTGGACTGAAGGGTTCCTTCCATGGTCTCATACTGCTCTACGGTGTTATCGAGAAATTTGGCGTAGCTTTCAATCACCTCACGGTATGTATCAAATTTCGGTTGCATACCAGTGATTTTTGAGCGAATGGTATCAGAGGTGTCGGAAGTCCAGTCAGACTCCAACGCCGTAATGATGGTCTTGATCTGCTTCAAGGTATCGTCCAAAGTTTGGTTGTGTTTGCGGATCTGAGCGTTTTTAGCACGTACTTCTGCAAATGTGATTTTAATATCCGGCATTGTGTGTTCCTCCTTTTAGCTGCCTTGGGAAAGGGTCTTGGCCTGCGCGGCAACATTGTCCTGCGTCGCACGATAGGATTCTGCCACCTTGCGCAGATAGGCAGCATAGTCCCGCATCAGGCGTTCCATTCGCTGGAAGTCGTCACGAAATCCTTCGATCTGGTTGGTGAAGGCAACATTATCCTCGCCGCTCCAAGCATTCTGAAGATCGCGAACAGTCCCAAACAGAGCGCCGTACTCACTCTGATACTGATCTGCCAGCCGTTCTACCTGTGCGGCGGTGCTGTCTAAGCGGCTGGTTTCAACAATGATTTTTCCTTGTGCCATGTCTGTGCTCCTTTCAATATCCATCAGGAATTATATCAGCATGAGTCTGGACCCGTTCCGAAGACCGAGATTCCAGGCAGTCATGTTAATATTGAGGATTTCCCCACTTTCCAAGTCACAGAGCAGCGGTTCCGCTGTCGGGGAGTAAAGTGCTCCTGATATCTGCGCCAGAGCTTCTGAAACCAGCGGTGTGATCTGAAATAGTCTCATATCGGCCGGGATCCGGACGTCAAAGCTCCTTAGTGCAGCAGGAAGATACACCTCAACAATCAACTTGGTCAATTCTCTGCTTCCTCCTCGCAGTCCTCTCCGACAATCAGCTTTACAAGTGCAGGCTTTCCGCGTTTTACCAAATAGCCAAAGTGCGGAGGGATTTCTGAATACAGGCTATTGGTCAGTTTTGCAATTTTCAGGCAATACTGATCCGTGATTCCATCGCCGACCCAAATTCCGTTGTTTCCGGAGACATGACGCCGGTACCATCCAGCGGTGTTGAATTCTGAAACTTCCTTTGGGCTTCCGCACAGAATGAATTTTATGCGGTAGTGCAATTCTGCTTTTTCCAGCAACGTGTTTAACTTGTCCTTGTCTGCTTCTGACAGTCCTGAAAAAATTGTTGGCAGGCCGGTCAATACATAGTACTCCGGATCATAGTCCTCTGCGTCCCTGCCGTCTGCGGCAGCGCGCTTATATAAATTGTTGCGATGCACCATTTCTTGGAACAGACTGTTTATGTGTCCTGCAAAATTGACCCTCAGGTAACTGTAGGACATCTCTTTTGACTCTGCCATGAGTTCTGCACCGTCAAATACGGTGACAGATCCGCTCAGTTTTGACAGCTGTTCGACAATTCCTTGCGCGGCCGCCCCCAGCTCTTCCGCATCTTGGGATAGGACCATGGAAATCACAAATCTGCTTACATTCCAGGTGCTGATACGCAGAGAGGCCTTTTCAACACCTACAGGAACGGCGGATTCCGTGAAATCACTCGGAAGAAAACTCGGGACAACTCGCGCAGGAAGTGTCGGAACAGGGCAAGCACAGGTTCCGGTTCCTCTGCTTAAGCCATTCACAAAAGCCCGAAGAACGCTTTGACTGGCATCCTGCGCAAAATGCGCTGCCTGGAATTCATAGACGCGGTCCTCCTTGAAGATGCCTCTCCCTTTGATCTTGGGCGGGTAAATCCCTCTTGTCCCGCTGAACAGGCCAATGTAGTCGGATGGATCATTGAGCTGCAGCGCATATACCTCTCCGAAATTTTGGGCAACACGATACCGAATCGTATTGGCGGCATTGGCGGTGACCAGAAAATAAATGCCATACTTGTTACACTCTCGGGTGATCTGGATCAGTTGGTCATCCAGCGCCTCGAATTGTTCCGCGAATGCGGAATAATTGCGGAGGATGACCAGGATCTGCGGTAAATCTTCACCCGTCTTCCGACAGTAGCTTTCATAGCTTCCGTCGCCCTCAGTGAACCGCTTTTTCCGGGCTGCGATTTCATTCTGGAGCATCTTGAACAGATTCAAGATCTTTTCTCCGTCTGTTGAGAGCAACACATCTTTGCCACGAGTTTCACCTTGGAGCGAGGCATGACTGAGAACACATTGCGGTAGAAGTGGACGGTACACTGCTGGTATTTGGCCTCAGGAAACACCTCTCCCACGGCTTCCAGCATACCAAGACACTTGTCTCCAACGATGAGTTTCACGCCGTCCAGACCACGGCCACGCAGCCACTGGAAGAAGCTGACCCAGCTGGCCTTGTCCTCTTTCATATGATGATCACCTGGCTCAGTTGGCGTGCGACAGGATATTGCGGGTAGCTGGTGATATCGACCAGGATGGAGAGACAGAAGCACTCTGGTGTATAGAGGGCGCCTCTTTCTTGTGGAATCAAAATATGGAATATCAGGATTCGTATGCTCCGACGCCAGGTGAAGATGTGTTTTTCTTTTCTGGCAGCAGGGGCGCAGACCTTGTAATGGCAGACCCGGGTGAGAACGGGATTCTGATCTACACTGCCAGATTTGGGACTGGCTTAACGGAAGATCTCGAGTTTGAGGATGGGGTCCTGACATTCACATACAGCGAGGGGAAGAGCACACGATTCCAATATGATGGCGTAAACAAAGAGACGGGAATGTTCGAATTAAAAGAGTCCGTTCCTTCCGAGGAGGAATACCTGCGGGAGGGCGTCTGGTATGAATTCAATCCGCACGATGAATTTGTGAACATATATCATTTTTCTGATTTCTACAATGGATATACGACACAGAGGCGTACGGATACAGGCGAAGAAAGCAATAATGGGCAGAGTTTCCGGTATACAGTTTCGGAGAATGGCAACCGTGTGACAATCCAGCGCAACGACGGCAGCGAGGATAGCTATACCTATTATGCTGATTCTGGATATGGGGCAGCTCTGGCCAGTGAAATCACGTACGATATAATGCCGGATGGGAACCAAGTTCCACTCCAGCGAATTATCTGGAAGTATGATTCACCGCCAACAGCGAAGCAGTTGGCACAGGATGCCAGAAGCAGACGGACGATTCAGATTCCTGAATCTGCGGCACTTGTGAAAAAGAGCGGTTTGGAGCAAATTATTCCACCGACTGGTATGGCGGAGGACAATATATCTCCATGGATGGGACGAATGTTTTGTGCTTTGCGGATCATGGAGATCCCACTTCTGACAGTGCGGTAATCACTTCGGTAATAGGGGATGGCGGGACATTCCTCTATGGAAAGACGCAGGATGGAGGCTATCAAGTTACACTAGAAGAGATAGAAGCGTTTTTGGGGCAGACCCTTGCAGTGCAAGACGGTATGGGCGAAGGAGAATATTGGGGCTACGCCAATCGGAACGGCTGCAACATTCAGATCATTTTTTCCAAGACCGGCGATACATATGAAACCATGGAAGTGTGGGCACAGGCACAATAAAAATGGAATGAACGTTGTCACGCAAAAATATGGAGAAGATCATGAAAGAGGAATGTTATGCGTAGAAAAACAATCATGCTCTGTGTGCTGCTGGTATTGATCTTGTTGCCAGCGTGCGCGGCACAGAGGAGAAGCGATGATTTTGAAACATTCGCCCAGGAAAATTCGCCGGAAATAGACGAGAATGATATCTTTCAAGTTGATATTCCAATACCTCAGCTGGAAGAGCATCTAGACATCCTGAATAATGATCTCTTCTCTGAACTGGGGATTTTACCAGTCGCTCAGTGGTATGAGTACTCTGTGATTCCTGAAGAATGTGTCCAAACAGAGGATTCCTATACGGAGGTCGTCAGGTTGCAGCATTCCGGGGAAATCTTTGATGTGGATACGAAGGTGCTGCTTCATTTTGGTTACCTTGCAAGCAAAAATCAATGGATTTATAAGAGCGCTGAGATTCCGGAAGATGCACAGTGGCCGCTTTTTTCATGCAATATAGAAGGAATATGGACGCTGGAAGGCGTCAGGACCCAAGAGCTGTGCCCATACGAGCGATATGGAATCGATCTGGAGATCTTGATTTATGATTACGAGGCCACGGATCAAAGCGGCATGGAGTTAGGCCGGTTTGATTGGGTCGCATCCAATCTGGAAACTTCCTCTCTTCGGGGTACGGGATATTTTTCGGCAGATGATCCTCTGTATCTGGTTTTGACGTCTGAACAGATGTACGGAGGCTGGGGGGTTGATATCACGGCCGATAATGGAAGATATGATGAACAGGGAGATCCTCCCCTTACGAGATATACGCTGGTAAAGCAACCCTAGTGCACGGTCTTCGGGGTTTTATTTCCAAATAAAAATGAAAGGAGAGAAAATAATGAAACAAAAATTGAAAAAATGGATATTGGTAATGGCTGTTTTCTTGCTGGTAGTTCTGTCCGGGTGAGGGAAAAATAAGTATGCGACAAATGTGATAAGGAATTTTCAGGGGACGCCTATTACGGAATGATGAGGACGGAAACATATTGCGAAAATTGTGCCCGTAAATATTGGACACCGCTGCCTTATCAAAATTATGTAAAGTGAGCGGGCCGGCACAAAAGAAACTCATAAATTCAGGAAGCAACTTGTCGAATTTAAAACAGCCAAATGGTGGTGTCTGATCTATGAGTTCCGTGTACATATGATCTTGGGCCCATTGTGAATGGATAGTTTGATTGTGGGTCCCACCGGCATTACTGCGGAGGATACACAGTATTTGGAAGTGCTACGGACAAAGCGGCGTACAAACATCCCGATCACATGCTATGTCGGTGGAATCCTAATTTACGAGTGGTATGCAGGAGGAAATTGGGTGTGCAGCGGGAGGTGTGTCTATACAATTGCTCAGCCCCGCCTTTTCTCTGAAAGAAGCATATTATACAAGGTAGACTTCCGCTGAAGTTTAGGCCTTTGCGGACAGAAAGTTATCCGGAATGCATAGGGGCGCGGTGCCGGGACATAGGTACTATCTTTTTGCAAAAAGGCTGTTCAAGGGGGTTGCTGGAAGCGACTTGCGCGGATTACCGAGACATTTTCCGTTGTGGTTACCATGCCTTGCAATCGTCAATGTCAGCAAAAGGAGATGTGTGAGGCTCCAAGTTGCGTTCTCAGCAGTCCGTCCCATTTTTCGCTTATAAAAAGGAGAGAACAATTTGATGAAAAAGGTTTTGGTACATATTCTGACCTTTGCGCTGCTGCTGTCGCTGACACCAGTAGCTTTGGCGACAGGGATGCAGATAGAGGTGAGGAGTTCGAATATCTACAGAAATGATTACGGTTCATATAGCAGTCGAATCAGATCGTATCTCTATCAAAATGGTTCCGGCCTGACACGGGTGGAGATGAATGACCTTACGATTTCTGGTGAGCTTAACTGTGTGGTCATTGAAGATTATGACATGAACTTCCAATTCGTGAACCAACGGATGATCGAGCCTGAACTTCCGCTTTGGGGCGGTTTCTTTGCCGGAGAGAAATACAATTTCCTGGTTTTTGGTCAGACGAATGAAGAGGAGGATGATAGCAAAGAGGTCATCCGTGTGGTGAAATACGATAAAGAGTGGAACCGTCTGGGCCAAGCCAGTATACGAGGGGCAAATACCACGATCCCCTTTACAGGAGGAAGCTTGCGGTGTGACGAATACAAGGGTTACCTGTACATCCACACTGCTCATGAGAAATATGCGATCGGAGGCGTGAATCACCAGGGGAACCTGACCTTCGTGGTTCGCCAGAGTGATATGACGATCTCGGATGCATCCTGGGATATGTCGACGTACTACCCCGGCAATGTCAGCCACTCGTTCAACCAATTTGTTCTGGTGAGCGAGGAGGGAAAGCTCGTTACTTTGGACCACGGTGATGGCCGGCGCAGGAGCGTGGTGATGATTGGCCCCAATGCTAATACCGCCATCGGCCAGCTGCTGGTAAACACTGGTGAAAAAAACTGGTATGTTGAGCTGCAGAAGTTCCCGGGAGAGAGTGGCCAAAACGAAACCGGCGCATCCGTGGGCGGCTTGGCAGAAACTAGTAGCGGCTATGTGGCGGCCTACAACTATGACGGCGGAAAACTTAGCTCCTGGAACAAGGGAGACCGGATGATTTATCTCCATTATGTGGATAAGAAAACCATGGCAGACACACAGTACCAGCTGTCCGTGATCCCGGGAACTACACCGATGATCGCCTCTACTGGCCTGGAGGGCGGCTATGTACTGTGGAACAGTGGGAAAGATTCCAGCAGATTAAATGATACCCTGTATTATGTATCCTACAACGCCGAGGGTGTACCCGGTCCTGTCCAGACAGCCCAGGCGCCTCTGTCCGATTGTCAGCCTATCCCCTTTGACGGCGGCGTAGTATGGTATGTGACCAATTACAATCCAAACAACCCGAATTCTAGTCCCAATCCTACCTTCTATGTGCTGGATGAGAATGGTGTAACAGTCCATTCCACCGATGCCACGCCGGAACAACCGGAGCAGACATTCTCCGATGTCTCCCCCGACGCCTGGTATGCTGACGCTGTGCAGACAGTATATGAGAAGGGGCTGTTCACTGGGACCGGGGAGAGGACCTTCTCTCCAGAGGCCAACATGAGCTACGCCCAGTTTCTGACTGTGCTCAGCCGTTTCTGCGGCGACCTGATCGCTAAGGGAGATGAAAGATGGTATGACGGGTATGTGAGCTGGGCGATCGGGAAGGGCCTCATCCCCGCTGAGATTCGGACAAACTTTGACCCAGAGGCCCCTATCACCCGCCAGGACATGGCTGCCATAATCGGGAATTTTCTGGAGAAGTACAAACCTGACTATGAAAAGCTGACTACGGCGAAGAGTTCCTACGCTGATGCATCCTCCATCTCGGGCTATGCCATGGACGGAGTGAATGCATGCTTCCAAGCGGGCATCATGCGCGGCAAAAATGACAACAACTTCTCCCCTCATGCTACCACTACCCGCGCTCAGGTAGCCGTCACCATGGTGCGTCTGGCACAGATCATGGGCTGGTGAGGGAATCTGTTTCCATAAAGCAAAGAGGAGGCGGACGCAACACACGAGATCCCTTTAAAATTGCCTGACCAGAAGGCTTGCGCCAGCAGGAAAAGACAGGCTGGGTATAGGCGCAGAGAAAAACATGCGGACCTGGATAAGCTGATTGTAGCAACTTTTGAAGCACTGCGGTCCGGAAAGTACTGGTACGCAAGGTTGCCGGCCAATTGACAAAGATGTGATTTGCGGCAGAAAGCCTGCCGGGAATGGTTGCGATTAACAAAAAATAGGTGCAGTGATACATTTCCCCACCAGGCAGTGCGGTAGGGCCTGCGCACGGCAGGTTGCCTGAACCGAAAACAGCACTTGACAGTTTCTCGATTGCAGGCTGCCATCACGGAAACACGGCCGCCTTTTGCGGAAAGCGTCCCCGGCCCCGCCCAATGAGTGGAGCCGGGGACTTGACCAATACGCTGACCGATATCCGGATAGCAGCGGGTGGACACAGTGGACGATGACCTCTTGCCTGTTCTGAAAAAATGGAGCAGAAAGTACCGGAAAGCGCCTGATAGCAGACCTTTCCCATCCAGACGAATCTTCACACGCAGGAGGTCACTGGTTCGAGTCCAGTAGTCTCCACCAAAAAGAACCTGATTTCGCAAGAAATCAGGTTCTTTTCTTTTTATTCGTAGAGAAAAAGTTTGCTTTAAATTTCTGCTTTTTCTCCGACCAATACACTGACCAATACGGCCAAAGTAGCCGATAGAATGGGGCAGCACCGGGGGGGAATTTACCCGCCCGGTACTGCCGTGATGGTTACGATCTTTTTGTATGGTCAGAAAAAATCCAACCTTCCAGCTCACATGCGTCTGCAAGCACTTTGGTGAGCTTTTTGAGTGGAAAGTCTGGTGCGGTTTGTATAATGAGTCCAAATGTCCCCAATCAACATGCAGGTTTAGAAGAGCACTCTTCTCCAGTGTCGAACCTTCATCAAAATAAGGAGGAAACTCTTTTTTCAGAACAGAACAATTCAGATAGACGTCCGCCCAGGGAATCTCCGTATGGATACACTGATAGAGCGATGTATACAATCCTTTGGGTAGCCGGTCAAAGAGAAATATATGCCTTTCCCCTTTGTCCACCTTCTCTTCTTTGAACCAACGGCACTGTTCCAACGCCATTTGGCGCAGTTCTGGAAAGCGCGCCTCCCACAGGGCACAGGTGTGTCCGGTATAGTCCGACACGGTCAGAGCCACAGGTAGCCCGGCACTGACCTCTTCCACCGTGCGCTGTACAATCGCATGAAGGGGGCGCAGCGCTTCCTCCTGTTCGACCGAGGCCGCCAGCGCCCCATATCCGCCGGGAAGTCCGTATGATCCCGTCATGCCGGCAGTTGCTTCCTCTGCCCGGAACTCTCCGGGCATCAGCCAAAACTCCCCTAAGCGTAGTTCGTTAAGCGACCTATCGGTTCTTTCTTTTCGTTTCCGGAAAACCATAGTCACTCTCCCACATCTGTGATATCAACTACCCATTTTCCCAAAGAGGAACCTGCAACACCAAGAATCAATCCGCTTGCAATCCCGCCCACAGCAGTGCCAAGCCCCGGTAAAATTGCCGCACCGATTGCAGCACCTGCCAGAGCGCCGCCCAATCCGAGATTATGTGACTGGCAACCTTCCGGTTAGGCAGCTTCAATAGAACGAGCAGGCAGAGTGTTTACTCGAACAAATGGGTTCTTGTAATATTCTCGCCCACCTTTTCATTCAGTCGGCTTACTGTAAAGTTTTTTGCCAGCAGATTCGGTACAACGCCCCCCAATGTAGCTCTGGCAGATGCATTGGGGGGCGCTTTCGACTATCACTATTTTTGTTCATTTGCTGGTCCAGGTTTCCATTTGCCGTATAGGAAAATCATAGGAAGTGCTGAATTTCCATATAGTGTGTTCTGAAGAAGTCCACACTCAGGAACTCCTCCATTGTCAACCCGCACTCTCCCAGCTCTCTTGGCGATTGCACATTTTTCTTCCAATCTCCATGATAGTCAGATCCTCCTGACACGAAGACCCGCCCCGCAGCAATCCGGCGCACATCTTCCCAAATTTCTTGCTCAGGCCGTTTGTCTTTGCAGGTGGTCTTATGATACGTGTACCTCACCTCTATACCGTCCAGTCCTGCACCTATCAGCCTTTCAAGAAACTCTCCTCTGGATATCTGCTGGCCACGAAACACGATGTTTTCATCAATTAAGTAAGGATGCGCCAAAATACAGATACCACCTGCCTCGTGAACCATATTCAGGATCTTTATGGAATCTGGTTTTTCTCGCTTCACGCTGAAATAGGGGGTATCACGCACAAGCAGTTTTGCTTTACTCCAATCTTCCGCATAGCCCTTAGCCGCCATAAAATTAAAGATATGCTTTTTCTGGATCTCTTTTATCGTAACACCTGCAAATTCAAGGATCTCTTCCATGGACATGGAAAATCCCTTCTCATTTAACCGGCAGACAGTTTCCGTATAGGAGCGTTCCTTACCCCACTCGATATCCGAGATCTGCTGTACGATAGCTGGGTCATCCCAATCGCACCCAAGCGCAACTATGTGAACGTCTTCCACCTGTGTTTCACACGAAAACTCTACCCCTCGAAACAAGCAAATCCCCTTAGTTGCAGCATATTGTTCAGCCGGTACATTTTTCTCATCTTCCGGTGAAAAAATCGTTTTCAGCGGCAACACATCATGATCTACAATGGCCACCGCTTTTAGCCCAAGGCCCGCAGCTCTGGAAATTAGATCTCTATAACTCTCGTTTCCGTCCGAATTGGTGGTATGGGTATGCATATCACATGGGTAATTTGCTGACACAGGGATACACCTCCTTATCCAAGCAGCTGCTTTATTGCCCCTCAAGGCAGATCGGTTCCATTGCAAACAGGCGAATGTACTGCTCCATTGCGCTGGACATCCGGTCCATCAAAGCAAAATCAAAATCCAGTGGAGCAATTTTGCTGTCCGCCAGCAGTGCTCGTGCCCCATCCAAATAGGAGTGCTTCAATGCAGTAGAAATATTGATTTTCGCCGCTCCCAGTCCGATAAGCTTTTGAAACGTCTCCTCAGACAAGCCGGTGCCCCCATGCACTACCACGGGCGTTTTTTCAATGCCCAACTGTTCCATCAATAAGTAGTTAATACAGGGCGCGGTTTTGTAAACGCCATGGGCCGTCCCCAGCGCTGGAGCCACTGCGTCCACGCCCGTCTGTTCCACAAAATAGAGCGTTTCCTCCTTAGTGGCGCCCTTCGCTACCTCGGCGGACACGTCATCCTCTACTCCGCAAATAACACCGATTTCCCCTTCAACAGCCGCATTTCTCCGGTGGGCATAGTCTACGATCTTCCGGGTCTTTTCGATGTTCTCCTGCAGCGGCAACGCTGAATAATCCATCATAACCGCGTCCCAGCCAGCGTCAATACAAGCAATCGCCAAAGCATCATCGCGGCAGTGATCAAGGTGCAGAGCTACCTGTACCGATGCGTTCTTACGCACAGAATCGACCAGAGCCAGCATTTCGCCCACTCCATATTTCTTCACAGTAGCCGCTGATGGCTGCACAATCACATTGCGTCCAGCCCGACAAGCAGCTGCAGTAACTGCGCGCATAGTAGTATGGCCCAGGATATTGATGGCAGCACAGGCGGTTTTTTCTAAACGGGCCTGTTTCAACACCGCAACAAATACATTTTTATCCAACATAATTCTCTCCTTTGCCAATATGGGAGAGGAGTCTTTGCCGTGTGTTTCTCAAAACTCAAAATGCAGGGTAATCTTGTCCCCCCGATATAGGACCTTGCTGTACTCAAACACAATCCCTTCCGCATTCTTGATGATATCCTCTAAAATCAGCAGGGGGGACCTGGGTTCAATCAACAGAAGATCCGCCTCTCGTTCCATTGCGACAAGAGAACTCAACGTCTCTGATACGTTTGCAGATTTCAACCCGTATTTCTTATCCAAGATCACGCACAGCTGCTCACTCTCAAGATTTTCAGGCGTAAAATTCGGACAGAGCCTCTGTGGAATGTAGGAACGGTGAATGCTGATGGGAGCGTTGTTGACTGAGCGGACCCGTTCAATGAAATAAACTGGTGCCCCGACGGTCTCTCCCAGTTTATCCGCCGTATTCACATCAACAGCCGTCAATTCAAAATTGATCAGTTCCGTGGAAGTCTGGTATCCCATCAACTCCAGTTGCTCTCGGATTCCCATATATGCCAGCGATTTTGTAGTAATTTTGGGTTCTGCCACATAGGTGCCCTTTCCCTGTACGCGGTATAACAGCCCCTCATTGACAAGTTTGGTCAAAACAGACCGAACTGTCATCCGGCTGAGTCCGTACATTTTGCTCAACTCGAACTCAGACGGAATGGGGTGGTTGACTTCCCATTCTCCGTTCATGATACCGGAACGCAGGATATCTTCAAGCTGTATGTACAAGGGTTTTGCACTGTTTCTGTCAAGAATCATGTAGAAATTACGCCCTTCCAAAATAATTTTTGGATATTATACCATATATTTACTCTGATTACTAATTAATTTTGCATTGAAACATATGGTTCTACATTTTTCATGACTCAGGGCTCACATCCGTTATACACGTGCAGAGGTGTTTTCCCGGACAAATAATCAATGATCCCCTCAGCAGCACACATAGCTGTCCGTTCCGCGCATTCTTTTGTAAGGGCGGCTGCGTGCGGTGTAAGAATCACATTGTCCAAAGTGAAGAGCGGGCACTGTGGGTCCGGCGGCTCGTTTTCAAACACATCCAGCGCTGCGCCACCAATTCTGCCGCTCTGCAGCGCCTGGCACAGAGCGTCCTCATCAACAATCCCTCCTCTGGATGTGTTGACCAAAATGGCAGTATGTCGCATCTGTTCCAACTGTGCTTGCCCGATGAGGTTTTTCGTGCTTTCCAGCAGAGGCACATGAATGGAGATTACATCGCTCTCTCTCAGTACATTTTCAAGTTCCTTGGCTGGTTGTATATACAGCTCTGTCGGAGTAACAAACGGATCATATGCGATGACCTTCATGCCCAGTGCGTAATGGGCAAGTTCAGCCACGCGCTTCCCAACATTTCCAAGCCCGACCAACCCTAGCCTTTTTCCCGATAAATCCATAGGCAGATATCTCCGCCGCTCCTGAAATTGTCCAACACGAACACATCTGTCCAGATAAAGAAGGTGTTTTGCCGAAGCCAAGATCAGCGCGGCGGTATGTTCCGCCACAGAAAGTGCATTTACCCCCGGAGTGTGCAGCACCAGAATCTTCCGAGCCGTAGCTGCGGCAACATCCACATTGTCCACCCCAACTCCCGTACGGCTGATCACCCGCAGAGCTGGTGCGGCGTCCAGAAAGTCCGCAGTCACTTTCATCCACGTCCCGATTTGAAGGCATTCCGCATCTTTGCAGGCCTCCCGCACCTCCGACTCATCCTGTGAACAGATCTCGATGACCTCTCCATAGTGGGCAAGTCTGTTCAAAACAGGCGCTGCTGTTTTTTGGGCCACCACAATTTTTGCCATAAATCACCTGCTCCTTACTCGTATGTGTTTTTCATGCAAATATCCATACAACCCCTCTGGTCCATGTTCAAGGCCGACCCCGCTGTCTTTCCATCCTCCGTAGGGCGCGTTGATGACTCCTGCATCCACGTGATTGATCGCTATATTTCCGCAATTTAGTTCTGTGGCAAAGCGTTCTGCCCGGCTCAACGATTCCGTATAAACAATAGCCCCCAGGCCATAACAGCTGTCATTGGCCAAAGCCATCGCCTCATCCACCGTTTGATATGGCATCACGCCTACCAGCGGTCCAAAGGTCTCCTCCCGCATAAGACGCATGGTGTGATCCACGTCCGCCAGAATGGTAGGGCGGAAAAACAATCCTTGCTCATATTGCTTTCCCTGTGGCTTCTCTCCTCCGCAGACGAGTCGGGCGCCCTTCCTCACTGCGTCTTCCAGGTGTTGGCTGACTGTAGAGAGTCCTGCAGATGTACACATAGGGCCCAAATCAACGTTTTCCAAAAGGCCATCTCCGATCGTAAGATCGTCCACATACCGGGCAAACGCGGCCAGGAATGGTTCGTAAATGCTCCTGTGTACATAGATTCTGTTAATTGCAATGCAGACCTGGCCCATATTTCTGAACGAGCGCCGAAGGGCGCCGCTTACAGCGGCATCCAAATCCGCATCCTCACAGACAATCATCGGAAGGTTCCCCCCCAGTTCCAGGGAAACATGTTTCAATGTGTCGGCACATTCCCGTGCAATTCGCTTTCCATTTTTGGTGGATCCAGTAAATGCGACCTTCTTAATCAGGGGGCTGCCGGTCAAAAGACTCCCGATCTGGCTTCCCCTGCCACAGAGCAAATTGATTACTCCGTCAGGAAAACCCGCCTCCTGCATTGCGCCCACAAACGCCGTTGGGGACAGCGGTGTTTCGGAAGGCACCTTTACCACCACCGTGCAGCCTGCGGCTAATGCGGCGCCGACCTTCCACGCCAAAAGCTCCACAGGATAATTCCACGGAGAAATACACGCTGCAGGGCCAAGCGGCTGATAGATCACCCGACTTTCCATGTGCGCCTCTGCGTTGGGAATGATCCGGCCGTATACGCGCTCCCCCTCCTCTGCATAGTACCGAAGAATGGCCGCACTCTTTTCCACTTCGCCCCTGGATTCCCGTAGCGGCTTCCCCTGCTCCGTCGTCATCAGCCGCGCAATAAACTCTTTGTTTTTGATCACTGCATCAGCCGCCGCCCGTAAACGCTCACCGCGACTAAAAACGGTCTCGGATGACCAGCCTGGAAACGCACGGTCCGCCCCATGAATGGCGCTCTCCACGTCCTCTGCAGAAGCGACCGGAACTTTTCCGATCAGCTGCCCGTTGGCTGGATTGAACACCTCGATGACAGGTTCCCCTGGGGCAAAGCCCTTCCACCTCCCGTTGATCAACAGTTTTCCCATCAAAGCACGTTCCTGACTCATTCAACTTCCTCCCCGATCAGCCCCCTGGTCCGCAGAGCTGCGGAAATGCTGTCCCGGCCACTCTTATCCAACGGCAGCAACGGCAAGCGTGGATCTCCGCCAACATATCCCGCCAAATCCATGGCTGCCTTCACCGCAGCGACCCCCCCCTTTCCGGAAACAGCCTTGTTCATAGCAATCATCTCCCGATTCCGGGCAAAGCAGTTTTCATAATTCCCACTAACAAACATCATGTACAGTTCCGAGACATAATCTGGAATCACATTTGCCAGGGAAATCACTCCGCCCACTGCGCCATTGAGCAAGGCGCTGAGAAAGAAATTTGCAGATCCCGCCAATACGGCAAAAGTTTCTGGCACCGCCAGCAAATATGAATCCATATTTCCAACTGAGGAATCTTTCATGCCCACGATATTCTGGTGAGCAGCCAGCGACGCGACCAGTGACGGGGAAAGCGTGATTCCTCCTGTGAACTGGGGCGCGCAATAAAGAAGACACGGAATTCCAACGGCATCCGCGACCTCTGTAAAATAACGATACAACACCTCATCTGTCATCTGTTTTTTGAAGTAAGATGGCGGCAGAAGCGTCGCAAAATCCGCTCCCAATTCCTCCGCCATCCGCGCCAGATGGATGGTTTCCCTCGTAGATTCTGCAATGCAGCCAGCCATTACAATCTGATTCGGGGCCTTATTCTGAATAATGACATCCAATACGCGGCGCTTTTCCTCCCCGGTAAGGCTTTTGTTCTCACCGTTGGACCCCAGGGCCAAGTAGCCCTTCAAACCACTGTTCGCGTATCGGTCCATATTAAAACGCAGGCCAGCTGCGTCTACCTTCCCTGACTCTTCAAACGGTGTAGTGACAGGTGCAAATACGCCCCGCAGCTTGCTTTTTGTCGGTTCGTCTTTCATGATCTCCCTCCGTTCTTAATACCGAATGCAAGAACTCCTTCTCCCGGTGAACTGTTTAATGTTGAACGCCAGCAATACGAGAATGGTCGCCACATATGGCAATGTTTGCACCAGCTGCGAAGGGATCCCCAAGTTTTCCAAACCAACAGTCAGCGCATCTGTATAGGCAAAGAGGACGCAAGTCAAACCCGCCACAAGGGGATTGCCCTTTGCCAAGAGAATCGCGGCCACCGCCAAAAAGCCTCTCCCGGCCGACATATTCTCCGTGAATACCGACGTTCCTCCCAGCGGAAGCACCGCTCCCGCCATCCCGCAAAAAAGGCCGGTAATTAAAGATGCCGCCCATTGCAGACTCAGCATATTGGTTCCCGTGGCCTCAGCAGCAGCTGCATTGATCCCCACACCCCTGACTCGAAGGCCGAAAGGTGTCTTATACATGATGATCCACATCAGTGCGATAGACACTATGGAGAAGTACACCAGAATATTGTGATTGTTGAATACATCACTGACAAAAGGAATTGCACCAAGACCTGGGATGTCAAAGGCAGGGAGGCTGATAATCCGGGGATCCACAAAAGACCCGCGGGCATCAAAAATTGCTGACATCATCAAGGTGGTAAAACCCCAGGCCCCCAGGTTCATTGCAATGCTGACCACCATGCCGTCTGAGCCCAGATGAAACACGAAAATGCTGAAAATGATGGCGCATACAAAACCCGCCAAGATGCCGCACAGCAGCCCCACATATGCGTTTGCTGCGGCGTATGACCCCCAAGTAGCGAAAAATGCGGAAATAAGTATAAAGCTTTCCAATGCAATATTAAATATTCCCGCTTTATTTCCGTAACAGCCGCCCACCGCAGCTAAAATCAAGGGGGTGGACGTCCGCAGCGTCGACGCAAAGGTGACGGAACTGAATAACGTTTCCATCAACATTTTTGGACCCTCCCAAAAAGTTTTTTCATCGCATCGCCCACCGCAGAGGCAATCTTTTTGTAGTTCACTGTGACAAACAGCACAAACAGCGCCTGAATCAACTCAACCGTCAAACGATTTGTATTGGTAACCAGTTCCATCGTCAGTGCGCCGGATTTCAGCGTTCCCCAAAGGATCGCCACAGCCAGAACGCTCAAAGGGCTGTTTTTTGCCACCAGGGCGATCATAATTCCATCCCATCCGATGTTATCCGAAGAGTTGGGCATATATTTCCCATACACTCCCACAGCTTCCACTGCGCCGGCTACGCCCGCAATAAATCCCGAGGTCAAAAAGATGGCGAAATACATCCTGGTGACCTTTACGCCGCCGACCAGGGAAAAACGCGGGTTATCTCCCACCTGCTTCATCTCATATCCCGCAACTGTATATTTGTAGACAATAAACAGCAGGCAGATCACAGTCAGGGCGAGAAAAATTCCGGAGTTGGCATTGGTTCGGGGGATAATGGCGTTCAGCTTTGCCGTTTCCTGAATGGGCGGCGTCGTCATTGCTTTTGAAAAATTGGTGGTGCTGATCCCTTTCACCACCACAACACAGTACTCCGCCACAAGTGCCACGATATAATTCAGCATTAATGTGGTGATCATTTCATTAATGTTGAAATAGTATTTGATGACCGCGGGGATCGCTGCAATCAGCATTCCCACAATTCCACCGATCAAAATACATACCAGCGGATGAAGGCCAACAGGCAGTTTGAAAAAATAGCCGACCAATGCGGCAGCCAGAGCGCCGCTGTAAAGCTGCCCTTCTATCCCAAGATTCGTGACTCCAGAGCGAAAAGCCACCATTGCCGCCGCCCCTGTAAAAATGCAGGGAGTTATCCAGCGGATCGCGTTGCCAAGGGCGGCTGTGTTGCCAAAGATTCCGTTCCATAGGGCCTCTAAGGCGACAGCCGGGCTCTCGCCCTGAACATTGATCAGTGCCGCGCCAATCAGCAGAACCACGATCAAAGCCAATCCATATTTTGCGATTTCCGAGTAAACCCCACGGATCCTGTCCTTCTTATTTGGCATGGTGAGTTCCTCCTGTCATTAAGAGCCCTATTTCATGCTCATTTTTCTCTCCGTGCAACCCACCATCATATAAATCACCATCGTACATTACCAAGATCCGATCTGAAACCTCCATGATCTCATTCAGTTCATGGCTCACCAGCAAAACCCCCACACCTGTCGACGCCAGTTCTCCTATCTTTTTCCAAATGAATTCGATGGTGCCGATGTCAATGCCCCGGGTAGGATCCACAATGATCAACAATCTGTTTTCTTGGAGAAACTCTCTTCCCACGATTAGTTTTTGCACATTCCCCCCCGAAAGAGATGCGACCTTGGCGTCCAGAGAGCCTGTTTTTACAGAAAAATCGGTTACAACCCGGTGGGTAAACTCCAACGCCCGGCGCTTGTCCAAAATCCATTTATTGGAAAATCCGTGAGCAATATGATACCCCATGACGGCATTTTCCCAAATGCTGGCTTTGGGATTGACGCCGTCGGTCATCCGGTTTTGGGGAACCAGTCCAATCCCCAGGCAACGGCGCTGTCGGCAGGTCTTTCTAGTAATATCCTCTCCTCTAAAGAGGATACTCCCTCCTTCTGGAACCGCCAACCCGTACAGTGCCTCCACCAGTTCCAACTGACCTGATCCAGCCACCCCGGCAATGCCGACGATTTCACCTGCCCGAACAGAAAACGAGACATTCTTCAGCTTTTCCTTACTCGCGGCATCCCGGAGAAGCAGGCTCTGGACGGACAAGATTTCATCCCCAATCTTCTTGGGCGTCCGAATGGCATTCAGGATCACTTCCCGCCCCACCATCATGCTGGCTAGTTTTGCCCCGGTAGTTTCCCTTGCGGTGGTGTTCCCCACTACCCGTCCATCCCGCAAAATGGTGATTTCCTCGGAGATTGTCAGGACCTCTTTCAACTTGTGAGTGATAAACAGAATGGTCTTGCCCATTTTGTTCAAATACCGCATGGCGTCAAACAGCCCATCTACGCCCTGAGGAGTCAGCACAGAGGTCGGCTCATCAAAAATAATGATCTCGGCCCCCTGGTAAAGCACTTTCACGATCTCAATCTGCTGCAGCATTGCCACCGGTTGTCCCTGCACAGGTTTATCAAGGGGAATGCTGAAATGATATTTGTCGCAGATGTCCTGAATCTTCTTCCGCGCAGCTTTCTTATCGAGAAATATGCCTCCCTTTCTGCACTCAAATCCCATTATAATGTTTTCCAAAACGGACAGTTCTGGAAATAGCATGAATTCCTGGTGGACCATGCCGATCCCATGACGGCTTGCATCATTGGCAGAATGAAAAATTACCGGTTTTCCATTCAGCAGGATCTCGCCCGCGTCCATTTTATGTATTCCGGCAATAATGTTCATCAATGTGCTTTTCCCTGCTCCATTTTCGCCGATAACCGCATGGATGCTTCCCTTTTTTACTGTAAGGTCAATAGAATTGTTTGCCACCAAGGCCCCAAATCGCTTTGTTACGCCTTTTAGCTCCAAAGCCACACTCATACGCTCGCATACCCCCCGATTATAGAGGGAGCCGCATAGGAATCAAGTTTTTTGACACCCTCCTATGCGGCCCCATTTTTCATTACATACAATTGTTATGCGTTCGGGTTATAAGAATAGATGTCGAGGGAGCCGTCCTTTACACCGGCGATAATCTCATCAACGACCGCCTTTTCCTCATCGTTCAGCTTTTCATAGTCCCGGTCATCATAGATCGCCGTCCCGTTGGTAATTCCGTAAATATGGCGGCCAGCGTCCAGGTTTCCACTCTGGAACTCCTCGTAGGTAAAATAAACCGCTTGGTCCGTTCCAACGATTGCCGTCCAGAACACCACGTCGGAAACATCACCCTGCCAGGAATCGCAGCCAATACAGGGAATATTTGCCTCTTCACAAGCGCGAATGACACCAATGCCTGCCTGATTTGCCGCCTGAGCCACAATGTCGGCGCCCCGGTCAATCATAATCTTCGCCGCTTCGCTGCCTTTGACGGTGTCCACCGCGTCTCCGATATGAGACACCTCTACAGTGACATTGAGCCCGAATTTTTCATTGGCATAAGCAACGCCTCCCATAAAGCCATCCCGATAGCGGTTGACCACATCGGAATCATAGCAGCCGATCCACGCCACTTTCCCGGTACTGGTGCGCATTGCAGCCAACACACCACCAATAAAGGAAGGATCATAAGAGTCTGCTCCAATCCGGCAGACGTTTGGGGCATCTGTTTCCAAATTGCTGTCGATCAGGCAGAAAAAAGTATCTGGATACTCTGCGGAAATATCAATGGCAATCTGACTCACGGCATCAAACATGCAGTATACCGGATTTGCACCTTGCTCAGCAATGGCGCGTAACTGCTGTTCATATGCCGCCGCCTCAAGGGCCTCCACAAATTTGATTTCCGTTCCGAATTCTTCCTGAATTCTTTCAAATCCGGACCAGACCAGTTGGCTGAAGGGAGCGCCGGCAGAGTCCTCGCAAACGATAGCGGTGAATCCCGCCCCGCTTTCCTGGCCGATGTCGGATTGAGTTGATTCTTCCTCGTTGTTAGTGTCGGATGTATGTGAAGAACAAGCCGTAGCAGCCAATATCATCACAAGTGACAGCAAAAAAGCCAGCATCCTTTTCATTTTCATTGCTCCTTTCTTCCCGTTTCATACTCCTTCAAAGTAAATTACAGTGAGGATTTCCGAACCAGTTAAAAATATAGTTTTAATTCTTCGATATCCTCGATCAGCAGATCAGGATGACATGCCAAAAGAGTCTCCTTTGAATAGCCCCCCGAGGTGACCGCCACAGTAAAGATCCCAGATGCAATCCCCGCCTCCACATCGTAGGGAGACTCACCCACATAAAGACAATCCCTGGGGTCCATATCATACTTCTTCAATGCCTTTAGCAACGCTTCCGGGTGCGGTTTGAAATGTACCACATCGTCCCGGGCCACCATATCCCGGATATAGGGAGCAAGTCCTACACCTTCCAGCACATATTGGACATTCTGTCTGCGCTCCGATGTAATAAGGCAGATGGGAATGCCTGCGGCATCAATGGCCTGAATGGTTTCCAGAGCGTTTTTTATCAGCGGCGTCTTTGCCATATGCAGGGGATACTGCTTCTTATATTCTGCAATGAACCGCTCGATACATTCTTTGTCTTCTTCAGGAACCGGCGTCAGAGTGGTCAGCATAAGTTCTACCGGCAGCCCAAACATATCAATTACCGCCTGCTTTTCGGGGGGGATTTGTCCCACACTGGCAAAAGCCACCTTCAGCGCCTCGTAAATTCCATCGACAGACTGGATCAGCGTTCCGTCCAAATCTGTAAATAATGCTTTATATTTTTTCATTGCTCGCCTCAGCCGCAGTTATTGGTCTTTTGCCAGAATAGCCCCCTCCAAAGCGTGGAGGCATTTACAATCTTGGTCCTGATCCATGTTTCTGACAACATAACGGATCACCTGTTTAAAATCTTCCACGCTCTGCTTGAGGATATCTTGGAAAGTTCCGGTCTCCACCGGCTCTCCCAGCCCCCAGTTGACCGGCACACAGATGGTGGCATAACACATAGCTGCTTCTCTGGCCAATACCGCTTCGGGGAGGGAAGTCATTCCAACCAGATCGCCTCCCAATCTGCGGAAAAGCTTATACTCAAAAGGAGTCTCCATTCGAAGCCCTTCATCCACAAAGAGAATTCCCGCATCGTGCGCATGCCCTGGCTTTACTTCATGCGCCGCCTCAATCAGCAGCTTTCGAATCTGCGGGCAGAAAGGCGGGGTCATATCCACATGAAACGCAACCGGTGTATCATCATACAGCGATCTCGGAAAGCGTCGGGTAACATCGCAGAAATCGTCCGGCACTATCAGATCACCGGGAGCCATTTCAGGATTCAGACTCCCTACGCTGTTGGTGGAGATGATCCGCTCTACACCCAACTCCTTCAGCGCCCAGATATTGGCCCGGTAATTGATTCGAGGAACAATGATGTGGTGGTTCGGACCATGACGAGGCAAAAAATAGACGGGTTTTCCTTCGATGGTCCCCTTGAAGATTTCTGAGGACCGCCCGTATCGATTGTCATGGATAAACATTTCAGCGTTTTCAATCAGATCGTAGAACCCGCTTCCTCCAATAATTCCAATGGCTTTCATTCAATTCCTCCTAACCTGTTTTGACTATCAATGAGGTGCTGCTAAAAAATCCGGCGTGGCCATCACCAAACTTTTTGACTGAAACATATAGTAAAAAGCGGCAGGTCCTTCATATTCCTAAAACCATCTGCATTTTACGACCGCACTCCTATTTCCTCAGAAAGCAACAAGAACGCATCTCTTGAAGAAAGCTGCTTTAAATCTTGACACGCATTATATATTTCGGTATAATCTGGTATATACAAGTATGAACATATATTGACATAATCTGTTTGATTTGTCAATACGCAGTTCAACACATCTCAATTTTTTATCAGGAGGACGGATATGAAGCCTATAGGGATTATTGGCGGAAGCGGTCATTACGAATTACTGGAAAGTCCAAGGATGTTTGTTCATGACAACAAATACGGCAGGTCTTCTGAGATTTATGAGGGCGTTCTAAACGGCAGAAAAGTATACTTTTTGCCACGTCACGGTCCAAACCACCACATTATTGTTCCCCGAATCAATTACCGGGCCAATATCTGGGCGTTAAAAGAACTGGGCGTAGAGCAGATCATAGCGACTAACAGCGTCGGTTCCCTGAATCCCGCCATTCAAGTGGGTGAATTGGTAATCCCCCACGATTTCATCAACTTCACTTCCAGAACCCCCCGCTCTCTGTATGATGATACTACAAGGGCATATCATGTGGAGATGAGTCCTCCCTATTGTCCTGAAATCCGGGCAAGGCTTATTTCGTCAGCCAAAAAAATCTTTGATGGTCCCGTTCATGATGAAGCAGTGATTATTATAATTGAAGGTCTGAGTTTCAGTACTCCACACGAGCAAAAACTTTTTCGTCAATGGGGCGCCGATCTTGTTGGGATGACCAATGCTCCGGAAGCCATTCTGGCACGAGAAGCAGAGTTGTGTTATGCACATATCTGTATGCCCACAGACTGCGCGGGAAAGCCCATCAAGGCAGACACTTTTCCCACTCTTTTACGCAAAGGGGTGCAGGCATTTAACGAGATCCTGTATGATGTCGTAGGAAATCTGCCTGAAACGAGAACCTGCTCGTGCGGACACGCACTGGACCATGCACTTTTGGAAAAGAAGCTGTAAAAGAGCAGTCAATCAGAGTTGCCGCCAATTTGCTGATTTTCAGACAAATCCGGAAGCACATGCAGAAAGCGGAAGCCGTCAATCTCACTTAATTGCTCCGGCCCAAAACCGTCCGAAATCTCCGGGAGGGGCTGGAACCCTGTAGTACCGTTCAAGACAACACCGGGGCCGTCGGTCAGCACGCCGACGGCGGATTCCGTCTCCACGGGAATCCCTTCGCAGGCTGCAAGCACTTTGATCAAGTCGTCTTCCAGCGCGGCCTCCTGTGCGGCGCCGGAAGTGACCGCCTTACAGGCGATGACCGCGCCGTCGCCGAACGGGCATCCTCCGCCGAAGCTGACCACGGCATGATGATCGCCCACGATGGCGAGGCCGCCGTCGGTCTGGGCGGGGCACCTGCGCCGAAGCAGGCGCTGCTTATGACCGTCCGCTGCCGCCGCAGACCCTGCATTTCCCGGGAGAGGCGCAGTCGGTGCAGTCCTGTTTTACATATTCCGTTGTACCGGGCAGCCAATTTCTGACCGTTCCGCTGCCGCCGCAGGTGGGGCAGTCCCCGCTGCCGCCGCAATACCAGCAATCCGCTTCTCCGCCGGAGCCGGAGCTTCCGGAGCCGCTTGTGTTCTGGTAGGGTGTTATCTCACGGGTGGTACGGTCTCCCGTATCCACATAATCCAACCCGTCGGCCAAACAGATGTGGACCTCTCCTTCCAGGGGACTTGCATGGAGATCCCAAATATACAGGGCGATCCCCTGTCCATCCGAACCATCCATGCCATCCTCATCATAGGTACCCGCCGAGCCCGGTCCGGTATAGTCGAAGGAATACCGGTAGGAGTTGATGCTGCTGATCACATATTCGCCGCGGAGGTCAAAGTGATATGCGCTCTGAAGGAGATCCAGGTATTCATCTACGGCCTTGCCGTTATACTTCCAGAAATAAATGTACTCCGTGTAGTCCGAATACTCTGTCACGCCGGACAAATACAGATTGTCGTTGCAAAAGGCCTGGAAATCCGGTACCGCTGTATCTGTGATCACAGGGGCCGCAGCGCCAGCGGTTTCGGCCGGATCATCTTCTGATGTGCTCTCCGGTTCGTCTGTGAAGGAGGGAGCCGCAGCCAAGGAGGCTTCTTCACCCACTTCCTCCGCAGCCTCGCCCGGGGCGGAATAGGGGTCCGTGTGGATGAAGGTAATCCAGTTGGGGAAAGGCGGCATGATATCCAGGAAAAATTGTCCTTCCGGGAGGTAGTAGTCCAGATGGACCGTGCGATGGCGGGAATCCATTAAAGAAACCCGGCCGAAATCCGCTTCCAAACAATAGCAGTCGCTGCCATTGGTGCCGCTCTTGTCATCCAGCGAGACCTTTGCCCCGAATGGTTCCAGCAATCGCGCATACTCCTCCAGGGCCTTCCAGGCCGATTCCGCAGTCAGTTCGCTGGTGGCGGTTTCGTCAAAGTAATCGTCGTAGCCTCCGAAATAGCCGTTGTTGTACCAGTCCAGCTCAAAAAACAAGGCGGGGTCCGGACACTCGATTTGCCGTTTGGACATCCCCCGATCGATGACCAGGAAAAGGATCATCGCTGCAGCCGCCGCGCCCAGACTGATCCCGATCCTCACCAGCCATTTTTTCCTGCTTTTTCTTTTGTCCTCCGCAGAGCCTCAAAAGCGGCCCAAATTCGTCCGAAATCCCTGGGAGGGGCTGGGACCCTGCCAGGTCCCAAGCCGCTCTACACAGGGCCTCACAGGGGGCTCACGGGGTTTTCCTTGTTATCTTTCGTCTTGTTGATACACTTCCCCACCTTCTTCTGCGGTAGAGCTCCTGCCTGCACGATGCCCTGCGGTGGAAAGCGCAGGCAGCGGCAGGATGTAGTAGTGGTTGTTACTCTGCCGCCAGCTTCCGTCGCGGCGTATCTGCTTAGTTGCCACCTTGCGGATGAATCCGCGATCCACGAATTGCTTGACCGCATCCCGCGCAGCGTTTTCTGAACAGCTGCAGTGCAGTGCGATGGTCTTGATGCTGGGCCAACACAGATTCTTCTGCCCGGCGCAGCAGACCAGGTATCTGTACACTGCCAGCGGGATTGGTTTCAGGTCATAGCAGAAGATGGCATTGCTCATTTGATAGAATCGTTCACCAAGAATCGGTATAGAGTACCTCCGTGTTCTTTTCAAATCCAGAGAACAAAATCTTGCGTTCCGGAAGCCTCTCTGTTAGACTGTCTGCAGATGGAGTCTGCGTTTTTCGGAACGCGGCGCGCCGCCGGACTGTTGCAGCAGTTTCGGCGGCTTTCCTTTTGCTGCGGACCTTGTACGCTGATCACACGCGCCTCCTTTACAAAAATTTATGGGCCACACACCATACCTGTTCCTGTCCTGCGGCCTTGTTTGACACGCACGGCGTTTTCTTTCACCTTGGTGCGCTCGTCCGCTGCTTGGCAGCAGAGTTCTGGCGACACTTTTTCCAGCGAGTATCGACTTTGGTGGTGGGTATGCAGTTGTCGAGGTACCATAGCGGCCAGATAAAATTCTTGACTTTTCTAATCATTTAGCCTAGACTTAATTTTAGACATATAAATTTATTGGTCGCCTGGCTCGAGTGTAACAAACCACTCCCTTTGCGTCAAGACCAATTAATGAACAGCTTGTAAATTAGTCTAGTGCGAGGTGCATTCCTTTGACAAGATACACATTCAAAACCTATATCGCCCATGAGCAGGAGCACTATCTTTACAGCGAGCAGACACTTGGCGAAGCGGTCGCGTTTTCAGAGACAGTCCCGTTCCCGGAAAGCTTGATGTCGCTGCTCTATATGGACCTGGATCCCATAGAGGCCATCATTCAACAGCTGAATGATGAGTTCTGGAAACTGGCAGCGACGAAAAAAGATCAGCATCACCAGAACGCGCTTGCGCTGCTGGATGACTTGGCTTCGCGCCACATCTATTTCCAGCAGTTTCGGCTGGATATGAATTGCCGTCTTACCCATGCCAAGCTATTCAATAGCTATACAGAGGACGTGCTGCCCCGGGCGTATCTGTATCATCTGCCGGAGAAGCTTCGGCAGATGCAAGCTCAGATTCTGGAGCTGATCCAACATGTATTGGACACGGATCAGGAGTCCGAGGAAACGGTCCCGCAGAAAATGGTCTCCTACTACAAGGCAGCAGGAGACCGTGCCTTTCGGTTCTGTGCGCAGCCGGTTAGCTTTGAGCTCATTGACGATGAAGTGTTTGCTGAGGTTTTGGAGCCAGAGGTAGTCTATGACCTCATCGACTGCCATTTGCGGGAGTGCATCAAGCGGGAAGTGAAGATGCGGGTGTGCAAAAACTGCGGGAGATACTTTGCCCTGACGGGCCGCACCAACACCGAATATTGCAGCCGGCCCTTTGATGAGAAAGGCCGCACCTGCCGGGAAGTAGGTGCCATTGCCCTGTGGACGAAACGGAAGAGCGGGGATACCTTATTCCGGGACTACCGCAGAGAGTACAAGAAGCGCTTTGCCCGTATGAAAGCGGGAAAGCTGGAGCCGGAGGAACTTTATGCGTGGGGCGAACGTGCCAGGGAGAAAAAAGCGGAGTGCGAAGCGGGGAAGATGACCCCGGAAGACTACGCTGCCTGGTTGCGGGAGTCGTGACAAATAAGTAAAAAAGCTGGATGCGCTGTGAAGGAAAGATCTGGCATAAGAAAATCTATCATCGGGAACTCTTGCCCTCGAGAGCAGATGAAAGAAATGCAACAGGCCCTCTGCCGACTTAAGCGGCAGAGGGCCTGCTGCATGCGTATGGAATCAATCTAAAACTTCTATGCTGTCATCTTCACCGATGGCCAGCTTCATATAGGACATGCCGTCATTTTCACACATGCTGTAAACGCCCAGGAGGGCGGTATCCGGCGCAAGCTCCTGCTTGCTGTAAACAGTGCCGTTGAAGGTTACATCAGGGCCGTCCGTCACCACACCCACGGCGTATTCCGTCTCCACAGCAACCCCTTCGCAGGAGACAAACACTTTGACGAAGTTGTCCTCCAGCCCCATGTCCTCTCCGGCTCCGGACGTAACCTCTTTGCAGGTTACGACGGACCCTTCCCCAAAGGAACAGCCGCCGCCTAAGCTGACCATAGCGTGATAGTCGCCCAGGATCGTAAGGCCGCCGTTGAAGGTGCAGTTGTCAAAATAGATGCCGCTGCGCAGATCAATGGATCCATCCCGTGTACTGGCGGGATCGACTGTTACGGTGACCATCTCATCAAAGGTTACATCATAGACTTCGGTCGTCTCACCCGCTTTCAGCTGATAATCGTACTGTACCTCAGCAGCATCGCCGCTGGAGTCATCTCCCTGGGGTGCATTGGAGTCATTGGCGGGTGCAGAGGTGTCTGCGCCGGAACAGGCGCAAAGCGCCAGCAGCATGGCTGCCATCAGAAATGCAAACAGTTTCTTCATCATCGAATTTCCTTTCTTCTTGCGTATTTGATGACTGGTCATCCCAGTCGGTTGCCCCAGATGTCCTCATCCAATAAAACGACCGTACCGGACTCGTCCCCCAGCACCTCCAGAGCGGTCTGCGGATCGTAGATGTCCATGTCCAGATTCGCGCTGTCGCTGTGGATTAGGGGGATGTCGGTATACTGCACATAGGTGTTGCCCTCAAAGTCGGGAAAGTACTCCGCTACATACGTCTGGATGTAAACGATGGTCGAGCGGGCCACAAAGAACACGTTGTTCCGAATGGCGCACCCCTCCTGAAGATTGGGGCCGCCCTCATGAGTAAAGGCGGGGGAAAAGCTCTGATCCATCCAGTCCTCCAGACCGGTAAAGAGCACCCAGTTGTCCTCATAGAGGCAGTCCACAAACTTGCGCTCCGGATTCGCCTCCTCATCCCAGTTGAAAAAGGTCAGACCGGAGGCGCATTGATAGAAGAGATTCCCCACAAACTGTACTCCATAGACACTGCCTGATTCAAAACCCTGTTCCTCAAAAATTTCGATTCCGCCGCCGGCGTGATACATGTGGTGGACATAGTTGTTTTGATACCGGGTACCGTGATTACCGCCGCCCAAGGCGCCTGCCAACCGCTGAATGCCGGCGCCGTATCCGGTGATTGCATCGCCGGTGTTGTAGGCCCCGATAATACCACCGACCCAGCCCACTTCGCAGTTCTGAATCGTTACGCCATCGCCCTCGCCAACAGTAACCACCCCGTCTCCGGCAAAGCCGATGAACAGGTTATCCAGCACACAGCCATCGGCAATGTTGTCAAAGAGAGGGCACTGCGCCTGGAACTCAATACTCTCATAGAGCTCCCCTGGATTTCCCTCGTCACAGCGGAAGTACAACTCTCCCACGGGGATGCGTCCATCCCCCTGGCCAGTGAGGTAGATGGGCAGGGTGTCCGGCAGGGTGCTGTCCGCCTGGGAGAAGAAGGTCAGGTTTTCCGTCAGCTCCGTTGTCACATCAAAGGGTGCCTGGGAGAGCTGCTCCTCCAGATCGAAGCCTTCCGGCGTCCAGTTGGCGGGGCCGATATAGTGGAGAAACTCCGTGCCGCTCCAGTAGCCCAGCACCTTCTGGGCAACGATCTCCTCATTGAGCACCATGGCACCGCAGTCTGGCATGTCCCGGTGATAGAGCCAGATCTTCTCCCCGTTTTCTCCCTCCCACCAGAGGGACCAGAGAGCCGGATCTCCCCCGTTTTCCGGGGAGGCGCAAATGCGGGGCTTTGCCCCCTGGCCGTAGGCGGAGTAGGTCACGCCTTCTTTTGTCTCCACGGTGGTGTTCCGCCAGACACCGCCCCGCTCCAAGAACACCGCGTCGCCGTGCTCCAGCGCAGCCTTGTTGACCCGGTCCAGCGTGGCCCAGGCGGTCTCGGGGCTGAGCCCGTCATTTCCATCATCGCCCTTGTTGGACACGTAGTAGGCAGTACCGGTGTAGGTCTCACCGGGAACAAGCGTCTCATCCCACACAATTTGGGTTTCACTGGTCAGGATGGCTTCCCGGTGCTCGTCCGCCTGAGTTAAAATTGCCTGCACCTCCGGTGTGGAAAAGAAGGCCTCGTCCCGGGCCTCTATGGCCGGTGTGGCACAGCTCTCCTCCGACTCATACAGCCGCAGGACTGCCAGCGCCGCCTCCTCGATGGTAAAGGGCTGCTCCAGCCGCAGATCCCCGGCCTCGTCAAACTCCAGCAGGGGAAGGCCGGACACCAGGGAGACCCGCCGCTGGGAGAAGTCATAGGCCGGACCCACATGGTTGTTGTCCGCGCAGCCTTCTCCCAGATCAATGGGGGTGTCCCAGTCGAAGAGGGGATAGTCCATGGTGACCACCTCCCACACCCGGCCGGCGTATGCCCCAAAACAGTCTCCAGCCAATGCGTTAAAGGAGGCCAGCCCCATGGCCTTTGCCCCAAACAGCAGCGCCACCATGCCGCCGTCCCGCCGCATTTCTTCCTCCGGCGCGTCAGCGGTCTCCTCCTCCCACGCCCGCAGCCGGCTCTCGTCGTACAGGGAAATGGCCCTCCCGAGCATGGCGCAAAACTGGGCCCAGGTAACGGCGCTGTCCGGGTCTACCGCATCCTCCGGCAAAAAGCCATACCACGCGGCGCGCTCCCACTCGTCCATAGAGATTTCCGCAGATAACTCCTCCGCTTCCACAGTGGCAGTCGGAGCAATAGACTGTTTCTCTGTGCCGCAGGCAGACAGGGAAACCAGAAGGCAAATTGCCAGAAGAAGAGCAGAAAATCGTCTCATGATGCCGTGATCCTTTCTCGCGGGATAGGTTAAAAAAGAGAAATTCCCCAAAGAGGGCCGTATGCTCCTCTTTGGGGAATAGTTTATCATACACGCCTGAATATCGGGTGCGCAGTCTGCGCACCGTATCTTTTCACTGATACTGGATCTGAAACGCCGCTTGAGACAACTGCTCCTGTACCAAGGGCTGATGCTGCTTGCTCAGGGTTAGAAGCGAAAGCCAGGGACAGTCCAGCAGCGGGGTGAGGTCGGTAAGAGGATTGTTTCGCAGGTCCACATCCGTCATGACGGGCATTTCAGACAGAAAAGACAGGTCGCTCACCCCTGTTTCCCCGAGATTCAAATAGCGCAGACTGGACAGAAGGGTAAGCGCCTCCGGGTGAGAGACGGCGCTGCCGTACAGATCCAGATCCCGCAGGGCTTGAAGACCTGTAAGATGAGAGAGGTCGACATCCTGTGTAGCGTACAGCCGCAGTTCCACCAGTCCGGTCAGTCCCGCCAGGGTCTCCGCCGCCCCGCCGGGCAGCTCCCCTACAATCAGTCGGGTGAGATTGGGACAGGACTCCAGCGGGGAGAAGTCCGTGACCCAGGTGCCCCGCGCGTTCAGGGACTGGATACCGCTCCCCTCAAAGACCTCCACCGAGGTGATGCCGGTCGCTTCCAATGTCACCTCCTGCAATGCGGTCAGCTGGGCCAGTACCTCCGCGGATCGCACAGGGTTTTCCCCCAGGTCCAGCACACGCAGCTCCGACTGGCCTGCCAGCGGGCTCAGATCGGAAATCTGGTTTCCTGTGAGACTGAGATACTCCAAGGGCAGCTCCGCCAGGAAGGATACATCCGAGATCTGCTGGTAGTCCAGGATCAGTACCCGCAGGTTGGTGCACTGTGCCAAAAGCTCCAGGTCACCGTCACTGATGTCCCCATGGGCGGTCTCCACCGCATAGCGGTCGTGGGCGAAGCCAACTCGGTCCTCGTGCTCCTGAAGAGTGCCCATCAGAGCCTCTCCGCATACCAGCAGCTGCTCCACCTCACCCAGCCGCTCCGTGGGGATGGGTTCTCCGTCCTCCAGCTGTAACTCCTGACGAAGGGCAGCCTCCAGCAGGGATGACTGCGGCTGCGCCTCAGCGGCGGAGCCCCACAAAATGCCGAGGATGATCGCCGCACCTGTCACGACGGCGGCAGCTGCGGCGCCCCAGCGCAGCCAGCGGTATTTCAGCGCCCGGTACACCGCACGGACAGAGGAATAGCGGTTTTTCGGATCGAAGGCCGTGCACCGCCGGATCACACGGCGCAGGTATCCGGGGCCCATATCCTGCTTGGAGAGGTCAAAACTGCCCGTGAGCAAAAAGCGCATCAGGATGCCCAGACTGTAAAGGTCGGAACGCTGATCCGTCTGCTGATAGCCGAATTGCTCCGGCGGAGCAGTGACCTGGGTCCCAAGGAACACGGTGTCTCCCTGCTGTTCCGGCCGGTGGCGCCGTGCGGCCCCCAGGTCAATGAGGTGGCAGCGGCCCGACGGGTCCAAAACCACATTCTGGGGCTTGACATCCCGGCAGATGACCGGCGGATTTTGACTGTGCAGGTATTGCAGCACCTGGCACAGGGATAGCGCTGCCCCCCGCACGTTGTCCGGGGGAAGGGGGCCCTGGGCCGTTACCTGCTCATGGAGGCTGACACCGTCCACATACTCCCGAATCAGGTATTCCGTTCCCTCCCATTCCAGATAAGACAGAGGGCGGGGGAGCTGCGGATGCCGCAGTTCCCGCAGCAGTTCATACTCCTGCTTCAGAACATCCTCCCGCCCCGCGGGCTGGATCTTCAGCACTGCGGGCCATCCGGCCCGATCATGGACCAGATACACTTTCCGCTCCCCATCTTTCAGGCAAGCCTGGGGAATATATTGGGCACTCAGACAGGGGGGCAGCAAAAGATCATCCAGTACCTGAGTCTGATACTCCCGCAAAAACTGTTCCCGTGCCTCCATATCAACTCTCCCTGGCATAGAGGCTTCGCTCGGGCAGGGAGGCAAGCAGGTCCTCTGTTTCCAGAAGGGTCATGTGCTGGTTCAGGGCAAAAATCACCGCTGCGTCCCGGCGTATTTTCGGGTAGAGCGCCCCGCAGCCGCCCACCATCAGCAACCGTTGGGCCTCTTTTACATTCAGGGACAGGGACAGTGCTGTGCGCAGCAGGATGTCCCGGCCCGGGATCCGCTCACCGCGCAAAACCTGATATGCGTAGGATTTGCTGATGTCGGCAGCGGCGATCCACTCTGGAGCCGACACTCCCGCCTGCTCCAACAGCTCCTGAAGAACCTGCGCGCAGGTGGGGTCCGTCCGCTCCTGGATTAAAAGGGCCTTACCGCTCTCTCGACCGCGCAGCCTGTGGAACAACTTGCTTGTGGTTTCGGGCATATACCCCTCTCCTCTCCATCATTGCCGCAAGCCCGTCAGCCAATCGGGCTGGAAAAACAGAATTTACGAATCCTCATGCTGACTCAGATGATCAGGGCTCCAAAAGCGATATCCGATATCAATGAAGTTCAAGCAAAAAGAGTTTTGCGAATAGCGGAAGGTTCTTGATGCCTTTGCTTTTGCGCAAATCTATGCTGCATACGCTTTAATGCTTTATTCTACCGCAAAAAGCAAAATTGCGCCAGAGGAAAGAAACAATCTCCAAATTCATTGCCCTGCCTAAACTTTGTTATGATTCGTCTGGTTGATATAGTTCCCACCACTTGGTGCAGTAGGGGCGGCGCAGGATGAATTGTCTGGCCTGCAAACAGCTCTTGACATTTTCTCGGCTGCAAGCTGCCATTACGGAAACAATGCCACCTCTTGTGGAAAGAGTCCCTGGCTCCGTCTGATGAACGGAGCCGGGGACTTGACCAATGCGATGACCAATATCCGGATATCAGCGGGTGGACACAGTGAACAATGACCTTTTGCTCGTTCTGAAAAAGTGAAACCAAAAGCGCCGGAAAGCGCCTGATAGCAGGGCTTTGACGCACAGACGGATCTTCACTCGCAGGAGGTTACTGGTTCGAGTCCAGCAGTTTCCGCCAAAAAGTTTGCCTCAATGAGAAAGCAAGAAGCCTGTCCCGAAAGAGACAGGCTTTCTTTGCTGTAAAGGTTTTGATTTTGTTATCCTTCGTATCGTTGATACCCTTCTGTATCAGATAATTGGGAGGAAGATTATTCGTTTGGATAAGGCTCCAGGAAGGCGTGGAAATGGCGCATGGGCAGATTATGGCCCCAGACAATGCGCATGTTGGGGATATTCTCCCGATCCTCATACAGGGCTTTCACCGCAGCGATCACATAGTCCAGATGCTCCTGGGTCAGGCGGCTGCGGTCGATGGCAAAGCGCACCACATTGGCCAGCTCCGCCTGCTGCTCCGGGGTCTTCAGGTCGTACTCCATGGAGTAGTCGCCAAGCTCTGAGACCCGGATACCGTACCGGCGGATCAGCTCCAGGGAGAAGCCCTCGCCGGCGAAGGTGTCGTGGCCCCGCTTTCCGTCAAAGAATTCGTCCATGTTGATGTACACAGCATGGCCGCCGGCAGGCAGCACCACGCCCTTGATCCCGGCCTTGTAGAATCCCTCGGCCAGGTAGTTGCACTGCGCTACACGTTCGCTCATATAGCCGAAGTTGCAGCTTTCGTACAGGCCCACGGCCAGGGCCATAATGTCCCGGCCGGACATGCCGCCGTAGGAGTCGTTGCCGTAGCAGGAGATCTGCTTGACCTTCAGCAGCACGCCCACGTCGGTCTTGACGGTGCCGTCGGCGTTGAAGTCGGAGAAGTTCTTCCAGAACAGTCCGCGGTCTCGGAAGGCCAGCATGCCGCCCATGTTGGCGTGGCCGTCCTTCTTGGCGGACATGGTGAAGGCGTCGCAATAGGAGAACATCTCCGTTGCGATCTCGGCGATGGACTTGTCGGCGTAGCCCTCCTCACTGGTCTTGATAAAGTAGGCGTTCTCCGCCCAGCGGGCGGCGTCAAAGACCAGGGGGATGTTGTACTTGTGGGCCACCCGATTGATCTCCCGCAGGTTGGCCATGGACACCGCCTGACCGCAGATGGGATTGTTGGTGATGCAGGCGAAGACCAGGGGTACGTTCTCCGGCCCCACGCCCTGAATCAGCTGCTCCAGCTTCTCGATGTCCATGTTGCCCTTGAAGGGGTTCTTCTCGTACCGGCCGCCCTCGGGCACCTGGTAGAGCAGTTCCTTGTCGTACAGGTTCCGGGGAATGGAGCCCATCTGCTTGATGTTGCCCTCCGTGGTATCGAAATGGCCGTTAGAGGGGATAGTGAACACCTTGCCCGGATGCCGGGCGGAGAGGATATTCCGTACGATTTCCATCAGTACCGACTCGGCGGCCCGTCCCTGCTGGATGATAAAGGTGTTGGGCCGCTCCATCTGGGCAGCGCCGCCGTTGAACAGGCCGCCCTCGTACTCGCAAAGGTACAGCTCGTCCATCATCTTTTCCACATCCCGGCAGTCAGTGCGGACCAGATCGATGGACTTCTTCCAATTCTTCTCGCCGCCCCGCTCAAAGATGTCCCGGAAGGTGTCCAGCAAAACATAGTAGCCGGTGTTGCGGCCGTATGCCTCGTCTCCCAGGAACAGCGCGGCCCATTGATGATTGGTCATAGCGGTGGTGCCGGAGTCCGACAACATGTCCACTGTCAAAAGGCCGGAGGGGAAAGCAAATTCATTATAGTGGGTGGCTTTCAGGGCCCGCTCCCGTTGTTCCACGGTAACCGTAGGCAGGTCGCGGACGGCAAAGGCGCAGTGGCGGGGGGGGGGAACATTCAGCGGATACATTTTCATAGACCTTTTACCTCCATGTTTTGGTGCTGTGCACTGTCAGATTTGGAGATACCCCGGTCACCGGCTGGTGCCGGCTGGCGGACGGTATGACTGCCGCGGCCTTTCCCAAGAGGCCAAAGAGGGGAGTGGTTCTTTTTTCATTATAGCGGAAAGCCTCACTGGTGTAATTGTTGCGCCGGACAAGGGATCTGAAAAAATTCTGTCCTGCCGGACAAAGCGGAGTGAAGTCAAAGGTCAAAAACGGTTGCAAAGGCGCAGGCAATTTTATATAGTGTTGAATAGGAATTTATACTGGGATGATCATAAAGGACAGGGGGCGACAGATATGACCGTGGGCGATGTGATGAAACTGCCCTGCATGGTAGGGGCTGAAGTCGTGGCCGGTCGAGACGGACTGGGTCATCCGGTGGAGTCGGTGAACGTGCTGGAGTACGGCTGGCCCACGGAGCTTTTGAATCACTTCTTTCGTTCCAATACATTTGACGGCAACGAACTGCTGATCTCCGCCCTGGCCTCTATTGCCGATGATGTGGATGCCCAGTGTGAAAACGTCCGCCGCTACCATGCCGTGGGCTCAGTGGGACTGGTGCTGTATTATGTAGGTATCATCGTCCCGGAGATCGATCAGCGGCTGATGGACCTGTGTAACGAGCTGGGATTTCCGCTGATTTGTATGCCCCGGGGTCAGAGTAGCCTGCGGTATAGTGAGGTCATTCGCGAGGTGCTGTTTGAGGTTTACCGGGAGCAGCAGCGGGAACAGTTTTTCGTCAGCACCCTGCTGGATCGAATTTCCGGCCTGCCAGCCCAGCAGCGCAGCATGGAGACGCTATTGCAGATGCTCAGCGAGCATCTGCGGGTGTCCGTGATCCTGACGGAACGGCGCCGGGTACTCAATACCGCCGTTTTCTGGCCCCGGTCTCTGAGTCCAGTCATCACTGACCAGCTGCCCGTCTGGCTGAAAGAACTGGGCGGCAGCAACCAGATCCGGGTTCCTCTAGGTGACGGCGAGGGCTATCTCCAAAGCTGTCCCTATCTGTCCGGGGATTCCGACAATCTGCGGCTGTTTATTCTCAAATACCGCGAGCCCTTATCGGAGGACATGCTCTGGCAGGCCAGCGAATGTGTGCGGCTGTTTATTCATATCTGGAACAAAAACCATGGGAAATTTGTGATCTCCGAACTGGTTCGCGCCATTATCAATGACGAGCCAGTCCACAAACAGCAGTTGGCCCAGATGTTTCGGGTACGAATCGAGGATCTGAACCAGATGTGGCTGTTCATTCCCCGCCAGGAACAGACAGAACATGACGAACAGCTGCTGCGCAGTTGTACCGATTACTTTTCCGCGTTCTCCGATCCTGTGTTGGTCAGCTATTACGAGGATACACTGGTGGTGTTTACTCGTGCTCTCCGGAACGGCAAACAGGATGAGGGAGAACTGTTTGGATCTCCAGAGCGGCTGAACTGTGTTCTCCGGAGATACGAAATCATCTGCTGCGATTGTCTTGACAACAGCACGGACGCCCGCCAAGCGTATCTGGTCAGCATGGCGCACTGGCGGGCCGCCAGGAAAACCTACCCCAGAGCCAAGGTGTTAAGGACAGAGGATGTGATGTTTGCTAAGCTGTGTCAGGAAATTATGTCTAGCCGAGAGAATTTGGATCAATACCTGAAAATCATCTCCAGCCTGCGCAGCGCCAACGCAGAACTGATTCCCACATTGACCGTCTATCTGCTGGATGCCGGTTCCAGCATGGCGGAGACTGCCCGCTTGCTGTACGTTCATCTGAATACGGTGAAGTACCGGTTACGGCAGGTGCAGGAGCTGACCGGCTTTTCTCCTACCCAGCTGCCGGGAGCGTATTCCCTGTACATTGGCGCTGCAATCAACCGGATCTCCGGTGAGGAAACTTAAAACAACCGTTTCTCCTGGGCCCGCTTGTCCTGTTCGGATAAGCGGGCCTGTTCTTTTTTTGTCTCAGCGGACAATTACAAAGAGCACAAGTTGCTTTACAATATTCCTGTAAGATTTGTGCAAATCACACAGCGGTTAATGACAACTTTATGGGAGGGAAGAAGAAATGGCAAAGAAAACAATCGAGGCCTCCGGACTCGGTCAGGTCCGGCCGGAAGATCGCAAAAGCTGGCTCAGCATTGCCTTTATCTGGGCGGGTTCTGTGTGCTGTGTTCCCGCGCTGATGGTGGGCGCCGGTATCACCATGGGCCTGACCTTCGGTCAGGCGGCCCTGGCCATGTGCATTGGATACGGGATATGTGTGCTTTTGATGATCCTGATGAGTATTCTCTCTGCCGACAAGGGAATCCCGACAGTGGTGGCAGCCTCTGGCGCTTTCGGAAAAATTGGATCGGGCTATGTGGTTTCCTTCATCATCGCGTTCTGCTTTATCTGCTGGTTCGGATTCCAGGCGGTCATCTGCGGTGAGGCTTTCGCTGCCATTCTCAATACTTATGGCATTCCTCTTCCGGGGGTGGCCTCTACCATTTTGTGGGGCCTGGTCATGTGCATCACCGCCGTGGTGGGTATCAACTGGATCAAGATTTTGAACCTGGTGTCGGTACCGGCGCTGATTCTGATTCTGGTATATGCCATGATCGTAGTGTTTCAGGATCCGGAGTCGGTGGCCGCCATTTCCAACTATGCCCCTGCAGCCAACGCCCCCATGGTGGTCGCCATTGGCACAGCGGTGGGCGGTTTTGCCACCGGCAGTGTACTCTCCGGAGATGTGACCCGTTACTGCAAGAGCCGCCGGGATGTCATCCTCTCCAGTATCATTGGTGTCATTCCCATGGGCGTAGGCACTATGCTGGCTGGCGGAGTGCTGGCGATTCATTCCGGCGCGGTGGGTATGGATACCAGCAGCATTGTCAATATGCTCTCCAGCATCGGCTCTCCTGTCCTGGGACTGCTGGTACTGGTGTTGGCTACATGGACGACCAATGTTTCAAATGCCTACTCCGCCGGCTTTGCCCTTCTGAGCCTGACCCGGGCCAAGGATGAAAAGCGGGCCTTCTTCACCTTGTTGGCCGGTGTGCTGGGCACGCTGTTGGCGGTACTGGGCATCACTAATTACTTCAACAGCTTCCTCAATGTCCTGGCTGCGTTTATTCCCCCAGTGGCTGGTGTGGTCATTGTGGATTACTTTATCATCAGCAAGGCCGACCCTGAGGCCTGGAAACCCACGGCCGGAGTGAATCTTGCGGGTATCCTGTCCTGGCTGGTGGGCTCTGTAGTAGCGCTGGCTTTTCCGACGGTGCTGGTGCCAACGGTCAATGGAATTGTGGTGGCCTGTATCCTGCACCTGATTCTGTTCCCTCTGCTGGGCAAAAAAGCATCGGAAGAACCAGCCGATAATAAGACGGACCCCGTATGAAAATAGGCCCCACAACAAAGAAGCAACTGCTTTCAACAGATTATATTAAGGAGGAGTCACCATGAGAAAGCTGCACAAACAGGACATTATTGAGATTTTGTACGGAGCGACCCTGCTGGGTGCCGGCGGCGGCGGATCTCTGTCCCAGGGCCTGGGCATGCTGGACAGCCTGGAGGCCTCCGGCGAGAACATTGAGTTGGATTTGCTGGACCTCTGCGAGATCGGTGACAACGAGTATGCCGCCATGGTGGCGGGCCTGGGCTCCCCCGTGGCCATGCTGGATCCCGATATGCCCATGTTCGGCCCCGATGCCGTCCACGCCTATCGCGCGTTCCAGAAGGCATTCCGGGCGGAGGGCAAGGAGTGCAAGTATCTGTACTCCGGCGAAATGGGCGGCTTCAATACCTTCACTCCCATGCTGGTGGCCATCCTGTCCGACAAGGACCCCGCCAAGCGCATCAAGTTCCTGGACGTCGACAGCAACGGCCGCGCTGTGCCGGAGCTGAACACCACCCTCAACGCCTACTACAATCATCCCCCCAAGCCCATGGGCCTTGGCAGCCTCTACGGTGACGAGATCATCGTGGATCCCATCAACGACCACTCCGGCGAACAGATCGCCCGGCAGATGTGCATGCTTTACAAAATGCGCATCGGCTTTGCCACCTGGGGCATGAACAAGGCGGAGATGGCAGAGGCTTTGGATGTCGGCTGTGTCACCAAGGCCCAGAACATCGGCAAGGCCATCCTGGCGGCCCGTGAGAAGGGCGCCGACGTCATGGAGGAACTGAAAAAGGCAATGGAGGTCCGGGAGTTCTGCCGCGGAACCATTGAAAAGCTGGACATCAAGGCCGAGGGCGGCTTCGACTTCGGCACCACTGTGGTCAAGGGCGACGACGGCCACCTCTACTACATCGACTTCAAGAATGAGAACCTGATCCTGCGGGACGAGGGCGGCAAGACCTGCCTGACTGCGCCGGAGGGAATCGGGATGCTGGATATGGACACCCTGATGCCGCTGACCAATGCGGACACCAAGGTGGGTATGCGGGTACTGGTCACCATGACGCCCGCCCATCCCAACTGGTGGGATGAGGCCCACAAAGCCTATACCTGCTGGCTGCCGGAGCTGGAGCGTGTGGGCATGAAGGGCGATCAGGTCCGCTACTGAGCCGGCGACAATCGTGCGGATAAGGAGGAAATCCTATGGGCGTATTGGATCAGCTGGAACCCAAGGCGGTATTCAGCTATTTTGAAACCATCTGCGGTATCCCCCACGGCTCCGGAAACACCGGCCCCATCGCCGACTATCTGGTGAAGTTTGCCCAGGACCGGGGCCTTGCGTGGTATCGGGATGCGGCCAACAACGTGGTGCTGACCAAACCCGCCAGCCCAGGCTACGAGACAGCGGACACGGTGATCCTGCAGGCTCACACGGACATGGTGTGCGAGAAAGCCCCCGGCGTGGAGTTTGACTTTGCCAAGGACCCCATCAGACCCATTGTGGAGGGGGATGTCCTCCGGGCTGACGGCACCACTCTGGGCGCCGACAACGGTATCTCCGTGGCCATGATCCTGGCGCTGCTGGACGATCCGGATCTGAAGCATCCCAAGATCGAGGCCCTGCTGACCAGCGATGAGGAAACCGGCATGGTGGGTGCCTTCGCCTTCGACTGCTCACACTTGACCGGGCATAAGCTCATCAACCTGGACTCGGAATATGAGGGCGTGCTGATGTGCAGCTGCGCCGGCGGCGCCAATGCCTATTCCACCATTCCCGTTCAGCGGGAGGAGACTGCCCTCCGGCTGGTGGAGATAACCGTCAGCGGTCTTGCCAGCGGTCACTCCGGTGTGGAGATCCACAAGGGCCGGGCCAATGCCAACGTGCTGATGGGCCGGCTGCTGGGCGCCCTGGGAGAGAAACTGTCCTATCAGCTGGTGAAGCTGGAGGGCGGTTCCCGGGAGACCGCCATTGCGGCCACCGCCACGGCGGTGATCGGCGTGGCCGCGGACAGTGCGGACGCGGCAGCGGAGATCGCGGGCAGCTGCGGCGCCGTGTTCGCCAAGGAATATGCGGCGGCGGAGCCGGGCCTGACGGTGATTGCCAAGGCTCTGACTTCTGAGACGGTCAGTGCCCTGACGGTGAAAAGTACCGCCCTGGTGACCCGGGTACTGCTGGCACTGCCGGACAGCGTCCAGGCCATGAGCGTGGATATGCCGGGCCTGGTGCAGACCTCCCTGAACTTTGGCATTTTGAAACTAAAGGATACTGAGCTGTACTGCGCCAACACGGTCCGCAGTTCCATGACTACCCAGAAACTGTGGATCCTGGACAAGGTGCGCGCTGTGGCGGAGTTGGCCGGAGGGACCACGGAGGTCTCCGGCAGCTATCCCGGCTGGTCCTACAATCCCCGCTCTGTGGTAAAGGACACGATCCTGGCGGTTTATAAGGATCTGTTCGGCAAGGAAGCCACCGTGGAGGCGGTCCACGCCGGCATCGAGTGCGGTCTCTTCGCCGACAGTATCCCCGATCTGGACTGTGTGTCCATCGGCCCTGATATGGCGGATGTCCACACTCCCAAGGAGCATCTGAGCATTTCCTCCACCGCCCGGACTTTCGCTCTGCTGAAAGAGGTCCTGGCCCGGAGCAAATGACCATCAATCAAATACGCGGCATACGGATACCTCTGTGACTGTTTGGGCAGTCGCGGAACGTCCCCTGTTTCCAAAGAACACTGCCCTTCGGTCGGAAAACCGAAGGGCGGTGTTCTTTTGCCCTTTAAAGAGGCGCCTTTCAAATCACATGAGGAAAAAAGGAGAACACCACATGGAAAAGCATCTGTTATCCGGTAATGAGGCCATTGCCCGGGGCGCCTGGGAGGCAGGCGCCCGGGTGTGTTCGGCCTATCCCGGCACCCCCAGCACAGAGATTTTTGAAGCACTGCCCCAGTATGCGGGCGACCTTTACTGCGAGTGGGCGCCCAACGAGAAGGTGGCTGCGGAGGTGGCTTACGGCGCTGCCATCTCCGGCGTGCGCAGCCTCTGCGCCATGAAGCACGTGGGTGTGAACGTGGCGGCTGATCCCCTGTTCACCGCCGCTTACAACGGTGTGGCCGGCGGTTTTGTGATCATCACCGCCGACGACCCCAGTATGCACTCCTCCCAAAACGAGCAGGATAACCGGCATTACGCCAGAGCTGCCCGGATGGCCCTGGTGGAGCCCTCGGATTCCCAGGAGTGCATCGACTTTTTAAAAGAGGCATACCGGATCTCGGAGCGATTCGATATGCCGGTCCTGTTCCGCACCACCACCCGGATCTCTCACTCCAAGAGCCTGACGGTCCTTGGGGATCGGGAATCGGTGCCTGCGGTGGCCTATACCCGGAACGCCGCCAAAAATGTCAGTTCTCCGGCCAATGCCTACCGGAATCATCCCAAAGTGGAGCGAAACCTGATGGAACTGGAGCGCTACGGAAATACCAGTCCCCTCAACAAAGTGGAGCGGCGGGGGAGGAAGCTGGGCGTGATTACGGCTTCCGCCGCTTACCAATATGCCAAGGATGCCTTCCCGGAGGACACCTCCTTTTTGAAACTGGGATTGACCTATCCGCTGCCCATGGATCTAATCCGGGAGTTTGCCTCCTGGGTGGAGACCCTGTACGTCATTGAAGAACTGGAACCCTTCATGGAAGAGCAGATCAAAGCCGCTGGAATTCCTTGCACAGGCAAGGACCTGACGGGCCGGCTTTATGAGCTGAACCCGCAGCTGCTGCGCCAGCGGATCCTCGGCGAGAAGCCGAAGACTGTGGAGCTGCCGGTGCAGGCGGTGTCCCGTCCGCCCACGCTGTGTCCGGGCTGCCCCCATCGGGGATTCTTCTACACCATGTCCAAGGGAAAGGATTTCGTCGTCAGCGGGGATATCGGCTGCTACACACTGGGCGCCTCCGCTCCCCTGAGCGCCATGGATACCTGCGTGTGCATGGGCGGCGGCTTCTCCGTGGCCATGGGGCTCGCCAGGGGCTTCGAGGCGGCCGGCGCATCCAAAAAGGTCTTTGGCGTCATGGGCGACTCCACATTCTTCCACAGCGGCATGACCGGCGCGGTGGAGATCCTCTACAACAAGGGCAGCGTGATCCCGGTGGTGCTGGACAACCACATCACCGGCATGACCGGTCATCAGGACAACCCCGGCAGCGGCTATACGCTCCAGGGAGAGGCGGCCGCCGCCATCCGGATCGAGGATGTGCTGCGGGCCTACGGCTACCAGAACATCATCATCGTGGATCCCCAGGACCTCAGCGCCATGCAAAAGGCGGTGGACGACGCCCTGGCCTCCGAGACGCCGGCGGCGATCATTGCCCGGCGGCCCTGCCTGCTGATCAAGCGTGAGCATCACGACATCGGATTGTGCCGGGTGGACACCAACAAATGTATCGGCTGTAAGAAATGCCTGAAAGTGGGCTGTCCTGCGGTCATGATGAAAGACGGCAGATCCTTTATTGATCCCACCCAGTGCGTGGGCTGCACCGTCTGCGCCCAGGTCTGTCCTGTGGGCGCCATCACAAGAAAGGAGCTGTGATCATGGAGCGAAAAAGCGCGTTGCTGGTGGGCGTAGGCGGCCAAGGAGCCATTCTGGCGGCCAAGATCCTGGTGGCGGGTCTCATGGAGGCCGGGTATGATGTGAAAATGAGCGAGGTCCACGGCATGAGCCAACGGGGCGGCAGCGTCTCCACCCAGGTCCACTGGGGGGAAAAAGTCTACTCTCCGGTGATCGGCCCCGGCGCGGCGGATGTGATGGTGGCCTTTGAAAAGATGGAGGCGGTCCGCTACGCGGAATTCCTCAAGCCCGAGGGCGTGGCGGTCATCAACGACTACGAGATCCCATCCTCTACCGTGGCGGCCGGACTGGCGGAATATCCCCAGGGCTGCCTGGAGACCATGAAGAGCCATTTCCGCTGTCTGACCCTCAACGCCGGGGGCATCGCCCTGGAGCTGGGAAATGCCAAGTGCATGAACGTGGTGTTGTTCGGGGCTATGACCCGTGCCCTGGGAATGGACAATATCGACTGGGAGGCCGTCATCCGCAGGACAGTGCCCGCCGCCTCCCTGGAGCTGAACCTGCGGGCGTACCGTGCCGGCCGGGAGGCCGTGGCGTAAAGGAGGAAATGCGTGAATCTCCATCAGGAATACCAGACAAAGCTGCGGACGCCGGAGGAGGCGGTGAAGGCCGTCAAAAGCGGGGACTGGGTGGACTACACCACCAACGTCTGCTTCCCGCCCCTGCTGGACGCCGCCTTGGCAAAGCGCCGGGACGAGCTGACAGACGTGAAGGTGCGGGGAAACCTCCTGTTCGGGCCGCTTCAGATCGTGGAGTGCGACCCCACAAGAGAGCATTTCTGCTACAACTCCTGGCACTGCTCTGCCTATGAGCGCAAGCTCTCTGATCGAGGCCTTTGCAGCTACATCCCCATGATCTTCCGGAACGTGGTGCCCTACTACCGCCATTTCCTCACGGTGAACGTGGCCATGATGTGCGTGCCGCCCATGGACAAGCACGGGTACTTCAACCTCTCCTGCGCCACGGGCGTGGCCCGGGGGATCCTGGACAAGGCCGATATCGTGATCCTGGAGGTCAACGAGCACCTGCCTTACATCTACGGCGGCTTCGACGAGTCCATTCACCTCTCGGAGGTGGACTATATCGTGGAGGGTCCCCACGATCCCCTGCCGGAGTTCCCGGTGGCGGAGGCCACAGAGGAGGACCGCCGCATCGCGGAGCTGCTGGTGCCCTATGTCCGGGACGGGGCGGCCTTGCAGCTGGGCATCGGGGCCATGCCCAACGTGGTGGGGTCATTGCTGGCCCAATCCGACGTGAAGGATCTGACCATGCACACGGAGCTGTGCGGCGATGCCTACTTCCGGCTGCATGAAGCCGGAAAGCTGACCAATGCCCGCTGCGCCCTTCATCCACGAAAGGGCCTCACCGGCATCGTGTTCGGGTCACGGGCGCTGTACGACTGGGTGGACCGGAACCCGGCCGTGACGGCGGCGCCCCTGGAGTACATCAACGCCCCGGCCACCATCGCGCAGCTGGAGAACATGGTGTCCATCAACAGCTGCATTTCCGCCGACCTCTACGGCCAGGTCTGCGCCGAGAGCGCGGGGCTGCGGCACATCAGCGGCACCGGCGGCCAGCTGGACTACCTGACCGGCGCGGCGGACGCCAAGGGGGGCAAGGCCTTCATCTGCATGACGTCCTCCTTTGTGGACAAGGCGGGGGTCCGCCGCTCCCGCATCCTGCCCCACTTTGAAGGCGACATCGTCACAGATCCCCGGAGCCAGGCCTATTACATCGTCACCGAGTTCGGCGCCGTCAATCTGGCGGGCCGGTCCACCTGGGAGCGGGCGGAGCTGCTGATCTCCATTGCCCACCCGGATTTCCGGGAGGAGCTGACCGCCGCGGCGGAGCGGCAGAAGATCTGGCGCCGGTCCAACAAGCGCTGACTGATCAACTCTGGAAATTTGGAAAGGGGACTTTTGCCTATGATCGCGCAAGAGATGTATCAGCTGGGAGCCAGCCGCTCCTGTATCCGGGAACTGTTTGAGTACGGCCTGCGCCAGGCGGCGGTGGTGGGGAAGGAGAACGTCTACGACTTCTCCCTGGGCAATCCCTCCATTCCCGCGCCGGAGGAGGTGCGGCAGGCCTTCTCCCAGCTTATTGCCCGGGAGGACAGCCTCAGCGTCCACGGCTATACCCCCGCCCCCGGCAGCATGGAGGCCCGCTCCGCCGTGGCGGCGGACCTGAACAAGCGGTTTGGGGCTGACATCCGTGCGGAGAACCTGTTTCTTACCTGCGGCGCCGCTCCGGCACTGATCTCTGTGATCCGGGCCCTGGCGGTGGAAGGAGCGGAGATCATGGCCGTTGCCCCCTTCTTCCCGGAGTACCGGCCGTTCGTGGAGAGCAGCGGGGCAAAATTTACAGTGGTGCCCGCCGACACGCAGACGTTTCAGATCCCGGTGGCAGAGGTGGAGAAGCGCCTGACGGCCCATACCCAGGCCATCATCGTCAACTCTCCCAACAACCCCTCCGGCGCCATCTACTCTCCGGAGAACCTGCTGGCCCTGGGAGAGGTGCTGACCCGGAGGGGGGCGGAGTACGGCCACCCTATCTACATTATTGCCGACGAGCCCTACCGGGAGCTGGTATACGACGGGACGGAGGTACCATTCATCCCGAACCTCTATCCCAACACCGTGGTGTGCTACTCCTGGTCCAAGTCGTTGTCCCTGCCGGGAGAGCGGATCGGGTACGTCTGCGTACCGGACCAGGCGGCGGACAGCAAGGCTCTCTACGCTGCGGTGGCTGGCGCGGCCCGGGCTCTGGGCCACGTGTGTGCGCCGTCCATGCAGCAGCTGGCGGCGGGTCTCTGCGCCACGGTGCGGCCGGACCTGGCGGCCTATGACGAAAACCGCAAAACCCTCTACGAAGCCCTGACCAGTTACGGTTACCGGTGCGTACGGCCCCAGGGCGCCTTCTACCTGTTCGTTCAGGCGCCGGGCGGCGACGCCCAGGCATTCTCGAACCATGCCAGGGAGAAAAACCTGCTGATTGTCCCCGGCGGTGACTTTGGCTGCCCGGACTTTTTCCGGGCCAGCACCTGTGTCAGCCATGATATGATCCTGAAAAGTCTGCCTATTTTTAAAGAATTGATACAAGCATACAAATAGAGGGGGATTATGAACATGAACGCATATCTGTCCAGTGTGATTGAGAACGTCAAGACCAAGCATGCGGGCGAGCCTGAATTTGTCCAGACCGTGGAGGAGGTCTTTTCCTCCCTGGAGCCTGTGATCGAAAAGCATCCGGAGTATGAGAAGGCCGACCTTCTGAACCGGATGGTGGAGCCGGAGCGGATGTTCACCTTCCGCGTGGTGTGGATGGCCGACGACGGCTCCTGGCATACCAATATCGGCTACCGCTGCCAGTTCAACGGCGCCATCGGCCCCTACAAGGGCGGCCTGCGGTTCCAGAAGAACGTATACCCCGGCATCATCAAGTTCCTGGGCTTTGAGCAGATCTTCAAGAACTCCCTGACCGGCC
>OLGB01000536.1_pt1 | contig 53557 bp, 48 predicted proteins | sample 1605691 | NCBI WGS metagenome assembly OLGB01 (sample SAMEA3888925, study PRJEB22519) | human gut metagenome | biome: human gut; feature: human-associated habitat; material: faeces | place: Denmark | collected 2010
ATCAGTACAGTGTCCGTGCGCCTCCGAAAAGCCTCCCCTGTGTAAGGGGAGGTGGGTCGGCGTTAGCCGAGCCGGTGGGGTTGTGTTTTCAAATCTGTGCGCTCTGCGCACACATCAATTATTCATTATTCGCTATTCATTCGCAGGCGAAAGCCGTATAAGCCCTTGTCAACTGTCGCTATTGTGGTAAGATATAAGAAAACCGATTATGAGGTGGAGCGCATGAAATACACGGAGCTCATATCGAAAATGACACTTGAGGAAAAGACCTCTCTGTGCTCGGGCGCGGACTTCTGGCACACGAAAGCGGTCGAGCGCCTCGGCATCCCGCAGATGATGCTGACCGACGGGCCGCACGGCCTGCGCAAGCAGATCGGCAAAAACGACCACCTCGGTCTGAACGCGGCCTATCCCGCAACCTGCTTCCCGACGGCCTCGGCCGCGGCAAACAGCTGGGACATTGAGCTGCTTGAGCAGATGGGCGTTCGCCTCGGTGAGGAGGCGAGGGCGCAGCGCGTCGGCGTGATCCTCGGTCCGGGCGTGAACATAAAGCGCAGCCCTCTGTGCGGCCGGAATTTTGAATACTACTCGGAGGATCCGCTGCTGGCCGGAAAATGCGCCGCCGCACTCATCCGCGGCATACAGTCGACGGGCGTTGCCGCCTGCGTCAAGCACTTCGCGGCAAACTCGCAGGAGACTCTGCGCATGACCAATGACTCCGTCGTTGATGAGCGCACTCTGCGCGAAATTTATCTGCCGGCGTTCGAGCTCGCGGTCAGGGAGGGGCATGTCAAGTGCCTCATGACCTCGTACAACATGCTAAACGGACAGTATGCCAACGAAAATATGCATCTTTTGCGGGATATTCTCACGCAGGAGTGGGGCTACGACGGCCTGATCGTCACCGACTGGGGCGGCGATAACGACCGCGTGAGCGGCCTCATCGCCGGAAACAGTCTCGAAATGCCCGGAACGGGCGGCGAGACCGACGGGCAGATACTTGCCGCCGTGCGCGTCGGCAGGGTCAGCGAAAAGCTGCTCGACGAGCGCGTGGGCCGCATCCTGCGCCTTGTCGATGACGCGCAGGCCGCCTTCAAAAGCGCTCCGGTCTGCGACATGGATGAGCACCACGAATTTGCCGCCCGCCTTGCCGAGGAGAGCGCGGTGCTGCTCAAAAACGAGGGCGGCATCCTGCCGCTCAAGGAAAACGCACGCGTTGCCGTGATCGGCGACTTTGCCAGAACGCCGCGCTATCAGGGCGCGGGCAGCTCGCACATTGAGCCGACGAAGCTTGAATGCGGCCTTGACGCGCTCAGGGCCGAGGGCGTGAACGTATTAGGCTTCGAGCCGGGCTTCAAGCGCCGCGGCGGCAGAAGTCAGAGGCTCATAAGCCGCGCCTGCGAGCTGTGCATGAGAGCCGATATCGTCCTCGTCTGGCTGGGGCTCGACGAGGGCAGCGAGGCCGAGGGCGTTGACCGGCGGCACATGCGCATACCCGAAAATCAGATCGAGCTTCTGCGCGCGGTGAGAGCGGTCAATCCCAACATCGCCGTTATCCTATCCTGCGGAAGTCCCGTGGAAACGGACTGGGACTGCGATTGCAGAGCGCTTCTGCACGGCTATCTCGGCGGTCAGGCCGGAGCGAAAGCTATCGCACGGCTCGTAACGGGCAAGGCGAGCCCGTCGGGCAAGCTTGCCGAGACCATGCCGCACAGTCTCTCCGACACGCCCTGCTTTAAATATTACCCCGGTGCGGAAAAAACAAGCGAGTACCGCGAGGGCATCTTTGTGGGCTATCGCTATTATGACACGGCGAAGAAGGCCGTAAAGTACCCCTTCGGCTTCGGCCTGAGCTACACGACGTTTGAGTATTCGGGCCTTGAGCTCAGGCCCGAGGGTGTTAGCTTTACGATAAAAAACACCGGCAGCGCAGAAGCTGCCGAGATCGCGCAGGTTTATATTTCCGCGCCGTGCGGCGATGTGTTCTGCCCCGAAAAGGAGCTGCGCGGCTTTGCGAGGGTCACGCTTGCGCCCGATGAGGAAAAGCGCGTTTTCGTCGGGCTTCCGGAGCGTGCATTTCAGTATTGGAACATACTTAAAGGTCGCTGGGCGACGATCGGAGGGCGATATGAGGTGCTTGTCGGCGCGTCCTCACGCGATATCCGGCTGCGCGGGCATGTCGATAAGGCCGGCGACGGTGCGCCCGATCCGTATACGGCCCCTGTGTTCGCGCCGTACCGCACTGCCGACGTGCAGAGCGTTCCCGACGAATGCTTTGCCGCAGTGCTCGGACGTGAGCTGCCGCCGCGGCTGTGGGATAGAAAAGCTCCGCTGGAATTTAATTCAGCCCTCGTTCAGGGCGCATACCGCCCCGGCATCGGAAGATTTTTATACCGCCTTCTGCGTCTGGTGCATGGCTTTTTCCGTCTGACGGGCAGCGCCGAGGGCGCGAATAACACCGAGTTTGCAATGAATCTGCCGTACCGCGGCCTTGCGCGCTTTACCGGCGCCGTTACCGAAGCGCAGGTTCGCGCTCTGCTGATGGCCGCAAACCGCGAAAAGGGCGGCTGTCGCGCACTTATTCGTGCACTTTTGCACAAAAGGAGCTCTTGAAGCTTTTTCTTTTTGACATATAGGATGCTTTGTGGTAAAATATCTTACGCTGTATGGTGATATAGTGTTTACAAATTGTAGCTTAATGTGGTATAGTTACTGCATATGAACAACAAAGAATTATATGGGAGGAAAACAACATGTGCATCAAGGCAATAGCCAATTTTGACTACGAGGCTGCTAAGGATAACCTCGTTGAGACCGTTAAGTACCTCGACGCCGGCAAGATTCTCGGCGTTGCTGGCAAGCTTCTTGAGATCAATCCCAAGGATGTGGCTCAGAAGATCAAGGACAAGGTCACTGACGAAGACACCCGTCTGTTCGTGCAGAGCAAGCTTCGCCTCGTCGGCGATATCCTGTCCTGGCCCGTCAGCATGATCTCCAGCTTCACCTGATATATAAGAGCTAAAAAGCTCCGAAGCCGTCCGGCTTCGGAGCTTTTTCAGCGTCAGTTCGTCATTAAAAAGGAAAGCCCATGGGGGTGAGCTTGCTCATTGCCTCGTTGGTGGCGTTCTCGCTCTGCGTGATCGCCTCGTTGACAGCGGCAACGATCAGGTCCTGAAGCATCTCAACATCGTCGGGATCGACCGCCGAGGGGTCTATCTCGATGCTCTTGAGAGCGCGTGTGCCGATCATAGTGGCCTTGACAGCGCCGCCGCCGACAGTGGAGGTAAACTCCCTGCTCTCAAGCTCCTTCTGCATCTTCATGAACTCCTCCTGCATCTTCTGGGCCTGCTTCATCATATTTCCGCCGCCCATGCCGCCGCGAAATCCGCCTTTTGCCATATTATAATTCCTCCTAAATTGTTATACAGAATATTATACAAACCGAGTTTCCTTGAATTTTCTCAGCTCCTCGATGTCTCTTTTGGGCTTGCTGTTATCCTCGATCAGCTCGGTGATCGTTATTTTCAGGCTGCGTCCCGTGATCGCGTTTGCCGCCTCGCGCAGGCGCATGAGCACTGCCTGATTGTTCACGGCGTTAAAGAAAAAGCCCGGCATAACCTCAAGCGCGAGCGTATCGTAGCTCACCGTGCAGCGCGTCTGCGCGGAATTGGTCAGTATCGGGATAACACCGCGAGGAAGCTGCTCCTCCGCTTTTTCGACTATCGCCGTCCACAGCGCCTCGTTATCCTGAGGAGCATCGGCCGCGCTTGCCGGAGCGTCGGGGTTGAGGTCAACGGGCGATGCCTTGTCCAGAAGATCGTCCTCCGGCTGATACTCGGTAAAGTCCGCCGGGTCGAGCTCGTCTGCGGGGTCTTCCTCATATTGCGGCCGCGGCTCAGGCGGCTCGTCAAGGTCAAAGGGCGGCTCGTCGAGCGTTGAGTGAAGCTCCTCCTCTTCCTCGCCGCCGGTCTCGTCCGCGGGCGGGGCCTGACGGATAGGCGCGTGCTTCATGTCCTCCTCGATACGCGAAACTCGCGCGCGCAGCTCGTCAATGCTCTCGGTAAGACGCGCATCGCACAAAGCTATTATGCACAGCTCGACCGTGAGCTTTGAGCTCTTCGAGTCGCGGAGCTTCAGAAGATAGTCCGAGACCGTATTTATACGGCTTATGAGCTCGGCGCTTGTAAGCTTTTTGTAGAAAACATTTAAAATATCGCGGCTGAAGCGGCCTGATATGAGATCTGCTCCGGCTTTGGGCGCGACAGAGAGCATCAGGCAGTCGCGCAGGAGCGTGTTCGTTTCATACAGCAGCGTCGCGGGGTCCTTACCGTCGCGCCAGAGCGCGTCAAACAGCCTGAGCGCCTCGTCGGTGTTTCCCTTGACGGCGTAATCGAAAAGCTGTGCCGTGCGGCGGTTGCCGGTAAGTCCCATCGCCGAGTACACGGCGTCGGTGTCGATATCACTCTCGCCCGAGCACTGGTCGAGCAGCGACAGCGCGTCGCGCATGCCGCCCTCGGCAAGTCCCGCGATGAGCTCGGCCGCGCTGCGCTCAAGCTTAAGCCCCTCGCACTTTGCGACGTGCTCGAGGTGATCGGCTATAAGCTGTGCATCGAGGCGCTTGAAGCTGTGCCTCTGGCAGCGCGAAAGTATTGTCGCCGGAACCTTGTTGAGCTCCGTCGTTGCGAGGATGAACACCAGATGCTCCGGCGGCTCCTCAAGGATTTTCAGCAGGGCGTTGAACGCCGCAGTCGAGAGCATGTGCACCTCATCGATGATGTACACGCGCTTTCTGACCGAAACCGGTGAAAACACGGCCTCCTCGCGCAGCTGGCGGACGTTATCCACGCCGTTGTTGGATGCGGCGTCGATTTCGACAATGTCCATGACGCTGCCGTCCTCAATGCCGAGGCAGGCCGGGCATTTTCCGCATGGGTTGCCGTTTTCCGGGTGCTCGCAGTTGAGCGCCTTGGCGAGGATCTTCGCGCAGGTGGTCTTGCCCGTGCCGCGAGTGCCGATGAAAAGGTACGCGTGCGAGGTGCGGCCCGTGGATATCTGATTTTTAAGCGTTTCCGTTATGTGCTTCTGCCCGACGACCTCGTCGAAGGTCTTCGGACGCCACTTTCGATATAAAGCCTGATACATAAGCATGATCCCGTGATAAATGTAATGCGGATAAATATAGCGCGGCCCTTGACAAGACTGCACACCCAACTTCGAAAACTGACATATGCCCGTTACGCCGGCAGCCGGCTCAGAACCGGCACCCTCGCGGCACACGAAAAGCACCGCTTAATGCTGCTCGGTTCCCCGCCTGACATGGTTCACGGGTTTCCGTTGCGCGAGACCGGCTCGTCAACGCTGCTTACCGGAGTCAGACGACACATGACAGATCCTATGTTGGGAATTCATTCCTGCTGTAGCGGATTGCAGGTTACAGGGCACCGCTGGCTCCCCAACTAGTGCAGCCTTGTCAAAAGCCGCGGAAATATTATAACTCAAATCGGAGATATAATCAATAAATATTTTCTTTACTTTTCTGAAAAGTGTGTTATAATACTAAAGCTGATAGCACTTGGGCCCGTAGCGCAGCTGGGAGCGCGTTCGGTTCGCATCCGAGAGGTCGAGGGTTCGAATCCCTTCGGGTCCACCACGAAGTACGGCAGTCCATGATACAATGGGCTGCCGTACTTTTTATTTTTCTGTCGAAGAAGTCCTTATATCTAGCAGTTTTCCGAGCATGAGGGTGCAAAAATCCTCAATGCTCGGTTTTTGCTTTTTTACCGACGGTGTGCGCGGAAAAACGCACAAAATACTTGATATTTGCGCTTTTAAAGGCGCATTGGAGCTGCCGCAATATATGTCCTCCGCTGCGTCAAGGCGTATTGAAAAGCTTCGTTTTGGACAGAGCGACATACAGCGCAGAGCCCGCGACAACGCCGAACGCGCCCTGAATGCAGTTCATCGGCACGCCGCCTACCGCCGCTGCACCGTAGCCGAGGATGAGCGCCTCATACGCGAGGTAGCCGAGCACCATGAAGGCCTCGCCTATCACGCCCGCGATGACCGCACGGGCGAGCGCGGACCTGACTATCCTGCAGTTGAGCAGGAACCCGGCCAGCAGAGCCACGATGAATTTTATCACGAACGTGCCCGGAACGTACAGGCCGTAGGCCGCTATAAGGTCGGCAAGAGCCGAGCCGAGTCCGGCCGCCGCCGCGCCCCACCACGGCCCGAGCAGGAACGCCGAAAGCAGAACGACAGCGTCACCTGCGTGGATGTAGCCGCCGATGGGGGTGGGTATGCGGATGACCATCGTCGCAACGCAGCTGAGCGCCGCAAACAGCGCCGCAAACACCAGTTTTTTGATCGTTTCGTCTTTCATAGATCTTCTCCTTTTTTCAATAGCGCATCAGCGTTTTTCCTATACATTTATTGCACTTGCCCGGCAGCGCAGGCTATTTTCAGAGGCGTTTTGATATTGTACCGATACGTTTATTGCGTCAACCCGACCGGAGGATGCGGAGGAAACCGGAGCGAGCGGAACGGGCAAGATAAGTTCCCTACACGGGGCAGGCAAACTTTTTGCACTGAATCAGCACAATTATACGTTGCGCGAAACGCTGCGGTTTCCTGCAATGTTTCGACACCGGGACACCGCAATTACCGTATCGGTACAGCCTAAATGCGCCTCTGAAAAAACGACCCCTCAGTCGACTGCGTCGACAGCTCCCCTTACGCAGGGGAGGTTTTTTAGATGCGCATTGAGGATTTTCAAATACGCAAATTACAGGTGCCCGGTTCGGAACAAAGGCATAAACCATAGCATTTCGCACCCGTTAATCCAACGGAAAATTTGCATCGTACTAGCGGGAAGCGGCAGTTTTCCGGTTTTGCCGGCACTCTCGATACCGGGCTGATGCAAAAACCGTATCCGCAGCTGCGTCAAAGCGCCTCTAAAATCCCACCAATTTCGTCGGTTAGATGATATAATCGAACTATAATACATTGTATACGACTTGTCAAGACCTAATATTCAATATTAGATTGTTTTTTCGCAGGCACAGACTGCGTCCGCTGTCAGCTGTCTGCTCGTCATTAAAAAAATCTATCTTTTTGGAAATGACCGTGATATAATCGAGGCACAAAGAGATCGGAGGAAAAGCGGAGAATGAAGCTTGACAACAAACGCACCATACTGACAGGCTTTGCGTTCCTGTCCATCTGCGCGTTCTGGCAGATGTATAACAGCATCGTACCTCTTATACTTACAAACACATTCCATCTCAACGAGACGTATTCCGGCGCGATAATGGCGGCCGACAACGTGCTCGCGCTGTTCCTGCTGCCGCTGTTCGGCGCGATATCGGACAGGACGAGCACGAAGATCGGAAAGCGCATGCCGTTTATCCTGTTCGGCACGGGGCTTGCGATCATCCTGATGAACCTGCTGCCGATGATAGACAACAGCTATGCCGCAGCGCCAAGCAGCTTCAAGACCATATCCTTTGTGGTCGTGCTCGGCCTGCTGCTGGTCGCCATGGGCACCTACCGCTCGCCCGCGGTCGCACTGATGCCGGACATCACGCCCAAGCCCCTGCGCAGCAAGGGCAACGCGATAATAAACCTCATGGGCGCTCTCGGCGGCGTTATCTACCTCGGCGTCGCGGCGGTCATGTACCCCAACAGCAAGGTAGCCGGTCTTGCGCACGTAAACTATCAGCCTCTGTTCATGGTCGTTTCCGCGATCATGTTCATCGCTGTTGCAGTACTGTTTCTGACGATCAAGGAGCCCAGGCTCGTCGCCGAGCAGCAGGAGCTTGAACGGCAGCACCCCGAGTGGAACCTCGCCGAGGACGACGGCAGCGGCAACGAGACCCTGCCCAAGCCCGTAAAGAAAAGCCTCATCTTCCTGCTCTCATCTATCTGCCTGTGGTTTATCGGCTATAACGCCGTGGAGACATGGTTCACCACCTATGTCAGCCAGGTCATGGGTCAGGCTCTGGGCGGCGCGTCGACCTGTCTGCTCATCGCGACCGGCGGCGCCGTCGTCAGCTACATACCCATCGGAATCATCGCCTCCAGGGTCGGCAGAAAGCGCACCATCATGGCCGGCATAATCCTGCTGGCGGCCTGCTTCGGCCTGGGCTATTTCCTGACCACGGCCTACAGCAGCATAAACCTCATCATGTTCATCGTCTTTGCGCTTGTCGGTCTTGCGTGGGCGGCGATAAACGTCAACTCCCTGCCGATGGTCGTCGAGATGTGCCGCGGCTCGGATATCGGCAGATTCACCGGCTATTACTACACCTTCTCTATGGTCGCGCAGGTCGTGACCCCGATCGTTGCGGGCTCGCTGATGCGCCATGTGAGCTACACGGTGCTGTTTCCGTATGCCGCGCTGTTTGTCGCGCTCAGCTTTGTGACGATGATCTTCGTAAAGCACGGCGACAACAAGCCCGAGGCCAGGCGCGGACTCGACGCGTTCGAGGATCTCGACGACTGATGAGGATATGCATTTTCGGAGCGTCCGGCCGTGAGCTGGATGAGCGCTACTACGCCGAGGCCGAGACTCTCGGCGAGCTGATCGGCAGCAGAGGCGACTCGATCGTGTTCGGCGGCGGAGCGGAGGGACTCATGGGAGCATGTGCGCACGGCGTGCACCGCACGGGCGGCGGAATCGTCGGCATAGCGCCGCGGTTTTTCGACGAGCCCGGCATCCTGTACGACAGGTGCAGCCGCATGATATTCACCGAGACCATGCGCGAGCGCAAGCAGCTGATGCAGGAAAATTCCGACGCCTGCATCGTCCTGCCCGGCGGCATCGGCACGCTCGAGGAGTTTTTTGAGATACTCACGCTCAAGCAGCTCGGCCGCGACGACCGCGCCATTGTGCTTCTGAACACGCTGGGCGCGCACAACGCGATGATAAAAATGCTCGAGGAGCTTGCCCGTCGTCGATTCATGTCGGAAAGCTGCCTTGAGCTGTATTCCGTCGCCGATACGCCGCATCAGGCAATGGAGCAGCTTGCCTCCTACGTTCCGCGCACCGGCAGCATCCGCCGGCTTGAGGATTATAACAAATAGAAGTACGTCGGTGTAGCGTTTGCTACACCGACGCTTTGCGTTTTAGTATAATATAATCTCGCATAATGATGAAAATACAGGGAGGCAGATAAAATGATACGCAGAGTTATTCAGATAGACGAGGATAAATGCAACGGCTGCGGCAGGTGCGTTCACGCCTGTCACGAGGGCGCGATCGGGCTTGTCGGCGGCAAGGCGCGGCTCATGCGCGACGATTACTGCGACGGGCTCGGCGACTGCCTGCCCAACTGCCCGACGGGCGCGATAAGCTTCATAGAGCGCGAGGCGGCGGCATATGACGAGGCTGCGGTCAAGGCCGCGCAGGCAGCAAAGAAACAGGCGTTCTCCGGCTGCCCCGGCTCTGCCCCGAGGCGCATCGAGACGCACGGGGGCGAGGACGTCCACGCTCCGGCGCAGCTTTCAAACTGGCCTGTGCAGATACGCCTTGCGCCTGTAAAGGCCGCGTATTTTGACGGCGCGGACCTGCTCGTCGCCGCCGATTGCAGCGCGTATGCCTACGGCAATTTCCACAACGACTTCATCAAGGGCCGCGTGACGCTCGTCGGCTGCCCGAAGCTCGACCCTGTCGATTACGCCGAAAAGCTCGGCGAGATCCTTGCGGCAAACGACATTAAGTCCGTCACCCTGACGCGTATGCAGGTGCCCTGCTGCGGCGGTCTGCAAGCGGCACTGACCCGCGCCGTCGCCGCCGCGGGAAAGAAGCTCCCCCTGCACGTCGTGACGATCTCCAACAGCGGCGAGATTTTAGAGGCGAATTGAGGCACCTACGAATACGGTGATTGCGGTTGCCCGGTATCGAAACTGCCGGCGAAACCGTTTTTGCGCCGCGCCGTTGCAGGGAAGGGGCTTGCCCATTCCGCTTTTGAAAGTTTAGTCGGAAATGATTCCAACTCGTAGGGGCGGGCATTGCCCGCCCGCATAGTCGGAAGTGAAATTTAATATGAGTGTAACAAAGAGAGTGCAAGCATTGAGTCTGCACTCTCTTTTATGCACCTGCTGACCAAACCGCAGCAGGCGGGCGGGCAATGCCCGCCCCTACGATATGGATTTCAGTGCCGATGAAAATTCAACATAGGGAATGGGCAAGCCCATTCCCTACACGGTGCAGGCAAAGCCGGTACCGCACTATTGGGAAACGGCAGCTTTCCGGTTTCGCCGGCAGTTTCGATACCGGGCAACCGCAATCACCGTATTCGTAGGTGCCTCAATGCGCCGCTGAAAAGCCTTTAAGTTGTTTTTACAAAACTCCGCTTTCGGATTTGATAAACGGGGCATAATCTAAGGGTGTACCCGGAAATCAGAAGAAAAGAAAGGAGCTTTTTAAATGAAAAAGCTTATAAGCTTAGTCCTTGCGGCGCTGATGGCGCTCACGCTGTTCGCTGCCTGCGGAAAGACTAACGACGACAACAAGGACAATAACGACGACAATGCCGAAGTGACCGGAACCGTCAGCACCGACGGCTCGACCTCGATGGAAAAGGTCATCATGTCGCTGGGCGAATCGTTCCAGGCGGAGAACAAGGGCATCACCGTCGGCTACAACCCGACCGGCTCGGGCTCCGGTATCACCGCCGTGAGCGAGGGCCGCTGCGATATCGGCCTTGCATCCCGTGCACTCAAGGACGACGAGAAGGCGGCAGGACTCAAAGAGACCGTCCTCGCACTCGACGGCATCGCAATAATCGTAAACCCCGAAAACAAGGTCTCCGACCTCACCGTTGAGCAGATCGCAAAGATCTACACCGGCGAGATCACCAACTGGAAAGACGTCGGCGGCGACGACGCCGAGATCGTTCTCATCGGCCGTGAGGCAGGCTCCGGCACCCGCGACGGCTTTGAAAGCATCACCGGCACCAAGGATTCCTGCAAGTACCGTCAGGAGCTGACCAGCACCGGCGACGTTATCACCACCGTTGCAGGCAACCCCAACACCATCGGCTATGCTTCCCTGGCATCCATTAAGGATACCGTCAAGGCCATCTCCGTTAACGGCGTAGCTCCCAGCGAGGCGACCGTTTCCGACGGCAGCTACGAGGTACAGCGTCCCTTCATCCTCGTCACCAAGGAAGGCGTCGAGCTGTCCAAGGCGGCACAGCTGTTCTTCGACTACGCCACCGGCAAGGACGCGGCTGACATCATCTCCGCAGCAGGCGCAGTGCCCGTAGCAAAGTAATTTGTCGACCGGCGTAAGACGACGCCTCCGCAGATGTTCGTCTTACGCCGGTCATAATACTGTCTTTTCGGAGTGGGCGGCAAAGATAAACAGCCGCCATATTGGAATTTATGAAGACGAAAACGAAAAATCTCATTGAGAATACAGTCCACGCCGTATTCCTCATTCTCGGTCTCGTGACGGTGGCCGCCGTTTTGCTGATAACGGTATATCTCATCGTCTCCGGAATACCGGCCATACGCGAGATCGGGCTGTCCGACTTCCTGTTCGGCAGGAAGTGGGCCTCGACCGCGGCAACGCCGAGCTACGGCATACTGCCGTTTATCCTCACGAGCATTTACGGCACGGCGGGAGCTATCTGCCTCGGTGTGCCGGTGGGCTTCATGGCCTCGGTGTATCTTGCGAAAATGGCAAAGCCGCGTGTGCGTGCCGTCGTAGTTGAGGCGGTGTCGCTGCTTGCCGGTATCCCCTCGGTCGTGTACGGCCTTGTGGGTATGATGGTGCTTGTTCCGGGCATACGCAAGGTTTTCAACGTCCCCGACGGAGCGAGCCTTCTGGCCGCGATGATCGTGCTTGCGATCATGATCCTGCCGTCTATAATCAAGGTCTCGATGACCTCGCTCGAGGCCGTTCCCAGGGAGTACGAGGACGCATCCCTCGCTCTCGGCGCAACGCCGACGGAGACGTATTTCCGCGTGTCCGTTCCGGCTGCGAAAAGCGGCATTGCCGCGGCGGTCGTCCTCGGCGTCGGCAGAGCGATAGGCGAGGCGATGGCGGTCATGATGGTGTCGGGCAACGTGCCGAACATGCCGGAGCTTTTCCAGAGCGTAAGGTTTCTGACCACCGCTGTAGCAAGCGAGATGAGCTACTCCGCGGGTCTTCAGCGTCAGGCGCTTTTCTCAATCGCGCTGGTGCTGTTCCTGTTTATCATGCTCATTAACGCGACGCTCAACTTCCTTTTGAAGAGGGATAAGTCGAATGGATAACAAAAACGTAAAAGCAAGGCGCAGGGCATATGAGATAACGATGCGCGGCCTGTCCGGGCTTTGCGCCCTTTTCACCTCGGCTCTCGTGCTGTTTCTTATAGCGTACGTCCTCATAAAGGGCGTGCCGAATATATCGTGGAAGTTTCTGACCACATCGGTGAGCTATCTCAACAACTCGGTCGGCATACTGCCGGATATACTCAATACGCTCTATATTGTTCTCGACACGCTCCTGTGGGTGCTGCCCCTCGGCGTCGGAGCGGCGATCTACCTCACCGAATACGCAAAAAACCACCGCATCGTCGCCGCCATCGAATACGCCGCCGAGACGCTATCGGGCATACCGAGTATCATCTACGGCCTTGTCGGAATGCTGTTTTTCTGCGAGCTTCTCGGCTTCCGGACCTCGCTGAAGGCCGGTGCGATGACGCTCGTGATAATGAACCTGCCCACTGTTATGCGCACTACACAGGAGAGTCTCAAGACTGTTCCTCAGAGTCTGCGCGAGGGTGCGTTCGGTCTCGGAGCAGGCAAGTGGCGTGTTATCCGAACCGTTGTTTTCCCCGGCTGCGTTGACGGCATCATAACCGGCTGCATCCTCGCTGTGGGGCGTATACTCGGCGAATCGGCGGCGCTGCTGTTCACAGCGGGCTTTGCGCATAATATCTACAATCTGTTTGTTGACGGACTGTCCGGCGCGGGCGCGACGCTCACCGTGGCGCTTTACGTCTACGCCAAGGAGCAGGGCGAGTTCGGCATAGCATTCGCCATAGCCGCCATTCTCATGGCGCTGACGGTGATAATAAACCTCGCCGCAACATTGATAGGTAAATACTACGACAAGAGGAGAAGCATATGAGCAGCATCATAAGCGTAAACGACCTGTGCCTGTGGTACGGGCAGACGCAGGCGCTTAAAGATATAAATATGGAGATCCCCGAAAAGAGCATAACGGCGCTCATCGGGCCCTCCGGCTGCGGCAAATCGACGTTTCTGAAAACGCTCGACCGCATGAACGACCTCGTGCCCGGCGTTAAGATAACGGGCGAGGTAAAGTACAAGGATCAGGATATCTACGCGCCCGGCACGGATGTAAACGAGCTGCGGCGCTGCGTGGGCATGGTGTTCCAGAAGCCGAATCCCTTCCCCATGAGCATTTACGACAACGTCGCCTACGGCCCGCGCACGCACGGAGTGCGCAAAAAGGCAGAGCTTGACGAGATAGTCGAGCGTTCGCTCCGGGGCGCTGCCATCTGGGACGAGGTAAAGGACCGGCTGAAAAAATCCGCCCTCGGTCTCTCGGGCGGCCAGCAGCAGCGACTGTGCATAGCCCGTGCACTTGCCGTCGAGCCTGACGTGCTGCTCATGGACGAGCCGACCAGCGCGCTCGACCCCATATCCACCTCGAAGATAGAGGAGCTTGCCACGGAGCTTAAGAAAAACTACAGCATCGTCATCGTGACGCACAACATGCAGCAGGCGCTGCGCATTTCCGACAGCACCGCATTTTTCCTGCTCGGTGAGCTGATTGAATACGACAATACCGAAAGGCTGTTCTCCGTGCCGTCGGACAAGCGCACCGAGGACTATATAACAGGGAGGTTCGGCTGATGAGAAGCAAATTCGACGCCCAGCTCAGGGAGCTCGGCGAAAAGCTCACGCTCATGGGCGCAATGTGCGAGGAGGCGATAGCAAACTCGGCAAAGGCGCTTTTGTCCGGCGACAGCGAGCTTGCAAAAAAGCTTGCGCCGCTTGATCTTGAGATAGATCAATACGAGCGAGATATCGAGACGCTGTGCCTGCGCCTTTTATTGCAGCAGCAGCCGGTGGCGCGAGATCTGCGTCAGATATCCGCGGCGCTTAAAATGATAACCGACCTTGAGCGCATCGGCGATCAGGCCTCGGATATCGCGGAGATAATTCCGCACCTTAAAGGCAGAACGGGCAGCGAGTGTCAGGCGATGCGCCCCATGGCCGAGGCCGCCATCGGCATGGTCACGGACAGCATTGAGGCGTACAATAAGCGCGACCTTGCCCTTGCAAAAAGCGTTATCGAGCACGACGACGTTGTTGACGACTGCTTTTTGAGCGTAAAGACCGCGCTCATCGACATGATCCGCACCGGGCACGGCGACGCGGAGTACGCCCTCGATCTTCTCATGATCGCAAAGTACTTCGAGCGCATAGGAGACCACGCGACGAACGTTGCCGAATGGGTAGAGTTCTCGGTTACGGGAATACACAAATCGAACGAGATATGAAAACAGCTCCCCAATGGGGAGCTGTTCAGGCCTAAAATAAAAGCTTTTCTTCCTCCGGCCGGATACATGTGTGGAAATAGTCATGTATTTTTGCGCTGCGGCCCGGCCGCTTGCCGCCTCAGTTATAAGGACGGGGATTTTTCGCCCATATTCCGCGAAATTCGACTCTTAACAATTTGTTAAAGGAATTTTAATAAACGCTTGCACCGCGGAGGCGGATGGGGTATAATAGCTTTTACCGAATATCCGGGTGTAGCGCAGCTGGTAGCGCGCCTGCTTTGGGAGTGCCGTGGCCGTATCCGGGACAGAGCAAGGCGAAACGCCGCAAAGCCTTGTAGCACCTGCGTTTGTGGGATTTGGACCGATTGCCGAAAACGGTGCAAAAGCGGCTTTGACCACAGGAATGACCACATCTGGCGCAAAACTCAATAACCAAAAATCCGGGATTAGCGCAGTTGGTAGCGCGGGTGGTTTGGGACCATCAGGCCGGGAGTTCGAGTCTCCCATCTCGGACCACAGCCCCTGAAATCGAACGATTTCAGGGGCTGTTTTTCCGATTGCTCCGCAGATTATGCTATCGAAGCCGATTTCTTATTGTCATTTCTACAATCAATCAGATAAATTGATTCACCGAGTAATTCTTCATAGCCAGCAGCCTTAACAACTTGTTCTGAGTATAGGTATTCACTTTCAGAGAAGCAAAATATTGCTATCAAACTTCCATCTGTGCAATTTGCTGCTTCATATATTTTCACTTGTGTAAATACATGTGATAATGTTGAGTTGCTTGCTAATTTAAACTCGACAATATTTTGATTGTTTTGCCCCATTGAAACAATAAAATCAGCTTGACCTCTCCCATTATTAGGCTCTGCATCTACCTTATAGCTTGTTCCATACCAAACGAAGCGGAAGAGTCTTTGTAAGTCATTCTCTTTAGCAATCTGTTTACCATCGGTGTACAGATTCTTGTATCCATCGCAATCTTCAATAATATGTTTGAAAAATCTCAGTCTTGCTTTTGCCTCTTCTCTTGCAGTTAGTTGTTCATTTGTCTGATAGTTCAAATTTTTGAATAGGGAAATTATCTTTTGTGATGCAACGCACAATTTCTCTATTTGTTCGTTTAGTTCAGCCAAACTCTGGGAGCGTATCTTATCAACATCAGTCTCTCGTAGCCTTATATAATAGTCGTAAAGTTCTGGATATTCCCTCACTAATTCCTTGAATGCATCCTTTTCAATTTTTCTGATAGATCTTTCGCGAATAGACCTACGTTTTCCTCTCTGCATTTCTTCATATTGTCTTACTGCTAACCCAATGTAGTTATTCACATATGTTCGTAATGTATCATTTTCAATTGCGCTGCGAATTCGTTCATGGCTTTCATAAAAATCCTTTTTGTTAATTGACGGTTCATCTTCTCTTAAAATATCATAAGGTGTCAGCAAAACATATTCTTTTCTTCCCTTTTCATCCAAAACATACGGGAGGCAATATTCCTTGCTCACAAAACTCTCAGTTTCATAATTGAAATATGCCTTATCAACTGGAAATTTCTCAAGGAATTTCTCGTCAAGATATTGCAACGCAAAATTTTCTGTGTACTCGCATAAAAATCCTTTTATAAGATTCACAGTTAAGTCACTAATTTTATCTTTTCCGCTACCATCATACAATAACATTACTTTTTCAATGTGTTGCGATTTAGATATTCCATGCGTGTTAATGGCAAAAGCTATATTCTCATATAAAAATTTTGCATACTCTTTACCAAGAGCTAAGCCTTTATTTCCAACCAACGAGTATCCTAACCAATTATTGGGAACTTCGCTAAAATTAAACCAAGCACTAACTTCTTTCATTGTTAGTCCTTGCTCCGCTTTCGTATACAGAAAATGGAAATAACGAATTATACTTTTATGCAAGTTTTTATATATTTCTTTCTCACTATTAAAAATTAGCATGGGATCAATAAACAAGGGAATATCACAAACTAATGAAATATCAACAGCACCATATTCCTTTAATAATTCACTACTGATTTGGAATCTTTCCGAGAAAAACATAAAATCCCCCCGCCCATTTTATATAGTAATATTATACTATATTGAGCTATGCGTTGTCTACAGTCTATGGTAATATTGGCCATTGTATCGGCACGCTTTATAAAATGTTATCTCCATGTCAATTAACCAGTGATGACCTCGCTACCGAAACTAATGCTCTTGCTCATTATTGCCATCGTCTCACGGGAAAAAAGCAAGCAACCTAATTTGCCTCGTCCTTATTGCTTAGTAATAGGTATCAAGCAACTTCCGCCCTTATTCTCTGTCTGCCCCCAACATTGCTACCACTGCTCCGTAATGCTTCTTCACCGTATTCCGTGCCAGGCCGGTTCGTTTGGCGAGGGTCGAGAACTCTGTGATCTCCGGGTGGAGGCGCATATAGTCCCACAGCTTGCGCTGTTTCTTTGTCAACTTTTCCGGCGGGGCGATGCCCGCAAGCTGCTCCTTGAGATTTTTGCGCTCCTCGTTCATCTCCACGATCAGCATCTTCAGCTTCTCCTCGCACTCCTCGCGGGTGTGGGCGTAGACATTGCGGGCGTGCTTTTTACCATCGGGCCACTTGGGAGAGTAGCGCCCCTCGAAGAGGTGGTCGTTGATCTCGCTGACACAGCCGGTACCGGACCTGCGCTTGCGGCCCACGTAGGGCTTGAAGTCGGTCATTCTCGGCTTCTCCGCCGTGGCTGGGGCAGTTTCCTGCCCCGGCTCCGAAGCGTCTTCCTGCGGCACTGCCTTGCCGATGCCGCGGTCGATGTTGGCAGCGGCTGCGCGTTGCATATCGTCGGTGATGTGGGTGTAGATATCCAGCGTGGTGGCCGCCGACACATGACCCAGCATGGCGGAGAGCGTCTTCACATCCATACCGTTTTCCAGCGCCAAGGTTGCGAATGTGTGATAAAGCTGCTGCACGCGGCCGACCTGCATCTGAATTCTCCCTTCGAGGGCCTGGGCGAGAGCAAGGCGGCCGTGCGCAGGACGGAACAGAGGCAGCTGCTTTACAGGATAGCGCAGCTCGCGCACAATGAGAAGGTGCACCTCGTGCTGCTGGCCGGCGATCTGCTGGACTCCGACAGCGCCTATGCCGAGACCGGCGAGGAGCTCGTGAAGGCTCTCGGCGGCATCGAAGCGCCGGTGTTCATTTCCCCGGGGAATCACGATTTTTATTCCGCGCGCTCGCCCTATGCGCGGCTGAAGCTACCCGATAACGTACATATTTTCAAAAGTCTGAGGATCGAGTGCGTCGAGCTTCCCGGGCTTGGCGTCAGGGTATGGGGCGCGGCATTCACGGATAAGTACAGCGGCGGTATGCTGCGCGGCTTCAGCGCGGAGAAAACAGCCGGCGTCCTCGATATTATGTGCATCCACGGCGAGGTCAATGCGGCCTCGGCGTATAACCCCGTTACTGAGGACGAGATTGCGGCCTCCGGAATGGACTACATCGCCTTCGGGCATATCCACGCAGGAAGCGGTCTGAAAAAGGCGGGGAGCTGCTATTATTCGTGGCCCGGCTGTCCCGAGGGACGCGGCTTTGACGAGACGGGCGAAAAATACGTCAGCATCGTAAGCTTCGGCGACGGCAAATGCAGCCCCGAGGATGTGTGCCCCGAGGTCGCGGCGGATATAGAAAACTCCCTTACGCTCAAGGCCGAGGCAGAGAAAAAAATAAGCGCCGCACCGGCGATAATTTGCCTTATCCTCGCGCTCATAGCCGCCGCAGCCGGCATATTCCTGAGCCCCTACGCCTACGCTGCCGCGGCGCTGCTGTGCATTATCGCCGTGCTCCTGTTTGTAAGGCAGGGCAGGGCAAAGGCCGCGGCCTACGAGGCGGGAAAGCAGCGAAGACGGATACTTTCAAAATACAAGGCGGAAAACGAAGACGATATAAAAACCTGCGAAGCGGAATATCTTGAGCTTTATGAACGCTTCAGGCAGGCCGAAGCGGAGGAAAAGGCCGCTGCCGGGCGCCTTGAAGAAATGAGGCGGCATCAGGAGCAGACCGAGGACATGGCCGCGCAGGAGGCCGGCATGAGCGTTTTTCTCATCACCGACTGCATGATAAACAGGGAAAACAAGGACATCTCCGTGTATCCCCACGGCAGCTTTGAGCAGCTCGCGGAATATGTGAAAAAGAATAAATGACCGAAAAAACACCATGCGCATTGAATAAGCGCATGGTGTTTCTGCATGACGTGTCACTTGGCGGAGTTCGCGGCCTCCTCGCGCTTGCGGCAGATCTGAGCCCATGTGGGCAGTTCCGCGAGGCGGGCGGCGAAATCGCCCAGAGCGGCGGGGACGTCTATGTGCTGGGGGCAGGCAGCGGCGCACTGGCCGCAGCCGATACAGGCCTCGGGACGCTTTGCCTCGGGCAGAGCGTCGGCGCGCATGATAACGTTCACGCTGCTGGCGAGCTTTAGATCGTTATAAAGATTAAGAAGCATGGGTATGTCCAGCCCCTGCGGACAGCCCTTGCAGCAATAGCGGCAGCCGGTGCAGGGCACGGTGTTCTTGAGCTTGTCGGCAATGCCGTAAAGCACATTGCACTCCTCGGCGCTGAGAGGCCTGAGCTCGTCGAAGTTCTTAACGTTGTCAACCATCTGCTCAAAGCTTGACATACCGCTGAGCACCATTGTGACATTGGAAAGCCCCTGCAGCCATCGGAAGCCCCATGCCGCGGTGCTGTAGTCCGGATGCATTGAGCGAAGAAGCGCCTCATCGCGCTCGTCGAGCTTCGCGAGCTTCCCGCCGCGGACGGGCTCCATTACCCAAACGGGGATGCCCCGCTCCGTCAGAAGCTTGTACTTGCCCTCGGCGTCCTGCAGCGACCAGTCGAGGTAGTTGAGCTGTATCTGGCAGAATTCCATATGCTCGCCGCAGGCGTCGAGAAACTGCTTTGTGTTTTCAACGCTGCCGTGGCTGGAAAAGCCGAGGTGGCGTATCTTGCCCAGTTCCTTCTGCCGAACGAAGAAATCAACAATGCCGAGCTCCCCGTCGAGATAGTATTTGATGGAGGGTTCGTTAACGTTGTGCATAAGGTAGAAGTCGAAGTACTCAACGCCGCATTTTTTGAGCTGGTCGGCAAAGACCGCCGCGGGGTCAGGAGTCTTGGACTTATCGTAGATCTGGTGACCGGGGTATTTGTCGGCGAGATTGAATTTATCCCGCGGATGCCGCGCCAGAGCCCTGCCGATGGCGATCTCGGAGCAGCTGCCGTGGTAGGGGTAAGCGGTGTCAAAGTAGTTTACGCCGTGCTCGATGGCGTAGTCGGTCATTTTATCGACCTGGGCCTGATCGATGTCGGCCTATCCGCCGCCGGGGAGGAGGGGCAGGCGCATGGTGCCGAAGCCCAGCATGGAGAGCTTTTCGCCCTGAAAATCACGATATATCATAATTGCACCCTTTTTAAAACAGCATATCCTTTGGAAAGACGATATCGACCCCGCCCATGGTGATGACGTCGCCGGAGAAAATGCGCTCCTTGCGATCTATCCTCCGGCCGTTGACGTAGGTGCCGTTGGTAGAGCCGATATCCTGAATGTAGTAGTGGCCGTCGCACAGCTCGATCTGAAAATGCCTGCGGGAGGCTTTGGGAGCGGAATATACAAAATCGCAGTCCTCGCTTCGGCCGAATAACCATGTGGCCTTGCCGCTGCCGTGCTAGTTTACGGAGCCGTTTATGGTCGCGTCGCCGAAGTTATCAAGGAAATCTCTTATGAATTTAAACTTTTCCTCTGCCATAGCAATCTCCTTAAAAGCATTGTTGTTTTAAGTATATCACAGCGCCGCAAAACTTCAAGAAGAATATGCCGAGTTTGACAAATGGGTAAGGTATCAGTTTCCTTACAATTTTAATGCCTTTGACATTGGCGCAAAGAAACGGCAAACTGCTTCCGCATGCGAAGGTACGAGGCTGCGTGAGGTTCAACTGTTTTTGTTGACAAACAGGTATCTGTGCTGTATACTAATCATATTAATAATGATACTAAAAGCAATATCAAGCTTGGAGGTTGGGATAAAGGGTGATGCGAATGGATAGTACTAATGTTTACAAAAAAGCTGTCGGCCCGGAAACCTTTATTTGCCTGGCGGCTATACTTGTTGTGTTTGTAGGACTTGGGCACATGATGGGAGCTGTGAATATGCTTAAGACAACGATGAACACAGCATTTGCACTTCTTATGGACACTTGCTTTTACATTATGGCCATAGCTGTTATAGCGGGTGCGATAGGCTCGCTTATGACAGAATTCGGCGTCGTTGAGCTTATAAATCGGATTCTGTCGCCGCTGATGTTGCCATTATACAAGCTGCCGGGAGCCGCTTCGCTTGGCATAGTAACAACATATTTGTCGGATAATCCTGCAATAATAGCTTTGGCGAATGATCAGGAATACATCAAATACTTTAAAAAGCATCAGATACCGGCGTTGACCAATATAGGTACAGCCTTCGGTATGGGCGCTATAGTATCAACCTATATGCTCAGCATACAAACAGACGGGGCGAAGCTCGGTCTGGCGGTTTTGGTAGGAAATATAGGCGCGGTGGTGGGCAGTATAGTAAGCACGCGGCTAATGCTCAGATATTCGATGAGATACTACGATGTCAAGAACGGCGAGTCCGCGAGCACCGTTGTCAATACAGTAAAAGAACGTAAAGTCCGCTCCGGAGGAGCGGGAATAAGAACTCTGCAGGCTATGCTGGACGGGGGAAAAAACGGCGTCCAGCTCGGGCTGCAGATAGTTCCGGGCGTGCTCATTATCTGCACGCTTGTGTTAATGCTTACAAACGGCTGCCCTGAAAACGGGTACACAGGCGCCGCTTACGAGGGGGTCGGCCTGCTGCCCATGATAGGAGAAAAGCTCGGATTCTTACTTAAACCGATGTTCGGATTTTCAGGGGCCGAGGGCATTGCTGTACCCATCACGGCGCTCGGCTCCGCGGGCGCCGCCATGGGCCTTGTTCCCGGCCTTCTGGAGAGCGGCGCTGCCAGTGCCCATGATGTAGCGGTATTTACTTCAATGTGTATGTGTTGGAGCGGATATCTGAGCACACATGTTGCCATGATGGACGGGCTGGGCTGCAGCGAGCTCACCGGTAAGGCCATAATAAGTCACACGATAGGTGGAATCTGCGCGGGGATTTCGTCAAACTGGCTGTTTACACTGTTTTCGATTATTATTTGATGAGAATAAATTTATAAAGACTGAAAGGAAAATACAATGCTTGATTTTGAATTCTGCTCACCAACGAAGATTGTTCTGGGCCGCGGAGCAGAGGCAAAGGCAGGACAGCTTATAAAAAACTGCGGTGGAGGAAGGGTATTGGTGCATCACAGCGGAGGGCACGCCGTTCGCAGCGGGCTAATAGACAGGGTGCTCAAGGCAATACATAATGCCGGCCTTTACTGTATCGAACTGGACGGGGTCGTTCCAAACCCAAGACTTGACCTTGTGCATAAGGGGATAGACCTGTGCCGCAGGGAGAAGATTGACTTCATCCTTGCCGTAGGAGGCGGAAGTGTTATTGACTCGGCAAAGGCCATCGCCATGGGTGTGCCTTACGACGGAGATGTCTGGAATTTCTTTTCCGAAAATAAAGGGGAAGTAAAAGACGTACCGAAAAAAAGCCTGCCGATAGGTGTCGTTCTGACGATTGCCGCCACCGGCAGCGAGGCGTCAAACAGCTGTGTTATAACCAAGTCGGACGAGAAGCTCAAACGTTTCTGCGATAATGATATCAATCGTCCCAGATTTGCCATTGAGAACCCTGAACTGACGATGTCGCTTCCCAAATTTCAGACAGCATGCAGCATTACGGACATTATGTCACACTCGTTTGAACGGTATTTCACCGCAGAGAAGGGCGGCAATGAACTGACCGACCGCCTTTGTGAAGCCGTATTCATAACATGTATGCGCTGTGCTGATGTGCTCATGGCCTCACCCGACGATTACGATGCCAGAGCCAATGTGATGCTTGCGTCATCATTGTCGCACAACGGACTGACGGGAATGGGGCGCAGTGGTGACTGGAGCTCTCATTTTATAGAGCATGAACTGTCGGGAGAATATGACGTTACCCACGGTGCTGGGCTGGCGGCGATAACGCCGGCATGGATGAAATATGTATGGAGGGTGAATCCCGGCTTATTCATCAACTGGGCGACAAGGGTGATGGGAGTCGATCCGAACGGCAGGGATGACGAAGAAACGGTCTGCACTGCGATATCAAGGCTGGAGGAATTCTTTACCGGCATGGGCCTTCCCGTGCGGCTGAGCGAAATGCCTGAAATTAAGGAGCCTGTCACGGAAGAAGCAATGTGGCGAATGGCAAGACGCGTGCGAATAACAAATCCGGAGGATCAGACCGTGGGCGGACTGAAGCACCTTTCTGCGGACGACATAGTAAATATTTTTAAGCTTGCCCTTTGATCCTGTCTGTCATAATTTAACGAAGACAAGCTGTAAAAAGGCTTCGCGGATATTGAACCGAACCAGTAAAAACGGACAATAGACAAAAGACCCCCTATGTAGGAAAGTAGAAGTACTACATAGAGGGTATTGTTATGGCAAGGAAATACGAAAAAGTGCAGGAAATGTTACCAGTTGTAAGGCAACTGGCGGAAGCGGGCGACACACAGCAACAAATTGCAGATAAATTGGGCTTAAATAATGCAAAAGTTGTAAGAAATCTTCTCTGGAGAGAAAAGAAGAAGGATGTTCAAGGTGTCCCGAGGCAGCGAAGCCGTAAACCGGCAAAAACTCTTCAAGAGTACAAATATGAAAACAAACGCTTAAAAATGGAAGTGGAGTTGTTGCGGGATTTTCTCTCGCTTACCGAAAGGAAGTGAAAGCCAGCGTCAAATATAAAGTTATCTACCGTCATAAGGAGAAGTACAGTATCAGTGAAATGTGACGCTTCTTTGGTGTATCCCGAAGCGGATACTATGACTATGTCAATCGCATGGACATACCGGCAAAGGATCTGCCTCTGGCTGAGCAAATTCGAACGTGCCAGATTGAATGCCGCAGCACCTACGGCTACCGCAGAGTGCATATCTGGTTAGAACGCAATGGTACGCACTGCAACCCCAAAACAGTTCTTAGAGTAATGAATAAATATAATCTGCTGTCTGTTATTCGCAGAAAGCGATATGTAAAGTACGGAGAAGCTCTGCACCGTTATCCCAACCTGCTGAACAGAAACTTTATCGCCGAAAGGCCAAACCAAAAGTGGGTAACGGATATCTCTTACATCCGCACAGGACAAGGCTTCCTCTATCTCTCGGTCATCCGTGATCTCTATGACAACAGTATTGTAGCTTACAAGACCGGCTCGGAGCAGAACATCAATCTGGTGCTGAATACGATCAAGGCCGCCAAGAGAAAGGAAAAGGTCACTACAGAGCTGCACCTCCATAGTGACCAGGGCTTTCAGTATACTTCACAGGCGTACTTTAAGCTAACTCAACAATACGGTATAATACCGTCCATGTCAAGACGCGGTAACCCGTATGATAATGCTTTGGCTGAAAATTTTTTCTCTATCCTAAAGACTGAGTGCATTCACAGGGTTAAGATAAAGACTTTTGCTGAAGCAAGACGGATCATTGATGACTATATCTACTTCTACAACCACCAACGCATTCAGACGAAAACAAAACTGACGCCGATGGAATTTCGGCGCCAGTATGTTGCTTAAAATTTTATTTTCCTACGCAGGAATGTCTTTTTTTGTGCTGTCCGTATAAAACGGGACGGTTTAATATTCCGTGAGGCCTTTTTCGGCCACTTACTATAATAATTGAAAAAAAGATTGAAAAACGCAGATTTCATGATAAAATATCAGCACACAGCAAACTACGGTTATAAATATATCATTGATATGAACAACAGGAACAGGAAAATATGGAACATAGGAAGAAAACATTAAAGCAGATTGTCCATGATGAGGTATTCAAGGATATTATTCAGGGTATGTACAAGCCCGGGGATATTATAAGCGAGGTCCTGCTCACGGAAAAATTCGGCGTCAGCAAGGCTCCGGTCAGGGAAGCGCTGATAGAGCTGTGCAATGAGAATGTGCTTCGTAGTATCCCAAGATACGGATATGAGATTATTCCCATCACATCGACAGATGTGAAGAATCTCAGAGAGTTCCGCCAGCTGATTGAGTGCGGATGCCTGCGTAAGCATTGGAACTGCTTTACGCCGGCTCGTCTTGATGAACTGGAGAGCATTGCCAGCTTCAAGCCAAAAAGCCCGAATTATGATGATATGACATCTCTTTGGGAAAATAATAATCACTTTCATCTTACATTGATGTCATACTACGGGAATAAATACATGTATGATGAGCTTGCCAGAACGCTTAACGTGCTGACGCGCGCGTTTGCTCAAATGTACTGGGATAAGTGGAGCGGACTTATACCGGATTCGACAGTCAATGAAAATATCGAGCACAGGGAACTCATAAGACTGATAAGGGAGAACGATATTGAAGGTGCGGTGCTCTGCCTTGACAGGGATATAATCGAAATAGCATAAAAATGAGGCTCACAGCCTCATTTTTTTGTTATTATACACGAAAAACGGCTGGCCTGATGAAGCATAATAACGAAATAAACACAGAGGAGCAAAAAAATATTGACCTTGATAAGATTTGTGATATGATTAATAGTGTCATCAACGACAATTTATTATTTACGGAGGAACACTATGTCAATAGTTAATGATGCGAAGATCAATGAAGAAAAAGTGAGTATAAACAGAGCGGCCATTGAGCATCGGGCGCTTTGGTTGGGATTCCTGTTCGATGAAATGGAAAAGGCCGGTGCTGACGCCGAAAGTATATGTCGCAGAGCTGTCAGGCGCTGCGGCAGATTTCACGGCGAGCTGCATAAGGCCAACTGCGGGGGCTCGGAGGACTGCCGGGTATTTAAGGAAGTGTTTCTCACCGAGCTCGGGCTTAAGACTTTTGAGATGGAGACAGTTCAGACGGAGAAGGAGCTGAACGTCACATTCCACTACTGCCCTCTTGTCAGCGCATGGAAGAAGGCCGGCTTTTCAGATGAGCGTATCGCCCTGCTGTGCGACATAGCGATGGAAGGCGACAGAGGCATTGCAGATAAGAATGATATGAAATTTGAGCTTGGCGATACTATTGCGAAAGGCTGCGCGACGTGCCGGATAAAAATGAGCAGATGAAATGAAAAACAATCTTAGTGCATTGTGCGAAGAAAAATATTCGGCATATGTCAGAGTGCTGCATAGGGAACTTATACCGGCAACTGGATGTACGGAGCCCATAGCAATAGCGTATGCCTCCGCGAAGGCGGTTCAGGTCCTGGGATTTTTTCCTGTACGGATAAAAGCTGAGTGCAGCGGCAATATGATAAAAAACGTAAAGTCCGTAACTGTCCCCCGGTCGGGAGGCATGAAGGGTATCGCCGCTGCCGCGATCTTGGGAGCGGTGGGAGGCAACGCTGCAGAGAGACTGAATGTTTTGCTTGGAGTCACAGACTGCCAGCGAGAGCGTGCGGCGGAGCTTTTGGCGGAAAATATGTGCGAAGTATCTCTGGCAAACAGTACCCGGAATCTTTTTGTTACCGTGACCGTTTTCGGAAAAGACAAGGACTATGCGTCTGTTACCATTCAGGATAAACACGATAACATCTGCAGCATAATAAAAAACGGAGTCAGCATAGTGAGCGGAAAAGAATGTGCTCAGGACAACGGTCATACGGACGATACGGCACTGCTGAATATAAAGGACATAATCTCATTTGCAGATAGCGTAAGGCTTGATGACGTAAAGGAACTGATACGGGAGCAGATACGCTGTAACTCTGCCATCGCTGCTGAGGGCATGCTCAGGCCGTACGGACTTAAAGTCGGAAGAACGCTGCTCAGTGAACGTGATGATAGCGATATATATATCAGAGCAAGAGCAATGGCGGCCGCTGGGTCAGACGCGCGAATGAGCGGGTGCTCCATGCCGGTGGTTATCAATTCCGGAAGCGGGAATCAGGGCATTACGGTGAGCCTTCCTGTCATCGAATACGCACGGGAGACAGGAGCCAGTGAGGATAAGACCATTCGTGCGCTGGTGGCGGCAAACCTGATATCCATACATCAAAAGAGGTTTATCGGAAGCCTGTCGGCATACTGCGGAGCTACCAGTGCGGCGGGAAGTGCCGTTTGCGGCATAGCGTATCTGGACGGCGCAGGGCTCCGAACAATAGGCGGTATCATCGTGAATACAGCCGCAGCTATAGGAGGAATGGTATGCGACGGCGCTAAGCCATCCTGCGCACTGAAAATATCAGCCGCACTTAATGCCGCTTTCGATGCGTATCGACTAAGTCGGAACTCCAATATATGCAGCCCCGGTGACGGTCTTGTCGGGAGCAGCGTGGAGCAGACGATTGAAAACATAGGCACAATGGCAAAAGAGGGTATGCGAGCTACAGACAGAAAGGTTCTTGAGATAATGCTTAAAAATTGATTTACCGGATGCGCGGGGCACATCCGGTAAATGAAAGCCGTTCAAGACACGGTCGTCAATTCTTTTGTAAAGGAATTCAGGTTTTCAGCTCCGTTGCCGGTAACTATCACAAGATCCTCTATGCGAACACCGCCAAGCCCGGGCACATATATGCCCGGTTCCACAGAGAACACCATTCTAGGCAAGAGTATCAAGTCCGATGTGCTGCTGATAAACGGCGATTCGTGTACGTCAAGACCGATACCGTGACCGGTTCGATGCGGGAAATACGCTTCATAACCGTATGCGCGGATGAGGGCTCTTGCGGCTTCATCGACCTCTCCGGCGCTGCGGCCGGGCCTTATAAGCGCGATCGCTGCCTCCTGTGCCTGAAGCACGATCCGGTATATTTTTTCAAGCTCGGCAGGCACTTCTCTGAAGAACACAGTTCTGGTCATATCCGACAGATAGCCTTTGTAGGAAAATCCAAAATCCATCACGACGCTGTCTCCCGGGCGCAGTCTGCTGCCATCGGGGAAATGGTGAGGATCTACCGCATTGACTCCGTAGGATATGATGGCGCCTCCGCCTGCTTCCCCTTGACCGAGGGAAGCATGATAGTCAAACAGTTTTTCGGAAAGTTCTTTTTCGCTCAGGTCCCCGGAGATTTCACTTACGAGATAGCTCATGCACTTATCGTTTATGCGTGAGGATATGCGTAGCAGCTCCAGCTCAGCGTCGTCCTTTATCATGCGCATCTGCTCAATAAGCGCTGAGCCGTTTGTAAAGCTCAGGTCAGTACGGATGGACGCAAGAGAAGAAGCATAGCCGTATGTCCACTCGCTGTCGATACCGACGATTGAGCCAACTCCGATAAGCGAAGATACCGCGAACACGCCATTGTCACAGTCGTGGTACCATACGATACTGTCATAGACGGACTCAGGCATTGGGAGCATGCGGTTGCACACAAACGACAGTCTGCCCTCAGCATCCAAAACTGCGACAAAAAGCCTGTCTCCCGGGCATACCTTAAGACCGGTGAGATATAAAACATGGGATGGCCTGGATAGTATAAGGTAATCGATCTCTACCGCCCGTATTCTTTCGGCGAGCCGTGTTGTCCTTTCGGTTATCATATCTGTACCTCCGTTTTATTTTATCTGGTAATACCACTGATATTATCAGATAAGATATTACCATACCTGATCAGCATTTGCAAGGTTAACTTAAAAGCAGTAGACATTACAATAAATCACAGCTTGTAGGGACAAGCACCGCCCTGAATAATTCTTTATTTAAAACCAAAAAACCCATTGACAAAGTAGGTAATCGGCGCTATTAATCGGCGCTATTATTCAATCACATAAATATACTTTAATAATTTTTCAATAATTATCAAAAAGGAGGAAAACAAATGTCTTACCGCTTAGCAGCAGATATCGGAGGTACATTTACCGACGTTGTCTGTGTAAACGATGCGACCGGTGAGTACACTACCACTAAGGTCCTGACGACTCCGCATAAACTTACCGACGGAATAATGGCGGGCTTCGACGAGCTCATAGGTGACAAGTGGGATCAGGTGGAGAGTATAGTTCATGGTACGACGTCAGGCTTGAATGCCGTTATCGAGCGAAAGGGTGCAAACTGCGCTGTCGTGACTACGTTTGGCTTCGGAGATGTACTTGAGATCGGGCGCGGCAACCGTCCTGATATGTACAATAACAGGTACAGAAGGCCGAAACCGCTTGTTGCAAGAAAGAGTATCTATGAGATAAAAGAACGTACGGACGCTGACGGCAGGGTATCGGTGCCGGTTGACACGGAAGAGATACGCCGTCTCGCGAAGTCTCTGACCGGAAAATATGATTCCATTGCCGTATGCTTCATCAACAGCTACCTGAATTCTGAAAATGAGGAGCGAGCCGCCGCCGTGCTCAGAGAAGAGCTGGACGAGTCCGTAATGGTGATCACATCCGCAGAGACGGCACGGGAGTGGCGTGAATATGAACGCACCAGCACAACGGTGCTCAACGCCTATGTTTCACCGATCACAAAAGCACATCTTATAGCCCTGAAGCAGGAGCTGATAAGCAGGGGCTTCAAAGGCAATTTATTCATCATGCAGTCCAACGGCGGCGTCATGAAGGATGAGCTGGCGGTGAATAAGGCAGTGCAGATACTCATGTCCGGCCCGGTTGGCGGAGCCATTGGCGGTACAGTCTGCGGAAGGGATAATATTATAGGAGTCGATATGGGCGGCACTAGCTTTGATGTCAGCCTTATTATCAACGGTCAATGCGAGCTTCAGGTGGAATCTAATGTTGAGGGATTTCCTGCGCTTGTGCCGACAGTCAATATCTTCAGTGTTGGCGCGGGCGGTGGCAGTATTGGCTGGGAAGAGGGCGGCGGTATGCGCGTCGGCCCGCAAAGCGCAGGTGCGAAGCCCGGACCCGCATGCTACGGACAGGGAGGCACCCAACCTACTATCACGGATGCAAATCTGGTCTTGGGCCGTATAGATCCGGAGCATTTTCTTGACGGCCGCATGACGCTCGATTTTGAAGCGGCAAAGAAAGCCGTCGGAGACTTCGGCGCGAAATTCGGACTTGATGTGTCCACGGCGGCTGAAGGTATATGTGCAATAGCGAACCATAAAATGGCGGATGCAATACGTGAAATCACTGTGAGAAGAGGCATAGACCCGAGAGACTTCACAATGCTCGCTTTCGGCGGCGCAGGCCCGATGCATGCAGCACTCATAGCAGAAGAGCTTGGTATGAAGGAGGTTATCATACCCGCTGTGCCTGGCGGCTTCTCGGCATGGGGCATGCTGCAGGCGGATATCAGACATGATGCGGTACGCACGCGGATGGCCAATGTGGATGAGCTTGAGGCAAGTGAGATCGATGCGATCTTTGATGTCTTGTACGCCGAACTGAAGGATACGCTCGTAAGGGAAGGCGCAAGCGTGGATTCCGCCGCTTTCCACAGAACAATGGATATGCGTTATGCAGGCCAGGAATTCACCATCAATCTGCCGGTAGACAATGCATGTAAAAACGGCGTATTTGACAAGGAGTACGCAAAAACCGAATTCCACAAGCTGCATGACCGTCTTTACGGCCACAGTGCGGTCGGCGATCCGGTAGAACTGGTAAATGTTCGTATGAGCGTGGTCTGCCGCTCAAGACGCAGCAAGACGGCCCCTGTTTCAAAAGCTTGCGGAGATATCAGGGCTCTTAGTGAGTTCCCAGGAGTTTTTGGGTTCAAGACCTATACGGTCAGGGTCTACAGCCGATCCGACATTGGGTACGGAGCCGTAATAAACGGTCCGGCAGTTATCGTGGAGCTGACTGCGACCACTGTAGTTCCTCCGGAATGGAGTCTGCGGATGGATGAGAACGGCAGCATGGTCATGGTTAAGAATTAGTAAAGTAATATACGATTAAAAATTAAACGGAGGTAACACAATGAACGACAACAAAAAAGCAACTTCATCAGAAGCATCTGCTTTGGAGCTTGATTTTGTTCCCGCAGAAAAGCGAACCTCCTGGACGGCTGCCGCGGCTGTCTTTGCGGGCTGCGACCTGAATATACCTATAATCTTTGTCGGTGCATATCTTGCACAGGGTCTTAAATTCGGATGGGCATTTCTGATAATGATACTCGGCGTTACTGCCGCGCAGGTATACTCTTCAATAAACGCAGCAGTCGGAGCGGACGTAGGCCGTCCCGGAGCTCAGCTGGCGCGATGCTCGTTCGGCTCTGCCACATCCAGAACGCTGATATCCTTTCTCCTGTTGTATATGAACATGGGCTGGTACGGCTCTCATGTGCAGGTTGCCGCCAATGCAGGTCTGGCAGCCTTTGGAGTCGATTACTCGGCCGCCGGAAACTATTGGATATTTGCTGTCGTGACAGTAGTGATAGGACTGTTGTTTGTCATACCCGCTCTCAAGGGACAGGCACTGATGGCTAAGATAAGCAAAATCCTCGTACCGCTGGTGTGTGTTGTTTTTGCGTATGCGATCTACAGAGTATTTCAGAATCTGGGAGGCTTCTCTGCCGGCCTTAAGGCGCTGATCGAATCTGAGCCGACTACCCCGATATCCATAACAAATGCCCTTGTGATGGTGTTTGGCTGCTCAGCCTGTCAGTGGTTGATGTTCTCTGACTATTCGAGATACAATCCGCGGATACTGCCTGACAGCATAAGCGCGCCGTTTGTAGGCAATATAATCGTCTGTTCGATAATCTACGGAATAGGCATCATCCTTTCCACCACATCCGGAACATACGACATAGTGGCCATTATGAGCAATGAGCTTGGCATGGGTACGCTGGCGATGCTCTGCGTGCTGATAGCGCAGATGACCACAATGGTGGTGGCTGCATACTCCTGCGGACTTGCCATGGCGAATATGTTCAACATAAAAACACAGCGTGGACAGATGGTCTCCACTATCGTCGCTGCTACTTGCGGCACCGTGTTCTCGCTTGCCGGAATAATCGGATGGTTGGATACCTTCCTGCAGTCTCTTGCAATACTGTATGCTCCGGTCGGCATCATAATCGCGTTGGATCACTATATTATCAGAGACAGAAAGTGGAACAACAATTCCGGTGTCAACTGGATTGCCCTTGCTTCGATGGCCATAGCCTGTGTGGCTGCAACCGTTGTTTCCGTAGGATATTCCTGCTTCACCGCGATGTTCCTGGCGGCTGCGCTCTACCTTGCGGGCATGATGATACAGGCGAAGATCAAGCCGGGCAAATATACTCCCGAAAAATGGGCAGAGGGGAAATTCACATTTACAAAGCAGCAGAAGGTATTTATCTTTGGCTGCATGGGCGGTATATTTGTAAGCTTTATCAGCCCGTTCCTGATGCCGTCTCCTATGTGTGATGCGATCACTCTCGCAGGCTGCGCTATTACCCTTGTGAGCTTTATAGTTTCTGTCAAGGGACATACCATACTGGGCGGAAGGAAGTAAGGCCAGTGTATGCTTCAACGACATATAATGCCATGGATATAAAAAGGCTCAGAGAAGATACCCCCTGTAGAAATGTTTATTTGAACCATGTCTCCACCTCCGTGCCGCCAAGGCAGGTGGTGGAGGCGGTCAGCGAATACTATTGTATTTCCACAACTTTTGGCTCTACAAGCGCGAAAGGACAGAGCCTTACGCTGGACAGAGTTGCATCTGCCAGGGCAGCTTGTGCACAGATGATAGGGTCTGCACCGGAAGAAATATGCTTTACTGCCAACGGTTCACAGGCTATCAGCCTTGTGGCGCAAGGCCTTGAACTGAAGGCCGGAGACAACGTTATAGTTGACGGTCTGAGCTTTATAGCAAACGCCGCCCCGTTCCTGTGGCTGAAAAAGACCAAGGGCATAGAGGTTAGGTTCGCACCGGTAACGATGCCGGGGATTACCGACCTGAAAGGCCTGGAGGCAATGATAGACAGGAGCACACGCCTTATATCAATATGCCATATGCCAAACAATCTGGGAATGCTGCAGCCTGTGCATGAGATAGGGCATATTGCCAAAAAGCACTCTGTACCATATATGCTCGATGCGGCAAATACCATTGGTATGCAAACTCTGAATGTATCGGACATAGGCTGCGACTTTATGGCGGCATCCGGGCGCAAGTATCTTCGCGGTCCATCGGGCTCTGGCTTTCTGTATGTTAACAGTAATGCGGCCGAGATGCTTGAGCCGCTTGTCCCTACGTGGAACAGCGGGACATGGGATTGGCGGGAAGACAAATGGGACTGGGACAAGAACCTCTTTATACCCGCGCCCGGTGCGGCTCGCATGAATATGGGCGAATATGATTTTCCGGCGATCTTCGGCCTGGGACGAGCTGTCGAATATGTCGAAGAATGCGGCGGCGTTGAAAAGATCAGGCAGAGAACTGAGCAGCTTCTGCGGTATTTGATAGAGAAAATGAACCGAGTACCCGGGGTGCAGATCCTTGGCTCGCTGAGAGCGGAGGATTACGGCGGCATGGTCGGATTTAACATCAAAGATGTCCCATTTCCCGCCGTGGGCTGTCATCTTAATGATAATAATGTCGGAGTTATGGCACACAGCTTTTTCAGTCCCGGCGTTCTTAAGCTGTTCGGGGTTAAAGGCGTTGTGAGGTTCTGCGTACACTGCTGGAACACTGAAGATGAGCTTGATTATGCGGTATCGCTCCTTTCCCCGGAGAACATCCGCAAGACCAGGCAACAGTAAAATTGACATAAAGGAGCATTTGTTATGAACAAAACAGTCAGCCCTATCGTGGTTGAGATTATTCGAAATGCACTCAATTCGGCCGCGCACGAAATGAATAACTGCCTTGCAAGAAGTGCTTTCAGCCCGCTTATATACGAAATGAAGGACTGTTCGGTCGGCATATTTGATACAGATGGAGAAATGCTTGGCCAGTCTGCGGGCCTGCCCATCTTTCTTGGCAATCTGGATATCTGCATAAAGATCCTGAATGAGAAAGTAGGGCTTGAAAATTACAAGGAGGGCGACCTGTATATAATGAACGACTCATATATGCAGGGAACCCATGTCGGTGACTTCACCTCGGTCTCTCCCATATTCTATAACGGTCAACTGGTCGGCTTCACGGCGACCCGCGCCGCTATGCTGGATGTGGGTGCAAAGGCTCCGGGCGGCGTAATAGACTCAACCGATATATATCAGGAAGGTATCCGCATCCCTCCCGTCAAGCTGTATGACGGCGGCGTACTGAGGGAAGACGTGCTTGATTTCATAGCGCTTAACAGCCGCTTCCATGCCGCTATGAAAGGCGATATCGGAGCCCAGATAGCAGCAAGCCGCACAGGAGAAAAACGGTTTTGTGAAATACTGGATCGTTTCGGACCGGATGTGGTCAAGGAAGCGACAAAAGAGATATTCCGTCAGGCAGAGGCATTGGACAGAAAGTTCGTTGAGAGCATCCCGGACGGAGAATACTATGCGGAGGGATATCTCGACAACGACAATTGTGATCTTGAACATCATGTGAAGGTGTGCGCTAAGGTTATTGTGCAGGGCGACGAGATGACGGTGGATCTTACCGGATCCAATCCCGCGACCAGGGGCGCGGTCAACTGCGGTTTTGCCCAGACGATCGCAGCCGCACGAGTCGCATTCAAGGAACTGTCCTATCCGGAAGGACCGATCTGCGGCGGCAATTTCCGCAATCTGAATGTTATTGTCCCTCCGAAATCAATATTCGCTGCTGAAGAGCCGGCGCCCTGCCAGTGGTATTTTTCTTCTCTCGGTCTGCTTATAGACATGCTTGTTAAAGCCCTTGCGGAGGTAGTTCCTGACAAGGCCTCCGGCGCGCATTACGGTGATTCAATGGTAGTCTTCTTCTACGGCACCAATCCTAAACGCGGTAATGAGTTTTTCACCTCATGTGAAGCGACCGTAGGCGGCTGGGGCGGATTCAAAGGCGGAGACGGAGAAAACGCTCTTATCAATATGGTAAACGGAGACTTCAAAAACCTGCCCGTGGAATTTGTTGAGCATAAGTACCCGCTTGAGGTCCAGTGCTACAAGATCCGGCAGGATTCGGAAGGGGCAGGCCGCTTCAGAGGAGGATGTGGAGTCGTCAGACAGTATAAGGTGAACACCGACGACTGTGCTATCGGAACATGGTTTGAGCGCTCGGTAACTCCGGCGTGGGGCTTGCTCGGCGGGCAGGATGCACAGCCACCCGTGGTCATAATAAATCCCGACACGGACGAAGAAATGCGCGTAATGAAAGCCGCCGATCTTCATATCAAGCGCGGAACGGTGGTCCGGCTGCTCACCGGTGGCGGCGGCGGCTATGGCGACCCGAGGGAAAGAGATCCGGACAGCATACGAAGTGACGTGGAAAACGGTTATATTTCCCCTGCAAGAGCGGAAAAAGTATACGGCTGGTCACGAGACACAGCTGAAGGCTGATGGAACATATGGAGGGTATGAGCTTGAAAAAACTTATAAACAGTCCTGAAAACTATGTTGATGAAACCCTTGAAGGGCTCGTGCTTGCCTATGGCGACAGACTTCGCTTTGCTGAAACGAACAAACGTGTGATACTCAGAGCAACGACGGCAAAAAAAGGTAAGGTAGGTATCGTCACTGCCGGAGGCTTTGGACACTTGCCTGTGTTCCTTGGTTATGTAGGAGAGAACATGCTTGACGGCTGTGCAGTCGGCAATGTGTTTGCCTCACCGTCGGCGAGAAGTATGTCCGAAATGATCGAGGCCTGCGATAACGGCGCGGGAGTGCTGTGCGTGTTTGGAAATTATGGCGGAGACAAAATGAACCTCAGTATAGCCCGAGAGGCGGCAGAACTCGAAGGGATAAGAACAGAAACCGTCCTGGTATGCGATGATGTGGCAAGCAGCCCACCCGAAAGTGCTGAAAAGCGCAGAGGAGTGGCAGGCATGGTGTACGCGTTCAAAATTGCCGGCGCTGCCGCTGCTCAGATGCGGAGCCTTGATGAGGTGAAGGCGGTAACTGCCAGAGCTCTGGAAAATATCCGCACGTTTGGAGTGGCTCTGTCGCCATGCATAGTTCCGCAGGTTGGAAAGCCGACATTCTCCATCAACGAAGATGAAATGGAGCTCGGTATGGGTATTCACGGTGAACCTGGCATTCAGGTATGTAAAATGCTAAGCGCTGATGAAACAGCCGATACGGTTCTTTCCAGATTGTTGGAGGATATGCCTCTTGCGGCCGGCGAAGAAGTGTCTGTGATGATAAATGGCCTTGGCGCCACTCCGCTTGAGGAACAGCTTATTTTCTACCGCCGCGTTCACAACGTGCTTAGCGGCATGGGAGTGAAAATAATAATGCCTCATATCGGCGAGTACGCCACATCCATGGAAATGGCGGGGCTGTCATTGACCGTGTTCAGACTCGATGAGGATACCAAAGCGCTGCTGCGTTATCCGGGAGATACACCGTTTTATACAAATCACAACATTTGACGGAGGACGATATGAACAGAGATTCTGTGATCAGAGGCTTGGAAGCCATCAGCAGGTGTATGGACGATAACCGTGAAATGCTGATAGAGCTTGACAGCAGAAACGGCGACGGAGATCTGGGTGTATCAATGAGTGAAGGCTTCAGAGCGGCGTATGCAGCAGCGGCCTCTTCGGAAGGGAATATAGGACGACTTCTCAAACAAGCGGCTTTCTCTCTGAATGAAGCAGCTCCGTCGAGTCTTGGCACCATAACTACCATCATACTTATGACCATGGCAGGCCAGCTTGCCGGTATGGATGAGGTGTCGCTCAGCCAGCTTGGCGAGGCAATGAAAGCGGGCCTTGAGAAGGTTATGGAACGGACGGGTTCGGCGCCGGGAGAAAAAACGATACTGGATGCACTGATCCCTGCGGCCGAAACGCTGGCAAACGGCGGCTCACTGCAGGAATCGGCAGCCGCGGCTGCGGCCGGTGCCGAGAGCACGAAAGATATGCTGCCTGTACATGGAAGGGCGGCATATTATGGAGAAAAAGGCCTGGGACTTGTGGATGGCGGTGCTGTTGCGGGCAAGCTGGCTTTTGAGGCGCTTGAAAAGGAGTTCGGCGGTATATAGAAGTTTAACGGCGGCTGCACAAAAGCATATTGAAAAACGCAGTAGAATTGTCCGCCTGCATATCAATAGGGTCAGATCTCGGGCAAAACAGAATCAATGCAAATAGTTAAGGCTCTTCCGGTTGCTTTATGGAAGAGCCTTTCTCACGTGCCTGAAAAAGCAACAGTACATTTTAAGATTTATTCTCTTACTTTAAGAACGTAAGTAAGCCAACATACACAAGCGAGCAACTTGCGGAATTCAAAGCAAATGCCGGCAAGCAGTACGAATACAAGGGTAAGACATTCAACGGTTATGAGTGCACTCAGCAGCAGCGGAAATATGAAACCGCCATACGCCGCGCCAAAGATCGCGCAAACGCTTTTGAAGCGGCGGGGGATAAGGCCAACGCCGCGAGAGAACGTCGCCGCGCGCGTGAGCTGGGGCTGGAATACCGCGAATTCAGCGAGCACGTCGGTCTGATCGTGAAACTTGACCGGGCAAGAGTTAAAGGTTATAATAAGCCCATAACTACACAAAGTACTGTTAAAGTCCCACCGGAATTAGGCGGAGGTATAATTCCTCAGGGAGTGAGCATGTCCGATATTCGCCAGATCGCGGGCGCAAATGGCGTAGTGCTTCGAGATGCCGAACGTCTGGCAAAAATGTATGATGGCGAGCCGTCGGAGTGGGTAAAACTTGGCGGCATTTCAAAAACAGAAAACTTCCAGTACGATATACACTGGTACACACTGGTACGCGAGGAACGGCAAACAGTACGAAATAAAGTTCAAAGGTAGTTGATAAGCTACACGAATCCCTCCACACTTTTGCAGAGATGACCGGAAGAGGTATCGAGTACGAAATTATTCAATAGATGAATTTACATTTGAGGGTTAAAGCCATTTAGAAAAACTTTATGGTTTTCCGAGCAATTCAGCGAACACTATCTATTGAATTGAATAATACGTATCAACCCAATGTTTCCTGATTCCCTTACCTACTACCCCCCTTCTCTCTACAGTTAGTAAAAATGCCAACCGGCGGATAGTATTTTCAAAACAACTGCTCTACACAAATCAAAAAAGCAGAAGTCCCAGACTATCAAATTATCGTTGGTAGTTTGGGATTTCTGCTTTTGCAGAGATTTATTTTTTGTCGTGTGCTTGACATACGGGTGGCGAAGATCATGAAAGCGCATCTTCGGCATCCCGTGTTTTGCTATGTACTTAGCTTTGCAGCTCTTGCTCCATCCGGCAATACTGCGCCTCCGCGCCGAGCATCGCGTCATCCTCGCTGAGATAGCCGTGCAGGAGGCCGACGCCGCTTGCCGCGCCGCGATCTACGTCCGCCTTTCGGTGGAGGATATATAACGCGGTGTTCAGTTCTTCGTTTGTCATTTTGCTTCCTCCTTCATTTATGTTTTTGGGATAACACGCTCTATAGAAAAAGCCGCTTGATTTCTCATTGAAACCAAGCGGCTGTGTATAGAATATTTAATTTTGGAACGAAATCAGATCATCCACACGGGGACAATGTATGTGCTGCTGTCGATTGCGCTCAATGTCTCCCGAAGGCAGATGATCGCGCCTGTCCCTCTCGGTACGGAGGCTTTGTCCAGCAGCTTGAAAGCGCCCGTAATTTGTGTGGGCGGGTTGATGCTTTTTTTGATCTCGATGGGGTGCAGCTGACCGTCGCTCTCCATAATCAAGTCGATCTCGTTGCTGTTCTTGTCCCGGTAATAATGCAGCAGGCAGTCCTGCGCACTGTTGCTGTAGGTTTTTATAATTTCCGACACAACATAGTTTTCTAAGATGGCTCCGTTGATTGCGCCGTTCATCAGAATTTCGGGGCTTGAGTACCGGGTCAGATAGGAGACCAGCCCTGTATCGGAGAAATACATCTTCGGCTTTTTGATCGTCCGCTTCAAAAGGTTGTTGGAGTAGGGGTGCAGGAAGAACACGATCCCCGATTTTTCAAGCTCCTTCATCCAGCGCTTTGCGGTATCGTCACTGACGCCCACATCTCCGGCGATGTCATGCAGGTTCAGCATCTGGCCGCTTCTGCAGGCGGCAGCACGAATAAAGTCTGCAAACATCACCTTATCCACACCAGGAATGTCGGTGGTCACATCCCGGTCGATATAGGTCTGAATATAGCTGCTGTAAAACACATCCCGGACTTTATACTTGCCGCTCCTGTGGCCGGGGAGCGCGCCGTCCCAAATCCGCTGGTATATCTCATTCGGTGTGGCTGGGGAAAGCAAAGCCTTGCGCTTCTGCAATTCGTCAAGCTCCAACGAAAAGGGTGAAACCTCCATTGCGCCGCAAAGCTCCGACTGTGACAGTGCCGACATATGGAGAATTGCGGTTCGTCCGGCCAGCGACTCCTGTGCAAGTTCCATCAGGCGATACACCTGAGAAGCGGTCAGCCAGTAGGAGCCGGGAGCAGCGCCGTTATCCACGGCGATCTTGATATATGAAAACAGCTCCGGTGCATACTGAACCTCATCGATGAGAACCGGCGCGGGATGCAGCTTCAAGAACATTGCGGGATCGGTTTTGGCAAGCCTGCGCTCCTCCAGATCGTCCAGCGAAACCTCGGCTCGTGCCGTCCCCTCCATCAGATGCCGCAGCATGGTGGATTTTCCGACCTGACGCGGGCCGGTCAGCAGCACACAGGCGTACTCCTCATTGACTGCAATAAACTTCTTTTCAAGCTGTCTCTCAATATACATTGCCCTGCCTCCTTTGGGCTAAAATACGATGTACTTGTATTTTAGCCTATATGAGCTGCAATTATGCGTGTCTGCACAGGCTTTCATCATTCACGCAAAAGCCGCCCGATTTCAAATCAGGCGGCTAAGCAGACGGTATCCGCAGATGCGCATCATGGCAAATGTGTAAATAAAAATCTTCCGAATAGCAAATACGGCAGCCTATTGAAAGGCTGCCGTGGATCGACAAACTGGAATTTATCGTTTGAATCGGTTTCCGGAATTCATATAGATGACCGCACCGACACATACGACAAAAAACAGACAAAGACCTACCCAGAGCAACCACATCGCTTTGAAAATCTCGCTGGAAGCAATGACGAGCCAACACCCGGCCAATATAAACATCATTTTTCCCATGAAGCTACACAACTTCTTTTCATCAGTTTTTTGTTTTTCGGCTTTTGAGGTGGTATTGTAACCGGCAATCAAAAAAGCACCTTTTCCGTTTAAAAAGATAACTCCAAGGATAACAAACACCATTATCATTACAAGATGAATTGCTAATAGCATAAGGCACCTCCACAAATTCTGATTTGTCAGTCTCATTATATCACACACCCGGCACATTTTCCAGCTTGCGTATCACAGCGGCAATGCAATGGATCACGAGTTATAAATCGGCGTTTTTTCGACATGCAAAAACCTCCGTTCGGATGAACGGAGGTTTTTGTTCTTATTAAGTAAATCCTTACTTGATCTCGACTGCTGCGCCGACTGCCTCGAGCTGAGCCTTGAGAGCCTCTGCGTCTTCCTTGGAGATGCCTTCCTTGACAGCAACGGGAGCCTTCTCGACCATTGCCTTTGCCTCTGCCAGGCCGAGGCCGGTGATGCCGCGGATCTCCTTGATGACCTTGATCTTCTCTGCGCCGAAGCTGGTCATAACAACGTCGAACTCGGTCTTCTCTGCGACAGCCTCTGCTGCGCCGCCTGCTGCGGGAGCTGCTGCTGCAACTGCGGAGACGCCGAAGGTCTCGCAGATCTCATCAACGAGCTCCTTGAGCTCGAGAACGGAAAGAGCCTTGATCTCGTCGATCATGGCGGTGATTTTTTCGCTTGCCATTATAATTTCCTCCAAATTTTAATGTGTGATGCAGCCTGATTATTCTGCTGCTTCTGCGGGAGCGGCCGCGCCGCCCTTCTGCTCGACGACTTCGCTCAGAGCAACTGCAAGGCCGCCCATGATTGCATTCAGGGAGCCTGCCAGCTTCGAGTACAGGTCGTTCTTGCTGGTGAGCGTGGACAGCTCTGCTATCTCCTGCTCGCTGAGGATCTTACCCTCCATGAAGGCTGCTTTGATATTGAACTTATCGCCGAGCTTCTTGGAGTAATCGCTGATGATACGGAACGGAGCGATGGGGTCCTCGCTGCTGGTTGCCATGGATGTGCTGCCGTTGAGGACGGGATCGAGCGCGCTCATTCCGACCTTGTCGATAGCGATCCTGGTAAGGGTGTTCTTGACGACGGAGTAGTCGACGCCCTCCTTGCGCATCTCGGTACGCAGAGCCGTATCCTCGGCCACGGTGATACCCTGGTAATCAACCAGAATACCTGCGCTTGCTGCGTTGATGCGTTCGACGAGTGCTTCTACGACCGCCTGCTTCTCGCTGAGAACTTTTGCGTTAGGCATGTGTGTTTTTCACCTCCACACTGATGTTCACGCTCATAAAGAAAACCTCCGTGTCCGAAGACACGGAGGCTTGTAAGCAATCAAAAAATGATGCCATCCTCGGCAGGATTTACACCGTAAAGATACCTGCTGTCTTTGGAGCGCTCAGATAGAATATCAGATTTTGCCCCGTTTGTCAAGTGTTTTATCGGCACGGCATTTCGGACAAGCCTTCGCGCTCGCGGCTATCTCGGCTCCGCAATGCTTGCAGGTCACCATTTTCGGTTCTTTTGCCATCTCGTTTTCCTCCATGTCAATTGATTTCCTGTCAAAAGGTATGTAATGATATATATAATAATAGCAGGTGCGGTTTCTCGCCGCACCTGCTACTTTAAGCCTTATTATCGCCGCTGCCGGTTTTATCGTCAATGGCTTTTTTTCCGCGCACGATGAGCTTTTTGAGAAAGCCGGGGACGGGCGCGCCCATCGCGGCGGCGTTTTCGATGATGCTGCCGAGCTCGGTGAAGAAATACCACGCGGTGACTACGGGTGTTATCAGACAGCTCTGTCCGAGCACGGGCAGCTCGAAGCCGAAATTATCGCCGACGAGCCTGAGCACGAGGTCGCACATCGCGGCGACCAGCACGCCGACGATGCTGCCCAGCTTGTGCCACAGCCCCTGACGGGCAGCGGCGCTGCTCCAGCTTTTGTTGTACAGCGCGGCGAAGGTGCCTGTCAGATAGTCCAGCAGCAGCGCCGTGAGCCACAGCACGACCATCCAGCCGACCCAGCCGAAAAGCGCCGTTCCGAAGGCGATCAGCGCGGCCGCCGCAGCTTTTATCTCGGCGGCTTTATCCGGAGCATTCATGTTCTTATGCCTCCTTTTCAAAGTATCGGCGCATGATCTCCATGGTGCGGAGCATATCCTCCGTCAGATCGAGCGCTCCACCGTCCTTGCCGCGCAGTGCACCCGCATCGATATAGCGCTGGGCCATCTCGCGGTAGCCCGACGGTATATCCTCAAGCTTATTCCATCTTTCCATGTCCTCTTCGCTTCCTTTCTCAATATAATTTCTGCCGGCGGCACGGCAGATGCCGCGGCACAGCGCCTCGCCTATATCGTCCGCGTGCCCGACTATCCATCGCGCAAGAAGCGGCGAGTCATGGAACTCGCACTCGCAGTAGACGCAGACGGCGTTTGTGTTGCGTATCTCGTAAAACTGCTTTTCGCGTATGCCGTAGACCGAGCGATAGGGAGTTATCGCGTCTATCTCGTCAAAAACAGGCTGTGCAAATTTCATGCGCTCCTCGCTCTTTGAGGCGACAAACACGACGCAGCCGCGCCCGCCGCCGGCGTTCGTGTGGATGCACAGGTGCAGGTCCGCGCCCCAGGCATTGGACTCGCGCACACGGTCGTACATGGCGTTTTCACCGTCGGCAAAGCTCGTTTTGACCTCAAAGCCGCAGCGCTCAAGCGCCGTCCTGCACGCCGCGGCGATCCTGCGGCACTGCTGCGCCTCGTTTGTCCCGCCGTCGGCGTAGGGGTTGCTCAGCTGGTCCGATGGAGAGAGATATATTTTCAATTTAATCATTCCTTTCCGTGCAGTTTATTTTATGCTGTCGCTCAGGCGAACGACAGTCCTCTCAACCATAGGCTGTTTTCGGCCGGAACTTGTACGTTTGCGTACAAGAAAAAACTGCGGGCGGCGTTTATTTACAGTTTATTCACGTTTATATTGACATTTTAGCTAAAATGGCGTATTATTTGTGTATTGCTTTAAATGCACAAAGTAAATTACAGGAGAGAAAGTAATGGAAAACAAAATGGAAAAAAGGTATGGACTGCCTACCGCGATTTCCATGGTCATCGGCATCGTTATCGGCTCCGGTGTCTTCATCAAGGGCGGTAAGGTTCTGTCGCTGACAGGCGGCAACCTCATGCAGGGCATCGCGGTCGTCGGCATCGTCGGCCTGATATGCATCATCTGCTCGCTGGTATTTGCAACCCTCGGCAGCAAGTATGAGAAGGTCAACGGCGTTGTCGACTATGCCGAGCTCGCGCTCGGCCCCAAGTATGCCTACTATGTCGGCTGGTTCATGACCACGATATACACGCCGGCGCTGGCCTCGATGCTGGCCTTCTTCTCGGCGATGATGTTTTTGCAGCTGTTCGGCATCTCGGCCATCGACTTTGCAAACGGTCAGGTCAACGCCGTCGCCATCGGCGTGGGCGCGGGCTTTCTTATGATCGGCTACGGCATCAACGCTCTCAGCCCGAAAATCGCCGGCAAGCTCCAGGTCGGCATGACGGTCATAAAGCTGATTCCGCTCGTCCTAATGGGCATCGTCGGAACGATCGCCGGCCTTGTGAACGGAACCACCCTCGAGGTGCTCGACTATGTAAACTCCGCCGACTATGTCGCCGTTGACGGCACGGGCTTTTTCAAGGCCATCGTCGGCTTTGCCTTCGCCTATGAGGGCTGGATACTCGCAACGAGCATAAACGCCGAGCTCAAGGATTCCAAGAAAAATCTGCCGCGCGCACTTGTCATCGGCGCACTGGTGACGATCGTCCTCTACGCGCTGTACATATGGGCGATGAGCATCGTCGGCGACGTAAGCACCATCATCTCCACCTGGCCGTTCGGCGAGAGCCTGCCGCGCATAGCGTTCTCGAAGCTGTTCGGCAGCGTCGTCGGCACTATCGTTTATGTTTTCATCACAATCTCCTGCCTCGGCACGATGAACGGCCTCATCATGGCCTCCTGCCGCAGCATGTACTCGGTCTCCGCACGCGGCATGGGACCGCAGCCGAGCTTCTTCGGACACATTGACGATCAGAACAACTTCGCCATCAAGTCCTCCATCGTCGGCATGATGCTCGCCGGCTTCTGGTATGCATGGACGGTCATGATGTGGATGGGCGGCCCCGGACTGTTCGGCTCTGTCCACTCAAGCGAGTGGTTTGCCTGGGAGCCCGACGAGATCGGCATCATCTGCCTGTACCTGATGTACATACCCATGATGATCGGCCTCATGGTCAAGGCAAAGGAGCTCGGCCCGATAAAGCGCTTCGTGCTGCCGATCCTGGGCGTGGCCTGCTGCCTGTTCTTCTGCTATGCGATCTGGACGGGCTACGGCTGGAAGCAGTGTGTAGGCTTCCTGATCTTCTTCGCGGTCGTCATGCTCATCGGCTATCTGTTTGAGCGCTACCGCAAAAAACACGCGCAATAATTAAAAAAGAGTGCGAACTTTGGGCGGCTCTTTTCCGCCCATACTTCACAAAAAATCTCGGTAATACTTTGTGTATTACCGAGATTTTCAGTCTGTCAAAGAGCCACTGTTTTCAAGAGGCGAAAGCAGTGGCTCTTTGACAGTCCGGGGCGGGCATTGCCCGCCTGTTTTCTTATGTTTTGCTCCGCAGTCACCGCTCGTGCCGACTGTCTTTTTTGCATTTGTTTTAAATCACAGCTCCGACCATGCGGGCGACCATTGGTCGCCCCTACGAGTCTGAATCAGTTCCGACCAAGCCCGCAGCAAGCGGAATGGGCAAGATAAGTTCCCTACACGGTGCAGTGCAAAGCTTTTGCACTAAATCAGAACAGTTTCACGGAATGCGAAACGCTATGGTTTGTTCCGTTGTCCAGATACCGTGCTGCCGCAATAAACGTATAAGTACATTCTCAATGCGCCACTGAAAAAGCGACCCCTCAGTCAGCTTCGCTGACAGCTCCCCTTGCGCAGGGGAGCCAAGGGAAGTGCGGAGCAAAATCTGCACCGCAGTATCGGGAAGCGGCAGTCTTACGGTTTTGCCGGCAGTTTCGATACCGGGCTTGCGCAATAAGCGTATCCGCAGCTGCCCCAATGCGCCGCTAAAAAGCCTTGCGGGGGGAGGGAAAAGACGGTATAATAAGGATGAGATTTGCCCACGGAGGAACGCCATGAGATACCCCTGCCTGGTGGTCGATCACGACGACACGGTCGTTGACAGCACCGCCACAGTTCACTACCCCTGCTTCGTCGAGTACACCGGCATATACCACCCGGAGGTGCACTATACGCTTGACGAGTACATAAAGGATAACTTCGACCCCGGCATCGTCGCGCTGTTTCGTGACATCATCGGCATGAGCGAGGAGGAGATGGAGCGCGAGCAGCGCTACTGGAACGACTACGTCAAGCGCCACGTTCCGCGTGCCTACGACGGCATGCGCGAGCTGCTCTGGCGGCACAAGCGCTCCGGCGGCACGCTGTGCGTCGTCTCGCACTCGTACACGGAAAACATCCTGCGCGACTACCGCGAAAACGGTCTGCCCGAGCCGGACATGGTGTTCGGCTGGGAAAGCCCCGCGCACGAGCGAAAGCCCAGCCCCTATCCGCTTAAGGAGATAATGCGCCGCGGCGGCTTTTCGCGGGAGGAGCTGCTGATGCTCGACGACCTCAAGCCCGGCTACGATATGGCCAAAAGCTGCGGCGTGGATTTTGCCGCCGCCGGATGGTCAAACGACATCCCGGAGATCGAGAGCTTTATGCGGGCAAGCTGCGATAAATACTTCAAAACGGTTGCCGGACTCTGCGGCTTCCTTTTTGGCGAGGAGATATTAAAATGAGCAAGAAAATATACCGCGTCGTTCTCACCGGCGGCCCCGCCTCCGGCAAAACGACGCTCATAAGCCGCATCCTCAAGGAATTCAAGCAGGACGACGGCTGGCGCGTCATAACCATTCCCGAAACGGCGACGGAGCTCATATCGGGCTTCGGCATAAATCCCTTCGGCGTCTGCATGTCCATGCTCAAGTTCCAGGACTTCGTCATCGCCGATCAGATACATAAGGAAAAGCTCGCGCTCGAGGCGGCCGAGGTCGTGCCGGAGGAGAAGGTCCTCATCGTGTACGACCGTGCGCTTCTGGACAACAAGGCGTATATCTCCGACGAGGAGTTTGCCGAAACGCTCATGCGTGTCGGCGGCAAAACCGAAGGCGAGGTGCTTGCGGGCTACGACGCGGTAATCTATCTTGTCACCTGCGCCAAGGGCGCGGAGTTTGCGTATAATCTCGGCAATAACGCGCGCAGTGAATCGATAGAGCACGCACGCGAGATCGACGACCGCACCCTGCGTGCGTGGAGCGCGTATCCGAACCTGCGCATCATCGACAACTCCGTCGATTTTGAGGACAAGATAAACCGCGCAATACGCGAGATCTACCGTATCATCGGCGAAGCCGAGCCCATGGTCAAAAAACGCAAGTACCTCATCGCCATGCCGGATATCGGGCTTTTGCGCTCGCGCTATCGTGCCGCCGGCATCGAGATGGTGCAGACCTATCTTGCGATGACCAACCCCTCCATCGAGCGGCGCATCCGGCGGCAGAAAAACGGTGAAGAGGAGCTGTATTTTTACACGGAAAAGCACCTCCGCCCCGACGGCACGAAGTGGGATACCGAGCGCCCGATCACCGAGAAGGAGTACGGCCGCTATATGCTCGAGGCCGACCCCGCGCTGCGCAGCGTGAGCAAAACGAAATACCGCTTTGTTTACGACAGCTGCCGCTTCGAGATCGACGTGTACCCGTTCTCGTCTGAGCGCGCCGTGATGTTCCGCTATTCGGAAAGCCCGGAGCGAAGCGCCCCGCCGGAGATCGAGATCATAAGCGACGTCACCGGAAAGAGAGAGTATAAGAATAAGCAGCTTGCCAAAACGCAGAGGCTTTAAATCTTTGAGAGACTGTCAAAAAACCTATGCTGCTGAGTAAATACAACCGCGCAGCGGGGGAGTTTGAGGGGTAGCGAAGCGGCGGCGCGGGAGTGAATGACATGCCGGTGGCATGTCAGAGCCGCGCCGTGACCGAGCCGCAGCGAGAAAAGGCCCGCCTCAAGTTGGATTATAGCCATCAAAAATGCCTGAGCCATCAGGCTTTTTGACGAGCGTAGCGAGATTTTTCGTGAAAATTTATTTTCACAAAAAATGTGGCGTATTTGAAGCGTGCAAAAAAGCCAATGGCTTTTTTGACACGCTGCAAAGATGACCTAATGCGCAACTAAAACGGTAGAGGGATAGTAGTGCGCGAGAATCTCGCGGTAATCCGCGCCGTCCTTGGCCATGACGTTCGCGCCGTACTGGCTCATGCCGATGCCGTGGCCGTAGCCATGGACGGTAAAGATAAATTTGCCGTCCTTGCAGCTGAGCTCAAAATCGGTCGAGCGGAGCTTGAAGAGCTGCCTCAGCTCGCTGCCGGTGAAGCTTACACCGCCGATGCTGACGCTCGCGACGCGGCCGGAGGAGGAGTGCTCTGTTTTGCCCACCCAGGCCGATGCGTCGCCGGTCATATCCGCCTCGGGCCTGAGGTATAGAATCGTGTCGCGGAAATCGAGCTCGGAGCACTCGACGGTGCTGACGAAATTCGGCACGCTGTCGCCGGTTTCGGGTGAGGATACGCTTTTGAGATACGGCACCTCCGACCAAAGGGCGCTTGCGTCCTCCGTTGCGCCGTCTGAGGAGGAGTGGAAGGCCGCAAGCGCGGGAGCACCGTCATAGCTGAGGTACTCGCCGTCGGTCGCCGCGACGGCGTCTTTGATCTTCTTTATGTATGCTTCGTACTTGTCCCCCCAGCTTGACTTGAGCTGCTCACGGCTCAGATACGCCTGACAGCAGGCGGAGTCTGCGCAGATATCCGCGCCCTCGTGCTTCGGCGAATTTATCGCGCGCCGGAGATAGCTTCGTGCGGCGACCGACTGCGCCTTGAGCGCCTCGGGCTCGAAGGAAACCGGCATCTCGGCAGCTACAACGCCCGTCAGATAGTCAAAAACGCTCATCTCGCTCACCGTATCGCCGCTGAGCAGACGAATGCTGCTCTCACTGTCCGGCTCAAGCCTCTCGGCTGCCTTTTCCGCGCCGCCTTCGGCCTGCTTTCCGGCCGCCCCCTGCACGGGAAAAAGCCGCGGCAGGCTCACGACGATAAGCGTCATGAAAAGCGCGGCGCAAAGTATTCTTTTCATCGGCATCACCCTTTCATCTTGACTGTCAGTGTAAAAAAGTATAAAATCACGATATAAACTTATTCGTACAGGATTGATACTATGCTTAAAAACAACAAGAAAGCCAACGACGCGCTGATCATGCTGTGCTATGTCTGCGCGCTCGGTGCGTTCGGCGCGTTTTTCCGCTGGCTGCAAATGCAGGTGGCACGCGACTCCGAAACGGGAATGATAAACCCCAGCATCCTCAACCTTCTGCTTCCGGCAATCATCATTGCCGCGGCGGTCATCCTCTGGCTGCGCACAAAGAAGCTTACCGATGGGGAGACGGTGTTCCCGACCGGGATGAGCGAGGCGCTGCGCGGGCTTTCGCTTGTGTATATTATATTTGCGTGGGTGATCGCGGCCATCGCCGTTATCGGCGGCATCATGACCCTCGTGAGCACCTCGCTGGACAGTCTGCACACGATGTATGTCATCATCGCGGTGCTGGCAATGCTCAGCGGGCTGAGCTTTCCGCTCATATGCAGCGCCTCGCGCAGTCACTATTCCCCCTCGCTCGTGAGCGTTTTCATGACTGTCCCCATCCTCATGTACTGCGTGTGGCTCATCGCAAGCTACAGGGCAAATTCCAGCAACCCCAACGTGTGGGTGTTCGCCATCGAGATAATCGCCATCTGCTGCGCCATCCTCGCGCTGTTTTACGTCGCGGGCTACGCCTTCGGCCGTCCGAATCCGCAGAAGGCCTGCTATCTTAGTCTTTTCGGCGCATTCATGTGCATAACCACGCTGTCGGACAGCAGGTATATGGGGCTTGAGCTTATACTCCTCGCAACGGCGGGTATGCTGCTGATGTACGGCTGGCTGATCGTCAAAAACCGCTGTGCCAGGGAGGAGCTCCCCGCCGCGCCCGAGCCGGTCAAGGCTTCCGCGCCCGAAGCCGAGCCTGAGGATACGGATACAGTCATCGAGGCCGCCCCGGACGAGCCGTCTCCCGAGCCCACCATCGAGGCTCCGACGCGCAGACCCAAGGCCGCGCCCGAGACCGACGAGGTCGAGCAGATCATAAAAGAGTATAATAAATAAGGTACAAGCAGGTATTAAAGCTTTTAATGCCTGCTTTAATTATACTGTAGGCGTTTGGGGGTAAAATCCTTGTTAAAAGATATGCAGCTTTGTTGACAAATGCGTATGGAATTGTATAATTATCATTGTTTTAAAATAACCACAGACACGTTCGGAGGATTGACCCAATGAGAGGAATGGAGACCGGCAAAACACGTATAAGGCACATGGTTTTCACGGAGATCGCACGCATGGCGTACGAGGGCGGAGACTATGCCCAAAGGATCGAGGAGCTGCCGTACAAGATCTGTCCGGGCGATCCCGATGAGATAGGCCCATTCAGGAACAATCTTCTGATCGAGCGCGCCGTTGTCGGCGAAAGGCTGCGCCTTGCGATGGGTCTGCCGACGAGCAAGCTCGGTGAGCACAACAATATCTCCGACAGCGTGCAGGAGACGGTCATTGCCGAGAAATATTACGAGCCGCCGCTCATAAACGTCATCAAATTCGCCTGCAACCGCTGCCCGGATAACATCATCAAGGTAACCAACGGCTGTCAGGGCTGCATCGAGCATCCATGCATTGAGATCTGCCCCAAAAAGGCCATCAGCAAGGTGAGCGGTCACGCATATATCGACACGGAAAAGTGCATCCGCTGCGGCAGATGCATGGATGCATGCTCCTTCTCCGCGATCATCCGTCAGGAGCGCCCCTGCAAAAAGGCCTGCGGCATCGCGGCCATCGGAAAGGACGAGCTCGGCCGTGCGGCGATAGACTATAAAAAGTGCACCTCCTGCGGTCAGTGCCTGGTAAACTGCCCCTTCGGTGCGATAAGCGACAAAAGTCAGATATTCCAGACCATACTGGCGATTAAAAGCGGCGTTCCCGTTTATGTCGTGCTCGCGCCGGCCTTCGTCGGCCAGTTCGGGCCGGACGTAACGCCGGATAAGATGAAGCCCGCGTTCCGGCGTCTCGGCTTTACCGATGTGTACGAGGCCGCCATCGGCGCGGATCTTTGCGTCATCGAGGAGGCCGCAGATTTTCTCGAGGAGGTCCCGGAAAAGCACCGCTTCATGGTCACCTCCTGCTGCCCCTCGTGGAGCGATATGGTCAAGAAGATGTTCCCGGAAATGGCGGAGAACATCTCCGTCGCAATGACTCCAATGGTGCTCACCGCGCGTTTTGTAAAGAAAACTCACCCGGGCTGCAAGGTCGTCTTTGTCGGCCCCTGCGACGCGAAGAAGCTCGAGGCCAGCCGCCGCACCGTGCGCAGCGACGTCGATTTTGTCCTCACCTTCGAGGAGGTGCTCGGCATGTTCGCGGCCAAGGACATTGATAAGGAATTAATTTCCGCCGAGGAGACGCAGCCTCTCTCGCAGGCCGGCGCGGACGCGCGAAAATTCGCCGTTTCCGGCGGCGTTGCGCAGGCGGTCGTCAATGCCATCAAATCGATCGACCCGACGCGTGAGGTCAAGATAGCAAAGGCCACCGGCCTGCACGAGTGCCGCAAGCTGCTTATGATGGCTCGCGACGGCAAATACGACGGGTATCTGCTTGAGGGCATGGCCTGTCCCGGCGGCTGTGTCGCCGGCGCCGGTACGCTCCAGCCGATCGACCGCTCAACACGAGCCGTGGCCCGCTTTGCCGACTGCGCAGAGTACTCATGCGCCTACGATACGCAGTATAAGGACTTCCTCCCGCTTATCGAGGAGCGGGAATCAGCGGATAGCTGACGGTTATCGGCTGCCTGAGGCGTCAATAACGGCAGCACCGGTGATCGTACCTCCGCACACTTAGCGGCCCCCCGAAGCAGACAAGCACAGCAGATATGTTGAGAATGACAATCTCAAATTCTGCGCCACGATAGCCAAAGAATAAGAAAACCCCTCTGAAATCATCGATTTCAGAGGGGTTTTGGAAAAGTACCACCATTTTGATAGAATACGCCCGGTTTTCTTTTTTGCACCTAATATTGGCTAAACATTCAAAACGGGAGTTCTCCCTCAAGCTCCTCCTCTATAATCTCTTTTTTCTCCGTTCCAAGCGCCTTCGCAGTGTCAAACACAAAATGAGGATACTGACTATAGTCAAAATCTTCCCCTAAAGACGTATGTGCAGCCATTGCTATATCAGTATTTGTCGAGTAATTGGCATTACGATTATAGATTTGGTCATTTGTGTTTACCACAGAAATCAATCGCAAATACTGATCCCGTGTCATTTTGGGCAGGAACGGGCGTATAGCATACCAGTATCTCTCGTTTGCTGTATCAAACAGGCTACTATTACCAAAATACTCGATGCAGTAGTTAATAAAACAAGGAAGGTCCCCAGTCAGCTCATACTGATCTGCAACAAAATTTATTGTTGTTTCATCTATTTTTCCAAAGTACGCAGAATCAATCATCCTCTGCATATGGGCTGTTTTGCTGCTACTTGTAAACCACGAGATTATCCGCGCTGTGCTGTTTTTTGCTATTAATGCAGATATCTGTAGTTTTGTATCATCACTCAGCACTGAATAAATCTGGGGAAAATGTGCTAGAAGAATGCATAATTGCATTACACAATTATCATCTGGCGACGTCTTTGCGAACATGGTGTCTGATTTCATGAATTCAAGCAGCCCGGATGTATCACTGAACAAAAACTCCATCGCTTTTCTATTAATTGATCTATTGCGCTGACAGTCTTCATCATCTGGTAAGCAAAAGCACAATTTCCAGAAAGAACGGAATGTGCTTTTTTTCATAGAATCAGACATCCGGTCGAAGTATTTCCGGCGCAAATACTCGCGGAGTTTCTCTGGCTCGTCCTGATAGATAGATTTCTTTTCCGATAAATCCTCCAGCAGCATATCGGTTACTCTCTTTACAAAAATCGGAGGCTTTATCAGTATGTTTTCAAGAATACTTTTAATGAGTGCTATAGTGGTCTCCTTCGACGGAGATACCAGCTCATATCTGTCATTGAGGGCCGGATGCGCAGAAAAATTACGATGATCATACAAATGGTTCAGATTTGTATACGACTCCAGATCGAGCAATTCTGTTTTTGTGTAGATACTGTCGACAAATTCTTTTTCCCAGCGCGATTTTGACTTGTTGTCGCCGGTATTCCTGCATTTTTCAACTTATTGCAGTATTTCAACAGCAACAGTGTCATTATACATATCAGCCAGTTCTTGAAGTTTGAATAGCAGATCACAGATAGCAACTGAATAGAGCATTACGACAGCAGACCGATAATTGCCATTCGCATAATTGCTGAGTACTTCGTTAAAGTACTCCCCCGTTTTTGCAAAATAAATATCTTCCGCTTCAGGGATATAGACCATTCAAGCATCACCTCATAAATGACTCAAACTAAAAATCTGTATGTATGTTTGTTACTTTAACTGCGCCTTCAGTTCCTGAAAGCTCTCCAGCGCGCTCTGGAGGTTTTCGATGATATCGTCAGCCAGCACGTCGGGAGAGGGCAGGTTGTCCAGATCGGCAAGGGACTTGTCCTTGATCCAGAAGATATCGAGGCTGGTCTTGTCCCGCGCAAGGATGTCGGCAATATCGAATTTGCGCCAGCGACCATCCGGATTATCTTCGCTCCACGTTTCGGTGCGTTCGTACCGATTCTCCGGATGATAACAGGCGATGAAGTCCAGCAGATCGGAATATTGCATCGGATGCTGTTTCAGCGTAAAGTGAACGTTGGTGCGGAAATCATAGATCCAGACGGCCTTCGTTTGGGTTTCGGCGCTGGCCGGACGCTTATCGAAGAAAATGACGTTCGCCTTGACGCCCGGCTTATAGAAGATGCCCGTGGGCAGACGCAGGATTGTATGCAGATCACAGGTAGCAAGCAGCTTCTTGCGGACGATCTCGCCAGCGCCGCCCTCAAAGAGCACGTTGTCCGGCACGACCACCGCAGCCTTGCCCGTGGCTTTCAGGATGGTATTGATGTGCTGGACGAAATTGAGCTGCTTGTTGCTGCTGGTAGTCCAGAAATCCTGACGGTTATATACGAGGTCCTCTTCCTCCTGTTTGCCTTCCTCATTGGTGAAGGTGAGGGAGGATTTTTTGCCGAAGGGCGGGTTGGTGAGAACGTAATCCACGCGATAGCCGGGATCGGTGAGCAGCGAATCGCCGTGGGCGACAGGAACGCTGCCGTAAATATCTCCGATGTTGTGCAGGTACAGATTCATCAGGCACAGCTTGAAGGTGGACGCCACCAGCTCATTTCCGTAGAAAGTCCCGTTTTTCAGGAATTCCTTCTGCTCCCGGTCAAGCGTATAGTTCTCCGGATCGGCAAGGAACGCCTGCGCCGCGAGGAAAAATCCCCCGCTGCCGCAGCAGGGGTGATAGATTATCATCTGAAGTGCAACACCTAAAAACAGAAAGACAACATGGCCAATCTTGTGTAAAATGTAATCACCACAAAAACAGTTACAAGGAGTGAGCCATGTTGTC
>OLGB01000541.1_pt1 | contig 53073 bp, 50 predicted proteins | sample 1605691 | NCBI WGS metagenome assembly OLGB01 (sample SAMEA3888925, study PRJEB22519) | human gut metagenome | biome: human gut; feature: human-associated habitat; material: faeces | place: Denmark | collected 2010
AATCTGACGAAAAATCTGACTGCGCATCTGAGGCACTATGGTTTTTAGATGTGACTATAATTCTTAGTCCACTCCTTTAAGCGAAGCATCTCTTTTTTTCATAAGCTCTGCCCATGAAATTACAGTGTCCATTGCGGCAATCTGATTTCCGCAGCAGCAATGGTCTGCGCCCTTTTCGTGTGTCGTTATTTCGCGCGAAGAAACCGAACGTGCATTTTTGAGAAGCAAAAGCTGCCTGCCGATACCTGCACGGCAAGCCATTGTGTCCCTGCTTCCGCCGATGACAAGATAATCCTTTGTGAGCTTGTCAGCGATAGGGCGAAGATCAATGCTCCAGAGAAATTTCACAAGCCTGTAAACGTTCGTTGTTCCCATTCTGTGAAAATATGTGCGGAAGAAAGCCATTCCCTTGCCCTTTTTGGCGGCATAGATAATGTTTATCAGCCAGCCGAAGCCGTAAAGGATAATGTTCAGAAGCGTGATGACAAGTCCGTTCACAAACGCATTGTCGTGGAAGTTCATTTTCAGCGCACCGAACTGCGCAATGCTCACGCACTTTGTAACGCGCTCATCGAACGCCGATGCTCTCGGAGCAAAAAATCCGCCGAGCGATTGTCCAACAAGTATTGCATCGTGCAGATCAAAATAGTTCGTCACAGCTTTAACGGGACGTTCCCAGTCGATGATGAGTGGCGCACCGTGGACACGGATACATTCGCCCTGACCGGGACCCTCGAAAAGATAAACGTTGAAGCCGTTCTCGCGGAGATATTCGCACTCGGCGAAGAATTCCTCATAGCTTGAATCAAAGCCGCCGTGCATAACTATATCACCCTTGGGGTTCTCGGCGTTGAATTTCAGCGTCGGCAGAGCGTAGCTTTCATAAGGTACATTAACAAGCTCGACGAGCGGCTTTTCTCCGCTGAAAAAGTCAGCGTAATATTGGAAGAAAAGCTCCCTTGCCTTTTTCCACGCGGCAAGACCGTTCGGGTCTTCCCAGTCAGTGAAAAATTCGGACATTCTGTAGAGTGCGGCAGCATTTTTTATGTGTTCGTTTTCAAGTTCAAGGTCAGCCCGCTTTTTCAGCACATCGTAAAAATCAGCAGCGCTTTTTATAGTCGGACCTATCTCTTTTGCAACGGAAAAATCACAGCCGTCCATATTCACAAGACGGTTCAGCTGAAAGCTTATGCTCGGGTCGTCATTGAGCTTGTGCATACCAACGGGGATTTTTATCGGTTTTGTAATATCATACTTTTCCATAAACATCGCCTTCTATCAGAATTTTTCGCTGAGGAATTCTTCGATCTCTTTTATGTATAAGTCAGGACGCATAAGCATTCCGAGATGTCCGCCGTAGGTTTCTTTTACAACGGGGTTGGTGAAAATATCGACAAGCTTCTGCGAATCGGATTTTTCAAACATATCGTTTTCGGGAATAAGCACAAGCACCTTTCCGTCGAGATATGAAAAGTCACTCTTCTTGAATTTCTCCAGCTTGTATATATCACCAGTCGCAAGTATGGCACGGAGATAGGAATATCTGTAGCTTTCATCTGTGCCGATACATTCAAAGAACGATACCGCATAAGCTTTTTCTTCGTCGCTCTCGTTTCGGAAATGCTTTTTTACCGCATTGATAAGCATAGGACGCAGCTTGTCGAACTTTACTGTCTTGATGTAAAGCTTCATAAACGGAAGAATGAACTGCTTCTTTTTCATTCCCTCAACATAGGCGGAATCAACGGTAAGCGTGGTCATCATAATAAGACCGCCGACCTTGTAATTCTTTGCATAAAGCTGTGCGAGAACGCCGCCGTCGCTCAGTGCGCACAATATTGGCAGTGCAATATCAAGCTTGCCGAAAAGCTCGTGAAGAAGCACGATCATCTCTTTGTTTTTGTAGACCTCAACAGGATATTTCATCATCACAACACGGTAATTTTTTTCAAGTGCTGATACATAGTTTATCCACTCCTGCTGTGTGTCGATGCCATTGAGAAAAACGATAGTCTGACTGCCGCTTCCGCTGTCGATGACCTGAAAATCATATCCCGAAACGGTAACAGGCTTGTAGCTGTGCGTTTTCAGAAATTCGTTGTATTCATCTGTGAAATTTCTCATAAAATAGCTCCCTTTCCGCTTATATAAATTTCGATCGTGTGAAGCAGTACTTGAATACTGTTCTCGAGCGAAGTTTTTACCATTGTGTCGCTGTGCTGCCTTATCGCATATATCGATTTGATGAGATTTATGAATGTTCCGATATCGACGCCGTTACGGACATCATCAATGAGTGAAAGCCACAGTTCTGCCGTTTTCATCTGCAAATTCGGGTCAAAATAATCCTGCCCTAAGTGTTTTCTTATCCATAAAAAGTCGTTGAATGTAAGTCCGTTCATAAGGTCAAGGTCCGAGTGAAGATATTCATCAAAGAATTCAATAAATTCATGCGCCGACATCTGCCTGCGTCCGTTCAGCTTTGCAAGGAGCATTTTCTGCGTTTCTCTGTTCGCATATTCTGCCGTTTCGATGATAAATTCCTCTTTTGAGCGGAAAAAAAGGTAGAAGCTGCCCTTTGCTATCCCGACAGCCTCGGTCAGCTTTTCAACAGACATCTTCTGCAAGCCAAGTTCCTTGCTAAGACGCATACACGCAAGTATAAGCGCCGTCCTTATTCGCGCCGATTCTTCCTCAGTAAAAGCGGTCGGCATCAAAGCACCTCATTTCTGTGACTGAAATCATATATTTTGGTCACAGCTCTATGTTACTATATGCTAACCGAAAAGTCAATGGATTTTCCTGCGATTTGTGAGTTGTGCCGGTTTTGATTTGGAATATTTATTGATTTTATATAACTAAAGTTTGAACAAGCTAACTGTTTGATACTTATAAAAAAGGCACAATTCACATTTTGGGGTTTTACGAAACTTGATATCCAATATTTCGTTTGCCTTTTTCATGTGAATTGCGCCTTTTGGGTTTTAGTTTTAAATGTCAGCTTTGCAAAAATTACGAATTACGCGTTGAACGTATGCTGTGTACAAGCAGTATCGCAAACCATATTATCATACTTTCGCTCATAAGTCCGTTCGTAAATCCGATTCGGAACGGGCTGTCGGGCATAATGCTTTTCACTGCATAAAGCACTCCGTAAATGACAAGCACATTCGTGAACGCCATAGCTTTAGGAAACTCTGTTTTTCCTCTTATCTGGAGTATGAACCAATAGATGAACGGCGGCAGCATAAATACTTCGCTGAGTGTTCTTATCCATGACAAGTGAGAGTAAAGCGCTTCGCAGGACGGAAGTGCGGCTTCGGCATAGCCGTTGTTCATCATCCACGAATAGAGATAAATTATCATTACATAGAAAAGGTGCAGGCAGATCCACGGTGTAAGTCCGTAGATATTGAGCGTTTTATAGATGCCTGCGCTCTTTTTGTCGGTGATGAATTTTCCTGCTGCGAAAAGTCCGATGCCGTAGAAAATTATTCCGGGAAATGCAAGGAACATTGCGAGCGAATTTCGCCAAGGTGCGATATTTACAGCTCCGACCGTGAGCCAGAACAGGCTGCCGCTGTGAGCTGTATCGCCGTAGATCATCAGCCAGTCGCCTGAGCCGAAGCAAAGGCAGCCCAACATTCCGAAGATGAATGAAACGATGAGCGTTTTCTTTCTGTTGTTCATTTATATATCCCTCCAAATTATAGTTAGCATTTGCTAATTAGGATTATAGCACTGCCATTACTCGGCTGTCAATAATGTTATAGGTAAAAATTATACGATTTGTCAGAATATACAATCCACATAACACTGTTATGCAAGATTATTCTACATAATGCTGAAATTGGCAGAGAGTTATTGACAGAATCGCGCATCTATGCTAAGATAACGATGTTATGTAAGCAAAAAGGACGGTGACAATATGAGTGACGAACTTGAAACAAGAGAAAAGCTGCTGAAAAGTGCGCTTTCCGAATTCTCCGAAAAGGGATATATGAAAGCCTCTCTTCGAAAGATATGTGCCGATGCGGGCGTTACAACGGGAGCGCTGTATTTCTTTTTCAAAAATAAAAATGAACTCTTTGCCGCAATAGTTGAACCGCCGCTCAAAGAGCTTTGCAGGCTGCTGAATGAGCATTATACGCAGGATGCTGAAGAAATGGCGAGCGACGATCCTGCGGTGATGACCGCGGAATACCATATTGAAACGCACGGAAGTCTGGAAGTCCTCGTTGAATATATGTATCAGTATTATGATGTGTTTATTCTCCTGCTGACAAAGGCACAGGGCTCGGATTACGAAAATGCTGTCGATATGGTCGTAGATATGACCGAGCAGGGTTTCCGTATCTCGGCTGAAAAGGCTGCGCAGAAAAAGCCGGGCTGTCACGTTGACGAATATATGCTCCACTGGATAACTCACATCTGCGTTGATGCGTACACTCATCTTCTGACGCATGAAAAAGATGTGGAAAAAGCCAAGCTCCACATGAGGAGAGTAATGGAATTCCTGATAAAGATATGGTTCGCTATGATAGTTGAGGACTAATTGCAAAGCCGCCTTCGGGCGGCAATAATCAAGGCTTTGGCATAACATTGTTATGTCAAAGTGATAAAAACAAGCCGCTTTTGAGCGGCAAAAATTACGGACACAACATAACAATGTTATGTTAAACTAACTTTTATAAAGTCGGAGGAAAGAATATGTATCTGGAGATCAAAGATGTAAAGAAAAGCTACGGCAGCGATGCAAGCTATATTCAAGTCTTGAAGGGCGTAAGCACGGGCGTTGAAAAGGGTCAGATGTGCGTTATCCAAGGCACGAGCGGCTCGGGCAAATCGACGCTCCTCAACTGCATAGGCGGTCTGGACACTATGGACAGCGGTTCGGTAAAGGTTGACGGAAAGGAAATTTTCGGCTTGAAACCCGATAAGCTTGCCGATTACCGCAAGGAAAACCTCGGATTCATTTTCCAGTTCTACAACCTCGTTCCGAATCTCACAGTCGAGGAAAACATTCAGGTCTGCGAATATCTTTCCGATTCGCCGCTCGATATGGAAGAGCTTCTCACAACGCTTGGACTTTCCGAACACAGGAACAAATTCCCGTCACAGCTTTCGGGCGGTCAGCAGCAGAGATGTGCTATCGCAAGAGCGCTTATAAAAAATCCGAAGCTGCTTCTGTGCGATGAACCAACGGGTGCGCTCGACTCAAAGACCTCCCGTGATATCCTCGTTCTTCTTGAAAAGGTGAACGAAAAATACGGCACGACAATGCTCATCGTAACGCACAACAACGCCATTAAAAATATGGTACATAAAGTAATAATCGTCAAGGACGGACTTATCAAAAAGGATTATCTTAACGAAACCCGCATACCTGCTGCCGAGCTGGAGGATCTGTAATGAATAAGGTGCTTAGAAAAAGGCTCCTGCGTGAGCTTAAATCGAATTTTGCACGATATGCCGCACTTGTTTTGCTTATCGTGTTTGGAATGTATGTTATCGTTTCGGTCGTTTCGAGCGCAGATACTGTTATAAGAAGAACGGACGAACACTGCGAAATGAACAAGGTCGAAGACGGACAGTTCGGCGTTTTTATTCCGCTCACCGATGAACAGGAAAAACGGATAGCCGATATGGGCATCACCCTCGAAAAGCATTTCAGCATTGATATTTTGGCCGAGGACGGCTCAAAGCTTCGTGTTTTCCGCAACAGAAACGATATCGACCTTGTGGAGCTTGACAGCGGCAGATATGCCGAGAATATGAATGAAGCGGTTGCGGAAAAGCGCTACTGCGAAGATCATTCCCTCACGGTCGGCGACAAGCTCACCGCAGGCGGCATTGAGTTTGAGATAGTCGGCATCGGCACAACGCCCGACTATGACACTCCGTTCGACAAGTTCTCGGACACGGCGGTTTCAAGCGTTGGCTTCGGACTTCTTTTTGTATCCGATGAACAGTATGACTATATCAAAAACGATACTTCACAGCAGGCGGAAGACCTTTGCTATGCTTACAGACTGAACGGAAAAGCAGACGATGAAGATCTCAAAGATATGATAAAGGACTTTGAATTCAACTACAAGGACGTTACCGACAAATACTATCTTGAAACGGTCGGCGAAGCTTTGCAGCAGCGTGACGATCTCCGTGACGGAATCAATGAACTTTATGACGGCTCTCAGGAACTCAAAGACGGTATGAAAGACCTTTCGGACGGCGCAGATGAGCTTTATGACGGACTTGGTGATCTTTACGACGGCTCAAAGGAGCTTTCGGACGGTATCGGAGAGCTCTCCGACGGTGCTGACGAATTATCGGACGGTATGAAAACTCTCGATGATTCGGGGAAAAAGATATCGGACGGTTCTTCCGAAATTTTTGACGCGCTTCTTGCTCAGGCATCGCAGAGTCTTGCCGCAATGGGACAGAATATCACGCTCACAGCCGATAATTACAGCGAAACTCTCGATAAGCTTATCCAAATGACGCAGAGTGCGGAGCTTGCACAGCTCAAAGAATCGCTTGACGGCGTAAAAGCTTATGCGGACGGCACAAAGGAGTACGCAGACGGCGTTCACACTGCGGCTGACGGAGCAAATGCTCTTTCGGACGGTGCAAAAGAGGCTTTGGACGGCTCAAAGGAGCTTTCGGACGGTGCTAAGGACGCACTTGATGGTTCAAAGGAATTATCGGACGGTGCAAAGGACGCTTATGACGGCGCTTCCGAGCTTGCAGACGGAATTGCGGAACTCAAGACTGAAACCGACAAGCTTCTTGACGAAGTTTTTGATGTTGATCTTGACAACCTTACAATGTTTGTCAAAAGAGCGGAAAATGTCCGTATCGCAGGCGCAAAGGGCGATGTTATCATGAACAGGCTTGCAGGGCTTGGCGTCGGAGTTATCCTTATGATGCTTTTCGCTTATGTCATCTCCGTTTTCGTGATCCACCAGATACAGCGTGAAAGCAGTGTTATCGGTGCGCTTTATGCACTCGGCGCGAAGAAAAAAGACCTCATTGCGCATTACATAACCCTGCCGACCATTGTTGCATTCATCGGCGGTATCATCGGTATGTTCATAGGCTTTTCACCGATAGGACTTGACTATCAGCTGCTTGACAGCTACGCATATTTCTCACTTCCGAAATTTGCACCCGTTTATCCGATTTACCTTGTTGTTTACAGCGTTGTGATACCTCCCGTAATTTCTATCATCGTGAACACGCTCGTTATCAACAAGCGTCTTTCGCAGACCGCGCTTTCGCTTATCCGAAACGAGCAGAAGACCGCGCGCTACAGCAGTGTTAAACTCAAAAACAAGAATTTTATCCGCAGATTCCAGATAAGACAGATGCTCCGCGAAATGCGCACAGGCATAACCGTTCTTTTGAGTATGATGTTCTCACTGCTCGTTCTTATGCTCGGCGTTGACTGCTATTACCTTTGCGAAAATGTACGAAAAGATACAATCCGCGATACGAAATATGAATATATGTACACGCTGAAATATCCCGAAACGGAAGTCCCCGAGGGCGGCGAAGCTTGCTTTGCGAAGTCGCTTTCAAAGGAACAGCTCGGATATAATCTTGACGTAACGATAATGGGTATCGACAGCGACAACAAGTATTACAATGTTAAAACTCACGAGGGCAAGAGCCTTATCACTGCAAGCAAATCAGTCGTTGAGCGTTACGGCGTAACAACGGGGGATAAGTTTATCCTCACCGACAGCGCAAACTCGATGGACTATGCTTTCACTGTCGCAGATGTCTGCGATGAAAGCGCAGGACTTACGGTATTTATGGATATCGACAGCATGCGTGAGCTTTTCGGTGAAGATGATGATTACTACAACTGTCTCCTCTCTGACAAGCCGCTCGATATCGATGAGGGCAGACTTTACGGCACAACAACAAAGACCGATATCGAACGCTCGGCGGCTGTTTTCACAGAGCTTATGATGTCGATGATAGTTATGCTTATCGTTATCGCGATAATAATTTTCTTTGCGGTAATGTTCCTTATGCTGAATGTTATGGTTGAACGTGCTTCGTTTGGTATCTCGCTCGTGAAGATATTCGGCTATAAGACAAAGGACGTGAAAAAGCTTTATCTCAACGGAAATGCACTTCTCATCGCAGTCGGCGCGCTTATCGAAATACCGCTTTCAAAGCTTATCATCGATAAGGTGTTCCCACTGTTTATCCCGAATATCACAAGCGGAATAAACCTTGTTTTCCCATTCTATGTTTACCCGATAATTTTTGTCGGAACAATGGCTGTTTACTATGTTATTACAGCTATTCTCGTAAGAAAGCTCGGTAAGATAACACCTGCCGAGGTGCTTAAAAACAGAGAATAATTTTCAAGTCAAAGTCTGTTGGCAAGTTTCGGCAGACTTTGATTTTTATAGGAAAAGCTGTTGCAAATCTTAGGTGTTTATGTTATAATAAAAAATGTTAAATGCCGCTTTTTTTATCGTGAAGCGGCGTTTATAAAACGATATAGTTAGTATATACTAACTTAACAATAAACGGGGAGAGAAAGCAATGCTCGAATATACGAATAAATACTGGAAAATGTTTGTGCCGATGATAAAGAAAAGCCTTGTGAAGCGCTTCGGAAAGGACGAAACCGCAAAGCTTCTCGAAAAAACGGACGAAATTTACCGTGATATGCTCAACCGTGCAAACGATATTGGAAAAGACAATCCTATGGCATCGAATATGTATGAGTGCCTTATTTTTCTTGCACTCTGGAAAGCCGCCGACGGTAAAATTTCCGTTGACGAACTGCGTGAGATCACGCACGAAATGCTGTCTGCTCCCGCATTTAAGGCAATGGGTCTGATAATAAATGCCAACAAGCCGAGCGGAATGAAGCGCATTGGGAATATGATGAAAAAGAACGCACAATGGCTTGAAGAACACCCAAAATACAAGGAATTTTCGTGGGATTTCAACTTTGATGAAACCAAACATTCGGAAGGCTTTTACTACCATTTCACAAAGTGTCCGCTCAATGATTTTGCGCGCAGAGAGGGTTATCTCGATGTTCTGCCCGTGATGTGCGATGTCGATTATCTGACGGCAGGACTTATGCATGCAAAGCTTATCCGTGAGCATACTCTTGCATCGGGCGGAGAGGTTTGCGATTACTGGTTCGTTGGAGATAATACTAAACACCAATAAAATACAGTAAAAAATCTGCGCCGAAATCCTATATAAACCTGTTAAAAACAGCTGCGAGATTATCGGCTTGATTTTTTCCGAATATTAAGTGGTGTTTAGTATAACAGTCCGCAGGCAAAGTAAGAAGCTGCAAAATGAAAGATAACGAAGTTGAATTCGACCGAAGCTGCCACGTCATTTATTCAAAGGCTTGCAAAAAGTTTATCCTCGAAAAGATAGCGGAGCATTATCCGAACGAAACGGAAAAGGTTTTTGAAGCCGTACAAAAGCAGTATTCGGATTTCCTGAAAAACTACCGTACCGACCTTGGCGGAAAGAAAAATTTCCACAACGGAACGGCAGGTACATACGACTGTATAGCGCTGTTTAGCTATTATAAGGTCTGCAAAGACAAGACCTCGCTCAGCGAGATAGAGGAAATGAACAATGCGATATTCCTGCCTGCGATATGCAATGCCGATTTTGCGGCAATGGAGCTTATCCACGCTCGGCTCGTAAGAAAAACGACCTGCGGAAACGGAATCGTCTGCGACTATGCTATTTGCGGCGACAAGGACGAATACGCGGCTTTGCACGAAGAATATATCGATTCGGAAGGTTACAGAAGAAACAAATAAACCGGAGGGAATTATGGTAAAAGTAACATCATTGTCGGAAAAAGAAATTGAGCAGATCGGCGAAGCCTTTGCCGATTATGAGTATGAAAACGGCGAAAGGGGAATGGCGTACCTTTTCGGCGGCAGGGAAAACGTAAAGGAATATATCTGTGGTTTTGCCCGTGCGATGATAAAAGCAGGCTTCCTCTACAGCACGAGCGAGAACCATGAAGCTTATGTCGCATACAGATATTCAAAGGATAAGATCCCCGCTTCGGCAGGAATGGAGCTTTTGAAAGCTATCTTCAAAACGATAGGACTTGGCGGCGGAATAAAGATGCTCAAGGCAATGAAACGCGGAGGAGAATCCTATGAAGATAAATTCAAGAAGACAAAAAAGCCGTATATTTTCGTGGGAATGCTCGTTGTCTGCAAGCAGTATCAGGGTCAGGGATATATGAGAAAAGCACTCGATATCGCATTTGAAGAGGGCAGAAAAAGGCAATGTCCCGTTCTTCTCGATACGGACGCGGCACTGAAGTGCGACAAGTATGTACACCTCGGAATGAAAAATGTTCAGACAAGAAAATTTGACGAGGGTGCTTGTTTGTATGACCTTGTGAAAGAGAACTGAAAAACTCCGACCGAACTTTTTACAATTCGGTCGGAGTTTTTTATAAAAGTGCATTTCAGCTTATCCACATAACGATAAGTCCTGCGATGACCGCAAGAGCGAGAAAAACAGGGATCATTGGTAAGCAGGCTTTTACATGGAACCACTTCTGCGCATATTCCTTGTCCATGTGTTCTGTGCCGGGCAATCTCCAGCGTTTTACTCTCGGAAAGAATATCCAGTCGATAATGAATGTATCGAATGCGAAGAGCGCAAGGCAGTAGCATATCGCTGCAATAAAGCCGTCGAGGAAAGTTCTCGCCCCTGCAAGATACGCAAAGCCTACGACCACTGCAAGCGCAACGACCATAAAGATCGCTTTAGCTATGTAGTTCTTTGCGGTCAGCTTTTCTTTTTTCGCTTCAAGTCCATGACTTCTGTAATATTCAGCTTGAATTTCGGGTGGATAGTCTGTGATCATATTCACGGGATCTTTGTTCAGAAGCACCGTAACCATTATTGAGAACGGTATTGCGAGGATAAGACACTCAATAATAATTGTTAATGCAGACATAATAATTTCTCCTTTTGGTTAGAATAAGCTAACTTTATTTTATTTTTAGGTCAGACAAAATTGTTCTGACCGTTTTTTACCTATCAATATTTTCTTCGCCCGTTATATATCGGAGAAGATGTTCAAGCAGGAAAGAGATGTTTTTTTCGACCGAAGCTTCGCAGAACAGACTGCGGTTCTCTATGATAAGATTGACAGTCTTGACCGTGTTGGCAACATAGCTAAGGTCGATATCGTCACGAACGTCCCCGATAAATCCGAGAACGAATCGTGCAGTTTCGATAGCACGTTCACTTTCAAATATCTTTTTCGCATCCGCGTCATTTTTCATCCAGTCGATATCATTTGCACCGATATGGCAGATGAACGAATTCTCGGGGGTAAAAAGACTGCTGTAAATTTTGTAGAATTCTTCGGCAGGCATTTTCTTTTCTGTGCCGAGCCGTTCATAAATTTTAGCATAAGCTCTTTGGTCGAAGTCATCAGCTATCGAGCATACAAGCGAACCTTTTGAGCTGAAAAAGTTATAAAATGTACCTTTTGCTATCCCGACGCTTTGCGCGATCTCTGCAACAGTGGTGTTTTTTATGCCTTTTTTCTCAAACATATCCAAAGCGGTGGTTTTTATGTCCTGTTCAAGCTTTTTTCGCTTTTCTTCCGTAAAAATTACAGGCATTGAGCTGCTCCTTTCTTACTAAATGACCGAATTCCGTTTGGGTCATTTATATATTAGCACAAGCTAACGGACTTGTCAATAGTTTTTATAAAAAAAGACCGAATCGTTTCACCGCAAAGGCGAAATGATTCGGTCGGTTTGATTTATATTGATTCAGTCTGAAATAAGATCTTCGATCACTTCATGAAGATGCACGGGAAAAATCTGATATTTGTTGAGTTTCTTCACGATCGCAGACACAATGTCGATATTTGAGCCCACATCGCTTATCACGGTGTTGTTCGCAGTGTTTTTTACCCCATAAGCAGTGTATTTTCCGATAACATCATCGCAAAGTACCTGTTTCACACATTGATAATTGTAACTCATAGTCATATTTCCCCTTTTTAGATGCTGCACGACGGCTGTGAAAACTGCTATGCATTTTTTGAATATTAATGTCTTAAATTATACACATAAAATACAAAAATAAAAGTTTTTTCGAGGGAAACACCCATTTTTTTATGTAAATCGTAATAATTGCCATATTCTTCTATAAATATGTTATATAATGTCTATATTTATTTAATAAAATGATGAAAAATTTTATCTGACGAAACTTTTTGAAAATAATAGGATAGTATCATAATTAAATGCAATTATACTTGAATTATACTGCAAACAGTGATATCATATCAATAGAAAAGCAAATACGCTCCCAAATAAAACATTTCGGTAGGCTTTATGCGTGAAAGGAGAAAAACACTATGTCAAAATGGCTTGATAACGCAGTTTTTTACGAAATATACCCCCAGTCTTTCAACGATACGAACGGTGACGGCATCGGTGACTTCAACGGCATCATCGAAAAGCTCGATTACATCAAGGAGCTTGGCTGCAACGCGATATGGATAAACCCCTGCTTTGAATCCCCGTTCGGAGATGCAGGCTATGACGTTTCCGATTACTGCAAGGTCGCTTCGCGCTATGGCACGAACGAAGACCTTAAACACGTTTTTGAAGAAGCACACAAGCGCAATATGCATGTTCTTCTCGACCTCGTTCCGGGACACACAAGCGTTGAGCATAAGTGGTTCAAGGAGTCGATGAAAGCCGAAAAGAATGAGTTCACCGACCGTTATGTCTGGACGGACTGCATTTGGGAAGAACCGCAAGGAATGGGCTGTATAAGAGGCATTTCTGATCGTGACGGTTCGTGTGCAGTGAACTTCTTCTCGCATCAGCCTGCGCTCAACTATGGTTTCTACCGCTGTGACCGTCCTTGGCAGCAGCCAATGGACGCAGACGGCCCTAAGGCGACCCTCGAAGCAATGAAAAATGTTATGCGCTTCTGGCTTGGAATGGGCTGTGACGGTTTCCGTGTAGATATGGCAGGCTCGCTTGTAAAAAATGACGAGGACAGCAAGGGCACAATAAAGCTCTGGCAGAATGTCCGTGAATTCCTCGATAAAGAATTCCCCGAGGCTGCTATGGTTTCCGAGTGGGGCGAACCCGACAAGTCCATTCAGGGCGGCTTCCACATGGATTTCCTGCTTCATTTCGGTCCGTCGCACTATAACGATCTTTTTCGCTGTGAAGAGCCGTTTTTCTCCGACAGGGGAAAGGGCGACATCTCCGAATTCATTGCAAAATATAAGGAAAATTACGAAAAATCTGAACGCAAGGGACTTATCTGTATCCCCTCGGGCAACCACGATATGGACAGACTGGCGCGCACTATCCACGGCGACAGCCTTAAAGTAGCGTTCGCATTCCTGCTCTCAATGCCCGGTGCACCGTTCATCTATTACGGCGATGAGATCGGTATGAGATATGTCGAAAACCTCACCTCGGTAGAGGGCGGCTACGGCAGAACGGGCTCACGTTCGCCTATGCAGTGGGACAGCTCCACAAATGCAGGTTTCAGCAGTGCGCCGACCGAAAAACTCTATATCAAGCAGGACGAGGCTTCCGACCGCCCGACAGCAGCCGCTTCAATGGCAGACGAGAATTCACTTTGGCACGAAATTCAGCATCTTATCGCAATACGTCAGTCGCACGAAGCGCTTCTGAGCAAGGGCGAGATAGAGTTCGTTTATGCCGAAAAGAATGAATATCCGCTTGCATATATAAGAAGCGCAGGCAGCGAGAAGATACTCGTTATTATCAATCCTGCCGCAAGAGAGGTAACATTTGATTTCGGTGAAAAGCTCGGCGAAAGCATCTACACATTCGGCGGCAAGTCGGTACAGAACGGAACAAAGGTAGTCGTTCCGCCGTGCAGTGCAGGATTTTATAAGATAATTCGGAATTAAGAATTCGGAATTCGGAATTATTTATGTTTCGCGAATTACCGTAAAAATGCAGAGAATGGTTTCCCGTACATTAAATAAAACCCTGTTTTCAGAGGATTTTTCTCGTCCTTTGAAAGCAGGGTTTTGTTGCTTAAGAAGAATATTTGTATATCGAAAATTACTGCGCGATTCGGGACGGGCGACCCGTCCCCTACGGAGAATTCGCATAAATGTTGGATTTGCAATGGGCGGATATGGAATCCGTCCCTACGGAATTCGTGACAAATATGCGGAGCTTAAGAACCTGTCTTCATAAGCATATGCACACGTCTTTTCGGCAAATTTTGCTGCATACTGCGTTAAAAATCCTTGCCGTGCGGCAGCACGCCTGCGGATTTTTGCCTTGTCTGCAACAAAATTATGCTCGAAAATCCGCATACATTTCTTATGAAGACAGGTTCTAAATAATTCCGCATTCCGCATTCCGAATTCCGAATTTAATCAAAATCCAGCTCCCAGTCGGAGTGCTTTTTCCATTTCTGTCTTGTCCGGAGCAAATTCCATTGCTGTTTCGTATGAGATAATTCCGCGCTGATAAAGCTTCGCAAGGCTGTCTTTGAGTGTACACATTCCCTGACGGACGCCCGACTGCATTACGGTTTCCATCTGCGGTATCTTGTTCGCTCTGATCTGGCTCTTTACTGCATCTGTGCCGATAAGTATTTCGAGCGCGGCAACTCTGCCGTTTCCGTCTGCTGTCGGAACGAGGGTCTGACAGATAACACCCTGGAACATATTCGCAAGCTGCGCTCTTACCTGATCCTGCGCGTGTGGAGGGCAGGCATCGATGATTCTGTCGATAGTCTGTGCGGCGCTCGAAGTATGGAGCGTACCGAGGACGAGGTGTCCCGTTTCTGCGGCTGTCATTGCGAGGGAGATAGTTTCATAATCTCTCATTTCGCCGACAAGGATAACATCGGGGTCTTCGCGGAGTGCGCTTCGGAGTGCGGCGCTGAACGAGGGAACGTCCTTGCCGATCTCACGCTGGTGGATAGTTGCTTTATCCTGAGTGTACTTATATTCGATCGGGTCTTCGATAGTGATGATATGACACGCTCTGTTCTTATTGATATGGTCTACCATTGCGGAGAGGGTAGTGGATTTACCCGAACCCGTAGGACCTGTTACGAGGATAAGACCGCGCTTTTTCTCGGAAAGCTCGCTTAAAACGTTAGGCATTTTGAGCGCTTCAAGCGTTGGGATATTGTCGTTGAGAAGTCTTATACAGCAGGCAAGTCTGCCGCTCTGACGGAAAACGTTGACTCTCTGTCTTGTGCCGTTGGAAAGCTCAAAACTGAAATCGATGTCGTTGCCCGTTGTGAGAAGCTGTTCCTGCTCTGCAGTGAGGATAGAGAGGATAGTGCGGTTCACGACAACATCGGAAAGGTCTTTAAATGGTCTGAGTTCGCCGTTTACTCTTACAACGGTGGGTTTGCCGACTGTGAGGTGGATATCGGAAGCGCCCATTGTTCTGGCTTCCATTACAAATTCTTCAAATGTCATGATTCTGCCGCTCCTTTACTTTATCTTGAACTGGATTCCGCTTGCCGACAAATAAACTTCGTTGGACATATTGGCAAGACGCTGGTTTACGTTTCCGAGGATTTCTCTGAAAAGTGCCTGCTCTCTGTTATTCGGTGTAACGGAGAAGCCCGTTTCGAGAGTGATCGTTATCATCGTTCCGTCAATTACCATTATCTGATCGTACATATCAGTGATGTCGGAGATTATCTTCTTTTCGATGTCTTTTTTGAGTTCTTCTGTCATTTCCGAAAGGTCGGGACACATCTGCTCGATGATGTGTGAAGAGTAAGCCGCAAGGTTGTCGAAGATAACGAACTTGTGGTCTGTAATTGTTTCAACGGGAGCGCTTGTGATGCCCGTTTTTATGTCCCATTCAACGAAGTTATGCTTGTTGCTGTATTCGATTCGTCCGAGAGTGTCTTTGTCCACTTCGTCTGCCGTGCGGAGATAAAGCACATAATCGCAGGCTGCAAGATAAGAAACTGCCCAGCGTGATTTTCCGCTTGCCGCACCGCCCGTTACAAGAATTGTTTTTGACATTTGATCGTTTCCTCCGTTTTTATAAAATTACTCTGTTTCTGCCGCTTTCCTTTGCCGTGTAAAGCTTTGCATCGGCGGCTTTAATATTGTCTTCGATAGAAATTGAAGGGTCAAGCTGTGTAACGCCAAAGCTCATCGTTACCTTGATCTTCAAGTCCTCGAAACAGCAGACCGAATTCTCTATGCATACCCTAAGTCTTTCTGCCGCTTCTGCCGCTTTCGGAGCGTCCGTATCGGGGAGAACAACGATGAATTCCTCACCGCCCCATCTGTAAACGCCGTCGCAGATTCGTGAATTTATTCTGAAATGCTCGGCAACGTGCCTTAAAACAGCATCGCCTGCGTTATGTCCGTATGTATCGTTGACCTTTTTGAAAAAGTCGATATCGCATATAAAAAGCGAAACATCTCTGCGGTTTCGGTTGTCGGTGAGCATTTTCTCGTATATCTTGCCATAATCGCTGTAAAAGCCCATTCGGTTTTTCAGCTCGGTGAGCTTATCATGACGGGAATCGTCAAGGAAGCTGTCCGATTCGAGCGTTATTCCGCAGATGAAAGCGGCGAGCGAAAGCCTTTTTACGTCTTCAACAAGGTCAAATCCGTTTCCGTCAAGCTTGTTTATTGCCTGATATGCGCCGATGAATTCACCCTTGCAGTCGGAGATAGGCATTACAAGGATAGACTTTGTGACATAACCCGTCTTTTTGTCAACGTCCGAGTTGAAGTCGGGGTCATTGTATGGGTCGTTCGTCACAATAGCGCGCTTTTCCGCAAGAGCTTTTCCGACAAGTCCCGTTCCCTCGGGAATGGTTATCCTGCCCTCGCCGACAGCTGCCGTTGTCCAGAGCGAGTGACTGCGCTTGTCCCATTTCCAGAAGCTTGCACGGTCGGCGTTGACGAGCGTTCTTCCAAGGTCGGTGAGCAGGCGGTAGATAGTGTTGTGGTCGTTTTCCGCATCATCGTCCGTTCGCGACATTTCTTTGTAAAGGTTCTGTGTGATGCTGAATATCTGTTCAAGCAATGCGTCCGAGGAAACCTTTTTGATATCGTTTTCCATTGGTGAAGTGTTCCTTTCTGTTTATTCTGTTTATTATATAAAGTAACGCGAAATATTATATTTTCGTTAAAATTCGATATTATTATAGCATAGTTTATTGGCTTTGTAAATAGTTATTTCAAAAAACTATAAAATTTTATAAAAATATAGTGACAAATTATTTGAAATATGCTATAATAACGCAGTAAGATTATGATAAAGTGTTAATTTTTTGTAACGGAGGGTAATGTGAAACGAAGATCAAAGACTATTACGGCGATAGAAGCGGCGGTAATGTTTGCGTTGACTTTTTTAGTGGCATTTTATGATGTTTTCTATTCCTTTGACAGCCTTTTGCGTGACAGGCTCTATCAGCCGCACCGTGGGATAAACAACAAGATAAAAATTCTTGCAATCGACGATAAGACCTTGCAGGAGATAGGGCCGTTCGGCACTTGGTCAAGGAGCGTTTATGCCGATGTTATCGACAAGCTCGGCGAATATCCTGCCGTTATCGCACTCGATATAATGGTGTTCGGCGATATGGACGGGCAGGACGACAATGCTCTGAAAGAAGCTTGCGAAAAGAGCGGACGCGTCGTTGCAGGCTCGTACATAAACTACAATACCGCCTATAAAACGGACGAAAACGGCAAGCCTTACATCGACCATTTCAATATTGAGAAAGTTGAACAGCCTATCATTGCAGATGTTGTGAAAACGGGCTTCGTCAACGCCGCTCCCGATGATGACGGCATAGTTCGTTCGGCTCTGCTTTCGGCGGAAAAGGACGGTACTGTATACAGAAGCTTCGCCGCGCAGACCTATTCGGCGTACTGTGAATATCTCGGCATAAATGAGAATACCCCTGCGCTCGACAACAGCGGCAGAATGTGGATAAGCTACGCAGGCAAGCCGTCCGATTATGAGCATATTCCGCTTTGCAGTCTGCTTGACGGGACAGTTGACACGAAGATATTCACCGACTGTATAGTAATAGTGGGTGCTTATGCTTCGGGATTGCAGGATCAGTTTTCCGTGCCTGCCTGCGCTGACCAGATGTTCGGTGCGGAAATTCACGCAAATATCGTTCAAGGTCTGCTTGACGGAAAATATCCAGTTCCGGTCGGGAGAGTGATTTCGGCGCTCGCTGCAGCAGTTGTTGCCTGCTGTGTGTATATCCTTTCCCGAAAGCTCAAAATGAAATTTTCGACCCCTGTCGTCATTATCGCGGCGGCAGGCTGTGTCGGCGGCGGAATCGCGTTCAACAGCGCAGGAACTATATTCCCAATACTTTATGCGCCGCTTTTTGCAGTGCTTGGCTACCTTATAAATATAGTAAGAAAATATGTCGAAGAAGCCGCCGAAAAGCGCAAGATAACGGCCGCATTCAAGAAATATGTTGCTCCGCAGGTCGTTGAGGGAATCGCGAAAACGGGCAATTATCACATCAAGCTCGGCGGAGAAAATCGTGATATCGCTGTGCTTTTCGTTGATATCCGAGGATTCACTCCAATGTCGGAAAGCCTTGAACCTGAGCAGGTCGTAGATATCCTCAACAGCTATCTGAACCTCACAACGAACGCGATATTCAGCAACGGCGGAACGCTCGACAAGTTCATCGGCGATGCAACAATGGCTGTTTTTAACGCTCCGTTCGATCTTGACGATTATGTTTACAAAGCCGTCAAGACCGCTTGGGACATCGTCTGTGGCGGGAACGCCATCGAGAGCAAATTCCAAGAAAAATACGGAAAATCGGTAGCATTCGGCGTAGGCGTGAACTGCGGTCCTGCCGTTGTCGGAAATATCGGCTGTGACTTCCGTATGGACTATACGGCGATAGGCGATACCGTCAACACCGCCGCGCGCCTTGAATCGAACGCAAAGCGCGGTCAGGTGCTTATCAGCGAGAATGTCTATTTGCAGGTGAAGGACAGAGTGACTGTCGAACCTATCGGCGAAATACCGCTGAAAGGCAAATCCAAGGGCGTTTTTGTCTATTCCCTCACGGGTCTGAACGAAAGTGCCGAAACGAAAACGGAGGAGCTGAAAAATGCAGAAACAGTGTAAATTTCTTATAATCCCAAAGCTTGATGAACTGCCGAAAAGCCTTGCACTTGCGGAAGAGTACGGCTTCGGCTTTGAATACAACGACTTTTTTATTCCCGATGTTATGGACGATGAAAAGCTCACCGATGAGATAGTGTGCAGGTACAAATCGCAGAAGCTCCCCGAATACTGCACGATGCACGGCGCATTTTTCGACGTGCTTGTTTTCAGCAGCGATAAAAAGATCCGCAAAATTTCCGAAGAGCGTGTTGTTACGAGCCTTGATATCGCGCGGAAAATAGGTGCAAAGGGTGTTGTTTTCCATACGAACCATAACCCCGACCTCACTTCCGAGAGCTATATCAAAAGTTGGCTCGATATCAACGAAAGCTTTTGGCGGAAAGTCCTGCCGAAATATCCCGACCTTGAAATTTATATGGAGAATATGTTCGACAGAACGCCCGATATGCTTTGCGGAATTGCAAGGCGGCTTGCGGATATTCCGAATTTCGGTATCTGCTTCGACTACGCTCACGCCGCAGTTTACGGTTCGGATATTGACGGCTGGGCAGAAGCGGTCGCACCTTATGCAAAGCATATACATATTAATGATAATGACCTTGAAAACGATCTTCACCTTGCAGTCGGTGACGGCAAGATAGATTGGGAGCATTTCAAGGTTTGCTTTGAAGAGAAGCTTTCAGCGGCGAAAACTGTGCTTATCGAAACTTCTTCTATAGAAAATCAGCGCCGCTCGGCGGAATTTTTGACGAAGCTCGGAGTGTTGTAACGATTTAGCGTGTTAGCATTGTGTGTTGCTATTGTAGGTTTTATCATCAATAATTGCAAATATTAGATATATTTTTAACTTTGTTACAAAAATGTTATTTAGCTATTGCAATAAATAGATATATATGATATAATACAAACAACAAATAAAAGGCAAAACCGATGAAAATCGGCGGCGCAAAGCACGAGCCTAAACTTTTCAGATATTCCGGAAGTATGGCGGTCGGGCTGCATTTGCAGGGGTGACCCGATGATGCAGTTTCGGCTGCATACTTCCTTTTTATTTTTGGAGGCGATATAAAATGGGTGTAAAAAGCACTTTGGCAGCAATGACATTTAAAGCAAAGGCAGTCATTGTATGCGCCGCGGTCGCGGTGACGGGAACTGCCGCAGGCGTAGGAATTGCAATGACGCGTGAAGAAGCATACCGCGTTTTAAAGGTTTTTGAACTGACGGGAAGCGCGATAGTTGAAAGGGACGGCTCGGGCGAGCTGGACGCATATACGGGAATGAACCTTGAAAGCGGAGATACGCTCACCGTCGGCGATGAAAGCACTATCAGAATTTCGCTCGATGATGATAAATATATCCTGCTTGACAGCGGAACGGTACTTGAACTGAATGCGTCGGGAACAGCCGCCGACAGCAGAACGTCCATTGACCTCAAACAAGGTTCTATACTTAACGAGATAACCAATCCGCTCTCGGAAAAATCTTCATACGAAGTCGCAACGCCGAAAGCTACAATGGCAGTCCGAGGAACAAGCTTCATCGTATCTGTCGAAGAGGACGATGACGGCGTTTATATGATAAACGAAAATACTCTCCAAGGCAAGGTCGAGATAGAACTTATCGACAGTAAAGGCAACAGAACGGACAAAAAAGCTCTCACGACCGCAGGCGGAGGCGTTATGATCTGCACCGAGCCTGATGAAAACAGCGGTAATCCTGCCGAGATCGACGGAACATCAAGATTCATCATTCCCGATAAGAAGGGCGGCGGCTTCTATATCGTAAAGGACGGAGAAGACCCGACTTTTGATATAGATTATGACAGTATTTCCTCGGCAATAAAAAATACTGCTCTCCGCTCAAATGATGAAGAGATCATGCCGCTGAATAATGAAGTCCTCGAAAATTTGAGAGGTTATGAACCGCAGCCCGAAAGCACAGTTACGACCACCGTTACAACAACGCAGACAACGACAACAGCGGTAACAACAGTTCCCGAAACTACGGAGCCCGAGGAGGAAACCACTATCACCGCAGCGCCCGTTACAACTGTAACAACGGCTCCCGATACGTCCGCGTATGTACCGCAGGTAAAGCCAACAACGAAGCCTGCGTCTACAGAAAAGACTACCGTTTCGACAAAGGAAGAAACAACTAAAAATACAAAGAAAACCCAAAAGGCGACCGAAGAAACAATAACGACAACAGTGACAACGACGACCAAAACATCTGCCGAAACCACAACGGAAAAGGCTGAAGAAGTCACTGAAAAAGCTACAGAAAAAACAACAGTGACAACAGTGGATACAACTCCTCCTACCAATCCTGACAATACGCCGATAAGGTTTACGGACGTTTCCTACACGGTAACGACATCGAAGGAATTTCCGACGGACTATCCGACAGACTATCCGACTGACTATCCGACAGAATTTCCGACTGATCCGTAATCACAACGGGATATAGGCTAAGAAAAACGAGCATTCCGCATCGAAAAGACTGCGGAATGCTCGTTTTTTACAATATTTTTGATACGGGAAGCGTGGGGTCAAAGCTGTCGCTGCTTGTGCCTTGATTTTCGCCGATAAAAACGAAATCATCGGGCAGATCTCGGGGAGTGTAGCCCGTGTACTGCTTGAAAACGCGGTTAAAGCTCCGTATCGTGCCGAAACCTGCCGCAACAGCAGTTTCACCTGCGGACATACCGCCTTTTGAGAGCATTTTCACGGCTTCGCTCACTCGGACGATGTTGAGATACTCAGAAAAGGTCATTCCCGACATTCGGCGGAAATATTTCGAGAAATACGGCTTGCTGAAACACATTATCTCCGCCGCTTCGTCAAAGGTTATGTCGGCAAATCGCTCGGAGATGAGCCGCAGAAGCTTTTTATATGCTCCGCTGCCCGAAGGGTTTTCCGCCGAAGATGTCTTTTCGCATCGGAAAATTTCGGCGGTCAGAGCGAGCACAAGTCCCGAGCATATTACCTCGTAATATTTTTCGCCGCCGGATATCTCCTGTCTTATTTTCTCAAAAGTATCGGAAACGTCATATTTATTTTCAAGCAAAGGGCAGACGGGCGCAAGCGTTCCGAATTCGGCTGAGATCAGTTGGGAATCTATCTTCATAACGGAGATAACGCTGTCCGATTCGGCTTTGATGTAATGCACAGCTCCGCTTCGTATAAAAACGCAGTATCCCTCGGATAAGCCGTATAAATTGTTGTCCGTCATAACCTCGGCAGAGCCTTTTTCGGCGAAGATAAGCTCGCTTTCGATGTGCCAGTGCGGAAGATTCTGCAAGCCCTCGTAGCGCTGGACGGACACCTGCGAACGTCCCGAGAGAACGCTTTGTTCATATTTTGCTATCATTTTTGCATCACCCAAGCTATATTATAGCACAAAGGTTAATAAATGTCCATAATCGGCGAATAAGCTTCTTGAAAAATTTTCTTCTATAAGCTATAATAAAAATAATATTTGTGAGCCGTGCTTCGGCAAAATTTTGAGCGGAGGAAAACAAAAATGAAGAAGTTATATTTTATCACGGGAAGTCAGGATCTTTATGGCGAGGAAACGCTTGCGCAGGCGGCTAAGGATTCGCAGGAAATGGCGGCTTTTTTGAACGAAAAGCTTGAAAATATCGCAGAGGTCGTTTTTCAGCCCGTTGTACGGAACAGCAGCGAAGCTGTAAGCGTTTGTACGAAAGCTTCGTCCGACAGCGAATGTATCGGCGTTATAATGTGGATGCACACGTTTTCCCCTGCGAAAATGTGGATCACCGCGCTTAAAGCGCTCCGCAAGCCGATGCTCCACCTCCACACACAGCATAACGAAAGACTGCCTTACGACAGCATCGATATGGATTTTATGAACCTCAACCAGTCCGCACACGGCGACAGAGAATTCGGATTTATCTGCACACGTCTTGGCATAAAGCGCGAGGTCGTTTCGGGGTATTACAAGCACAGCGATGTCGTTGAAAAGATTCGCCGCTTTGCTCAGGCTGCCGCCGCTGTCGATTTCGGCAGGGGAATGAGAGTTGCAATGTTCGGCAACAATATGCGCGACGTTGCCGTAACGGACGGCGACAGAGTGGAAAGCGAGATAAAGTACGGCTGGAACGTCAACTACTACGGCATCGGCGACCTTTGCAGCATCATCTCCGAAATTACCGATGAAGAAATCGATGCAAAAATGGCTGAATATACCGAGAAGTACGAAATGAACACCGACAATATCTCCGCAGTAAGAGTTCAGGCGAAGTACGAAGCCGCTCTTGATAAGATCCTTGCAAAAGAAAACATCTCCGCATTCACCGATACATTCCAAGACCTCAACGGACTTGAACAGCTCCCCGGAATCGCCGCTCAGAATATTATGGCAAAGGGAGTTGGCTTCGGTCCTGAGGGCGACTACAAAACAGCCGCTCTTGCAGCAGTCCTCTGCAAAATGGCAGAGAGAAGGAACGGTGCAACGGGCTTCCTAGAGGATTATACATACGATCTTCCCGAGGGTGAGGAAACCGAGCTTGCTTCGCATATGCTCGAAGTTTCACCCGTGTTCGCCGCTGAAAAGCCGAAGATAGAAGTTCACCCCCTCGGTATCGGCGGAAAGGCTGACCCCGCACGTCTTGTTTTTGAGGGAACAACGGGCGAGGGCATCGCAGTTTCGATGATAGATATGGGCGACAGATTCAGACTCGTCTGCGCAGAGATAACCCTCGTAAAACAGCCTGAACCAATGCCTAAGCTCCCCGTTGCAAGAGTTATGTGGAAGCTCAAACCCGACTTTGCGACAGGCTCGGCGGCTTGGATATACGCAGGCGGCGCACATCACGCTGTCGTTTCGACCGCACTCACAGCTGACGACATTCGTCTTTTCGCAAAGATGACCGACACGGAACTTGTTGTTATTGATGAAAAAACAGAACTGAACGCATTTGAACAGCAGCTTGAAATGCTCGATGCGATAGCTTCTTTGAAGAGATAAGGGTGAAATTATGAGATACGAAAAAATTTACCTTGAAGACCATTTCCCGAACCTGCCGAAAGCAAAAGAGAAAACGCAGGTCACACTTTATATTCCCGAAGTATGGAAAGAGGTTGATACCGAGCAGACTTTCCCATGCACGGTTATATGTCCCGGAGGAAGCTACTGGTGGTGCTCGGAGCGCGAGGCTGAACCCGTTGCACTCCGAATGGTCGGAAACGGAATTGCCGCCGCAGTCGTGAACTATGCCTGCGAATATCAGCATTATCCTCTCCAGCTGCTTGAGATTTTAGCGGCGATAACCTTTATGCGCCGCAACAGCAGGGAGTTTCACATCGATCCCGAAAAGATCGCAGTAATGGGATTCTCCGCAGGCGGTCATGCCGCTTGCACGGCAGGACTTTTCTGGCAGGAAAAGCTTGCGGAAGATGCGCTCGGCATTGAGCACGGCGAGGACAAGCCGAACGGAATGATACTTTGCTACCCCGTTATAACATCGGGAAAATACACTCACGATGGCAGTATGAAATGCCTGCTCGGTGATGATCCCGATCCCGAACTTCTTGCGAAAATGTCACTCGAAAATCAGGTCACCGAAAATGCTCCGCAGGCGTTTATATGGCACACGAGCGAGGACGGAACAGTGCCTCTCGAAAACTCGCTTTTCCTTGCCGAAGCGCTCCATAAGCAGGGCAAAAATGTTGAAATGCATATCTACCCAAAGGGCGGTCACGGCTTGTCGCTCTGCGATGATACCGTGAGCAAAAAGGCTGACCTTTCGGACGATGTGAAATACTGCTCGGAATGGATAGGACACTGCATAAGATGGATAAAGGAGATACTTTGATATGCTTTCACTTGATAAAACAAGCCTTGGCATTGAGCTTGGCTCGACCCGAATAAAGGCTGTTCTCATAGACGAAAACCACGCTCCAGTTGCATCGGGCAGCTATGATTGGGAAAACAAGCTTGAAAACGGCTACTGGACATATTCACTCGACGATATCCACAACGGCGTAAGAAGCTGTTTCGCTTCACTCGCCGAGGACGTGAAAAACAAGCACGGCATCACGCTCACGCACGTCGGAGCAATGGGAATTTCCGCGATGATGCACGGCTATATGGTTTTCGATGAAAACGACAAGCTGCTTGTTCCGTTCAGAACTTGGCGAAACACCACCACAAAGCAGGCGGCAGAGGAATTGAGCGATGCGCTCGGTTTTAACATTCCTCAGCGCTGGAGCATCGCGCATCTTTATCAGGCTGTACTGAACGGCGAACCGCACGTTCCGCAGATAGCACATATAACAACGCTCGCAGGTTACATAAATTATCTTCTCACGGGCGAAAGAGCTGTCGGCATCGGCGAAGCTTCGGGAATTTTTCCCGTCAGCAGGACGGTTTACAATGCTGAAATGCTCAAAACTGCCGAAGAAAAGCTTTCCTCGCACGGTTTTGACAAAAAGCTTGCGGAAGTTCTTCCTCCCGTAAAAATCGCAGGCGAAAAGGGTGCATTTCTCACCGAAAGCGGCGTAAAATTCCTCGACCCGACGGGTACATTCAAATTGGGCGTTCCCGTTTGTCCGCCCGAGGGTGACGCAGGAACGGGAATGGTCGCAGCCAACGCTGTACGTTCGGGAACGGGCAATGTTTCCGCAGGAACTTCGGTATTTTCGATGCTCGTTCTGGAAAAAGACCTCAAAAAGGCTTATCCCGAAATTGATATGGTAACAACTCCCGACGGCGCACCTGCCGCAATGGTGCACTGCAACAACTGCTGCTCCGAACTTGACGCTTGGGTGAAGCTTTTCGGTGAATTCGCCGAGCTTACGGGAAACAAGCTTGACAAGTCGGCACTTTATGAAACACTTTATAAAAATGCAATGACGGGCGATGCCGACTGCGGCGGAGTTACGGCGTTCAACTATCTTTCGGGTGAGCCCGTAACGGGCGCAGAGGACGGCAGACCGATGTATTTCCGTCAGCCGAACGGCAGTATGAACCTTGCGAACTTTTTCAGAGCGCAGCTTTATTCGGCGTTTGCTTCGCTTAAAATAGGTATGGATATCCTATTTGAAAAGGAAAATGCAGAAGCACAGCAGTTCACGGGTCACGGCGGCATTTTCAAGGTAAAGGGCGCGGCACAGCAGATACTTGCTGACGCACTGAACACCCCCGTTTCCGTAATGACAACGGCGGGCGAGGGCGGCGCATGGGGTATGGCTCTGCTCGCTTCGTATATGTTGAACGGCAGCGGAAAAACTCTCCCTGACTGGCTTGACAGCGAGGTTTTCGCAGGAATGGAAAAGCTCACGCTCACGCCGAATAAGGACGGCACGAACGGTTTCAACGAATTTATAAAGAGATACAAAGCGGCGCTCGGCGCGGAAGATATTCTCGGAAAAATTTGAAAGGATAGATAAAAATGCTTGAAAAATTAAAGCAGGAAGTGCTTGAAGCAAATCTTATGCTCCCGAAATACGGACTTGTAACATTTACTTGGGGCAATGTTTCGGCAGTTGACAGAGAAAGCGGAATGATAGTTATAAAGCCATCGGGTGTTGAATATGACACTATGACGGCTGATGATATGGTCGTTGTGGAGCTTGCAACGGGAAAGGTCGCAGAGGGAAAATACAAGCCGTCGAGCGACACTCCGACGCATCTTGAACTTTACCGTGCTTATGAAAATATCGGCGGCATCGTTCACACTCACAGCCGTTGGGCAACTTCGTTCGCACAGGCAGGAACGGGCATTATCCCGATGGGAACAACGCAGGGCGACTATTTCTACGGCGAAATCCCCTGCACAAGAGCAATGACCCCCGAGGAGATCGGCGGCGAGTACGAAAAGGAAACGGGAACGGTCATAATCGAAGCTTTCAAGGGCATTGACCCTATGACGATACCTGCCGTTCTTGTAAAGAACCATGGCCCGTTCGCTTGGGGCAGGGACGCAAAGGAAGCTGTTCATAACGCAGTCGTGCTTGAAGAAGTCGCATTTATGAATTACCACGCAATGTCGATAAATGCGCAGGCAGGACGTATGCCGCAGGAGCTTCTCGACAAGCACTATCTCCGCAAGCACGGTGCAAATGCCTACTATGGTCAGAACTGACAATGAGGAAAACGATATGAATTTTTGCGATACATATTCAAACAGAACGCTTTTCTGCGATAACTGGGAGTTTTTCAAAGCTCCGTTCGGCTCGGACTATTCCGAAAGCTTCGATTTCAAACGCGTAGATGTTCCGCACGATTGGCTCATCTATGATACAAATAATTTGTATGAAACCTCAACGGGTTGGTACAGAAAGAATTTTTCTTACACAAAAAAAGACGGCGTTCGCACATATATACGCTTTGACGGTGTTTATACAGACAGCAGGGTATATGTCAACGGTGCGCTTGCAGGCGAGTGGAAATATGGTTATTCCGCGTTTCAATTCGACATAACCGACCTTGTGAAGAACGGCGAAAACGTTGTGACAGTCCGTGTTGACCACCGTTCGCCGAATTCAAGGTGGTATTCGGGAGCAGGTATTTTCCGCAAGGTTTGGCTCTGCGAAAGCTCCGAGATACGCTTCGGAAATGACGGTATTTACATCTCCGCAAAGCCGAAAGACAACGCTTGGGAGGTCGAAGTAACTTCCGAGATCGTCCGTGAAAAGAGCGTTCCGATAGCAGGTGTAAGGGTTAGGAGCACTATCCTTGACGACATCGGAAACAGCATTGCAGTCTATGAAAGCGATGCCTGCGCAGTTGATATTTCCTGCATACCCGAAGCGGTGAGGGCTGACGGCTCGGCTTATTCGCTCACAACTCAGAGAATGACGGTCGAAGCGCCAACGTTATGGGACATTGACGAACCTTACCTTTACACAATGGTTTCGGAAATTATTGTGAACGGCGACATCGTTCAAAGCGTAAGCCAGCGCTTCGGCTTCAGAACGATAGAATTCACGACCGATAAAGGCTTTTTCCTCAACGGAAAGCATATAAAGCTCCACGGTTCGTGCGAGCATCACGACAACGGCTGTCTTGGTGCGGTGTTCAACAAAGCCGCACTCCGCAGACGTTTTGCAAAGCTCCGCGAAATGGGCGTGAATGCGATAAGAACTTCGCACAATATGCCTGCGGAAGAATTTATGGAGCTTGCCGATGAAACGGGTATGCTCATTCTCTCGGAAGGCTTCGATATGTGGGAGCGTTCCAAGACCGACTATGACTATGCGCGATTTTTTGATGAATGGGTAGAAAAGGACGTAGCTTCGTGGGTTCGCCGCGACAGAAACAGACCTTCGATCATAGGCTGGAGCATTGGAAACGAAATTTTTGACACCCACGCTGACGAGAGAGGTCAGGAAGTAACTGCTTGGCTCAAAAGGCTCGTTACTCTCCACGACCCGAACGGAAACGGCTATGTAACGTTCGGTTCAAACTTTATGCAGTGGGAAAACGGTCAGAAGTGCGGTGATATTTTAAAGCTTGTCGGCTATAATTACGGTGAAAGACTTTATGCCGACCACCACAAGGCTCACCCCGACTGGGCAATATACGGCAGTGAAACGGCATCGGTCGTGCAGAGCCGCGGAATTTACCATTTCCCGCTTTCGCAGACAGTTCTTGCCGATGATGATGAGCAGTGCTCTTCGCTTGGAAACAGCTGCACGGGCTGGGGCGCAAAGAACACCGAGGAGTGTATCATAAAAGACCGTGACGCTGAATACTGCGCAGGTCAGTTCATATGGACAGGCTTTGACTACATCGGCGAGCCAACGCCTTACAGCACGAAAAATTCCTACTTCGGTCAGTATGATACGGCAGGTTTCCCCAAGGACAGCGCCTATGTTTTCCGTGCCGAATGGACGGACTATAAAAAGTCGCCGTTCGTGCATATCTTCCCGTATTGGGACTTCAATGACGGTATGCCGATAGATGTGAGAGTTTGCTCAAATGCGCCGAAAGTTGAGCTTTTCTACAACGGCGCTTCGCTCGGCGTGACCGAGATAGACCATTTGCACGGACAAAAGCTCACCGCCGATTTCATCATTCCTTATGCAAATGGCGAGCTTAAAGCGGTAGCTTATGATGAGAACGAAAATATCATCGCCGAGGACGTTCAGCGTTCGTTCGGTGATGCCGCAAAGCTTGAAATTTCCGCAGATAAGACCGAGCTCAATGCAGACGGCTGCGACCTTATCTATCTTGAAATTTCCGCTTTCGATAAGGACGGAAACTTCTGCGCAAATGCGAATAACCGCGTGAATGTCCGTGTCGAGGGCGCAGCAAGACTTATGGGTCTTGATAACGGCGACAGCACAGACTATGACCAATACAAAGGCACTTCACGCCGACTTTTCTCGGGTAAAATGCTTGCAGTTATCGGCTCGACCGATAAGACGGGTGACATAAAGGTAACGTTGACTTCACCCGAACTTCCCGAAAGCGTTATCGAACTGAAGTCGGTCGAGGCTGAATATGAAAACGGCGTTTCTTCGACAGAGAATGTTTCGTTCGCCGAAACAGAGTGCGGAAAAACTGACGAAATTCCCGTAAGAAAGCTTGAACTTTGTGCCGAGAGCCGTGAATTTTCCGAGGATAAGCGAGAAATTACCGTTAAGGTCAAGGCTTATCCCGAAAATTCAAATTATGCGAACGATATTGAGTTCAAAGTGACAAACGAAACGGGAATACCGACAAATATTGCCGACTGTATCGACAACGGGGACGGCACTGTAACGCTCAAAGCAAAGGGTGACGGCTGCTTCTATCTCCGCGCGATGTGCAAAAACGGAACAGAGCGCATACACATTCTTTCCGTGCTGAAATTCACAGCGGACGGCCTTGGCGACGCTCTCACTTCACCGTACAGCTTTGTTCACGGCGGACTTTACACAAGAGCGAGCGAAAATATTTGCAGCGGCGTAAACAAGGGAGTAGGCTTCGCATTGGGCGGTGTTTCCTCATGGGCAGCGTTCGACAATGTTGACTTCGGCTCGGCAGGCTCGGATGAAGTGACCGTTTCGATATGGGCAAATACGCTCGACCCCGTCAATGTACGCTTCTACGACGGCATACCGAACGAGGGAGGAAAGCTCCTCGGCAGCTTCACATATCACAAGCAGCCCGAGTGGATGATATTCAAGGACGAAACCTACAAGCTCCCCGAACGGCTCAAAGGCATACATACTTTCTGCGTTGAAACGGACGGCGGCTATCAGATGAGCGGCTTCAGATTTGAAAAGCCGAACCGTGAATTCGGCGTGAATTATGCGGCAGATTCCGAACACATCTACGGCGACCGCTTCACAGCTGAGGAAAAAGCTGTTACGAATATCGGAAACAACGTTCTGCTCGACTTCGGCGAGTTCGATTTCACCGATGAAAAGCCGACAAAACTTGTTATAAGCGGAAGATCACCGCTGCCGCTCAACAGTATTCACCTTATCACGAACGGTGAAAACGGCGAGAACCGTATCCTCTGCGAATTTAAAGCAGACGACAGCGAAAATTATTCCGAAAGATCATTCGATGTCAGCGGCATAAACGGAAAGCAGACCGTATCGTTTGCATTCCTCCCCGGCAGCAACTTCGACTTTGAATATTTCCGCTTTGAAAAATAAGGAGCCAAAACAATGCTTAAATTTAAGAATATAGACGTTACCGAAGCACATCTTCTTCCCGGACTTTTCAAGGAGCGTTCTGATGTCAACAGAGCGTACCTTATGGAACTCAAAAATGAAGACCTTTTGCAGAACTTCTACCTCGAAGCCTGCATACGCACGGACAAAGATGTGACCGAAATGCACCTCGGCTGGGAATCACCGACCTGCCAGCTCCGCGGACATTTCCTCGGACACTGGCTCTCTGCAGCTTCTATGCTCATCGCACAGAACGGCGACCGTGAGCTTAAAGCAAAGCTTGACAATATCATCGATGAACTTGAACGCTGTCAGAAGCTCAACGGCGGCAGGTGGGTAGGCTCTATCCCCGAGAGATATTTTGAACTGCTCGAAAAGAACGTTTACGTCTGGTCACCACAGTATACAATGCACAAAACTCTCCTCGGACTTTACCACAGCGCAATGTATGCGAAGAACGAAAAGGCACTTGAAATTCTCAGCAATGCTGCCGACTGGTATATCGAATGGACGGAGAAAATGGAAAAGGTCAATCCTCACGCAGTTTACAGCGGCGAAGAGGGTGGTATGCTCGAAGTTTGGGCAGGTCTGTATGAATATACCCACGATGAAAGATATTTCACCCTTGCACAGCGCTATTCGCACCCGTCTATATTCAAAAAGCTCACAGACGGCGGCGACCCGCTTTCAAACTGCCACGCAAACGCAAGTGTTCCGTGGGCGCAGGGCGCAGCTAAAATGTACGAGATCACCGAAGATTCAAAGTGGCTCGAGATAGTGAAGAAGTTCTGGAAGTGCGCAGTTTACGACAGAGAATCATTCTGCACGGGCGGTCAGAATTCGGGCGAATTCTGGATCCCTCCGCACAAGCTTGGAATGTTCATCGGCGAAAGAACGCAGGAGTTCTGCACGGTCTACAATATGGTTCGCCTTGCCGATTACCTCTATCGCTTCACGGGCGAAAGCGAGTACCTCGACTATATCGAGAAGAACCTCTACAACGGCTTCCTCGCACAGCAGAACAAGTTCACGGGTATGCCTGCTTACTTCCTCCCGATGAAGTCGGGCAGCGTTAAGAAATGGGGAAGCAAGACCCACGATTTCTGGTGCTGCCACGGCACAACGGTCCAGGCGCACACTGTTTACCCGATGCTCTGCTGGTATGAAGACACCGAAAACGACCGCCTTGTTGTCGGTCAGTACATCAACTCCGAATACAAGCGCAGCGAAAATGTCACCGTTACACAGAGCGTCGATATGAAGTATTACAACGACGGCGCTTCGTTCGATGAACACGATGACAGCAGAATGTCAAGATGGTATCTGAAGCTTAATGTAAACGCTAAAACACCCGAGAAGTTCACGCTTTCGCTCCGTGTTCCGAACTGGACGGTCGGCGAGCCCGAGGTTTACATCAACGGCGAAAAGTTTGACGGCAAGGCTGAAAACGGCTATCTCAACATCGAACGCACTTGGAAAAATGATACAATAAATCTTCACTTCCCCGCAGCGCTCACAATGTCCTCACTCCCCGATATGCCACAGCTCACAGCGTTCTCCGAAGGCCCTATCGTCCTCGCAGGACTTTGCTCTTCCGACAAGGGCATCACAATGGAAAACGATAACCCCGAAAGTGCACTTGCTTACACTATCGAGCATACCTACAGCACTTTCCCATGGCAGCAGAGCGTTTACCGCACTGTAAATCAGCCCGAAAACTTCGACCTCGTTCCGCTCTATGATGTTACAGATGAGCCTTACACGGTTTATTTCACAAAGAGAGCTTCAAAGTAAGATTTTTAAGGTATTTCAATGAAAAAATCCGCAGGCGTGCTGCCGCACGGCAAGGATTTTTAACGCAGTATGCAGCAAAATTTGCCGAAATGACGTGTGCATATGCTTATGAAGACAGGTTCTATAAATAACCGACCGTCCAAGCTTAAAACAGCAGGCGGCGGAGTGATTCAGTGAAAAATGGCATATCCCGACCGAAGCGTATCTCGAAAGTATGGACGAAGCCATACACAGCGAAAAGCCGTTCCGCAGTGGTATCTTGCGCTTGAAAGCGACCGCATCATCGGCGGAATGAGAGTTATCGAAAATGACTTTCACCCGAGAAAAGACCTTGCGCCAATATGGAAGAAAATGGGATGGACACGCTCTATCTTCTGACCGACCACACGGCGTTCTATGAGCGTTACGGCTGGGAATTTTACCACATCATCGAGGATAATGGGACTGCCTCGAGGGTTTATATTCACAAGGTAAGATGACGAGTGATATGGAGAATGTTGCATCACTTGTGCAGAGTATTTTCAGCAATATTCTTTCGGGCGAAAAATAATTTATTACCAATAAATTAAAAGTGTGTACTTTAGTGTGTACCCTAAATAAATAAAAACCCCGTAACTAACGCAGTTACGGGGTTTTTTGGTGGTGCGGATAACAGGACTTGAACCTGCACGTCGGGGACACCAGATCCTAAGTCTGGCGCGTCTGCCAATTCCGCCACATCCGCAAAATTTTTCACAAGCTATATTATAGCACAAAAAATCTCTGCGGTCAACCTTTTTTTGATTTTATTTGGAGCGTTTGCCTTATTTCGCTGCTTTTACCGCATTTTCAGCGCTTTCGAGAGCCTTATCTGCAGCAAGAACAGCCTGCTCGGCGGCGAAGCTGCCTTTTTTAACGGCTTCTTCCGATTCGTTGAGGATATCGGCGGACTTTCGCGCCGATTCTGCGCTTTCGGCGGCAAGGCTTCGTACCTCATCGGCAACAACAGCAAAACCCTTGCCGTTTTCGCCTGCACGGGCAGCTTCTATCGCGGCGTTGAGCGCGAGCATATTCGTCTGGAAAGCTATGTCCTCGATTGCGCCGATGATAGACTTTATGCGCTGATTTTTCTCGCCGATGATGTTTACGGCTTCGGCAAGTTCGGACGACCTTTCGCGGTTTTCCTTTATCAATTTTTCAGCTTCGGCTGCGGCATAAGCTGTATTTTTTCCCGAAGCTTCGGCAGCTGTAAGCTTTTCTTCAAGCGCTTTTATGCGCTCTTCAAGCTCGGCTTTTTCATTATTTGTGCGTTCAAGCTCTGCACCGAGTGCGGCAAGCTGTTTTTCCGTTTCTTCGGAAACAAAAGCGGGTTCGGAGCGTTCGGGTTCGGGTGCTGATATCTCCTGCACGGGAGTGTGTTCTTCCTGCACGGGCGAGGGGAGAACGGGGAGATCTTGAGCTTTCGGCTCGGTGATCTCAGCAGCTTCGGCAGCTTTTTCTTCGTCTGTCTTGCCAATGAGTACACAGCATATCATTGAAGCAGCGGCGGCAAGAACAGCTGCGATCACTGCCGTTGCAGCTATAAAAGGTCGGCTGTCGGTCTTTTGGGGGAAGCTGTAGTCGAACATTTCAAGCGAAAGTTCACCGCACTGCTCGCTTGCTTTATCATAAACAGGGGAGCTGAGTTCAGTTGATATGATAGTCTTATCGCCGATGAAAAGCCTTGCTCCCATATCTTTTTCGAGCGAAGCGAAATATCCGCCGAAATAGTCGGCATCACAGCCGCAGACGGTAATATTTCCGTTTGCGGAGTTTGTCACGGCATAGTAAAGTTTGCTCGAATTTTCATCGAAAACGAATCCGTCCGAAACGGAGAGAACTCCCGTTGAGCTGTAATTTTTTTCGCTTGCAAAGCCGACGCTCTCACCGCTTTTGATAAAGTCAAGGCTTATTCCAAGTCCGGAAAGTGCGCTGTTTCGGTCACGGAGCGCGTAGTTCTTGAACTCATCGGGCGCATATCGTATAGACGCGAGTTCGGAGGTTTCGTTGGCGGCGGCTTTCATAAGGTCAGCTTTTTCGGATATGTAAAGGGCGGCACTTTCCGCCGAAGCGCGAACGGACGAAGCCTCATCAGTGCGCTCAGTAAGCTTTATGCCGAGCGTAACGGCGCAGACAGCAAGCAGAGCGGTGCAAACCGTAACTGCGGCAGCAGCTTTTATCTTTGCCAATCTTTTATTCAATCCAAACGCCCCCTTTTTCGCATATTTCCGCGTATAATGTCATATACATTTATTATAACGTAAAATTCCAAAAAAGTGAATACTTTGTTAATGCGCGGATGTAAATATACTGTTGAATTTTTATAAATTTAGTATTAACCGATTACAGAATTCTTACAAAATGTGAAAACTCTTGAAAAAGGTGAAGCGTTGTGCTATAATTCCGATAGAAAACAATGAAAGGAACATAGAAAATGGCACAGCAGAAAAAACGCAGGAAGAAAAAAATCAGCAAACAGGCTCTTATCCTGCGGTGGATAATGATAATAATACTCGTTCTTCTCGTCTGGTTCGCAGTGAAAAAGATAGCTTCGGCTTTCAAAAAAGTCGATGATTCCGCATCGGTGACTTCTTCGTCTTCTGCGGAAAGCGCTTCGCAGACAAACGGCGAGACAGACGGAACTACGGACAGCATTGCAGATAATTCAGACGGAATAGTTATAGGTGCAGGTGATGATATGACAGAAACAACAGCAGAGCAGGAAAACATCGATAACGCATGGGCAATGTTCCTCGTGAACAACCAAAATCCGCTTCCCGATGATTATGATAAGCGTATAACCGTCAAAAAAGTTTATTCCAACGGCGAGCGTGACTTTGATTTTGACGAACGTGCCGCAGACTACCTTATAAATATGTTCGCCGCAGCGAAAAAGGACGGCATAAACCTCACCGTAAATTCGTCCTACCGCACTATCGAGTACCAGCAGTTCAACTTCGACAGAAGCGTACAGCAGCGCGTCAATAACGGAATGAGTTACGACGAAGCAGTTCTCGATACCGAAAAAGAGGTCGCATATCCGGGAAAAAGCGAGCATAACGCAGGACTTTCCGCAGATATTTTCTCCGATGAGTATGTAAGCTTTGACGATGACGGCTTCAAGAATACGAAAGCTTATGCATGGCTTATGGAAAACGCCGCAGATTATGGCTTTATCCTCCGTTATCCCGAGGGAAAGGAAGACGAAACCGGCATAATCTATGAACCGTGGCATTACCGCTTTGTCGGCGTTTACTATGCGCATAAGGTTCAGGAAAGCGGACTCTGCCTTGAAGAATATTTTAAGGCAAACGGCTGGCTCGATGAAAACGGTACAGCAACACAAATGACCGTTGAATAAAATTTTGACCTCGCTCAAAAATGAACGAGGTCAAAATTTTATACTAAACACCATTTAAAATTTGGAAAAAATCAAGCCGATGATCCCGCAGCTGTTTTTAACAGGTTTATATTGGATCTCGGCGCAGATTTTTTCCTGTATTTTATTGGTGTTTAATATTATCCCCATTTTTTCAATGTCTTTTGCATATAAGCCCTTATATCAAACCCGTAAATTTCATTCAGTTTTTCCGAGCGGCAGACATTCTCTGACGAATCGAGGATCTCCGTTCTGCCCTCGTTCATTACCATTATCCTGTCCGAAAGCTCGGCGGCAAGGTTGAGGTCGTGGAAAACTCCGACGACGCTTTTTCCGCTTTTTGACCACTCTTTGAGCATTTCGATAAGCTCTATCTGACGTTTCAGGTCGAGGTGGTTCGCAGGCTCGTCGAGGAAGATTATTTTTGGTTCTTGTGCGAACGCTCTTGCAAGCAGAGCTCTTTGGAGCTGACCGCCCGAAAGCTCGGTTATGACGCTGTCTGCGATGCGGAGGGTGTCTGTTTTTTTCATATACTCCTCTGCGGCGGCTTCATCGGCTTTATCCGAGCCAAAGCCTTTGCTTTTGGCGTATCTTCCGAGTGCGACCGTTTCGCGGACGGTGAAATCGCTATACTCGCCGCCTGCGCCCGTTTGTGAAAGGAGCGCTGCATTCATCGAAAGTTCCTCTCGGGACATTGAGCGTATCTCTTTTCCGTCGATGAGCGCGCTACCTTCCTTATATGGAATAATTCCGCACAAAGCGCGCAGGAGTGTTGTTTTTCCGCAGCCGTTCGGGCCTGTTATCGCGAGTATCTCACCGTCATTGACGGAAAAGCTTACATTTTTTACAATAGTTTCATTCCCATAGCCGCAGGAAAGTTCTTTTACTTCGAGCATAGATTCACCTTCTTCTTTTAAAGAAAACCACTGCGAAAAACGGTGCGCCGATAAGCGAGGTTATAACTCCGACGGGGAGTTCATTCGGGACTGCAAGCGTTCTCGCCGCAACGTCGCATATCGTCATAAATGCACCGCCGACAAGCGCTGTCATCGGCAGGAGAAGCTTATGCTTCGGACCGAAGATCTTTCGCGTGATATGCGGAGCGATAAGGTCAACAAAGCCGATAACTCCTGCGAAAGCGACAGCCGTTCCCGAAAGCACGGACGCGAGCACGAGCAGTATCGTCTTTGCGGCTGAAGTGTTCACGCCTATCGACATCGCCTGCTCATCGCCGAAAGTCAGCAGGTCGAGCTGCTTTGACTTTATCATAAATACGGTGAAGCATACAGCGAAAACTGCAAGCAGAACTGCCGAATATCCAAACCCTCTTCCTGCGAAGCTGCCGTTCTGCCACTTTATGAGCTGGCGGTATCTTTCGTCCGAAAATGTCGCCATAAGGCTTACCCAAGCGCTTATAAAAAGCGAAAGCACCATTCCTGTGAGGACTACCGTGCTGCTTTGCAGACTTCGGTCGAGCCGCCTTGCGAAAGCTACCATTATAAACATCGTTGCAACGGCAAATACCGCGCCGCCCACTGCGGTCGAGTAGCTGCCGAAAATCGCAAAGCCGGTTACAATAACAAGGCTTGCGCCGAGTGATGCGCCGCTCGAAGTTCCGAGCGTGAAAGGGGAGGCAAGCGGATTGCGAAGTACCGATTGAACAGCTGCACCGCTGACGGAAAAAGCCGCTCCGACAATAAAGCTGAGAACAACTCTCGGAAGTCTTATCCCTGCGATTATGCTCACTTCGCCCTCGGTGACATCGCTCGGGAGAGGTACACCGAAAAATGCATTTTTTATCGCCGCAAAAATATGAAGCGGTGATACCGTGACGCTTCCCACGCATATTCCAATGACGAGGGAAGCGAATGCACAGAGTATCACCGCCGTTATTTTTGCTGTTAAGTTAAGGCGCTTCACCCTGCGTTAAGCTGCAAGGTCAGCCGCGGTATTGCAGGCTGTAACGTTTGCATTTTCGCCGTAAACGTCGGGGTAAATTGCAGATGCGATCTCGTTGATGCCGTCAACAACGTGCTGAGATGCACGGCTTGTTTCGTTTGCACCTACCTGATAAACTTCGCCGTTCTTTACAGCAGTGAGAACGTCCCAGCCCTCTCTTGCTGTGATCTCGTTGAAGTCATAGCCGTCATAAGCAACGCTTGTGAGGATAACATCGGGATTTGCTGCGATAACAGTTTCATCGGAGTTGGATATCCAGCCCTCTTCGCCGCCGTAGATATTTTCAGCGCCGACAAGCTCGATGATCTCATTGAGGAATGTGCCGCTGCCTGTTGTGTAAAGGTAAGGAGCTGCGCTTATTTCAAAGTAAACGGACTTCTTTTCGGTGATGTTTGCAGCCTTTGCGGAAATATCGCTGATGCAGCTGTCGATAGTGGCGATGAGTTCATCACCCTTGTCGGAAGTGCGTGTGTAAGCTGCGAGGAATGCAATGTCGTCCTTGATGCCGTCGAGGGAAACTGCGGACGGAATGTATACAACGTTCGTGCCTGCTGCCTTGAGTTCAGCGTAAGGGTCGCTGTCGCCGTTGTCGGAAATGCCGTTGATGATGATAACATCGGGAGCAAGAGCAACGAGCTCTTCTGTGTTGAGGTTGTAGAAATCGAGTGTGCATACAGCAGGATCGATGCCCTCAACGTCAGCGGAATACTTGTCAGCTGCGATGATCTTGTCAGCAAGTCCAAGTCCTGCGAGAATTTCCGTTACGGACGGAGCTGCGGAGATGATAGTGTTGATCTCGGTGGGAACTTCAACGAGGTTGCCCTCACGATCGATAACGCTGTCAGCGTCAGCAGCTTCGCTTTCGGCTGTTGTTCCTTCTGTTTCAACTTCTGTTTCGTTTACAACGGTTTCAACCTCGGTGATCTCGGAGGTAGTGATCTCTCCGCCGTCAGGGGTGGAGTTTGCATTTCCGCAGGCTGTCATCGAAACGGCAAGAATACCTGCAATTGCGAGGGATAAGAGCTTTGACTTTTTCATTTGAAAACTTCCTTTCTGCGAAATAATTCATTTTCGCATAAAAAATTGCCGCAGCCGATATTGCTCAAAATGCAAAATGACCGCAGCAAAGCAAGGGCATTTCCGACATTCCAAAAGCGAACCGAAATTCCCGAACAATGCACAAGCGTAACTTTTCAACCGTTCACTGCGGCGCGACGCTCACCTGCGGATATCTGCTTTTTGGCAAACCCGATGAACTTTTCATTTATCGGACAGACGGGTATTCCGACTTTGACTTATCTTTAAAAAAGAACAGAACGCAGCCTTCCCACAAAATTTGCAGTGACATAATTGCGTTCGCATCATCATTACGGCGGCAGGACCGTGTATAATACTTCCCCGACTGTATCAAGCATATGATATGCTTTTGTGCAGCAATATTCAATTTTTACGTTAAGAGTATAGCACCGTTTTGCGGCTTTGTCAATAAAATACAGAACGAATTAAGCAAAATTTAAGATTTTTAAGAATTTTTAGTGCTTTGGGGGTTTTATTTTGTAAAAAAGTATGCTATAATAACTTTATCTATTTATAAAGTTATAAAGGAATGCGAATTTTTGAAAGGACGAACCGCAGATGTCACGAACCGATAAGAAATTTTCCGCTTTTTCCGTTGCGGAGATAATATTGATAATACTTCTTGTTGCCGTTATCGCAGCAATGATATTCATAGGCGTTGTTTTTCATAAGGACAACACCGCCACAAGCATTTTCGGCTACTGTTTTTACCGAACGAAAGCCGTAAATATGGAAACGAGCATACCGCAGGGTACGATAATCGTCGCCAAGGAGTCGGAGAACGATTCGATCGAAGCAGGCAGCGTTATCCTCTGCAAAATCGGCGAATATACCGTCCTCACGCGAGTTACCGATGTGCAGGACGATGCTTACATAGTAAAATTTGACGTTGCGCCCGATAATGAAACCTTCCGCGTGGAAAAATCCGCCGTTATCGCAAAGGCGGTATGGCAGCTCGAAGCTTTCGGAAAGTTCATCGACTTTGCCACAAGCACGGTCGGAATAATCATCGTGCTTATAATTCCGCTTACTATTATAATAGCTGTTCAGGTCGTTCGTATAAACAGGCTCAAAGCGCTTGAACGTGAAGCTTCTTCGCTCGATGACCTCGATGATGTTATCAATTCACGCAGAAAGGAAGAAACTCCTGCCGTAACATTTTCAAAGCCTAAGTTCAGCGATGAAGCACCCGAACCTCGCCGTCCCGAAAGAAACGAGGAATCTCCGCTCGTTGTAAAGCGCCCGAGAAGCCGCAATTTCGATTTTGACGAGGACGATCTGCGCCCAAAGTCACGCCTTACCGTTGACAGCAACGGCAGAGCTGATTTCGTTGCCGAAGACAAAGAACCCGTCCGTATCCCCGAAAATGAAACGCCGAACGAGCGTCTTGAACGCATCAGCGGCATTGCAAAGCATACATCTCCCGTCAGTGCATCGGCGAAAGCTTCATCGGGCAGCGAGCCTGCTTATGCCGCCGCTCCCACAAGGATAACCGCAGATGCAGTTCGAAGTTCCGAGGGCGAACGTGTTGTTTTCACTCCTCATGTCAGCAACGTTATCCCCGACAGCCTTGCAAATATTCAGGAAGAAGCTGCCGCAAAGTCGGGATTTGACGAAAGCGTGAAAAATTACTTCGAGAAAAACGACAAACCGACCATTCCCACAGAGGAAAAGCCTGCTGTCGAATCTGTTTCCACTATCCCCGAAAATGCAGTCGTTCCGAAAGAAAATATCGCTCCCGTAAGAAAGAAAAAGAGCAGCAAAACACTCGAAGAGCTTATGAGCATCATCGATGCCGAGGAAACAAAGCTTAAAAAATAATTTGGGAGCATTGGATAGGAATGGTCTTTTCAAATCTTATATTTATATATGTATTTTTGCCGCTCTGCCTTGTTTTTTACTATTCGGCAAGGTCGGCAAAGCTGCGAAACCTCGTGCTTGCGCTGTTTTCACTCGCGTTTTATGCATGGGGCGAGCCCGTGTGGGTGCTGCTGCTTATTTTCAGCGCCGCCGTTGACTATTTTAACGGACTTTTTATCGAAAAATGCCGCATACGAAAAAAGGGAAACCCCGTGCTTGGCGTTGTTTGCTCGCTCGTTGTGAACCTCGGCATACTTTTCGTGTTCAAATACAGCGCATTTTTCATCCATCAGATAAATCTTCTGACGGGCCTTTCGCTCCGCGAGCCGACATTCTCACTCCCGATAGGAATTTCATTCTATACGTTCCAGACTATCTCCTATACGGTCGATGTTTACCGCGGAAAAGTCAAAGCTCAACATTCGTTCCTAAGCTTTCTGCTCTATGTTTCAATGTTCTTCCAGCTCGTCGCAGGTCCTATCGTCCGATATGAAAGCGTTGCCGCAGAAATAGACGAGCGCAGAACGACCGCCGAGGACTTCAACTCGGGACTTATTCGCTTTATATGCGGACTTGGAAAGAAAGTTATCATCGCGAACACGGTCGGTCAGCTTGCAGCAAATTCACTCACATTTGAGAAAGCTCCGACCTCGGTCGCAGCCGCTTGGTTCGGGGTTGCAATGTTCACACTGCAAATTTACTTCGACTTTTCGGGCTATTCCGATATGGCGATAGGTCTTGGAAAAATGTTCGGATTCCATTTCCCCGAAAACTTCAACTATCCGTATATCTCACGCTCGGCAACAGAGTTCTGGCGCAGGTGGCATATCTCGCTCGGCTCGTTCTTCCGCGACTATGTTTACATACCTCTCGGTGGAAACCGAAAGCACCTGATACTTAACCTCGTGATAGTATGGTTTCTCACGGGTCTTTGGCACGGCGCAAGCTGGAACTTCATTATATGGGGTATGGGTTTCGGTGTGCTGATAATCCTCGAAAAGCTTTTTATGCTGAAAGTGCTTGACAAGCTGCCGAAATTCTTCTCACATATCTATGCGCTTTTCTTCATACTTATCGGCTGGGCAGTGTTCTATTTCACCGACCTCGGTCAGCTTGGTTCGTGTCTCGGCGCAATGTTCGGCGCAGGCGGAATACCTCTTTATGACGAAGTCACGAAGTCGGCGTTTCTGAGCAACCTCTACCTTATCATAGCGGCGGTAGTGCTTTCAATGCCAATTTCACGCCTGCTCAATGAGGAAGTTCAGCATATCGAGCGCAAGTCGGGCGGAGTGTTTGCAGTTTCAAGCGTTATCCGAACAGTGCTTTGTATCGCGCTGCTTGCTGTTTCATCGGTAATGCTCGTCGGTCAGACCTACAACCCGTTCCTCTATTTCAGATTTTAAAAGGATAAAATAATGAGTTCAAAAGATAAAGGTTCTTCGCTCGAAAAGAGAATAGAAGCCGCAAAGGCTTACAAGAAGAACGTTAAGCTTTACAATAAAATAAGCATCGCAGTGATACTCGGCGTAATTGCGCTGACAGCAGTATTGCTCGCCGTCCTGCCGCGCCCGAAAACTTCCGAACTGGAAAAGCGTGAGCTTGCACCGATGCCCGAGTTTTCGGCAAAAGCGCTGTTCAGCGGCGAATATTTCAGCGGCATCGCGGAGCATTTTTCGGATACTGTTCCGTTCCGTGAGCAGCTCGTTGTGCTGAATTCGCGTATGAAAAAAGCAATGGGAATAAGCTCTCCGACTTTCTACGGCACGGTGGATATCGTTGCCGATGATGAGGGCAATTCGCTCGAAGAAACTCCTGTTCAGACCGAACCGGCGCAGACAGAACCCGTTCCTCAGCAGACCGATGTTGCCGTCAGCGAAAAAACGGAGGAAAACGACAGTGCGGTAACGGAAACCTCTGCCATTTCCGAAACGACCGAGTCCGAAACAACGGGAATTGCCGATTTCTCCAATAATGGCATCGTCGTTGACGGCGTAAAAATGTACGGCGAGGACGCAGGTGTTATGCTTTTCGGCGGAAACAAAAAGCAGGGCGCTCGTTATGCCGAGATAATCAACAAGTATAAGGCTTCGCTCGGCAATGTCAACGTTTATAATATGGTAGTTCCGACCTCGGTCGAATTCTATCTCCCGAAAAAATACAGCAAATATTCTTCCTCGGAAAAGGAATCGATAGACTATATCTATAGCTGCCTTTCGCCAGATGTTACCCCGATAGACGCTTATTCCAAGCTTGCAGAGCATACCGATGAGTATATCTACCTGCGAACCGACCACCACTGGTCGCCGCTCGGCGCGTACTATGCTTATACGGCTTTCTGCGAAGCGCTCGGAATGGAGTATCACCTTATCACTGACTACACTGAAAAGGTCAAGGACGGCTTTGTCGGCTCGCTCTATGGCTATACGAACGATATAACCCTCGCGAATGCCCCCGAGCAGTTCCATTACTTCCTGCCGCCCGATGTTACATATTCCGTTCAGACCTACTATTATGATACGCTCGCACCGAAAAACGGAGGCGCACTTTTCCATGAATATGTCGAGGGCGCAAACTGCTACGGAATGTTCCTCGGCGCGGACGCTATCCATACAAAAATAACAACAAGCACAAAAAACGGCAGAAAGATAGTCGTTTTCAAGGAATCCTACGGCAATGCATTTGTGCCGTTCCTCGTCAATAATTTTGAGGAAATTTACGTTATCGATATCCGCTATTTCGGAACGAACGCTGTTGATTATATCAAGAAGATAGGCGCGACTGATGTTCTCTTCATCGATAACTGCTTCGCCGCAAATACTTCTTCGCTGATAAAGCATATCGAAGATCTCTACAGCTCACCGACAGGTTCGGTAGTCACGACCGTTACGGAAACCGAAACAGCTCCGAGCGAAACTATAGCTTCGGGCGGCAAAAAGAAAAACGACAAGAAAACAACCGAACAGACTGCAAAAGAGCAGAAAAACACCACTCAGAAAAAGGAACAGACGGCGGTGACGACCGCTCCGCCGAAAACGGAAACGGAGAGCGTTACGGCAACGGGAAATTAATGCGTAATTCGTAATTGTTTTGCTCCGTTATTTTTTCGAATCCCATAGGGGCGGATTCCATATCCGCCCGTCAGCAATCTATGAAATTACACAAATTTTCTGTAGGAGACGGGTTTCCGTCCCAAGTTGCAGACTATATCGCATACGAATTTTGTTTTTGAAAATCTTATGTAAACCGACCCCGGGAAAATATTCTTTCTCGGGAATTTTTTGTTGTCCAAATAAAAATGAATTTTACAATATGTAAAATATACTTGACAAAAGGTAAAATATATGCTATTATAAATGTGTCGGAGGTGATAGGGTGGCAAAGAATCTTAAACTCAAAGCCGCAAGAGCGGCTCTCGATATGTCGCAGCAGACGCTTGCCGAGAAAGCGGGCGTTTCAAGGCAGACCATAAACGCGATCGAAAAAGGCGACTACAACCCTACGCTTAATCTGTGTATCGATATCTGCAAAGCATTGGGGAAAACACTTGACGAGATCTTCTGGGAGGGTGACTGATATGAAAGAAACGAAAAAGGAAAGAAATTATGTAACTGTTTTCAGCGACTACGGACTGGACGAACGTCAGCGGAGCAAAAGCGAGAATATCGGCTTCCGATGCTTTCGTGAACTCTATATCACTTCGCTCATAATGACGGTCGTGTGGTACGTTATAGGCTGTGTTGTTGATACAACTATTCCTATCGTGATAGTCGCAGGCAGCTATTTTGCGGCGGCGATAGTCTGCTACTGCATCTACGCTCTCCGTGCAGCGAAAGCAGGCGTTATCAACGGAATCACGGCTTTTTCATTCTCAACGGTAAGTCTTGCAAAAGCGATTTTAACGACTTTGTTTGCTATTGTTTTCGGTTTGGGCGCAGGTCATCTTATCTCCGCTTCGGATAAAATGACGGATTGCATTGTTCTTGCCGTGCTGTGCGCAATGCTTTCCGCAGAAAATTTCGTGCTGTACTTCTGCGGATTGAAAAACAACAAAGTGCTTGATGAACAGAATAAGGAGGAAGAATAATGGCTAACAATAAAAGCGCATTATCGGGAACTATCTTTGACGAAGCCGGCTATGACGAAATGCAGAAGTCCGAAAATCACGAGATAGGTTACAGGCTATTCAAAGCGATGTTTTTTGTTGTGCTGGCTGCGGCGTTTATATTGACAGTGGTTTGCGGAAATGCCAACGATTTTTGGGGCATGGCAGTTTCGCTTGCATTACTTGCCGTTGTTTTTGTATTTTATATCATATATGCCTATATGACTGCTAAAAAGGGAATAATGAACCCTAAATTTGCAAAAGGCTGGTCAGCAAAGTGGATAATACCTGCTTATATAATACTGGAAGTCGCAGCAATTACCGGAATTTTTCATTCGGAGCATGAATTGAGTGATATTGCCCTTGTTATTCAATGGCAGATAATCATTATCAGCTGTATTTCAATGTCGCTCTGCGCGATGAAAAACAACCGTGTTCTGAAAGCTCAGCTTGAAGAAAATGAAGCGGACGGGTAAAAGTTTTATTTGATAGTAGTTATATGGTCGGCATAAATTGTAATTATGAACAATTTATGCCGATTTTTTTATATTTAATGTAGAATATTACCTAAAAATCACTAAATATATAAAAACATTACGAATTAATATTGACATTTAATAAATTTGTGATATAATGATGAATAAAGTAAAACAAATAAATTGACAGTATATTTCAAAATAGAGATGAATATAAATTATACATCAATCAAACATATTAAAAAGTATGTGCAACTCACCGAAAAGGTGTTTTACATAATTTAAATGAAAAATAATGCGTTATACGCAAAAATGGAGGAAATTTTTATGGAAAAAGTACCTGCACTTCTTATTACAATTTTTCTTGGTGAATTCGGTGTTCACAGATTTATGGCAGGCAAGATCGGCACGGGTATCATCTGGCTTCTCACTGCCGGCTGCTTCGGAATCGGTTATATAGTTGACATTATCCAGGTCGCAACGGGCAAGTTTACCAAAAAAGACGGTACACCTTGGGTCAATTCTTAATTGTCCGAAATTAAGATCACTTTAAAAAGCTATGAATACTAAACACCAATAAAATACGGGAAAAATCTGTGCCGAGATCCAATGTAAACCTGTTTTCAGTTTCAAACTGTTTTAAACAGCTGCAAGATCATCGGCTTGATTTTTTCTAAAATTTAAAATGTTGTTTAGTATAAATGCAGCATAAATTGTTATTGTGAACAATTTATGCTGTGTTTTTTGCCGTTTAATGTAGAATAATGTCTAAAAACGAGAAAATATTATATAAATAATATGAATATATATTGACATTACTAAAAATTGTGATATAATAATTAATAAAGTCAGATTAAAGTTTTAATAAAGTGCTTCTGAAAACTGATGTAAGGTGATATAATTGAAATTTCTGCGAAAAATAACCGACAGCATGATATTTCAGAATATAATTCTTGGCATAATTATTTTTAATGCAGGTCTTATGGGACTGCAAACGATCTCAGGACTTTCGCCCGAAGCGGTTAATGTCCTATCCACGCTCGATACAGTATGTCTTGGCATTTTTATTGCCGAAATGCTGCTGAAAATGGCAGCTTACCGCCTTGATTATTTCCGCAACGGCTGGAACTGGTTCGATATGGTGATAATTCTTGTTTCGGTAGTGTCGGGAATGTCGTTTTTGTCGGCGTTCAGAGCATTTCGTGTACTGCGTGTGTTCCGTTCGCTGAAAGCGCTGCGCGGCATGAAGCTTGTCAGCTCTGTGAAGCATTTGCAGGTGATAATCCTTGCGATATGCAGAGCCGTTCCGAGCATAATCTGGACAGGTCTTCTTATGATGCTGATATATTATATATTCGCTATCATCGGAGTTTCAACATTCGGCGAGGCTTTTCCCGAGTGGTTCGGCAGCCTTGACAAGGCGATGTACACACTGTTTCAGGTGATGACGCTCGAAAGCTGGTCAATGGGCATCAGTCGTCCCGTTATGGAAGTTTATCCAATGGCTTGGATATATTTCGTGCCGTTTGTGCTTGTTTCATCATTCATCGTAATGAATGTTGTTGTCGGTATCGTCGTAAATTCGATCAGTGAAGTTACGGCTGAGAAAGCAGATGCAAAGAAGCCCGAAGATGAAAGCGGCGACCTTTCAGCCGAGCTCGATGCACTGAAAGAACATATCGCAAAGATAGAAAGGCTTATTGAAACCAAGAAATAAGGCTTGTGCCATTTCATATCAAAACAGCAGAATTTTAGGAGGATATTTTTTATGTCAGAAGAAAACAAAGTCAAAACTTCGGAGAAACCGGCAAAAACCGCAGAGCAGAAGGAAAAAACGCTTGAAATAATCGTTGCGATATTTCTCGGCGTGACAGCTCTTTTAACATCATGGGCATCATGGGTAGGCTCTCTCCACGGCGGAAATCAGTCCACCAATTACACAGTCAGCAATAACCTTTCCGCAGAGGCAAATTCCGAATATAACACTGCAATGCAGAATTATATGCAGGATATGATGATATGGAATCAGATCAACGAAGTTCTGCTCGATCAGCAGTTCGCTGAGGAAAGCGGCGATGATCTTACAGCCGAAAAGGCTCAATGGCGTCTTGACCAACTTCTCAATGACAATGTTACAGATTCTTTCCTCGATGCTATCAACTGGGCGTTGGAGCAGGAAGAAGCAGCTTCTCCGTTTGAAATGGAAGGATACGTTGAAAGCTATTTCGATACATACTATGACCTCATCGAACAGTCCGATGAAACCCTTGAGCAGGGTAAAAAGGACAACTCCAACGGCGATGCGTTCGGACTTGTTACAGTTATCTATTCGGTAGTATTGTTTATGCTCGGTATTGTTGGAACATTCAAGAATCTTCCAAACAGATATATCGTTCTCGCATTCTCAATCGCAGGCTTCCTTTTTGCAACTATCTATATGTTTACACTGCCAATGCCGACAGGTTTCAGTCTTTCAAGCTTCTTCGGCGGCTGAAATTTGATTTAAATATTTTTGGAGGAAATTATTATGGGTTTAGGTGAAATGCTCGGAGTTAAGAATATCAAGATTGAAACAAAAACTCCAATGTCGTTAGAGGAATTTTTTGACAAGATCAAGGACGTTACTTTTGAAGCAGGCGTTCCGTCTATCGTAAAGCACGGCTTCAATACCGTTATCTGCTTCCCGAAGATCGACAGAGAGAACCAGATCTGGATCACTGGCGATAAGGGCAAGTTTACAGTAATGAGAAGCACTATCATCGCAGGTCTTGGCGAATCAATCAAGAATCAGCTCGCTTCGGACGTTCTCAACGCTGTTACAGACGGCGCTGCAACAATGTTCAGCCAGCTCGGCAACCCCAAGAAAACTTGTATGGCTCTTTGCGATAAGGTAGCAGATACCATTAAGTCGCTCGATCTTTAAGTTTTAAATATAAATCGCAGGTGTACGCTGTCGTATGCCTGCTTTTTTATTATCGGTGTATGATAAGAAATTAACAAAAAATACTTGCAATTCGGGAACGTGTGTGGTATAATATGAACGTATATTAAATATGGGATAGTGTTATCCCGTGAAAGGATGTATATTATTATGTCAAGACTCGTTTCCGCAAAAGAAATGCTGAACAAGGCTCGCGACGGCAAGTACGCTGTTGGTCAGTTCAACATCAATAACCTTGAATGGACAAAGTCTATCCTCCTCACAGCACAGGAACTCAATTCTCCTGTTATCCTCGGTGTTTCCGAAGGTGCCGGCAAGTATATGTGCGGCTATAAGACTGTTGTAGGCATGGTAAACGGTATGATGGAAGAACTCAACATCACTGTTCCTGTTGCTCTTCACCTCGACCACGGTACTTTTGAAGGCGCAAAGGCTTGCATCAACGCAGGTTTCTCCTCCATTATGTTCGACGGTTCACACTATCCTATCGCTGAAAACATTGCAAAGACAACTGCTCTTGTAAATGCCTGCGACGTTCTCGGTATCTCCCTCGAAGCTGAAGTTGGTTCTATCGGCGGCGAAGAAGACGGCGTTGTTGGTATGGGCGAATGTGCAGATCCTAACGAGTGCAAGCAGATCGCTGACCTCGGCGTAACAATGCTCGCAGCTGGTATCGGCAACATTCACGGTAAGTATCCTGCAAACTGGCCGGGTCTTTCCTTTGAAACACTCGAAGCTGTAAAGGCTAAGGTTGGCGATATGCCTCTCGTTCTCCATGGCGGCACAGGTATTCCTGCTGATATGATCAAGAAGGCAATTTCTCTCGGCGTTGCAAAGATCAACGTTAATACAGAGTGCCAGCTTGCATTCCAGGAAGCTACAAGAAAGTATATCGAAGAAGGCAAGGATCAGCAGGGCAAGGGCTTTGACCCACGTAAGCTCCTCGCTCCAGGCGCAGAAGCTATCAAGGCTACTGTTAAGGAAAAGATGGAACTCTTCGGTTCTGTTGGCAAGGCTTGATCTGGCTTAGATCGAAACAAGATATAATTTAAGGGACTGTCCGTTTGGGCAGTCCCTTTTTTGCATAAAAATTGGTTATCTGTTTTTAGCCTTATAAAGCGTGTCGTATGCTTTGTCTATTGCTTCACGTCTTCTTTCGTATTCATTTCTGCATTCATTATACTTCGCGCTGCATCGTTTCTGCTGTTCGGGTGACATATCTCTGTACTTTGCATCGACATTGCTCATCTGGCGTTCGAGATTGCGGTCTGCCGAACGCACTCTGTCTTCCATTTTTGCGATATTATTCGGACTGTATAAATTTTCTGCCCATTCGCTTAAAAAGCCCATAGTTGTTCCTCCTAAAAATTATTTTCCTTTTTTTAAATTATCTGCGCGGCTCTGAAAATCTTTTGCTTTATCATAAGCTTGCCGTGCATATTGAAAATGCTCTCCGCCGAGTCCGTTTTTTGCATAAGCCCATTCGCGATCGCCTTTTTCACGATAAGTCTTGGCGGTGGAATCATAACGCTTTATCAACGTTTCCAATTTTTCTGCCATAAGAACACCTCCTTTCGATCAATATCCGCCTGAAATAGCACCCATAATCTTAGATGTAATTATAAATGCCCAAAATAATAATTATTCCAAATTTTCTTTAGGCGTTGAAAAACATTGTTTCAGCACCGACCACTTTCATAAATAACTGATATGCTGTGTTTACTAAAATACCTGAAAGACCGAATCCCAAAATTAATGCAAGCCAAATCATATTTTAATTCCCTTTTGTCAATATTTAACTATATCAAATTACTATATATCATTAAATAATCATATACAGTTATCTTATACATATTATATAACTAAATATAGTTATTTGTCAACAGCAAAATAACTAAATATGATATATTTTACTTATGGAAGGTGTTGAATATGGCTTATTATCCAAGAATACGGGATTTGCGGGAGGACAGCGACAAAACCCAAAATGAACTGGCGGATTATTTGGGAACAACTGCGCAGTATTATGGTTTGTATGAAAAAGGAGCAAATGAAATTTCTTTTGAACGAGCCATACTTATTGCCAAGTATTATGGGGTGAGCCTGGACTATATTGCAGGTCTGACAAACAATAAAAAAGGCTTGACATCGAGCGACCTTACAGCAGAACAGCAGGAATTGCTCAAACTTACGAGTGAGCTTTCTGATACAGATAAGAAAAAGATCACTGAAGCATTGAAAAGATTTCTGGATCTGCTGAACTGATATCACATAAATTATTACAAAGCAAAAAAACGGCATATACCAAAAATTCTGATTTGGTATATGCCGTTTAAAATTTTTGTTTGAATAAAGCATAACTACGCATTACACATTAAAAAGAGCTTTCCGCCACATTGATAATAGCCTTGGCAAGCCTTGTAGTTCCTGCACCTGCGCGCTGCATCGTGATAGAGATCGAAAGCTTTTCGGCAGGGTCGTTCATAAGGTATGTTCCCGTCCAGCCGTCCCAGCAGAACGAGCCGTTCGAGGTTATCAGACCTGCGTTGTTTCTGTTTTCAACAATTCGCATAAAGTTTGCATAGCCGCAGCCTTTGCACGAATCCCATGTGAATGATTCCCTCTGCTTTTCAGAAAGAGAATTCACAGAAAGAAAATCCGCTGTTTTGCGGCTTATGATACCCTTGCCGTCCGTTGAAAGAGCCGCTCCGAGCTTTGCATAGTCCTCGGCTGTGGAGAAAAGTCCTGCGCCGCCCGACTGGAAGTTAGGCTTTTCCTCAAAATCAAATATGGCAAGGTTAGTGCCCGTGAACTCTTTCGGCTCTTTTCCCGCACATTCGTATATTCTGCCAAGACGGTCACGCTTTTTGGCCGGTACGAAGAAGTCCGTATCGTCCATTCCGAGCGGTTCAAAGATGTTCTTTTTCAGAAAATCACGGTATTCCATGCCCGATGCCGCTTCGATGACCGCGCCCATGATATCCGCACTTGAACCGTACATCCACTTTGCTCCGACATCGAAAAGGAGAGGGGACTGCGCGGCTCTTTTTGCGAATTCTGCCGTCGTCATCATATCGCCATTGCGGTAGCTTTGGTCAAGCTCGTACCATACAGTATTTATCGCTTCTGCACCCTTTTCGTCGCAGGGGTACGCGATGCCCGAGGTCATATTCAGCAGGTCGGAAACCTTTATTCTGCGGCTGCATGGGTAAAGCCTGCCGTCGGCATAATATTCCGAGTGTTCAAACTCGGGGATAAAGCGGCACAGATCGTCTTCCATTGCGATAAGTCCACGTTCAAGGCATATCATCGCAGCGGTCGCGGTAGCTATCTTCGAACAGGAGAACATTCGGCAGATAGTATCGGTCTGCATCGGTTTTTTGATTTCGGCATCAGCATAACCGCAGGCGTAACTGCCGACAGGCGCTCCGTCCTTGACGATAACGGCCGCCGCACCGACTTCCTCGCCCGAATTTATTGCATTATCCATTACTTGCGAAATTTTCTTCATATCCATAGTGTAAGTTCACCTTTTTTATTGGCATAAAAGTCTTTATTTTACGGATATTTTAGCACATTTTATGCGAAAAGTCAACAAAAATACTGTATTTCGCAGGATTTTGCGGCATAAATTTGCTATAAATATTAAAATTTATAGAAACGGTTGAATTCTGCGTATCTATGTGCTATAATATAAGTTAGATTTTTATGAAAAAGGAAGGATATGCTTTATGAAAAAGTTATTATCTATGGTAGCAGCTGTTTCTATGGCTGCCGTAATGCTCACAGGCTGCGGCGTTCCCGCAAATACCGTTCACTCTATCGACGATCTTAACGGTAAGACCATTGGCACACAGCTCGGTACAACAGGCGATACATATGCTGACGGCATCGAGGGCGCAACAGTTGAAAAGTTCGCAAAGGGCGCTGACGCTGTTCAGGCTCTCAAGCAGGGCAAGGTGGATGCGGTTATCATCGACAGCGAGCCTGCTGAAGTTTTCGTTTCCAAGAATGATGATATCGAGATCCTTAACGAACCTTTCGCAAAGGAAGAATACGCTATTGCTATCAAGCTCGACAACACCGATCTTCAGGAAAAGATCAACGGCGCACTCGCAGAGCTTGAAGCTGACGGCACACTCGCAAATATCCGCAGCAACTACAGCGGTGATACAAAGGGCACACTCCCTTACGTTTCCCCCGAGGGTACAGACCGCAGCAACGGCACTCTTGTTATGGCAACAAACGCTGAGTTCCCTCCATATGAGTACAAGGAAGGCGACCAGATCGTTGGCTTTGACGTTGATATCATGACAGCTATCTGCGACAAGCTCGGCTACGAGCTTCAGATCGATGATATGGCATTCGATTCCATCATCGCAGCAGTTCAGTCCGGCAAGGCAGACGTTGGCTGCGCAGGTATGACCGTTACCGAGGACAGAATGAAGAACGTTCTCTTCTCCGATCCTTACACAGAATCCAATCAGGTCATCATCGTAAGAAAGAAGTAATCTGCTTCAAAATATAAAAATGCATCGCCGCACTTAAAACTGCTTATGTGCGGCGATTTTTTGGAAAAGCCGAATATTTGGCTCGGAAATTTGAAAGGGGTTCTCTAAAAACCGGAACACGAGCAAATTTTCGTTGGGACTTTGCGCAGCT
>OLGB01000553.1_pt1 | contig 52543 bp, 45 predicted proteins | sample 1605691 | NCBI WGS metagenome assembly OLGB01 (sample SAMEA3888925, study PRJEB22519) | human gut metagenome | biome: human gut; feature: human-associated habitat; material: faeces | place: Denmark | collected 2010
GAAGTCGTAACAAGGTAGCCGTACCGGAAGGTGCGGCTGGATCACCTCCTTTCTAAGGAGCAGTCGCTTAAAAGCGACAGCTAAAACAACAAAGTGCCCTTTTGAGACGACTCGACAGGACCCAATGACCTTTTGCTTTCTCATTCTTTTTGTTCAAAAAGAACCATGACAAAAAACCTTCAAAACCGCAAGGACAATACAAGGTCAATAAAGGATTTATGAGGTTAAGGTACAACATAGCACGAGGGGAATGCCTTGGCGCTGAATGCCGAAGAAAGACGCAGCAAGCTGCGAAAAGCCGCGGGGAGGAGCAAGCATCCCGTGATCCGCGGATCTCTGAATGGGGCAACCTTCACAGGGCAACCTGTGAGCCTATCCAATAGGCGGCAACCCGGGGAAGTGAAACATCTCAGTACCCGGAGGAAAAGAAATCGTAAGAGATACCCCAAGTAGTGGTGAGCGAAAGGGGCATAGCCCAAACCATATACATGCCAAGCCTGCAGGCGTTGTGTAAATGGGGTAGAGGGACCTGTCGCGGAGTCCTGCAGAACTCCGAAAGAGTTACAAAGCCGTTTTATAACCGAATCGAGTTGGAAAATCGAGCCATAGAGAGTGAAAGCCTCGTAAGTGAAATAAAAAGGCCTCTTAGACAGACACCCAAGTAATACGGAGCACGTGAAATTCCGTACGAATCCGGGCCGACCACGGTCCAAGGCTAAACACATTCAGCGACCGATAGAGAAACAGTACCGAGAGGGAAAGGTGAAAAGCACCCCTGGCGGGGAGTGAAACAGACCTGAAACCTCGTGCTAACAAGCAGAGGGAGCATCTTCGGATGTGACCTCGTGCCTCTTGGAAAATGAGCCGTCGAGTTATAGTACGTGGCAAAGTTAAAAACTACAAGGTTTGCAGCTGCAGCGAAAGCGAGTCTGAACAGGGCGCAAGTCGCGTGCTATAGACCCGAAGCCATACGATCTATCCATGTCCAGATTGAAGACCGGGTAACACCGGTTGGAGGATCGAACCACAGCCTGTTGAAAAAGGCCTGGATGAGGTGTGGATAGGAGTGAAAAGCTAATCGAGTATGGTGATAGCTGGTTCTCCCCGAAATGCATTGAGGTGCAGCCTCAATCGACAGACTGCAGGGGGTAAAGCACTGAATAGGTAAGGGGGCAGCACTGCCTGCCGAGCTTAATCAAACTCAGAATACCTGCAGATCAAGATTGGGAGTGAGACTGCGAGTGCGAAGATCCGTAGTCGAAAGGGAAACAGCCCAGCCCGACAGCTAAGGTCCCAAAGCCCATGCTAAGTGTTACAAGGATGTGGGGATGCCCAGACAGCCAGGAGGTTGGCTCAGAAGCAGCCACCCTTGAAAGAGTGCGTAACAGCTCACTGGTCGAGCGTCCCTGCGCCAAAAATGTGGGGGGCTAAGCATGGCGCCGAAGCTTCGGATTCAATGGAGATATCTATTGACTGGTAGGGGAGCGTTCTTTATGGGACGAAGCAGTGCTGTAAGGCACTGTGGACAATAAAGAAGTGAGAATGACGGCATGAGTAGCGAAAAGTGTGCGAAAAACACACTCACCGAAAACCCAAGGATTCCTGGGGAAGGTTCATCCACCCAGGGTTAGGCGGGACCTAAGGCGAGGCCGAAAGGCGTAGTCGATGGACAGCGGGTAGACAATCCCGCCCTTCGGTAGCTCGTTTGACAGAAGTGGTGACGCAGAAAGCTATGCACGCCGGGTGATGGAAATCCCGGTACAAAGTCGTAGGCTGAAAAAAGAGGCAAATCCCTTTTTTCTAAAGGCCGAGAACTGACGTGGAAGAATCTAATTCGAGAAGGTGCAAATGCTCGGCTGCCGAGAAAAGCCACTATGGAGAACTATCGAACCCGTACTCAAAACCGACACAGGTGGGTTGGCTTAGAAGGCTAAGGTGAACGGGATAACCATTGTTAAGGAACTCTGCAAGTTGACTCCGTAACTTCGGGAGAAGGAGTGGCTGGAGATGTTAAAACTATACGTAATAAGCATCTTTGGTTCGCAGAAACCAGGCTCAGGCGACTGTTTAACTAAAACACAGGACTCTGCTCAAGGCGCAAGCCGAAGTATAGGGTCTGACACCTGCCCGGTGCTGGAAGGTTAAAGGGAGAAGTTAGACGCAAGTCGAAGCCTTGAACTGAAGCCCCAGTAAACGGCGGCCGTAACTATAACGGTCCTAAGGTAGCGAAATTCCTTGTCGGGTAAGTTCCGACCTGCACGAAAGGTGTAACGATCTGAGCGCTGTCTCGACAGTGGACCCGGTGAAATTGTGGTACTGGTAAAGACGCCAGTTACCCGCAGTAGGACGGAAAGACCCCGTGGAGCTTTACTGTAACTTGATATTGAATTTCGGTATAGTATGTATAGGATAGGTGGGAGTCAGTGAAATAAGGACGTCAGTCTTTATGGAGACGCCGTTGGAATACCACCCTTATTGTGCTGGGATTCTAACCGCAAGCATTGAAGCATGATGCGGGACATTGTCAGGCGGGCAGTTTGACTGGGGCGGTCGCCTCCCAAAGAGTAACGGAGGCGCGCGAAGGTCACCTCAGTGTGAATGGAAAACACACAAAGAGCGTAAGGGTATAAGGTGGCTTAACTGTGAGACTGACAGGTCGATCAGAAACGAAAGTTGGTCCTAGTGATCCGGTGGTCCTGAGTGGAAAGGCCATCGCTCATCGGATAAAAGCTACCCCGGGGATAACAGGCTGATGCCGCCCGAGAGTTCCTATCGACGGCGGCGTTTGGCACCTCGATGTCGGCTCATCGCATCCTGGGGCTGAAGCAGGTCCCAAGGGTTGGTCTGTTCGCCCATTAAAGCGGTACGTGAGCTGGGTTCAGAACGTCGTGAGACAGTTCGGTCCCTATCCACTGTGGGCGCAAGGTATTTGAGAGGAACTGTCCCTAGTACGAGAGGACCGGGATGGACGGACCGCTAGTGAACCAGTTATTCCGCCAGGAGTAAAAGCTGGGTAGCCATGTTCGGATCGGATAACCGCTGAAGGCATCTAAGCGGGAAGCCGGCCTCAAGATGAGATACCTCATTGCATAAGCAAGTAAGGTGTCCGGCAGACGACCGGTTAGATAGGTTGGGAGTGTAAGAGGGTAACGCCCTTTGAGCTGACCAATACTAATACACCGAGGCCTTAACCTCATAAATCCTTTATAGACCTGATAGAAGGTTTATATAAAGTTTCCAGTGGTAATAGATAAGTGAGATAGCAAATCTTTGATTTGCGTGATCGAACTTAGTATTATAGCTGGGGACGATGACAAAGCAGATAGACGCGCAAGCGTTTATTCATAGAGTTTCCAGTGGTAATAGAGGAGTGGATCCACCCGGTCCCATGCCGAACCCGGCAGTTAAGCACTCCATCGTCGATGGTACTACGGAGGGTATCCGTGGGAGAGTAGATCGCTGCTGGAATTAATTGAGAAAACAGACTCAGGAGATCATCTTGGGTCTGTTTTTTTATAGCCGGTCATCGACGGTTTTAGTTTGTGTCGAACCTGGCAGTTAAGCCTCTCATCGCCGATGGTACTACGGAGGGTATCCGTGGGATGGCCAGGGAGCCAAATCAGCGATTTTCTGATTTGTGCGAATCGGCCAGTTTGTTTATCAGAGTAGATCGCTGCTGGAATTAATTGAGAAAACAGACTCAGGAGATCATCCTGGGTCTGTTTTTTTATAGCCGATTGGCAACGGTTTTAGTTTGTGTTGAACCTGGCAGTTAAGCACTCCATCGCTGATGGTACTATTGTGTTCGCCCTTTGTATCAAGTTATAATCGTTGACGGCGGAGGTGGGGGTTATGCAGTTTCCAAAACGGAGCGCCATGAATATCGTGCAGGAGATCGGGGACGTTATCGGCGAGAAGATAAATATGATGGATTCGGAGGGAGTCATCATCGCCAGTACCGACCCGGCACGGATGAAGACCTTCCATGCCGGCGCCAAGAAGCTGGTCGACGAGCGGCTGGACGAGCTTGTCGTGCGTTATGACGGAGAATTTGACGGCGCCAGGCAGGGCATAAATCTGCCCATCACCTTCGAGGAGAAGATCGTGGGGGTGATCGGCGTCACTGGGCCTTATGAAAAGGTGCGCAAGTATGGGCAGATCATCAAGAAGATGACGGAGATCCTCATTCTCGATATCGCGCTCTCAGAGCAGTTGGGCATCGAGAACCGCGCTCGCAGCCGTTTTCTCAACGACTGGGTCCACGCGTCGCCGGCCGAGGTCGCGACTCTCGCCGAAAGCGCCAGAAGCCTTCATATAGATATCACCATACCGCGCCGGGTGCTGCTCCTTTCGGTCGTGCCGCTCAGGAACGACGGCGCCACTGAGACGCAGGTCACGATCGAAGGGGCGGAGCGGCGTGTCTCCGAGTTCTGCGGGGCCGGCAAGGATATTATAGTTTTCAAGCTTGAAAGCCGTATCGCGCTGCTTGTCCCGGCTCAGTCCGACGAGGGGATGCTGACCTTTGCCTCCGGCCTTAAACGCGAGGTCGAAGGTTGCTGTCCTGTTTCGCTGGCGATCGGGATCGACGCCGAATACAGGGGCTACCAATATATGGCGGCCGCCTTTGAGCGCGCGGAGAGGGCGCTGCGTACATGTCTGCGTTCCCCGTCGAGGCAGCCGCGCCTTTACGACAGTCTCAACATGGAGATTTTTCTCGGCGAGATCCCGGACGCCGTTAAGGCCGAATATGTCAAAAGGATCTTCCGCAACTGCGCGCCGGAGGAGATCGCCGCCTGCATATCTATGCTTGAGCTTTATTACGAATGCGAGGGCTCCGTCTCCGAGGCGTCGAAGCGGCTTTTCATCCATAAGAACACGCTGCAGTACCGGCTGCGGCGGCTGGCCGATACCACGGGCTACGATCCGCGCTCGATAAAGTTCAGCTCGCTCTATTACAACGCGATCCATTTTTACCGCGACATTTCAAACATCATTTAAATCGCATGTTACACAGAACAATAATTTAATGTAATTATTGTTTCTTGTAATATTGTTCTGCCTTCTGCAACATGATATCTTAATACAACAAAGCGCTTTAATAAAGAAAAAATATATCGGAGGCGAAACTAAATGACAGGTATTCCTCTCATTGTTGTGTTTGTGCTGGCAATTGTGGTTATGATCGTCGCGATCTCAAAGTATAAGATCCATCCGTTTCTTTCGATCATGACGGTGTCGCTTGTCTTCGGAATAATCGCGGGGGTTCCCATCGCGGAGCTGCCGAAGACCATCGGCGAGGGTTTCTCGGGGACGTTTAAAAGCATCGGCATCGTCATTATTTTCGGCGCGCTTGTCGGCACTCTGCTTGAGAAGACGGGAGCCGCGCTCAAGATGGCGGACCTCGTCGTCAAGGTCGTCGGCAAAAAGCATCCCGAGCTTGCGATCCTGATCATGGGCTGGATAGTCTCGATCCCGGTATTCTGCGACAGCGGTTTCGTGATCCTCAACCCGATAAGAAAGGCCCTTACAAAGCGGACTGGCACCTCAAGCGTAGCGATGACGGTGGCTCTTTCGATGGGGCTTTACATTTCCCACTGCTTTATTCCGCCGACGCCGGGGCCGATAGCCGCCGCCGACTCCTTAGGCATTGGAGACCATTTGCTGCTCGTCATTCTGCTCGGCGCCGTACTTTCAATACCGCCGCTTGTGGCCGGCTATCTTTTCGCCCTCTATATCGGCGGGAAGGTCAAGGCGCGCGACGATGAAGAGGACGCTTCGCTTGTGAAGAGCTATGATCAGCTGATCGCCGAATATGGCAAGCTGCCGGGCGGCTGCGCGTCGTTCGCCCCCATCATCGTGCCTATCATTCTGATGGCGCTGGCCTCGGGGCTTGCGATGGCGAAGATCAACTGCCCCGTTATAGCCTTTCTCGGGACGCCCGTGATCGCGCTCGCCGTCGGCGTGATCCTCGGCGTCGTTCTGCTGGCCTCGGCGCGCAAGATGGATGAATTTTACGCGATAACCAACGATACGCTGATGATCGTTGGGCCGATACTTTTCATTACAGCGGCGGGCGGCGTGCTCGGCAAGGTTATCAGCGTTTCGGGAATGGTGCAGTATATCACGGCCAATTCCAACGTCCTTTCCACGATAGGCATTTTCTTCCCGTTCGTGCTCGCGGCGATACTCAAGACGGCGCAGGGCTCGTCAACGGTCGCGATAACAACCACGGCGGGAATGCTTGCTCCGGTGCTGCCGGCGCTCGGGCTTGATTCACCGGTTCTGGCGGCGCTCTGCGTCATCGCCATCGGCGCGGGCGCGATGACCGTCTCCCACGCGAACGACTCATACTTCTGGGTGGTCACCAATTTTGGTGAAATGGAGCCGCAGCAGGGATACAGGACGCAGACGCTCGGTACTCTCGTTATCGGCCTCGCTTCGATGCTCGGTGTCTATATCGCCTATATGGTGCTCGCATAAGGGCCGTGGACAGGTTTCGTTCTTTCGTTGCCGGAGGGTTGAGGATGTCATGAAAAGGTTTATTCTGATCCCCGATTCGTTCAAGGGTACCATGAGCTCGATGGAGATATGCGGGATCATGGCTGAGGCAATAAAGGCGCATATTCCCGACGCCGGCGTGCGCGGCATCCCCGTGGCGGACGGCGGAGAGGGCACGGTGGAGGCGTTTATTTCCGCCGTTGGCGGAGAGAAACGTGAAACCGCCGTCACCGGCCCCCGGTTTGAGAAGATAAGCTCGTTTTACGGAGCGCTGTCCGACGGAAAGACCGCGGTCGTGGAGATGTCCGCCGCCGCGGGGCTGCCGCTGATGGGCAGCAGCCTCGACGTTCTTGGCAGCACGACCTTCGGCGTCGGCGAATTGATCCTCGAAGCGGTCAGAGGCGGTGCGGGACAGGTGATAATCGGTCTTGGCGGCAGCGCGACGAACGACGGCGGCTGCGGCGCGGCCGCGGCGCTCGGCGTCGTTTTTCGCGACGGAGAGGGACGTCCCTTCGTTCCTACGGGCGGCACTCTCTCTTCGATCGCCTCGGTGGAGACGGGCGGCATCGCGCCGGAGCTGAAAGATGTCAGGATCACGGCGATGTGCGACATAGACAATCCGCTTTACGGCGAGAGGGGCGCGGCTTACGTTTTCGCTCCGCAAAAAGGAGCCTCGCGTGAAGTGGTCCAGCTCCTCGACGCCGGCTTAAAACACCTCAATGAGACTGTCAAGCGCTGCCTCGGCGCGGACCGCGCCGAGGACAGAGGCGCCGGCGCGGCCGGCGGCATGGGCTACGGTTTCGCGGCGTTTCTCGGCGCGGAATTGAAAATGGGAATAGACGTCGTGCTTGACGCGGTCGACTTCGACGGTCTCCTTAAGGGGGCGGACTGCGTATTCACGGGCGAGGGCAGGATAGACTCGCAGAGCCTCGGCGGAAAGGTCGTCATCGGAGTCGCGCGCCGCGCGAAGAGACGCGGCGTGCCGGTGATCGCGGTCGTCGGAGATGTCGGCGACGGCATCGGCGGCGCTTACGAAGAAGGGGTATCCGCGATCTTCCCGATCAACCGCGTGGCGGTCCCCTACAGCGAGGCGCGGCTGCGCGCAAAAAGCGACCTGCGGCTGACGGTCGAGGACATCGTCCGGCTGATAAAAACAGCCGAGCTGCGGCAGAGCGATGTCCGCCGCCTGCCTTTGTAAAGGAATTCCGGGAATGCCGGCGTAAGAGACCGCTTCCCGCGAGTTTTCAGCAAGCAGGAAGGTAATAATGAGTAAGCCCGGCCGCCAAGGCCGGGCTTGTTCATTTAATGCGCCGTTTTCAGTTCCGGCAGCCTGAAGTCTTCAACGAGCTCTCGTATCAGGTCTTTTACCTTGCCGATCGATTTGACCTGTGATACGTTGCTGCCGCAGAAGAAGAGGCCGTTTTCCCAGTCGCCCTTATAGGCGCTTACCAGAGCGTCGGCGATGCAGAAGGTCTCGTGCTGAAGGCGGCAGAGGCAATGTGAGAGGCACCCCGCGCGGCAGCCCACTTTTTCCAGCGCTCCTGAGAAGTAGCGTTCGATGAGCGGGCTCATGATCGCGCGCCCCGGCAGCCCGCAGGGGCTCTTTATGAGAACGACGTCCTTCTCTTCCGCATCGATATATGCCTGCTTGAAGCGGTCGGAGGCGTCGCCCTCTTCGGTGGCGGCGAAGCGGGTGCCCATCTGGACGCCGCTCGCGCCCATTTCCAGGGCATCCTTGATGTCCTTACCGTCCCAGATGCCGCCAGCCGATATTACCGGTATATTATGGCCCAATTCTTTTAAATACTTTACAAGCGCGGGAACGACCTCTTTCAGCGAAAGATTTTCGTCCATAGCCTGTTCCTGATCGCGGGCCCCCAGATGGCCTCCGGCGGTATTCGGGGTCTCGACGACGAAGGCGTCGGGAAGCCTGCCGTAGTGTTTGAGCCAGCGGTTGAGGATGAGTCCCGCCGCCTTGACGCTGCTCACGATCGGCACAAGCGCGGTGTCGGGATATCCCTCTGCCAGCTGCGGCAGTTTGAGTGGCAGCCCCGCGCCCGAGATAATGATATCCGCCCCCGCCTCGCAGGAGGTGCGGACAAGCTGATCGTAGTCGCTCAGCGCGCACATGCAATTTACCGCGATGACGCCCCCGTTTGAAGTTTCCTTGGCCTCTTTTATGTATTGTGAAAGTATTTTGTGGTTTTGATTATCGATATTTTTACTGCCGGAACCCATATCAAAATCAGGCGACGAAGCGGCGAGCCCCACGGAGGCGATGGTGCCGATCCCTCCCGCGGCGGCTACGGCGCCGGCCAACCTGGGACCTGACACCATTATGCCCATTCCTCCCTGGATGATGGGATATTTAGGCTGATGTTTCCCAATGGTTAATAATGGTAATTCTATTTTTTTATCGATCATTTTAAGTTCCTTCCAGGTATTTGTTTAAAAATATTATATCCATTAATATAATAATGGAATCTTGTATATACTATTCCATAAAACCCGCTTTGGCAAGCCCTTTTTAGAATATTGCCGGGGGAAGATAAGATAGAATTGTATTGTTGTAGTTTACTTATAGTTGACATTATGGTTGTTTTTAAATATAGTATATTAAAAGTTTTTATAAAGGAGAAGATGTTACATGGAGGATATGGCTTCGCGTGCCATCGGGCTTTGCGACTGCAATAATTTCTTTGTCTCCTGCGAACGGCGTGAAAATCCGGCGCTTATTGACCGGCCGGTGGTCGTCCTGAGCGGCAACGACGGATGTATCGTTGCGCGTTCCAACGAAGTGAAGGCTATGGGTGTGCCGATGGGTGAGCCATATTTCAAGGTCAGGGGGCTGTTGGAACGCGCCGGCGCGGCGGTGCTCAGCGGCCGCCTTTCTCTTTATAACAAGATCTCCGCTGAGGTAATGTCGCGTCTTGCGTGTTTCAGCGATGTCACGGAGGTCTATTCGATAGATGAGGCTTTTATAAATCTCGCGATACCATCAATAAAGGACCCCGCCGCCTATTGCATGGAGCTGCGGAAGGATATCTGGCGGCATTGTTCGATCCCCGTATCGGTGGGGATATCTTCCACGAAGACGCTGGCAAAGCTGGCGTCGCACTGCGCGAAGCATTCTGATAGCGGGGTCTTTTGGCTGAAGCGGGACTCTTATGCCGATCCGCGGTGGATGGCGCAGTTTGAGGTCGGCGATATATGGGGAGTCGGGAGGCGTATGGCAAAGCGCCTCAATCTCTATCACCGGATCTTGACCGCCGCGGATTTTGTATCGGCGGACGATCTGCTTCTTAAACGGGATTTTTCTGTAAACGCTCTTTATACGGCCTGGGAGCTGCGCGGCTATCCGGTCTATCCGCTCGCGGGAGGGCGGCGCACGCCCAAGTCCATACAGGTCTCCCGTTCTTTTGGCGAGGCGGTATTCTCTTACGACGAACTGCTGGAGGCGGTATCATATTTTACGCTCTGTGCCGCGCGGCAGCTGCGGGCCGCGAAGCAGCGCGCCTCGCGCATGGGGGTATACATAACGACGAGCCGTTTCCGCACGGATAATTTCTACGCGCGCGAAGACGCGCGCTCTTTTTCGTCTCCCCGTTCGCTTGACTGTGATTTTTTATCTGCGGCCAGGGATATGCTTGCCGGCATCTACAGAGAAGGCTGCGCCTATAAGAAGGCGGGGGTGGTCCTCGATGACTTTACCGATGTCAGCTGCGGCGTGCAGCAGCTTCTGTTTGATGAGGAGGGGCGGCCTGAGGCGCGGGAGGGGAAGTTCCTGCTGGCGGCCGCCGTCACCGACTCCCTGAACCGCGAATTCGGGCGCCTCGTCATCGGCTCCGCCGATAATTTCGGCGCGCCGGAGAGAAAGTCAAAATGGTATCCGCGGCGCGGGCATAGCGCCGCCGAGAACGATTACCGTGACCGCCCGGCGCTGCCGATCGGCCCTTCGAGAAGGGTCGGTTTTTAGGGGGCTGCCGTAAAATAAAAATGAAGAGAGGCCTTTGAACAACGATCAAAGGCCTCTCTTATATCTTTGCAAGGCGGCCGGATGCACCGCTTTTTTGTTTTTAGAATTTCTGGAAGATCGAGGGTTTTGCTCCGCAAATGGGGCAGGGGCTGCTTGTTTCGCCCTTGTGGATGAATCCGCAGATGGGGCAGAGATAGTAATCGGAATCGGTATTGCTCATATCGGCAAGCGCCTCTTTGTAGAGCTTCGCATGTACCTTTTCTGCTTCGTTGGCATAGTGGAAGATACGGGCTGCTTCTTTGTTGCCCTCGGCCTTTGCCTGTTCGATCATCGGGGGATACATCTCGGAGAATTCATAGGTCTCTCCGTCAATACCGGCCTGAAGGTTGTCCGCCGTTGTGCCCACGCCGCCCTTTGCCTTGAATTCAGCGAAAGCGTGAATGGTCTCCGCCGCCGCGGTGGCGCGGAAGAGCTTCGCTATGCCGGCAAATCCGTCCTTTTCCGCCTGCTCGGCGAACATAAGGTACTTACGGTTGGCCTGTGATTCTCCCGCGAAAGCGGTTGCGAAATTTTCCTGTGTGGTTGACATGATCAGTTTTCCTCCTTGTGGTTTTTATGCCCTATTTCTTGGTTTAATTCCCAAAACCTACATAGTTATTTAAAACTATTTTAGTTTAACGCTATTCTCTAATTTTGTCAAGTTTAAAAACGGAATTTTTCTTAATATTCGACGCCTTTGCGCGCGCTGACGCCGCTGCGGTATGGATGCTTGATCTCTTTTATCTCGCTGACGAGATCTGCCATTTCGAGCAGTGATTTCGGTGCGTTTCTCCCTGTGAGAACGATCTCTGTTTTTTCAGGTTTACGGCCGATCAGCTCCGCTACGTCGTCGGCGTCGATGAGTCCGAAGTCTATCGCGACGTTGATCTCGTCGAGTATAACGAGGTCATATTCACCGGAGGCGATGAACTTTTCGGCCTCTTTCAGACCGCGCGACGCCTCTGTGAAGTCTTCTGCCGTTTCGTCGCCGCGGAAGATGCATTTGTCACGGCCGGTGTGGACGAGAGTCACATTTGGCAGATGCTTGACGGCGGCCAGCTCGCCATACTGTGCCCAGCCCTTCATGAACTGCACTATCGCGACGCGCGCGCCGTGGCCGCAGGCGCGCAGCGCCAGCCCGAGGGCGGCGGTAGTCTTGCCTTTTCCATCTCCGGTGTATATTTCAATGAGTCCTTTTGAGCCAAACATCTTATCACACACCTTCCCCTTTTATTTTCTCAATATTGCTTTACTATGCATCAGTATTTTGTATGTCTTTTTATAAAATCCTCTATGAGTTTTGCGGAGATGCTGATGCCGCGGTAGTATTCGGGGATTTCACCGGGGGCGAACCAGCGGACGTCGGTGACTTCCGTGGTGTCCGGGCAGATGTCCCCCGATTCCCATTCGGCGACAAAGCCGAGCATCAGCGAACGCGGGAATGGCCAAGGCTGGCTGTTGAAGTATCTTATGTTCTTGACTCGTATCCGCGATTCCTCGTAAACCTCGCGCGCGACGCACTCTTCAAGGCTCTCTCCCGGCTCGACGAAGCCCGCAAGCACGCTGTAGCGCCCCGCGGGGAAGTTGACGCCGTGTCCGAGAAGGATTTTCCCCTCTTTTTCGACGCAGACGATGATCGCCGGTGAGATGACGGGGTAAAATAGTTCCCCGCACGAGGGGCATCTCATAGCGCCCTCCGCCGGATCGAAGAGGTTCGCCGCGCCGCATCTGCCGCAGTGTTTATGGAGTCTCTGCCAGTCCATGATGTGGAAGGCCTTGCCGATGCGGAAGAATTGTTCCTCGCCGACCGCCGTCCAGCAGCCGCGCCGTTCGCAGGCGGCGAAGCCCTCGGGCAGCGCCGCCTCCGTATCGAGCTCCGCCCAGCGGTCCCCGACGCACGCCGCGTTGTCTTCTTTATCTACGCAGCCGCTGTTGAGGAAGTTCTTCCTGAACTTCCCCGCGTCTGTCGCTTCCGGTATCGCGCCGTTTTCTTTGAGGATTATTTTTCCGTTTTGAAATATATAATAAAAGGACATTCCGAAGCCTTCCCTCGTCTGCTTTGATATTGGCAGTTATGATTATTTATTTTACTGGACTTATGCCAAAAAGAACACTATTATTTATCGTAAGCCGTTGGTCAAATATGTCTTTTATGGCCGGTGCTGCCGTCCGCCGGTATCGCGGGGGACGGCGTATTTGGCCGGCCGGGCAAAGGCGATGAGCTGCCGGACATATTATGTCGATCGGTAAAAAACCTTCAGGAGGGCTTTGTAATGATCGAAAAGTTGGAGAATGTAACAGCTATAGCCAAGGCTAACGTATATTTTGACGGGAAAGTGGTCAGCCACACTGTTTATCTGGCAAACGGCGACCGCAAGACGCTCGGGCTCTTTCTCCCCGGCGAGTACGAGTTCGGAACGGGCGACGCCGAGATCATGGATCTCACCGACGGCGTCTGCCAGGTGCTCCTTCCCGGTTCAAAGGAGTGGCAGGAGCTTAAGGCAGGTGAGTCCTTCAATATACCGGCGAACAGCAAGTTCGGCTTCCGCTGCTATGTCCCGGTGCAGTATGTCTGTTCCTACGTAAAAGCCTGATCTGATATGCCGGCCGCGCCTTTATACGCCGCGGCGATAAAGATAATAAAAAAGCGCTCCCCGCCTGTGACGGGGAGCGCTGCGCTTGCTGTATCAGAATCAGGCGCGGTATCCAGCGGGCGGCCTTTTATTTCGGGAACCTGGCGCCGGGCTTCAGCTCGAGGATCTTGTTTTTGATATGGAGAAGGCGGCGGTCGTCAGGGGGGTGCGAGTTGAATCCGCTCGGTTGGGTGTTGTTCACCTTGGCGAGTTTGCTGATCGCGCTGTACATGCCGACGGGGTCCTCTCCGTTTTTAACGGCGAGTTCCACGGAGTAGTCGTCGGCCTCGATCTCCTGTTCGCGGCTCCAGCCGGAGTTTACGAGGTTTGCGCCGACGTTGACGGCGGTGCCGGCCAGGTCTCCGCCTAACAGCTGTCCGAGGATCGCCGCGGCGATCGAGAGTCCGGCGCCGCGCGAGGCGCTCTTATGCATATGGTTCAGCCTGACGTGTCCCGCCTCATGAGCGAATACGGCGTAAAGCTCCGCTTCGGTGTCCAGCATATTGAGCAGCCCGGTGGTCACCGTAACAGATTCGCCGTTCGTGACCCAGGCGTTGGGGGTCTCTTCATCTTTTATATAAAAAGGCAGCGCGGTCAAAGCCGTCGGCTCCGCCACTTTGTTCCAGATACGTTTCGCCTCCGCGCGGGAAATGAGCGCCTCCGCCGGCAGCGGGACGGAGATGATGAGCAGCGCCAACACGGTAAGGGCTGTTTTCATTATCTTCATTCATTCTCACCTTCCATCAACAGATCATGTTTTCTATATTATACTCAAGTGCGGCTCTAAATACAAAAAGGGACGCGCGTGCCGCGTCCCTGATGTGTCCGTTCCGTCGTTTGGGGAGCTATTTTTCGCGCGGCTGCTGCCATTTGCCTTCAAAGACGAAGCTGTCCAGGGGAAGCCGCTCCCGCTTTTCAAGTTCGCGCTCTTTGAGTTCGCCCTCCAGCAGGGAGGGGTCTCCCACGTAGCCGACGGCGATGGCCACCAGCGGTTCGTAACCGTCGGGGACGCCGTAATACTCGCGCACGGCCTCCGTTGAGAAGCCTGCCATCGGATGTCCCTGAAGCCCCTGCGCCGCGGCTTCCAGCAGAAGGTTCTCCAGCGCCAGGCCGCAGTCGTGCATCGCCCAGCGGTTCGGTTTATTATTGTAATCGAAACTGTTTTTCACCACGAGGATCATCAGAAGCTGTGCCCGCTTTGCCCATACCTGATTGGAATCCGCAAGGCAGGAGAGCATCTTTTCAAACTCCGGCGGGTTGCCTTTAGAGGCCGTGATGAAGCGCCACGGCTGTTCGTTGAACGCGGAGGGCGCCCAGCGCGCCGCCTCGAAGAGGGAAAGTACCTTATCGCTCTCTATCGTTCTGTCGGAGAATGCGCGCGGACTCCAGCGTTCCGCGATGAGTCCCGTTATTTCATGGTCTGCTGACGCTCTTTTGTCGATCATGTTATTCACCCCTGTTGGCAGTATTATGATTTCCATTTAAGACTACCTGTTTAAGTGTGCGGGCGAAAGCGTAAAAACTACGGCTTGGTAAAAATTTAACGGAATTATCGGGCAAACGAACATGATTGCCTGTAAAAAATCCCGGCTCAAATGACGAGCCGGGATCTGGCGTTCTTCTTATTTTGCTTGGGTATGTCATCGTCCGCTATTTTGCGGCGTTGGGGCGCACGCATTTGAACCAGAAGGCGGCAAAGCATAGCGCGGCGAAGGCGATCCCCGCCGGGTAGCCGACCGCGGAGGCCGCCTTGAGGGCCGCCGCTCCTGTGAGAGCTTCGCCGGAAACCATCCTGGAGATGGCTGGTCCGAAGCCCTCGGGGGCCACAAGGATATATGTGCTGGATACCGCCGACATGAAGGTCGCCGGTATCGCCAGCGGCCAGAAATTGTGGTGCGCCTTGCAGAGGAATACCGCCGCCGCCCAGAGGGCGATCATCGCGAGGGTCTGATTGGACCAGGAGAAATAGCGCCAGATGACCTGGAAGTTCATGTTAGAGAGCAGGGCGCCGCAGAGAAGGAGCGGCACGGAGAGAAGCAGGCGTTTCACGCGCGGCTTCTGATCTATGTCAAACCAGTCGGCAAGGGTGAGGCGCGCGGAACGGAAGGCGGTGTCGCCGGAGGTTATCGGGCAGACGATGACGCCGATCATTGCGAGCACGCCGCCCACCGGGCCAAGCACCCTTATGCAGATATCATAGACGAGCGCCGACTGCCCGGCGAGGCTCGTCGTCGCGTCCCAGAGCCCCTGTGTGCCGTTATAGACGCTGACGCCGGCCGCGGCCCATATCATCGCGATCACGCCCTCGGCGACCATCGCTCCGTAGAATACTTTGCGTCCCTGATACTCGTTCGTGATGCAGCGTGCCATCATCGGCGACTGTGTCGCGTGAAAGCCGGAGATGGCGCCGCAGGCGACGGTGATGAACATCAGCGGCCATATCGGCAGCGCGCGCGGATGCAGGTTGGCAAAGCCGTCCCACATCTCAGGCAGATTATATCCCCGTACCACAAGGCCGCCGCCGACTCCCACACACATGACGATCAGCGCCGCGCCGAAGAAGGGGTAAAAACGCCCGATGATCTTATCTATGGGCAGGAGCGTGGCGAGGAAATAATAGACGAGGATGATCGCGAGCCAGAAGGTTACGTTGAGGGAGGCGGGGGGGAGAAGCGCGAGAAGTCCGGCCGGTCCCGTCGAGAATGTGGTCCCAACCAGTATGAGCAGCACCACTGCGAAGACGCGCATCACCGTCTTCATCTGCGGTCCCAGGTAGATGCCGACGATCTCGGATATGCTCGCCCCGTTATGGCGTTCGGAGAGCATCCCCGAGAAATAATCGTGCACGCCTCCGGCAAAGATCGTTCCAAATACGATCCAAAAATAGACGACCGGTCCCCACAGGGCGCCGGATAGGGCCCCGAAGATCGGTCCCAGCCCGGCGATGTTCAGCAGCTGGATGAGGAAGGACTTCCACAGCGGAAGCGGCAGGTAGTCGACTCCGTCAGGATGGGCGATGGCGGGAGTCTCTCTGTCGTCAGGCGGCAGGAGTTTTTCCACAAAAAACGAATATGTCATGAACCCGGCAACCAAGGTAAGCAGCGCAATAAAAAACGTCAGCATAAAAAATCACCTCTCTAAATAGTTAATAATAGATACCTTGCCTTATGGAAAATATAGCACCGGAGGTAACGACAGTCAAGAAAGCGAGCTATGCTTTTTTGAGCATATCTTATTGTAAATATAAGCATATTGTTATGATTTTATTCGTGTTTATTGCAAGATGCCTAGTTTTATTAAGAATTAAAGTCATTAAAAAGGAGCCTTTCGTAAAGAAAGGCTCCTTGACGAAGAGACAAAGTTTCGTATCAGTTGAATCCGATCATGACGGCGGCGATAACGAATATAGAACCGAAAAGGAAGAGCACTCCCTGGAACTTGATCTGCCACTTCGCCCAGGTGGCCCAGTCGATGCGGGCCGCGCCGATCGAGGCCATCATGACCGCGGAGGTCGGGACGATGAGGTTCGTGAATCCGTCGCCGAGCTGGAAGGCGAGCACAGCAACCTGGCGTGTCACGCCTGCGATGTCCGCTAACGGGGCCATCAGCGGCATCGTCAGCGCCGCCTGCCCGGAGCCGGAGACGACGAAGAAGTTGAAGATTGACTGGAAGAGGTACATCAGCCAAGCGGATATGACCGGCGAGAGCCCCGATATCATGATCCCGACGTTGTGAAGCACCGTGTTGAGCACAGTCGGCTCAGTAGGGGAGTCACCGCCGAGGACGAGGATGATTCCCTTCGCCATGCCGACGACGATCGCCGCGCCCAGAAGGTCTGAGGCCCCGGCCCTGAAGGATACGGCGATATCGTTGACCTTCATGCCGTTGAGCTTGAACACGACGCCGATAACGCCGGAGACGAGCCCCATAACGAAGAACTGCGAGGCTATCTCCGGTATATAATATCCCTTTTCAACGACGCCCCAGATGGTCCAGACCATGCCGAGCGCGATCGTGAGGATCACGAGGATGTCTCCCGTACCGAATTTTTCATCGGTATCGCCGGCCGCCGCGAGCTCGTCGCGGAAATATTGGTCGGAGGCGCGGACGGGCGAAAGGTCGGGATTCTTCCTGATCTTTACGGCGTAGCGCCAGGTGTAAAGCGTGCCGAGCAGCGTGAAGAAGAACCACATAAAGAGACGGAAGCCGGAGCCGGAGAGCACCGGAATCTGCGCGATGCCCTGCGCGATCGCGACGCTGAACGGGTTCATCCACGAAGCGCCGAAACCTATCTGCGTGGCGCAGTAAGTGATCATTACCGCCACTATCGAGTCATAGCCGAGCGCGATCACCACAGGCACGACGATGAAGACAAAGGGGATCGCCTCCTCTCCCATCCCGAAGACCGCGCCTCCGAGCGAGAAAAGAAAGAAAAGCACGGGGATTATCAGCGTGTCCATCCCCTTTGTCTTCTTTATCATGCGCTTCATCCCCGATTCGACCGCGCCGGTACGAAGCACGATGCCGAAAGCTCCCCCGACGATGAGGATGAAGGCTACGACGCCTACCGCCGAGCCCCACTTGTCGCCGGATACGAGGCCCTCAAAGGCGTAATTGAGTATGCCCGTCTCGCCGTAAGGTTCAAAAAGTCTGACGCCTTTAACGACAGGCTTGCCCTCCTTGTCGAGCTCATACCGGAACGACTCCGGTACGAGCACGTTGCGGCTCTTTTCGGTGCTGCCCATAGTGTACTTGATCTCGTGCGTCTCAAACTTTCCCACCGGTACGGCCCATGTCAAAAGCGCGGCGAAAAGAACGACGAAAAAGATGATGATGTAGGTATCCGGTATCCACCGGGTTCTGTTTTGTGCCATGACGTAATCCCTCCATTGTGATGTGTGATATTTTTTAAATATCGTATGCGAACTGATAGTTTATATTATATAATAAAAACAAAAAAGCAAAAGAGGTATGAAAAATGTTTGTACTTATCAAAAACGCAGATGTTTTTGCACCCGAACCGCTTGGAATCTCATCCATTCTGATATCCCATGATAAAATCGCCTGGCTCGGTAAAGATTTCCCCGCCGAAAAGACGCTGCCGGACCTTGAAATAATCGATGCCGCCGGGAAAATCATGATCCCGGGCATCGTCGACGGCCATGTGCACGTCACAGGCGGCGGAGGCGAGGGAGGTTTTGCCACGCGCACTCCCGAGCTTGCGTTGTCGGACATGATAAAGGGCGGCGTGACTACGGTCATAGGCCTGCTCGGCACCGACGACGTGACGCGAAGCGCGGGGGCGCTGATCGCGAAGACGAACGCGATACGCGCGGAGGGCATGAGCGCCTGGGCTATGACCGGCTCCTATCAGCTTCCCGTCAAGAGCCTCTGCGGCGGCGTGCGCGACGACATAGCGCTGATCGAGCCCTTCATCGGCGTCGGCGAAGTGGCGCTCTCCGACCATCGCTCATCACAGCCGACATTTGAGGAATTCATGCGGCTCGCGGCCGCCGCGCGCGTAGGGGGCATGCTCTCCGGCAAAGCCGGCGTCGTCAACGTCCATCTGGGGGACGCTCCTTCGGGGCTCGACTATCTTTTCCGGGCCGCCAAGACGGAGATACCGCCGTCGCAGTTCATTCCCACCCACATGAACCGCAACCCGGAACTCTTCAAGGAGGCCTGCCATTACGGGGCGATGGGCGGCTATGTAGACCTCACGACCAGTACGACGCCGCAATTTCTCGATGAGGGAGAGGTAGAATGCGGCCGCGCCCTGTCGGAACTGCTTGCCGCGGGTGTGCCGGCGCGGCGTATCTCATTCTCCTCAGACGGCCAAGGCTCGATGCCGTTCTTTGACGAGGCGGGGGATTTCGCGGGGCTCACCATTGGACGCGTAACCTCGATATTTGAAACATTCCGCAGCACCGTTAAAAATTATGATATCCTCTTTGAAGACGCCGTGCGCGTCGTCTCGACGACCGCCGCCGATCATTGCAAACTGTCCGGCAAGGGGCATATAAAAGAGGGCTGTGACGCGGACCTGATCCTGATGGATGCCGGCAGCCTCGAGCTTGATACGCTCTTCGCCCGCGGCAGAAAGATGATGTCGGGAGGCAGGCCGCTTGTTAAAGGGACCTTTGAGCAATAGGAGTGAAAATTATGCAGGATAAGATCGTCGCCGTAAAAAAAGAGGGAGCGGTCGCCTGGGTGACGATGAACCGCCCCGGATCTCTCAATTCCCTGACCGCCGAACTGTGCGCCGCGCTTAAACAGGCGCTTGCTGAATGTGAGGCCGACGACGACGTCCGCGTCGTCGTGCTTGCCGGGGAGGGGAAGGCCTTCTGCGCGGGCGGCGACCTGCGCACGATACTCGAACTCTCTGACTATGAGGCGGCGCGCGAATACGTACGTGCCGCGGGAGAGATCACGGCGGCGGTGATGCGCTCGCGGAGGCCCTTCATCGCAATGGTCGGCGGCGCGGCCGCCGGCGCGGGCTTCAACATCGCCCTTGCCTGTGATTTCATCTGCGCATCGAAGAGGGCCAAATTCACGCAGGCCTTCTCCTCGATCGGCCTCATATCCGACTGCGGCGGGAACCTCCTGCTGCCGCGCCTTGTCGGGCCGCACGCGGCAAAAAGGCTGATGATGCTGCCGGCGACGCTCTCCGCCGAAGAGGCGCAGGCGCTTGGCCTCGTGACCGAACTCGCCGAGGAGGCGGATCTGCGCGAAAAGACCGCCGCCCTCGCCGCGCGCCTCGCGAAACAGCCGCCGCTGGCGCTGGCGCAGACCAAAAAGCTGCTGAACGACTGCGAAGGCCTGGAAAAGACCCTCCGCAACGAAGAAGATATCCAAGCTGAGCTGATCATAGGCGAGGACTGCAAAGAGGGAGTAAGAGCCTTCTTTGAAAAACGGGAGCCGGGATTTAAGGGAAAATAATTTATACTTGACTTTAATCGACAGGTAAGGCATACTTTTGTATAAAGTAATGATTTTAAAAAAATCCTACAAATTAAAAAGAGGAGAAAAATATGGCTGAGCTGACTACCGTTTCTCATAAAGGGCAGATAACAATACCGAAAGCTTTTCGCGATGAGTTTGATATTCAGCCAGGCGACAGGGTCTTTTTTGTGAAGACGGAAAAGGGAATTATGATAACAAAACCGAAAAAGACCCTGCTTGAATATAAAGGATTTCTGGTCGGCGCGAAAGTGGAAAGCCCGGACGACGCGGCCAAGGAATTTGCTGAACACATAATGGGAGAAGCGTAATGGCGACGTTTGTCGACGCCAATGTTTTTATAAGATTCTTTGCAAATGACGATAAGATTCAGTCTGAAGCCGCGGAAAAACTTTTCCAAAAAGCGCGTTCAGGGGCGGCGGAGCTGCTGACCGGACCTCCGGTATTTTTTGAGATCGCCTGGGTGCTTGGCTATCGATATAAGATAAAGAGCGAAGAGATTATGGACATCCTTGAATCCATAGTTGGCTGGCCAGGTATCTCTGTTTTGGATGAAACGCTTGTCCTGAAAGCAATCGCGTTGGCGCGCGAAACAAAATCGGAGTTCGCCGACGCCTATATCGCGGCCAGTGCTGGTAACGCCGGCGCAAACGATATCGCAACTTTCAATAAAAAGCATTTTATAAGGCTGAAGCAGGAACTCTGTCAGGAAATTTAGGAGACATCCGGCCAAATTATTTTCTCTTCCGGATCACGAGGTATATCAATCTGATTAGAGCCCGCATACGTCAGTGTCACAGGCCGGCCGAGGTGTGGCTTAGGTGGCGCAAGCCTTGTATTCCGCAGCAAATTATGTCGACTGGGTTGTAAATCATTATTGGAACTACTAATCCTTATCGGTGTTTTGCCTCTTCTCTGTTATAAAAAGCATGAATAGAATTTTCAGAAATATCATTGACATTCTAAATCGACCTATGTATAATATTTTACGTAACATGTTACAAAACATGTTAGAACATATCAAAAAACAATTTTGAAGGGCGGTTTTTTTATGGCGCTAAAAGGAAAGAAAAACGCGGCTGCCTATGAAGAATTAAAGAATTTATTTGTCCGTGAAGAATTTGAGAAGGAAGCGATAATTCCTATAAGCGATATCGCAGAAAAAATAGATATGGGGCGCGCTCCCGTAACGGAGGCTTTGAAACGCCTTGAGACGGAAAAATATATCATGATCATCCCGCAAAAGGGCGTGATGGTAAGAGAAATGACCCTTCAGGAAATGAAAGAGCTTAACGACGTGAGAATAGCGCTTGAAGGATTCAGTATTAGAAAAGCGGCAGAACTGCTGACTCAAGAGGATCTCGTAAAACTTCAAGAGCTGATGGATGAACAACAGGTGGCATTAGAGAATCGCAATCCGCAGAAATTTCGGGACTTAGATGAAGAATTTCATATATTTCTAAGTAAAGCGAGCGGCAATTCATATATATACAACCAAGTGCAGCACTTAAGAGATAAGATTTTTAATATTGCGCTGCGCCTCCTAAAAATACAGGGACGAATGGAAACCACGCTCTGTGAGCATAAGAAAATAGTGGATGCGCTTATCAAGAGAGATGGGAATGCCGCTTCAATACTGATGGTCGAACATCTTGAAACAGGCAGGAAATACATAGGGATGCTTTAATGTTTACAGACAACTAAATTATCCTTGCAGGGTTCCATTACATTTCGTATGGAACTGTTGGGATAATACCGAATAAAAGGGAGCTGATATAATGAATCGTTTCAATGTAGCCCTTATCCAGATGGACAGTCAACAGGATAAGAAAACCAATCTAGCGAAGGTTGATAGGTTTATTGATGAAGCGGTCGGCCGCGGAGCAAATTTCATCACTATGCCTGAAATGTGGACCTTCATCCCAGAAAAAGATGGTCTCGTCACCGGAAATGACGAGACCATCCCAGGACCGGTAACAAATTTCCTCGCCGCAAAAGCAAAAGAAAAAAAGGTTTGGATACATGGTGGAAGCATGTACCAGACCGTACCAGAAGATCCCAGATATTATAATACCACAGTCGTTTACTCTCCGGATGGTGAAATTGCTGCCACTTACAACAAAATCCATCTTTACGACGTCGATGTAAAAGGCGGCGTCTATTACAAAGAATCGGATACGATCATGCCTGGAAATGAAATCGTTGATTTTGATACTGAGTACTGTAAGATGGGGCTCGCCATTTGTTATGACATCCGTTTCCCGGAAATATATAGAATACTTGCTCTCCGAGGCGCAAAAGTCATATTCAACCCGGCGGAATTTGCCCTTTATACGGGTAAGGATCACTGGGAGTCCCTCATTCGCGCAAGGGCGATAGAAAATCAGTGCTACATGATCTGCGCCGATCAAATCGGCATCAAACCGGCGATGCAGACATACGGGCGTTCACTGGTCGTTGATCCATGGGGAAATGTCATTGCTAAGGCAAGTGACAAAGAAGGTGTGACTGTGGCTGAGATTGACATTGATTATGTGGATAAATTACGAACGGAAGTCCCGTGTCTCACAAATAGAAGGCCGAACGCATATAAATAAATGCCATTCATTGATTGATTAAAAATATTTAGGAGGAATAAATACTATGAACGATTTTAAAGATGTAGAGCGCAGACTCCCCCAGGAGCTTATCGACCGTTATAAAAATATTCATCCAGCAGAACTTGGCCATGTCATAGAGTTTGGCGTCGTGTCGCCGGATATCACGCCTGTGCTTACAAAACCGTTTTATTTCGTAGGCTCCGCTGTGACCTGCCGTATCTCGCCAGTATGTTCAGCGGCTGTTTACGATGCTATTCGCCGCGCTCATCCGGGAGACGTACTCGTCATCGATATGCAGGGGGAAAAGCGCCATTCATGCTGGGGCGAGATCGTTACTATCTGCGCAAAAGAAAAGGGAATGGTCGGAGGACTTGTGGATGGTCCCGTCGTAGATTCGCAGAAAATCATCGAGAACGATTTCCCTGTTCTTTCCCGGGGCCGTACAAATCTTACAACAAAGTTTGTTGGTTTCAGGAGCGACGTCAACATTCCGGTAACGATCGGCGGGGTCAATGTAAACCCTGGAGACCTTGTGCTTGCCAACGAAGACGGAGCGGTCGTCATCGCGTACGAGGACGCGCCTAAACTCATATCTATCGCCGAGTCCGCTGACGCAGTAGATGAGGAACGCCAGGAATATTTTAAGAAGGGTGAGCTTTACAAGTTCATGCAGGTAGATAAATACCTCGATATGATAAAACCCTTGTGAGTCCTCAATGACTGCGCGTATATTTTCGTAAAAAGAAGGAGGAATAGATTGTGAAAAAGTTTTTAGCGGCACTATCATTGGTTGTATTCTCAACATTAAGCATTCCCTTCGCAGCGAACGCTGCATTTAAGCCTGAATACAAGATGAGCGTCAATATTGCTGAAATCACGCCTCAAGGGAAAGCTGCGGACTGGTTCGTCAAAGAGGTCAAGCGGCGCACAGACGGAAAGGTAAATATCAAGATATATTGGAACGGTCAGCTCATGTCAGGTAAAGCTACGAACGAGCTTTTGCTGATGAGAAAAAATGTCGGTGATTTTTCTATTTCGTCGTTCATTAACTGGGCTCCGCAGTTCCCAGCCGGCAACCTGTTCCTCTTGCCGTGGTTCATAACCGGCAAAACTGATAAATATCGAGCCCTTGACGCGGTGGAAGCTGGAAGCGCCGGTAAAATGCTTGAAAGTAAAATAGACAAAATGAACCTTAAGGTTCTCAGCTGGGGAGAGCAAGGGCTTCGGGAACTTACGAACAATAAGCGTCCTATAACATCGCCTGCGGATATGAAGGATCTCAAAATTCGCGTAGTGGGCAGCCCACTGTTTCTTGAAATCTTCAAAGCACTTGGAGCAAATCCGATGAATATAAGTTGGGCGGAGGCTCTTACCGCATTGCAGCAGAATACTGTAGATGGGCAGGAAAACCCGTATTCGATATACATCCCAAACAAAATCTATGAGTTCCAGAAATATCTCACTGAATGGAGCTATAATGTAGACCCTCTCATCTACGTAGTACATAAGGATGTTTGGAACACCTTCCCGAAAGACGTACAGAGGATAATAGAAGAAACGGCTGTCAAAGCTGGGCAATATAATAAAGCTCTTGCCCGCCTTGGGCTTGACAACGGAGAATCAGAAAAATGGCTCAAGGCCAATAATCTGTATCCTGCGAATAAAGACCTTTCAGCAATCAATCAGAGGGCATTTGTAGAATCTAAGGGCGTAAAGGTTACAAAACTTACTCCGGAACAGGCAAAGGAATTTGCCGATATCGTCAAGCCTGTGCGTGAAAAATGGATCCCCAAGGTTGGTAAAGATCTTGTAGACGCCGCCAATAAGGATATGTCAAAAATCAAATAACAGGCGGAATAACGCAGCCCTTTCAGGCGAATGGAGATAGGTATTTACGTTTTCTCGTATCGCCTGAAAAGGCCTCCATTATCAAAGATAAGGAGTATAGAAATGAAGAAATTTTCGCTGTTAAAGCTAGAAGAAACTGTGGGCGCGCTCGGGCTCGCCGTTATGGTGACGATAGCGTTCATCAATGTACTGACGCGATATGTTTTCAAATATTCAATGGCCTTTACCGAAGAGCTGACGCTGTACATTTTTGTATGGATAACGCTTATGGGCACGGCGATAGCGTTCCGTGAAGGTTCAAGCATGGCGGTGACGCTGTTCTATAACATGTGTCCAAAAGGCTGTAAAAGAGTGCTGTTCGTGATTGCTAACATCTGCACGGTAATTTTCATGGGGCTCATGACATATTACGGCGCCGTTGAGATTTTTGAGGAAATAGAGATGGAGGCCACGACAGAGTCGATGTCCCTTCCCGTTTGGTGGTTCACGATATCCATCCCGATAGGCTCTTTTCTCGCAATAATCGGTACTCTCCAGCGAGCGTGGGAAGAGATTAAAAACGGAGAGGTATAGGGGGTAAAACAAACATGTCGTTAGTAAACAATCCCGCGCTGTGGGCTGTAATACTATTCATAGTTCCTCTGCTGCTGCGCGTTCCCATCGGGATATCGCTTGGACTTGCGTCTGTTTTCGTAGCATGGCACTGGGATATGGGAGCAGGAATGGCAAGCTACAACTATTTCGCCAATATAGCTAAATTCCCGCTGCTGGCCATCCCGTTCTTCATACTTGCCGGCACGATAATGGACAAGGCAAGTATCGCGGAAAAAATAGTGAACCTTTTAAGATATGCTTTCGGACACTATGTCGGTGGTCTTGCAATCGCCGCGATCGGCGTTGCGGCGTTCTGGGGAGCCGTAAGCGGCTCTACGGCGGCAACCGTTGCGGCGATCGGCACGATCCTCATTCCAGGAATGATAAAGGCCGGGTATGATAAAGCCTTTGCAACGGCCGTTGTCTGTGTCGCTTCGGGGCTTGCGATAATAATCCCTCCAAGTATAACGTTCATCATGTATGCGGTCATAACAGGAGTTTCCGTCGGGGCGATCTTCGCGGCCGGGTTCCTGCCCGGTTTTGTGATCGCCGGCTGCCTTATGGTATCTGCCTACATAACATGCAGAAAGCGTGGATATCACGGTGAAGAGATCCATCATTCCGCCGGAGAATTTTTCGCGCTTATCAAAGATGCCTTTTGGGCACTCCTTACGCCAGTCATCATACTGGGCGGTATCTATGGAGGTGTCTGCACGCCTACCGAAGCCGCTGCGGTAGCCTGCTTTTACGGGCTTTTCGTCGGCGTGGTAGTCTATCACAGGATAGGATTCGCCGACCTTTACGAAATCCTTGTCGATACGGTAAAGGCCTCCGCGATAATAATGTTCATCTGTGCAAGCGCCGGGCTCTATTCGTGGATAGGCTCGACGGTCGGGCTCATCGAAAAAAGCTCCAATATGCTGCTCAGCGTCTCTTCCAATCAGTATGTTCTGTTGTTAATGATTTACATAATACTGTTCTTCGGCGGCATGCTGCTTGACGGCGTTTCTATGCTTTACGTGTTCATGCCGATACTGATGCCGCTCATGGCGCAATACCACTGGGACCCGGTCTGGTTTGGCGTGATGGTCACGATCATGGTAGCTGTCGGTACGATAACTCCGCCTGTCGCAATGAATCTCTATGTGGGATGCCGAATAACCGGAATGTCGATAGAAGAACTAACGCCGCCAGTCATACCGCTAATGATAAGTGCTCTTATCGGGCTGGCATTCCTGACGTTTTTTCCTGCAATCACCCTGTTTCTCCCCAAGTACCTTGGGCTGCTGTAAAAATATCCCCATCTTTTGTTAGGAGGAATTACCATGAATATGATGGAAATGAACACGCTTGATTTTCAAAAGGCGATAGCAATCGCACCGACTGTAATAATTCCGATAGGCGCCTGCGAAGTATGGGGGCCGCATCTCCCTATGGGCGCGGATACTATAATGGCGCAGGAGATAGCGAAGCTGCTTTCCGAAAAGACGGGCTGGGTCATAGGCCCCTCCGTTGCCGTCGGCAATTCTATAATGGTCTGGGGGCCAGGCACCGTTACTGTAAAGCCTGAAAATTTAAGGGCATATCTTCAGGATATCTGCGAAAGCCTCGTGAAACATGGCGTCAAACAGTTTGTTTTTATGAGCCCGCACGTTGGCAACACCGCGATAATATCAGAAGTTGCCTGGAAAATGCGCATGGAGAATAATATCAATTCATGCATATTTGACTGGTGGCGCTTCATTCAGCCCGTATGCACGAAAGAGAGTATTCTTGAAAATGAAGGATGGATGGCACATGGCCACGCAAGCGAAGCCGGTACCTCGTGTTTCCTCTATCTGCGTCCTGAGCTTGTGAAAATGGAACGCGCCTGCAAGACTCTCAATAAAATAGAGGGCTTTTACGATTATCCTGACGTGATAAGCTTTACGCCGTTTGCTGAATGCTGTGATACGTGGGTATTGGGCGACGGTACAAAAGCTTCACGAGAAAAGGGAGAAAAAATCGTAACTAAATCCCTTGAGAGAATGTTGGAATATCTTGACAAGTGGGACAAGTATAAAAAATAAAATGTGTGCAAGCGAGTAAGAGGGGAGCGTATATAAAGCCAATGTACAGGTTTTATATATGCTCCCATAAAATTGCTAAAGGCTGTACTATTGCGCCATGATGCCCATGGCATATCTTATGGCGAACCAGATTCCTACGCCCATAAGCGCGAGCGGGACCGCTTCTTTGAACGGGCGCAGCGCCGGCGTCAGCGCGCCGCTTTTCGGACAGGCTTTCAGGCATTCTCCGCAACTTATGCACTGCGGCGTGACAACGGCGGTGCTTTTTGACACTTTGATCGCCATTGGGCATTTTCTGTCACAGGCGCCGCAGCTGATACAGAGGTCTTTATCACGGGTCACGGTTATTAAGCGCGTCAGAGAAACGAGTCCGTATCGCGCGCCTTCGGGACAGACGAATCTGCAGAACGGCCTGCGCATCACGGTCGAAAGGAGCAGCACGGTGCCGAGCATGGCCGCCGCTGCCGCTGCGATCTCATTTTTGTGGATCAGCATAGACAGGCTTTTTCTTGCGTCTATGACCGTAAGCAAGGCTCCTGCCGCAAAAAACAGCACCAGGTAGCGAGATATCCACAGCCATTTTCCCCATCTGTCGCCGACAGTGGTTTCAAACTTTGTAAAACGCCTGCCAAGCGAGAAGAGCGCGTCCTGGACCGTTCCGAAAACACATGCCCATCCGCAGAAGAAGACTCCGCCTATTATGATCAGAAGCAACGTAAGATATTTTCCATAAGGCGCCGGTACGAGCCGTATCCCGGCTAAGACGCAGGCGAGAAATCCCAGCTGCACGAGGAACCTGTACTTAAGGAGCGTGTTTTTTAACTTTTCCATAAAATTACCGCCTTTCTTTATGTGCCCCATGGTACTGAAAGATTGTCGGTATTTTATGAAAAGTTTGTGGAGGTTTTAAGGCGCTATCTTGCAAGTGCAAACAGCTCTGGCGAGCAGTGCCCGCAGTTTTCCGCCCGCATTCCCGGACTGTGTTCTTACGCTCTGGATATTTCCTCCAGCATCTCATAATCTTTTGAGCTGATGAGCGCGGCTTCGGCGGAGTTTTCGATCAGCAGGGATATCACTTCGTCGAGGCGGCGCGTCATCGCCTTTTTGTGGATTTTTTTCAGCAGCGCGGCGGGAGCGCGTTCGGCTATTTCGCAGCCGGCTTCGCCTGTCCTGGCGTGCCATTTTGAGTAGAGTCCCACGAGCCATTCCGCCTCGGGCGAGATGTCGCGGAAGGCGGCCATACCGGCCTTTTCGTGGGGCACGGTCTCTATTTCGACGCCCTGCTGCGCGCAGCGGACCATGAAGTCGCGGAAGACCTCGTCCATTTTCAGCGAGAGGAGGGTCTCGGGGCGGTCGAGGGAGAGGGAGAAGTCCGATTCCATAAATTTCTGCGCGAAGTCCCAGATGTCGAGGCGGCGGCGGACCGCGGCGGTGAACACCGCTTCGAGGTATTCCCTATGGATCTGTTCGAGTGTCTTTTTCGCGAGCTCCGCGCAGTGTCTTTTGGACTCCTGGTCGTATTTTCCGTATATTTCCAAGGTCGATTTCAGCATGGTTGTCCGTCTTTCTCCAAGTATCTGTCCATTTTGAGGGCGGCGGCGCCTCTGGCGTCATCCGCCGTGATCTCCTTCGCGTATTCTCCGGGCGGCAGGTTTATCTGCGCCGCCGATACCGTGTAGTGGAGCAGTTCGAGCGACCGCGCCGGCTCCGACCTTTCGGGGGCGCAGAGTGCCGCGAGCCTCGTCGTCTCCGCGATCGCCTCTTTGGTGATGTCGGTCTGCGGGTAACGTACGCGCGCCACGCGCTCCACTATTTCCAGCAGCCGCTGACGGCCCGGCTCTCTGAGTTCGACGGACTGGAAGCGGCGTTCCATCGCCCGGTCACGGGCGATGTACTGGCGGAATTCTTCGGATGTGGTCGAGATGAGCATGCTGATGCCGCCGCTCGTTATGTAGGGCTTCAGCGTGTTCAGAAGGTTTGAGGGGCCGGCGTTCTCGCTGAGCCTATGCGCCTCGTCCACATAGATGATGATGTTGTAGTATTCGGCCTCGTCAAGGATATGCTTGAATCTCAGGTCTCTCTTTTTGCGGTCCTGGTTTATCAGGTCTATGTTCAGCTCGACGACGCGCCGCCCCGCGAGGCGCGCGTAGCGGCCCTCTTCGATGAGCGCCGCGAGTTTGCGTACCGTGGTCGTCTTGCCGCAGCCGGCGGGGCCGGTGAGCGCGACGTTGTTCTGCTCTTCCGAGGCGAGGGCGACGGCGATGCGGTCCAGCGCCGTATAATCTTCGAGTATCTGTTCGATGCCGCCGCTTTTGCCGTTGAGTTCCCTGCCGTATTTCGCGCAGAGCGGAGGCAGTTTGCCGGTCCTGAGGTTCATAGCGTCTCCCCCTCTTCAAGGAGCGATTCCAGCGTCAATTTTTCGTGCCGCGCCGCTCCCTCCGTTATCCAGAGTTTTGCCGCCTGGCGCGAGCGGCGCAGCCTCGCGCGCTTCCTGACCGGCGACGGCGGAGGGCTCTCCTCAAGTGAGGAGTAGCTTACGCGTCCCTCTTTTTCCACCGCGCGGATCTCTTCGTTGAGATCCTCCGGCCTGTAGATGACGTCCGCCGCCGATACGTAGGAGCCGAAAGCGCGGCCGATGCGCTCCTCTTCGCTCGCGTGCCATATCCTCTGCGTGCTCGCGGAATAGAGCGTTTCCAGCAGTTGGTCGTCCTCCGTCCGGCTTTCGAGCGACAGGCGTGAAAAGTTGTCGTAGCCAAAGGCAAAGCTGAGGCGGTCCCAGCTCTGACGGAATTTATCAAGGTAATTGAGCAGCCCCCAGCGGTCGAGTTCGGGGATGAGTATCACGGCGCGGCGCTTTGTGTTGCGCGCCGCGGCGCCGAGCGCGGCGATCAGCAGCGGCGCGAATCCCCGATCTGCCGAGGTGTTGCCGCTTGAGCAGACGAAGAGCGGACGTCCCTCCGGCGAGGTCAGGTAGTCGCCCAGTTTTAGCGTCTCAAGGCCGCGGAACAGTTCGCTGCCGCGCATCATCAGCGTTATCAGCGCGCGGAAGTCCGAGGTGCTGGCGTCGGCCTGCATTTTGATGCAGCGCTGGGTGTTGGTGTTGTCTCCGTTCGTGAAGAGCAGGTCTGCGAACGGCACCGGCGCGTCGCGGTCTCCGTTTTTCTGGAATCGCAGTTCGTGGTCGAGAATGTATTTCGCCAGCGCGAATTCCCTCGTGATAAAGCCGCTCTTCGACTCCGCCTCTTTGAGCCTGTATTTCACCGGAAGCGTGTCGGACTCGCCGCCGATGGTCTTAGTCATCAGCGTCTCGATAAATCTGTGCTGGCGGCAGAAGATCTTGAAGAGGTTCAGCCTGGCCAGGAGGCGGACGACGCCCTCCCCGCCCTCTTCGCCGGCGCAGGCGGCGATGTTGTGGACGACGTTTTTCGCCGTTTCCAGCATATAGATGAGCATTCTGTCCGTCGAGAGCTTGCCGAGATCGTCAAAGAACTTGTCGTTGGCGTCGCGGGATTTTATCTCTTGATAGACCGCCTGGCGCAGCGCGTAGGCGATGTTTTCGCTTCCAGCGCCGATGTCTTCGTTGGCGGCGAAGGGTTCGATGAGGTCCGGGATGACGGAGCCCTCGCTGGAAAGATCGGCAAGCAGCGCGTCGCCCGCAAAGCTCTCATATAGACGCCCCTTGTGGTCGAGCACGACAAGCGCATGGTCCGGACAGGCTTCGGGCCACATTTCGATTATCTTGCCGATGCTGGCGTTTTTCCTTTCGTTGTTCCCAAGCAGGAGAGTGTCCTCCCCGCATATGATCCCGGCGCTGAATTTTTCGATTTCCACCATGATGATTCTCCGTCCGCGGCTCCCGCCACTTACATTGAAAGCCGCCGCTAAAATAAAAGGTCAAGCTCCATACCATGAAAAAGAATAACATAGACCGGCGGATTTGAAAATGCGCCGGCCGCCGCAGTCTCCGGAGCTAAAACAGAGCGACGAAAAACGCCCTCTGTTCAGGCGGTTTGTGTACGTATGGCTATATCACCGGTGTACGGCCGTTTTTTGTCACACGCTTAAATCAGAAATATCCACCTCATATGTCAGCCCTTTTGGTACTTGAGCGGGACGGAGGGAGGGATATTACCGGCTGTCACATTATTCTCAATAAATCGGGCGCTTATGTCACAATATTTTACGCACCGGACGGCAAACGCCGCCGGCGCTGATGGCCGGCGGCGCGCATTGCGTATATAGTGCGGTTCCCCGGCTGTATCCGGCTATTTATGTCTCTGCCGGTACCAGAACGACAGCCCCTGCGCGTTGAGTTCAAGATCGACCGGCAGGGATTCTTCGATCGTCGCGGCGGGGAGTTTTGTGTTGTTTTCCTTTGCCGCCTCGGCGTACAGCTTTGCCAGTCCGGCCTTTATTTTCGTCTTGTCGCCAGCCGCGGCCTCCGTTATCCCGACATATTTTTTTATGCCCTCGATAAGCAGCTCACTGTTTTCCCCTATGTTCGTCAGTTCGCCGAAGTGGGTGATGAATATCCGCGACGGCGCGAGCGCCGTTATCATCTCTGTCGTCGCGATCATCGCCTCCGGGTCGAACTGCACGGGCGAGGCGGTGGGGAAGGCCCAGCGGCCCTTCTTACCCGTCATCCAAAGGTAGGAGATGCCGAAGGCGTCTCCCGCGAACAGTGATCGGGTGCTCTTCTCGAAGAATATCATGTGGTGCTTAGCGTGCCCCGGAGCGTCGCGGCAGACGAGAGTCATCCTGCCGAATGTCAGCTCCCTGCCCTCTTCCGGCGCAATGACGCGATCTTCCGGCACGGGGATTATCGTGCCGTAGATGCGCTCCGTCTCCGCGTCGCCGTAGACGGCTTTGACGCCCTCGACGAGCTTTGCCGGATCTGTCATATGGCGCGCGCCGCGCGGGTGGACGACGAGCTTCGCCCGCGGGAATTCCCTCATATAACTGCCCGCGCCGCCGGCGTGGTCCAGGTGGACGTGGGTGACGCAGATGTAGTCGACGGTCTCGCGCTCCACGCCGAGCTCGGCGAGCGCCGCGAGCAGATATGGCAGAGAGGCGTTGTGCGCCGTCTCAATGATCGCGGCGCGCCCCTCCGAGAGAAGGACATAGACCGCCGCCATTCCCTCTATTTCATAATGGCCGTCGACGCCGTATATCCCGTTTCCGTAGTCGTACATTTAAAGAAGTTCCTCCATCTCGTCGAGGGTCTCCTCAAACTGTTTTACGACCGCCTTGACGGGCTCCGGCGTGTTCATGTCGACGCCGGCCCCCTTCAGCAGTTCGATCGGATAGTCGGAGCCGCCTTTCGTGAGGAAGTTCAGATATCTCTCCGTCGCGGGCGCGCCCTCTGCGAGGACGGCCTGCGCAAGCGCCGTCGCCGCAGAGAATCCCGTCGCGTACTGGTAGACGTAGAAGGGGCTGTAGAAGTGAGGAATCCGCGCCCACTCCATTTTCAGCGGCTCGTCGATGACGACCGTTTCTCCGTAATACTTCCTGTTGAGCTCATACCATAGCTCCTTGAGCCCGTCCGGCGTCGTGTCGCCGCCGTTTGCCGCGCGGAGGTGCGCCTCGCGTTCAAAGGAGGCGAACATCGTCTGGCGGTAGACCGTCGTGCGGATATTTTCAAGACGGCGGTTCAGCAGATAGAGGCGGCGTTTTTTCTTCTCCGTCTCTGAGAGCAGGCCGGAGAGGAAGAGCACCTCATTTGTCGTAGAGGCCACCTCGGCGGTGAAGATACAGTAGTCCGCCGTCGCGTAGGGCTGGCTCCTGCGTGAGTAAAAGCTGTGCATGGAGTGCCCCATCTCGTGGACGAGGGTCATGACGTCGTTGAGATTGTTCGTATAGTTCATGAATATATAGGGGTGAGTGCCGTAGGCGCCCCACGAATAGGCGCCGCTGCGTTTGCCGCGGTTCGGGAATATGTCGGCCCAGCCCTCGTCCAGTCCCGCGCGGACATTGGCGAGATATTCCCCTCCGAGCGGAGCCAGATAGCGGTACATCATCTCTTTCGCATCGCTCCAGGCGATCTCTTTGAAGGGGTCCGCGACGAGCGGCACATAGAGATCGTACATATGGAGCTCCTTTACCTTCAAGATCCGTTTGCGCAGCTCCATGTAGCGGTACATCGGCGCAAGATTGTTCTCCAGCGTATCCACGAGGCTGTCATAGACCGAAAGCGGAATGTTGTTGGCGTCGAGCGCCTCCGCGAGGGGGGATTCGTACTTGCGGCATTCGGCGTAAAACTTTGAACTCTTGAGCATGCCGTCGAAGGTCGCGCCGAGAGTGTTCTTCATCGCGGCGTAGGGCTTGTAGAGCGACTCGAAGGCCGCTTTGCGGACCTGGCGCTTCGGCGAGCGCAGATATGAGACGGCGCGCTCCTCGGACATCTCGACCTTATCGCCCTTCTCGTCGCGGATCGAGGGGAACTCCATGTCGGCGTTCGTCAGCATCGAAAAGACGTTGTCCGCCGTTCCCGCCATATCGCCGGTGCGGGCCAGTATCAGCTCTTCCGCCTCGGAGAGCACGTGCGCGCGCTGGCGCAGCAGCTCCCGCAGCGAGAAGGAGTAATCGGCCAGCTCGGGCGCCCTCGCGAACTCCTCCAGCCGTTCGTGCGGCATCTCAAGTATCTCCGGCGTGACGTAGCTCGCGCAGGCGGAAAACTCCACCGAAAGGACGGAGACCCTGTTGGCCGGCCCCTGATATTTCGAGTCGGCGGTGTCCTCGTGGCTCTTCATGTTCGCGTAGACGAAGAGCTTGCCGAGCGTTATCGAAAGTTCGTCGCGCAGAGCGAAGAGCTTCGCCAACTGCGCGGGCGATTCAGCGAGCGTTCCCTTGAAGGCCGAAATTTCAGGCAGGCGCGCCTTGAGCGCCGCGAAGTCCTCTTCCCACTTTTCCTGTGAGGGATAGATATCTTCCAGACGCCATTTATAGTCCTCCGGCATCTTTGAACGCTCAGGCAGCGATGCGCCGCGTCCCAGCTCCAGTTCTGTGTTTTTCTCTATAGCCATCGTTCATTCCTCCAGTTTTAGTCGTTCTGTCCGGCGGTCTGCGCGCCGACCCCGTCCCCGGGCGTAAAAAATGCTTTGCCGCCGGCCAGAATAGCCGGTTTGTACAAATTGTGCGAATCGGCGGATGCGTCCGGCGGTTTTTATTCTACCTCAATTCGGGCTTGCATATACAGATAATAAAGCGGAAAATATAAACGAAAACACGGCATAAGGCCATAATAACGGGAGGCTGCGATGAAATACGATTTCAATAAATACATGGACAGAAGAGGTACCGACTGCGAAAAATGGGACGGACTCAAGGATGATTTCGGCCGCGGCGATTTGCTGGCGATGTGGGTCGCCGATATGGATTTCCCCGCGCCGCCCGAGGTGCTGGAGGCGATCCATAAGAAGGTCGACGAGGGCGCGCTTGGCTACCCGATGATCCCCGACTCTCTGCGCGACACGGTCCGCGCCTGGGAGAGGGAACACTACGGCTGGGAATTCGGCCGCGAGGCGGTGAGCTGGGCTCCGGGCGTCGTCGCCGGACTCTCCTTCGCGGTGATGGGACTCACGAAGCCCGGCGACCAGATAATAATCCAGACGCCCGTTTATATGCCTTTCTACCGGACGGTCCGCGAAGCTGGGCGCATCATCGCCAAAAACCCGCTTAAATATGAAAACGGACGATACACGATGGACTTCGAGGGGCTGGAAAAACTTATCACGCCTACCTGCCGCACGCTGATCCTCTGCAGCCCGCATAACCCCGTGGCGCGCGTCTGGAGCCGCGAGGAGCTTGAGCGGCTCACCGACATCGCGATACGCAAAAACATGATCATCATATCCGACGAGATACACCAGGACCTCGTCTACAGCGACGCGAAGCATATCTGCATCGGTTCGCTGCCCGGCATGGCGGAGCGCACCGTCACCTTCATCGCCCCGAGCAAGACCTTCAACATCGCGGGGATGAAGGCCTCCGTCGCGATAATCCCCGACGAACTTCTGCGCGGGATATACGTATCCGTTCTCGAACGGTTCCATCTCAACTCGATAAACATCTTGGGCATCACCGCCATGGAGGCGGCCTACGGCAAATGCGGCGAATGGCACCGCGAACTGGTGGCCCACCTGGAGGGCAACCGCGACTACATGGAGGCCTTTGTTAAGGAGAGGATGCCGAAGGCGCACATGGACCATCCCGAAGGAACCTACATTTTCTGGATAGATTTCCGCGGCTACGGCTTCAATGACGAGACGCTGACCGATTTCCTCGTCAACGAGGCCAAGGTGGCGCTCGATCCCGGCACCTGGTTCGGCGTTGAGGGCGACGGCTTCGCGCGCCTCAACATCGGCACGACCCGCGCCATGCTCAAAGAAGGGCTGGAACGTATCGCCGGCGCGCTCGACAGAAGAGAAAACAAAAAAATAGGATAAAGGGGAAATCATTTTGGCTAAGAAATCAGCTCCGGTTCGCTACTGCCGCTTCATGGTCGACGGCCGCTCGTACAGCGGCCAACTGCGCGGCGGCTCGGTAGATATAGTGGAGGGCGATCCCTTCTCGGGGATCATTTCGCAGATACGTCTGAGCTACCCCGTGGAGCGCGTCAAGTTCCTGCCGCCCTTCGCGCCGAAAAAACTATGGTGCATCGGCCGCAACTATGTCGGCCACGTAAAAGAGCTGGAGCACGACATCCCCGAAGAACCGATGGTCTTCCTCAAGGCGACCTCCGCCATCATCGGCGCGAACGACTTCATCCGCATCCCCGCCTGGGCCGGCGTCATCCACTACGAGGGCGAGCTGGCCGTCGTCATCGGCAAGGCCGGCAAGAACATCAGCGAAGAAGATGCCTATGACCACGTCCTCGGCTACACGATAATGAACGACGTCACGGCGCGCGCGCTGCAAAACAAAGACGGACAGTGGGCGCGCGCCAAGAGCTTCGACACCTTCGCGCCCCTCGGCCCGGCGCTGCTGCTGACGAAGGAACTGCCGAAAGAGACCCGCGTGGTGACGCGCCTCAACGGCAAAGTGGTACAAGACGGCGCGATAGAGCAGATGATCTTCCCCATCCCGCGCCTCATCTCCCATATCAGCCGCTTCGCGGCGCTTGAAGAGGGAGACATAATCTCCACCGGCACGCCGCAGGGCGTCGGCGAAATAAAGGCGGGAGACCTTATCGAGGTCGAGGTCGAACCGATCGGCATGCTGAAAAACATCTGCAGCGAATGATCCGCTGACAGACATATTCTTCGATGATCCCGGGGCGTAACCGCCAGTTCCAGCGCGGCCGCGCCCCGGGATCATCCTTGCGGCAAACAGCCCGCGGCGGCCTCAGGATCCTTGACCGGCGGGAAGGTTGCCGTCTATTTTTTGGCAAGTTTTTCGATCCGCGCTACGACATCCTTCCTGACGGCTGAGGATAGCCCGGGTTCGATCTTGCGCAATATGTATTCCTATAGCTCCGCAATGAGATTGTTTCCCGTGATCTCGATTATGGAAACGGGGCTGTGTCTTTGTATAAAAGAGCCCGTTTCCCCTCTCTTAATGTATATTGTGTCGGATATTGCGGCCCCTCTTTTTTATACAGCTCCTTTTCATATTCCATAGCCGCGCTGATAAACGTGATCATATCCTCTGTGCTGGTGGTCGTTATTTGGCGGCATCTATTATGGACATAGATAATTTCAAGAACTATAATTATTTTCACGGGCATGTTAAGGGCGATAAATGCCTGGCTGCCGTCGGACGGAGGAGAGTTTATCGGCTTGAGCTCTGAATCGCCATAAAACCGGAGAATGGATGTTATAAAGATGCTGCCGACGAAAAAGACCTCCCAAGAAGCATATAAATATTTGACAGTCAGCGTCGCTTTCTTCAGAAGCCTGGCCGTTATCCTCGCCGTATTGCTCGCGGCCTTCTTCTGCGCCTTCCCTTCCGATGCTTCGCAGGGAGTGCGGAAGGTCCGTGTCGGCTGGTTCGAACGGAACGGATATATGGAAAAGGCCGAGGACGGCTCCTATTACGGATATAATTATGACTATCTGCGGAATATTTCCCGATATACCGGCTGGCGCTATGAATTTGTCGAGGGCAGCTTCTCCAGTTTATACGAAGCCCTGAAAAGGGGCGAGATCGACATCCTCGGCTGCGTCTTTTATACAAAGGAGCGTGTGGCGGAGGTCGGTTTTCCGGGGACCGACGCCGGTGTGGATTACCTTTCTCTTTTTACGGCGGCAAAAAGCCGTCTGGCGGAAAATGATTTTTCCGAATTTGACGGCATGCGGGTCGGCGTTGACAGCGACGAAAACCGCAGACGGCTGCTGGAATTCGCAAAAAACAATAAGTTTACGGTACGGCCGGTCAATTATCGTTCTCTGAGCGAGATACAGCGGGGGATACTGCGCGGCGATATCGACGCCGGCCTGACGGTCGGCCTGGGCAACAACGAAAAGTTCCGCATCCTGAGCCGTTTTGCGCCGCAGCCGTTTTATTTTGCGGCGGCGCCCGGCAGAAACGACCTTCGCGCCGGTTTGGAGACGGCGCTCACGCAGATCAAGATACAGAATCCCCTTTATGAAAAGGAGCTCTCGGAAAAGCACATTTTCAGGTCCAGCCGCTATATAACCTTCACCAGGGAGGAACAGGAGTATATAAAGCGTGCCGGAAAGATCAAGGTCGCGTATGATCCTAATTGGCTTCCCTATGAATTCACGGGCAAGGATGGAAAATACAGGGGGATCACTTCCGATGTATTTGAGCGTATCTCCGCGGTCACCGGACTTGACTTTGTCTATTGCCCGGCCGATTCGCCGCAGGCCGCCGACGCCGACCTGATCTCCTGCTTCGACCATGATTATGACGAGGCTGAAAAGCATGGGCTTCTGATGACCGATATTTATATGCGTGTCCCGCTGATGCTGGTGAGGCGCAGCGATAAAGTATTTGATTCCACGAAGGATACTGTGACCGTGGCTCCCGAGAGTCTGCGCGCCTCCGGCAAAAAGCTTAAAAAAGAGGGATATCTGCTGCGTTATTGCAGGACTTCCGGGCAATGCCTGGAAGAGGTCGTGAAGGACAATGACGTCGATCAGACGCTGTTGAGCTCGTTTTCAGCGGAGATACTGCTTGACGAGTCACGCTATCGTGGACTATTCGGCGTCGTACTGCAGGGATACTGGTTCAACGCCTGCATCGCGCTGACGGACGACGGCAATGCCATGCTTCATGATATTCTCAACAAGGCGGTGCTGTATATTTCCGACCAGGAGGTAGACAACATCGTCATCAGACATGTCCTTGAAAACAAAGAGATCAACCTAGGGACTATCATCAAAAAGATGCCGGCCGACGTGCTCATGCTGGCTCTGATCCTGCTTGCCGTAATGGTCATCGCGCTCACCTTCGCCTCTATCACGAAGAGCCGTTCGATGAAGCGGATCAAGGATCTTCTCTACAATGACCAGCTTACGGGAGCCCTCAGCCAGGCCGGCTTTGAGCGCGGCCTGCGAAAAAGGGCCGCCTCCGACGCAGATAGTTTGTACATCATTGATTTTGACGTCTATAAGTTCCAGATATACAACGAGACCTTCGGCCGGGAAGAGGGCGACCTTTTGCTGTTGGAGATCGCCGCGGTCTATCGGCGTTATTTTGCGGACGGCGGGCTGCTCGCGCGTATCTACGCCGACCACTTTGCGGCGCTGGCCCTATGCGGCGGCATCGACGAACTGCGGGAGAGGATCGTCAGTATGACGGACGAACTCAAGCGAAGCCTCAAAGAGAGGTCGATAATAGTCAATTACGGGATATATCCGATCGACGACCGTAAGATGCCGGCAGATATGATGATGGACTACGCCGCGGCCGCCAAACTGACGGTCAAGGGAAATTCGGAGAAGTATATAGGAGTTTTTGACGGACGCATATATAAGAAGCTGCGCGAGAATTCCGAGCTGATCTCCGGCTTTGACGCCGCCGCCGCGCACGGCGAATTCATTCCATATATCCAGGCGAAATATGACGGCGAAAGCGGGAGGATATCCGGCGGCGAGGCGCTGGTGCGGTGGAAATGCCCGGACGGCAGGATCATACCTCCGGCGCGTTTTATCAGCCTCTTCGAGAAGAGCGGACAGATCACCAGGCTTGACTTCATCATTCTGGAACAGGTCTGTCTGCTGCTGCGCTCCGTGATCGACGCGGGGCTGACCGCGCTCCCCATCTCCGTGAACTTTTCGCGCCTCCACCTGCACGACGCCGATTTTGTGGCGAAGATAAGGGAGGCGGCCGCGAAATATGACATTTCCAGCCGCCTGATAGAGATCGAATGTACGGAGAGCGTCGTCGCCGAGGATCTGAACACAATACGGCAGGTATTCTCCGAACTTAAAAAAGAGGGATTCAGCATCGCTCTGGACGACTTCTGCAGCGGTTACTCATCGCTCAACACCCTGATAAGCATCCCGATGGACGTCATCAAGCTGGACCGCGGTTTCCTGTTGCAGCGCGAGACCGACCGGGCGAGCTCGGAGGAGGTCGTCGAGACGATCATCTCGCTGGCGCACAAGCTCTCATTCAAGGTCGTCGCCGAAGGGGTCGAGTCCAGGGATCAGCTTGATTTCCTGCGGCGAGCCGGCTGCGACACCATTCAGGGGTATTATTACGCGCGGCCGGTGCCGCCCGAGGAGTTCGTCAAAATGCTCTAGGAACTTCTTCCGCGCGGCTGTGAGACAGGCGGTCCGCGGAAACGTCCCGGCTACATTTTTCCTTTCCTCTGCCTCCAGAGCCTGATGTAGGCCTGCATCGCGTCGCGCAGGTGTACGGAGGTGGCGAGCGCGGCTCCCTCGTAATCTTTTTTCTCCACAAGCCGGATTATCTCGGCGTGCTCTTTTAGCGCCTGCTCGGTACGGGTGGCCTCTTTAAATGAGGTGAAGCGGAAGGTCCGCAGATACTTCTGCGTCGTTTTTATCTGTTCTTTGAGGCGGGGCATCTCGCAGCTGTCGTAAATGCGGTCGTTGAATTTCGCCGTCCAGCGGCAGACCGCCTCTATATCGTCGTGGGCGTGGGCCTCTTCGGCCTTTCGGCAATACATTTTGAGTTCCTCGAGCTCGTCCTTTGAAATTTTATCTATCACTATCTTTATGGCGCAGACCTCGAGCGCTTCGCGGATGGTGTAGTATTCGCGGATGTCGTTTTCCGTATATTCCGCGACGATCAGCCCCTTGCGCGGGACCTGGTTTATGAGCCCCTCGCTTTCGAGCATCCTTAACGCCTCGCGCACCGGCATGCGGCTCACTCCGAGCTGTGAGGCGATCTCCGTCTCTATGAGGCGCTCGCCGCAGGGAATGTCCCCGTCCAATATCTGCTTGCGCAGAAGGTTCGCGACCTCCGTCCTCAGCGTGCTGCTCGGCTCCATGCCCAGTTCCGTATCTAATTTTATCGCCACAGCCTCGTCACCCCTCGGTCTCTTCTATAATGTGACTGGTCAAATACTAACATAAAAAATTGGATATTCGCCCCCTTTGATTTATGAAATTTTTATGTTTTTCGATATTGACTTTCTGCTCTATAGAGATATTATATAGCTACCGAGGATACATGGATACATGGATACACAAAAATTTATAGGAGGAATTATCACATGAAGCGCTCAGCAGCAATATCAGTTTTCGCAGCATTATTTATCGCCGCTTTTGCCTTTACGGCGGCGGCAGCGGATTATCCGTCAAGGCCCTTCGAGTTCCTTGCTCCGGCGGGCGCCGGCGGCGGCTGGGACACGACGATAAGGATGGTCGGCAAGACGCTCGCCGATCAGAAGATCATCACACAGCCGATGCCCGTGACCAACAAGCCGGGCGGCGGCGGCGCGGTCAACCTGGCCTATATGCAGAAGAAGAAGGGCAACCCCTATACGATCACCGTCTATTCGCCGCCGATCCTTCTCATCAATCTCACGGGGCAGACCAAGCTCGGATATAAGGACCTGACACCAATCTCGATGCTGATCAACGATTTCGGAGCCTACGCTGTGCCGAAGGATTCAAAGTTCAACAACATGAAGGACGTCATGGACGCGATCAAGAAAGATCCCAAGAGCGTAAAGGTCGGCGGCACCAGCTCGGCGGGCAGCATGGACCACATCCAGTTCCTGCAGGCGGCGCGCGCGGCCGGCGTGAAGAACCTCAAAGAGATCCCCTACATCTCGCTCCAGGAGGGCAGCATGGCCTCGCTGATGGGCGGCCACATCGACCTTCTCTCCACCGGCATGGCGGAGACGGTCGGAGCTCTTGAGGCCGGAGATATCAAGGTCCTCGCGGTGAGCTCGCCTAATCGCATCAAGAGCGGCCCGCTCAGCAAAGTGCCGACTCTTAAGGAAAACGGCATCGACACGGTGTTCATCAACTGGCGCGGCATTTTCGGCACGCCGGGGATGGGCAAGGCCGAACGCGACTATATGGCGAACGCCCTGAAAAAGATGGCCGGCACGAAAGAATGGAAGGACGTTTGCATGAAGAACGGCTGGGAGCCTGTCTACATGGATGCCGGCCAGTTCACGAAGTTCCTTGACAAGACGAACGACGAATACAAGGTAATCCTCGGCGAGATCGGTTTCTTAAAGCAGTAATCTGGAAGATATTGACGCGGCGGCAGGGGGGACCCCGCCGCCTCTTTTTCACGTAAGGGGTGGATTTTTATGAACGGAGATATCATTGTCGGTATTTTTTCCGCAGTTTTCAGCGCAGCGTATGTCGTGGCCGCGTGGCTGCTGCCGGACGCGGCGATCGGCAACCCGATGGCGCCGAAATATTTCCCTTTGATGGTAGGGCTTCTTGCGCTTGCTTTTTCCCTCGCGCTGATCGTGCGCGGAGCTAAAAAGGGCTGCGCCGCGAAGAAGGGCGAAGCGCCCGATCCCGGCCACTGGGTATTGATCGGCGGGCTCATCGCCTGCTGCCTCGCCTACGCGGCGATCCTTGACAACCTCGGCTTTCTTATCAGCACGCCTCTCTTTCTCGGCGCGATGCTCTTCCTTGTGAACGGTGTCAAGGGGTGGAAGGCCAATGTCGCAACGGCGCTCTGCTTCTCTTTCGGCGTCTGGTACATCTTTGAAAAAATATTTCAGATAACTCTGCCCTAAGGAAGGGGTATTGAATATGGAAACCATACAGCTTCTATTATCGGGATTTTCCCACGCCATGACGCCGATAAACCTCATCTGGCTCGTGGCGGGCTCGGCGCTGGGGACGGTGCTCGGCATGCTTCCCGGCCTCGGCCCCACGACCGGCATCGCGCTTCTGATGCCGCTGACATTCACGATGGCCCCCGACACGGCGCTGGTGACGATGTGCGCCATCTATTACGGGGCGATGTTCGGCGGCAGCCGCAGCTCGATCCTGCTCAATGTTCCCGGCGACGGCGCCGCGGTCGCCTCCTGCTTCGACGGCTACCCGATGTCGACCTCGGGGCAGGCGGAGGCGGCGCTCGCCATTTCGGCCATCGCCTCGTTCATCGGCGGCCTCATCGCGACGATAGCGTTCGTCGCCGTCGCCGTACCCGTAGCGCGCTTCGCGCTTAAATTCGGGCCGCCGGAATATTTCATGCTCATGTGCTTCGCGCTCGCGGCGACCGCCGCCATCTCGAAAGAGGCGATGCTGAAGGGGCTGCTTTCGATGTGCCTCGGACTGATGATCGCCACCGTCGGCATCGACCCGCAGTCGGGCGCGATCCGCTTTACCTTCGGCGTGACGGCGCTGCAGACCGGCATTGATTTCGTCGTCGTCATCATCGGCGTCTACGGACTCGGCGAGGTCTTCCATAATATGGACCACATCCGCTCGGACGTCGCGGTCAAGGTGCAGTCCAAATTCGGGCGTATCTGGGTCACGATGGCGCAGTTCAAGCGCTGCTGGTGGCCGATGATCCGCCAGACGCCGGTAGGCTTCTTCGTCGGCGTGCTTCCCGGCGCCGGCGCTACGATCGCCGCGCTGATGGCCTACAACAATGAAAAACAGCTCTCCAAGAATCCCGAAAACTTCGGCAAGGGCGAGATCGTCGGCCTCGCCGCGCCGGAGGCGGCTAACAACGCCTGCTCCGTCGGCGCGCTGATCCCGATGATGACGCTCGGCGTCCCCGGTTCGGGCACGACTGCGGTCATGCTCGGCGCGCTGATGATACTCGGCCTCCAGCCCGGGCCGCTGCTCTTCCAGCAGCACGCCGACATCGCCTGGACGGTGATCGCGAGCATGTTCCTCGGCAACGTGGCCTGCGCCTTCATCAACATCCCGCTCGCCAGCCTCCTCGTGCGCGTCCTTGCCGTGCCGACGAAGATCCTCTACCCGCTGATCGTGGCGATGGCGCTCATCGGCGTCTATACGATCAATTTCAGCGTCGTCGATTTTGTCCTGCTCGTGATATTCGGACTTGTGGGATATTTCATGAAAAAGTACAAGGTCCCGACTTCGCCGCTGATCCTCGCGGTAGTCGTCGGCGTCTCGATGGAGCAGTCCTATCGCCAGTCGATGATGCTCTCCGACGGGAACTTCGCCATCCTCTTCCGTTCGCCGATATGCTGGGTGCTCTTCTTCCTGACGATATTTTCGATCGTCTGGCCCTTCTTCAGCGACTGGAAAAAGAAAAGGAAGAGCGCCGCGCAGGCGTAATATATTGACACAATGGGCGGCCTCTGCCGCCCGTTTTATTATATGAAAGGTGATGAGTGTAAATTGCAGCTGTTTCACACGGCCCATGCGGGCACACTGGAGTCCTCGGACTGCCTGGTGACTGTCGCCCCGGGCGAAGGGTTCGCCCTCGACTACCGCGGCGCCAACAGCGTCATATTTGCGAAGAGGACGGAGCTCCTCGTGCGCGGGATGCTGGAAAAACATTCACTTAAAGAGGCGCGCGTAACGATCCAGGATCAGGGCGCGATCGAGATAACGATCATGGCGCGCCTTGAGACGGCGCTGCTGCGCGCCGCGAAGGAGGAGACAAGATGAGGGCCTTCCGCTCGATGCTCTATATACCGGCCGACGCTCCCGGAATGCTCCAGCACGCGCCGATATTCGGCTGCGACAGCATCCTCATGGACCTTGAAGACGCGGTCGCGTACACGGAGAAAGACTCCGCGCGCCTGATGGCCGCGTGGTTCCTGAGGGAGTTCGACTTCAAAGACCTTTTTGTCACGGTGCGCGTAAACGGCGCGGACACAACGTTTTTTGACGATGACGTCAGCGCGGTCGTCCCCTGCCGCCCGGCCGCCGTACGGCTTCCGAAATGCAATTCCGAGGCCGACATACTCTACGCGGATAAAAAAATCGCCGAGGTAGAACGGCAAAACGACATGCCCCTTGGCACGGTCAAGCTCCACGCGATGGTGGAGACGGCTCTGGGACTGGAAAACGCCTTCCGTATCGCCACCGCCTCGCCGCGTGTCACGGCGCTGACCCTCGGCGGGCAGGATTTCACCGCCGATATGGGCATCCAGAAGACCAGAGGCGGGCGCGAGCTCTTCTACGCGCGCAGCCGCATAGTCGCCGCGGCGCACGCCGCGCGTATAGATTCTTTTGACACCGTATGGACCGACCTTAACGACCAGGAGGGGCTTTTCCTGGAGGCCAAAGAGATCGTGGAGCTCGGCTTCACGGGCAAAGCCTGTATCCACCCGAGCCAGATCAGCGTGATACACAAGGCCTTCATGCCCAATGAGAAAGATCTTCGCAAAGCCCTGCGCGTCGTCGAAGCGGCGGAGAAGGCCGAACGCGAAGGCAAGGGCGTCATCTCCGTCGACGGTAAAATGGTGGACGCGCCGATAGTGGCCCGTTCCGCCCATCTGCTGGAACTGGCCGAACTCTACGGCTTTGACAGGGAGGCGCTTTAAGATGAAAACAGCAGTAAACTCACTCGGAAGAACGGTCCCGCTCGAAGTCCCCGGCGTGGGGGCTTTCGCGCCATATTCGACGCCCTTCGGCAGAATATCTTCGCTCGCCGGCCTTTATACAAAACCGCGCACGATCCGCGCGGCGATGCCCTGCCGTGACAAACGCGCCGCCTCTCTGCGCGCCGCGATCGAAAAATCAGGCCTCACCGACGGCATGACCATCTCCTTCCACCACCACCTCCGCAACGGAGACGCCGTCATACCCATGGTCCTAGCAGAACTCGAGGCGATGGGCTTCAAAAACCTCACCTTCGCCCCCAGCTCCATACCCGACTCCCACGACTGCGTCGCCGACTACATAAAAAGCGGACTCATCGGCAGACTCTACACCTCCGGCGTTCGCGGCAAACTGGGCAAACTCCTCTCCAGCGGCGAAGTAGACATCCCCGTCATCATCAGAAGCCACGGCGGCCGCGCCCGCGCCGTCGAAGAGGGCTCCATCAAAATAGACGTCGCCTTCCTCGCCGCCCCCGCCTGCGACTGCCTCGGCAACATCAACGGCACAGAAGGGCCCTCAGCCTGCGGCTCCCTCGGCTACGCGATAACCGACGCGAAAAACGCCGCCCACGTCATAGCCGTAACCGACAACCTCGTCCAATACCCCCTCTCGCCGAGAATCTCCATCCCGCAATACCTCGTCGACCAGGTAGTAGTAGTCGACAGCATCGGAGACCCGGCGAAAATAGCCACCGGGGCGGCGCGCATCACGCGCAGCCCCGTAGACCTCCGCATCGCGCAGGACTCCTTCCGGCTCATGAAAGCCGCCGGCATCGTCGAACCCGGCTTCTCCTTCCAGATGGGAGTCGGCGGAGCGAGCCTAGCCGCCGCCGTCTACCTTGAAGAATACATGGCAGACAAACAAATAACGGGCAGCTTCGGCCTCGGTGGAGTGGGAGGCTACATGGCGTCCATGCACGACAAAGGCATGTTCAGGACAGTATTCGACGTCCAGTCCTTCGACGCGGCGGTGACAAAATCCATGATATCCAACCCGAGCCACATAGAAATAGACGCCTCCTGGTACGCGAACCCCTTCAACGCGGGAGCGCTCGTCAACAACCTCGACTGCGTAATCCTCGCGGCGCTCGAAGTCGACACAGACTTCAACGTCAACGTCCTAACCGGCAACGACGGAGTGTTGCGCGGAGCCTCCGGAGGGCACCAGGACACGGCTGCGGGAGCGAAACTCTCGATAATAGTCTGCCCCTCCTTCCGCGGCGGAGTTCCGTCCGTCAAAGACCGGGTGACGACGATAACCACGCCTGGCGAGACAGTGGACGCGATCGTGACAGAGCGAGGGATCTGCGTCAACCCGCGCCGCGCGGAACTTCTGGAAGCGGCCCTGAAAGCGAAACTGCCGGTGACGGAAATAACGGAACTCAAAAAAGAGGTTGAAAAACTGACGGGAGTGCCGGAGCCGATAGAATTCGACTACGACAAACTGCTTGCCGCCGTGGAATACCGCGACGGAACTCTGATCGACGGAGTATACGCGGCGAAGTAAACTCGATTGTTAAAAAAATGACGCAAGCGGTTTAATTTTTCCGCTTACGTCATTTTTATTATATTCCATGTGAGTTTTCCAGGCCCCCCGCACAAATATTTCTCTAAAAATCATTACACTGTTTCGCATCACGCCGAATATTTACAGGCATTCATTCCTCCGCGTTGTCAAGATGAAGCTTCATGGCCGCGCCGGCACGTTCCGGTATCTGCCGCTTATATCCCTGTGTTCTTTTCGTTCTCGTTGATGACTGAACATTTCCGGATCAAAGGGGACTGTGTGTAGTCATGATACAGACGGATTTATTTAGTGTGCCCCGCATAAACAAAAAACTCTTTGAGAGGGCGAATGATTAATAGTCATCAGAGATAGAAATAGTCGTTAATTTTTAAAAAACAACAAAAATTTACAAAATCTTCCAATTAACGCAAATAATTTGAAAATTTATCAGCGTGATGAAATATACCTTGACATTTATGTTATGAGGGAATATAGTGAGATTGTAAAATTGAACGGTACGAAAGTAAGGGAATTTGGTTAAAATCCAAAGCGGCCCCGCCACTGTTACCATGACGAAATCGCGAGATCACTGGGCTTATGCCTGGGAAGATGCGAGAGTAGGATGACTGGAAGCCAGGAGACCTGTACCGCAGGGGAATGAATCTGCGCGGGCGGATGCTGTTTCGTGAGCCATTGCTTTTGATGTGATGGACATGTGATGTTGTCTGCGTGGGGTCGTTTTTGCGGGCGGCATTTTTTTTGTCTTCCCGGTGTTGGGACATGTGTATTGAAACTTGACAAATAAATAATTTTACATATAAAAGTAATGATATGTAGTTTACCGGAGTATATTTAAGGCTAATTAGGAGAATATAACGCAAAAGTTGCCGTCAGGGCGATTTAGTCTCCCGGATGTCCTGAAAATAAGACTATGTGCTGATTTTAAAGAATTTAACTGTTAGTTTCGAAAATATATACAAAATGGCATGAAAGGATGAGTATTTTGATCAAACTGATCGAAAAGGGCGCGTATCTGCTGAATGGAACGGTGCTGGTGGAGGATATCGAAAAGAAGGGGCTTCCCGCCGTCAATGAGGAGGTCCGCGCCGCGGGGTTCAAGCCGCTGGGGTGGCTGCCGGAGGATAAGGTAAAGGACTCGCGCGGTACGATAGCGGCCGGCATCATCGCGGCGCATAACGCCGCCGGCACGGAGGATAATTATAAGATCCGCTTCGACAGCCTGGCCTCGCATGACATCACTTACGTAGGGATCATCCAGACCGCCATCGCGAGCGGTATGAAAGAGTTCCCCGTTCCCTATGTGATGACGAACTGCCATAATTCCCTCTGCGCCGTCGGCGGCACGATCAACGAGGACGACCATCTCTTCGGCCTCTCCGCCGCGAAAAAGTTTGGCGGCGAGTTCGTTCCTCCCCATCTTGCCGTCATACATTCGTATGTCCGCGAGATGATGTCGGGCTGCGGCCGGATGATCCTCGGCTCGGACAGCCACACGCGCTACGGCGCGCTGGGAACGATGGGCGTCGGCGAGGGCGGCCCCGAGCTTGTGAAGCAGTTAGTCGGGCGTACCTATGATTTCCCGCGCGCGGATGTCGTCGCCGTCTATCTCACCGGAGCGCCGCGCCCCGGGGTCGGACCGCAGGACGTCGCGCTGGCGATCATCGGCGCGGTATTCAAGAACGGTTTTGTGAAGAATAAGGTGATGGAATTCGTCGGCCCCGGTATCGCGAATCTCCCCGTGGAGTTCCGCAGCGGCATCGACGTGATGACGACCGAGACCGCCTGCTGGACCTCCGTCTGGGCGACCGACGACAAGGTCAAAGCCTATTACGAGAACCACAAGCGGCCGGAGGCCTTTAAAAAACTTGCGCCGTCCGATGTTGCCTGGTACGATGCCGCGATCATAGTCGAGCTTGACAAGATCAAACCCATGATCGCGCTTCCCTTCCACCCAAGCAATATCTTTACAATAGATGAATTGAACGAGAATCCACGCGATATTTTCCGGCAGGTCGAGAAAGACGCGCTGAGCAAGATCGAGACGCCTGGGCTCAGCCTTAACCTTGTCGAGAAGGTGTCGGACGATGGTTGCGTCCACGTTGATCAAGGCATCATCGCGGGCTGCTCGGGCGGTGTTTTTGACAATATTATCGCCGCGGCGCAGATACTGAAGGGCAAAGATGTCGGCTGCGGCGAATTTTCACTGAGCGTCTACCCGGGAAGCCAGCCCGCCATGCTCGCGCTCGTCAAAAACGGCGCGATCAGCGACCTGATGGAGGCCGGCGCGGTGGTCAAGACCGCCTTCTGCGGGCCATGCTTCGGCGCGGGCGATACCCCGGCGAACCACGGTTTCAGTATCCGGCATACGACGAGAAACTTCCCGAACCGCGAGGGCTCAAAGCCCGGCGACGGACAGCTTGCCTCGGTCGCGCTGATGGACGCGCGTTCGATAGCGGCGACGGCGGCGAACGGCGGCGTCCTTACGTCGGCGGAAAAGTACGGCGACCTCCTGCACGAGACGGAATACAGCTTTGACAGCGGGGTATATGAAAAGAAGGTCTACCACGGCTTCGGCAAGGCCGACGCGAGCGCGGAGCTGATATATGGCCCGAACATCCGCCCGTGGCCGAAGGTCTATCCGCTCGCGGAGAATCTGATGCTCAAGATCGCCTCCGTCATCACCGATCCCGTGACGACGACGGACGAGCTCATCCCCTCGGGCGAGACCTCGTCGCTGCGCTCCAACCCGATCAAGCTCGCGCAGTTCGCGCTTTCGCGCAAGGATCCGAAGTATGTCGGCCGGGCTCACGAGGCGCAGGCGCTGGAGGACGAGCGCAGGGAAGCCGCGGAGAACAAGGCGGAGCTTTCCGCGGCGGCAAAGTCGGTGCTTGCGCACGCTCGCGAATCCGACATCGGCAAGATCGCGCTGGGCAGCTGCATCTTCGCCGTGAAGCCGGGAGACGGCTCGGCGCGCGAGCAGGCGGCCTCGTCGCAGAAGGTGCTAGGAGGGCAGGCCAATTTCGCGGAAGAATACGCGACGAAGCGCTACCGCAGCAACCTCATCAACTGGGGGATGATCCCCTTCATCGTCGACCCTGCCGACAGGGATAAGTTCAAGCCCGGCGAGTGGCTCTGCCTCCCCGGAATACGCCAGGCCGTCAGGGACGGCAAAGAAGAGACGGCGGCTTGGATAATCTCGGAGGACGGGCATGAAAAATCGATAACGGTGAAGATGCCGGGACTTGCGCCCGAAGACAGGGAGATCCTGCTGGCCGGCTGCCTGATGAATTATTACGCGGAACAGAACGCAAAAGGCTAAAGAACTAATATAAAGTCAAAAAGGAGAAATATGCAATGGCAAAGATCCAAATGAAGACCCCCCTAGTCGAGATGGACGGGGACGAGATGACGCGCATTCTCTGGAAGCAGATCAAGGATACTCTGATCCTGCCCTTCGTCGACCTCAAGACGGAGTATTATGACCTCGGACTGAAGCACCGCGACGAGACCGACGATAAAATAACGGTCGAATCCGCCGAGGCGACCAAGAAATACGGCGTCGCCGTAAAGTGCGCCACGATCACCCCCAACGCCCAGAGGGTCGAGGAATACAGCCTCAAGAAGCAGTGGAAGAGCCCCAACGGGACGATCAGGGCCATCCTTGACGGCACCGTCTTCCGCGCGCCGATCATGGTCAAAGGAGTCAGCCCGACGGTGCGGACGTGGAAGAAGCCACTTACGATCGCGCGTCACGCCTACGGCGACATTTATAAAGATGTGGAGATGAACATCCCCTGCGCGGGAACGCTGAAAATGACCTTCGAGCCCTCCGACGGGGACGCCGCGAAGCGTCAGGAAGAGGTCGTCTTTGAATACAAAGGCCCCGGCGTCGCGATGGCGATGCACAATCTGGAAAAGTCCATCTCCAGCTTTGCGCGCGCCTGCTTCAAATACGCGCTCGACACGAAACAGGACCTCTGGTTCTCGACGAAGGACACGATCTCCAAGAAGTACGACCAGACTTTCAAGCTCATCTTTGAGGATGTCTTTGAGAAGGAGTTCAAGGCCGGTTTCGAGAAGGAGGGGATCACTTACTTCTACACGCTGATCGACGACGCCGTGGCGCGCGTCATCCGCTCCGAGGGCGGTTTCATCTGGGCCTGCAAAAACTATGACGGAGACGTGATGTCCGATATGGTGGCGACGGCCTTCGGAAGCCTCGCGATGATGACCTCCGTGCTCGTCTCTCCCGACGGTGTTTACGAGTATGAGGCGGCTCACGGCACCGTCACGCGCCACTACTATCAGCACCTTGAAGGGAAAGCGACCTCGACGAACCCGATGGCGACGATCTTCGCCTGGAGCGGCGCGCTGCGCAAGCGCGGCGAGCTGGACGGGATAGACGAACTCGTGAAGTTCGCGGACAAGCTTGAAAAGGCTTCGATCGAAACGATAGAATCGGGGCAGATGACGAAGGACCTTTACGCGATAGCGGAAATTCCGAACAAAAAATCGCTGACGTCGGCGGAATTTCTTGACGCGATAGCGAAAAAACTTTAAAACGGAACGGGCGTGCGAATACGTTTTCGCACGCCGTCTTTATTGGAAAGGTGGAAGGATAATGACACTTCTTCATACGGCGGCCGCCGGGACGCTGGAGTCGTCGGACTGCTATGTCACAGTCTCCCCGGACGAAACATTTAAGCTGAAATACAGCGGCGCTAACAGCGAGATTTTCGCCAAGCGCACGGAAAGGCTTGTAAAAAGCGTTCTTGATGAAAATAACATCGCCTGCGCGAATGTGACGATAGAGGACCGCGGCGCGATCGAGATAACGATCAAGGCGCGCCTGGAAACGGCGCTGGAGCGTGCTTCGACGCCGGAGCATCCCGATCCGTCCGCGCAGGGAGCGGACGCTGATGCCGAGTGCGGCAGCGCCGTTCTCGCATCATGGTGGAAATCCGTCACACGCGAGGAGGGAAAGAGATGAAGGCCAGCCGTTCGATGTTATACATCCCGGGAGACGCTCCCGGAATGATCCAGCACGCGCCGATCTTCGGCGCCGACAGCGTGCTGCTGGACCTCGAAGACGCGGTCGCCCTTACGGAAAAGGACGGCGCGCGCAGGATGGTCGCCCGTTTCCTTAAAGATTTTGATTTCAAAGATCTTTTTGTAACGGTGCGTATCAACGCCGCGGACACCGAGTTTTTTGAGGACGACCTTAAAGAGATAATCCCCTGTGCCCCGGAGGCCGTGAGGCTTCCCAAATGCAACGGCCCCGAGGATGTCGTCTCCGCCGATAAAAGGATAAGCGCGATCGAGGAGCGCTGCGGCATGAGGCACGGCGCGGTCAAAATACACGCGATGATAGAGACGGCGCTGGGGCTGGAGAAGGCTTTCGACACTGCCTCCGCCTCGCCGCGCGTCACGGCGCTGACCATCGGCGGACAGGACTTTACCGCCGACATGGGAGTGCGTAAGACGAAAGAGGGGCGCGAGCTCTTCTACGCGAGATGCAGGGTGGCGGCCGCGGCGCACGCCGCCGGCGTCGACTCATACGATACGGTCTGGGCCGACCTTCAGGACAACGAGGGGCTCCTGCGCGAGACGAAGGAGATCGTCGGCCTGGGCTTCACGGGCAAAGCCTGCATCCATCCGAGCCAGGTCAGCGTGATACACAAGGCATTCATGCCCGAGGAAAAAGAACTGCGTAAGGCGATGCGCGTCGTCGAAGCGGCGGAAAAGGCGAAGCGCGAGGGCAAGGGCGTCATCGCGGTCGACGGCAAGATGGTAGACGCTCCCGTTATCGCCCGTTCCGCCCATCTGCTGGAACTGGCCGAACTCTACGGCTTTGACAGGGAGG
>OLGB01000554.1_pt1 | contig 52510 bp, 30 predicted proteins | sample 1605691 | NCBI WGS metagenome assembly OLGB01 (sample SAMEA3888925, study PRJEB22519) | human gut metagenome | biome: human gut; feature: human-associated habitat; material: faeces | place: Denmark | collected 2010
TTACTGTGTAACTTAAGTCATTACGTTTTGTATAGTAGATATTGATTACGTTTTCGCCAGTTCCAATTATTAATTTGTCTTTATCTACTGAATCATAATTATATCCGTCTATATCTATTACTTCGTCAGCACTTGTTATTTCTGTTTTGAATACTTGCTTACCTGTTGTCTTAGCTGGATGAATTACTTCATCTGTATCTTTTTCTAAATAATTTACTGTGTAACTTAATCCTGTTACTTTTGTATAATAAATATTTATAATATTTTCACTTACTGCAATGCTCAAGCTATCTTTGTCTGCTGAGTCATATCCATATCCATTAATATCTATTACTTCATCTTTTGTATTTATAACAGTTCCATATGTAATGTTTTGTGTTGTCTTAGCTTCATGTAATACCTTATTTGTTCCCTTTTCTAAGTAATTTACAGTGTATTGATATTTCTTTAATCTATAATAATATGTAACAACGATTTGCTCTTCTGTCATTGTTCCAGTCTTATTTGTAGGTTCTTCAACTAATTCATAATATTCTGGTAAATCATCTGCAATTGTTGTTGTATACTCATCATCAATCTTACCTTTTTTAGTTACATCCTCTGAAACTTTTTCCGTTGTTCCTTCTTTATAGTGATGCACTAAAACTGATGTATCTTTTACTCTGTAATAGTAAGTAACAATTATTTGATCTAATGTCATTGTTCCATTTGCATTGTTTGGTGTTGTAACTAATTCATACTTACTATCCACATTTGCTGAACTTGTTGTGTATTTATCTCCTACTTTTCCTAATTTGGTTTCATCTTCTGCTAATTTTGTTGTTGTACCTTCTAGATAATGGTGTACTAATACAGATGTATCTTTCAATTTATAGTAATAAATTACTTCAATATTACCATCTATATATTCGCCACTACTGTTTTCTGGTACTCCAACTAATTCATAATTCTCATTAATATCAGTTCTTGCTTTTGTTGCATAATTATTGCCTATGTATCCACTTTTACTTTCATCATCTGCTGTACTTCCATCTGCTAATGGAACATGATTTGTTGTTTTCTCTACATAATGATGAACTGTTAATGTTCCAATGATTCTTTCAAATTCAACAATAACGTGTTTATTAGAAGTTAAATTACTAAATTTACTCAAATTGTATGTTGTATTCTTTCCAGTAATCTTAACATTTTCTTCTGTTATGCTTCCATTCTCATCAATTGACTGAATTGTTATTGATTTTATTTGATATCCTTCATCCGCTGTTATTGTAATATCTTTTGTACTATTTTGATTTATTATAACTGTTTCATATGGTGTCATTTCTGCTCCTGAAATGTTTCCGCCTTTTACTTTAGAAATATTTCCACCTATGTCAGTTTCATCATGTTCTTTAACTTCTGTTGTTATTTGATATTCTTTTAATTTATAATAATAGCTTACTTCTGTATTTTCTTGAATTTTTCCAGAAGTTCCTGCACTCTCTGGTGTTACCCTAGTTGCAGAAGGAACTAAAGTATATCTCTTTAGTAATTCTTTGCTTGGTGAAGTTGTATATTCTGTATCTTTATATAAACTAGAAACTTCATCGACTTCCAACTTATCTTCAGTGCCTTCCAAATAATGATGTACTGTTAAACTAAATGGTGTTTCTTGGTAATAATATGTTACTACTGTTTCAGTTTGCTCAAAAGTTCCTTTAGCATTTGATGGTACAACGTAATTACCATCTGTATCTTTTTCTAATCCATATCTTTCTATATCAATCTTAGGTGCGGTTTCATATTTACTTCCAATTTTACCTATAATGTATTCATCATCTGCTGCTTTATCTGTTGTATAATTTCCATTTCTATCTTCAATATAATGATGTACTACAACACTTGATAAATTTTTTTCAAATAAAACTTTTATATGTTTATCTTCTTGAACTTTGCTAAATACTGGTAGTGTAACAATGCCATTTGTATCTGGCCTAAATTCAACTTTTTCTCCATTTATTTCAACACTATATACTGAATAACCAGCTTCTGGAGTAATTAGTATTGGTGTTATACTGTCATAATCATATTTAACTTTTTCAACAAAATTAATATTATTCTCTAAAGGTGTTCCTGTAATTGTTCCTCCTCTTTCTCCATCTGAGTTTTCTTCAATTTCAGTAGTTATTTTGAATTCTTTTAACTTGTTTTCAACATTAATTTCTTGAAGTTCTGGTATTTCAGCAGAGGTAACAACATTATCTAAATTAATAATATATGCATCAGAATACCCTTGCGATCTCAATAAATTTGCAGTATCTCCGCAAGATAGTGATGTACTGTCAAATCCTCCTACTGCTACAAAGCTTTTGTTAGATAATTGTGTTATTCCATAGTTTTCATCATAAGAATTACCATCAAATGTTTTATACCATTCTACTTCATTTCGAGCATTTAATTTAACAATTATTGCATCATTTTGACCCGCTGTACTTGTAATATCATTAGTTCCGTCTCCATCAATATCAAAATCTTTAGAATAGAACCATCCTCCAAGTAATACTCCTCCATCTTCTGTAGCAGTTGCGGTCATTATTTTATCATCATTATTTGTTCCTCCAAACACTTTGCTTGAAACATACTCTCCCGTTGCAGAAGAAAATTTTATCATAATTGAACTTGAATAATTTGTTGTAGGTGCATTAATTGTTTCTGTTCCAATCGTTAGATTACTTGCAAATCCACCTACTGCAACTATATTATCTTCACTATCTGTTATAACTTTAGCGATTGATTCATCATTTGAACCTCCTATTTTTTTGTTCCATTTATATGTTCCATCTGTAGAAAATGCAACTATTGCTGAATCTTGATTTCCTGCGTTTGTAATAGACTTTCCATCTACTGTAATATTACCTAAATAATTTATGGAAGCTACTATTCCTTGTGAAGTTTCAGTTACAGATGTTACGTCAATGTCTCCTGTTCCTGTAATTGCTTTATGCCATTTATAATTACCGCTGGCATCATAGCAAATAATATATCCATTATTCTTTCCGTTTTTTGTTATTGTCGTGTTATTAATAACAATTGTTGGACTAGCAAATTTTCCTACAGCAACAATATCTCCGTTTGCTAAAACTTTAATATCATTCATCTGGTCATCATAATTTCCTCCAATTGTTCTTTCCCAAATTTTGTTTCCGTTACTGTTGAATTTAACTAAAAGTGCTTCTTTTTGGTTTGAACTATTTACATATCCTCCTACAATGTATCCTCCATCAGCTGCTATATCAATACTATTAAATTCATCATTTTTATTTGTTCCGCTACTTTTAAACCATTCTATATTGCCTCCTGCATTATATTTAGTAATTAATTGATCTAAGCTGCCTTCTGACTTGCTATCTGTATTACCGTCTCCATCTATATCTAATTTTCCTGAAAAACTACCAACAACAACGTATCCACCATCTTCTGTACTCTTTACGTCATAAACATTTTGTATTCCATAACCAGTAATTGTTTTTGTAGATTTTATTTTAAATTCTGTTTCTTCTGGTTTACTACTACCAATTCCTATATAATATGTTCTTTCTTCTTCACTTTCTGGTAATTCATATCCTTCTGGAGCTTTAATTTCAACTACTTTATACAATCCCTCTTGTAAATTCACATTAATTTCACCATTCTCATCTGTTATGTATCCATCAGCATTTCCAATAATTTCTCCATTTAAGTTAGTTATTTGGAATACAGCTCCTGGCAATAGCTTAGAATTATCTCCTGTCTTTCTTAATTTAAATATTTCTCTATTTACCAACGTGAATCCTATACTATCTTCACTTTCTTCTTGCTCTTTTAGTACTTCTTCTCCTTCTAGAATTGTTATGTGCATTTTTCCTTCTTTTTTCTCAGCTTTAAACTTAATCTCTCTTGAATCTGTAATATACCCTTCTGCTGCTTTAACTTCTTTTAATATATATTCTCCTGTTATATATTTTCCGTCAACATATTGATATAAATTAGAAATAGTTGTTTCACCATTTTCATCAGTTGTATAATAACTTTCTTCCATTGTATCTATTGATGTTAATTTAAATTGCGTTCCCGCTAATGCTGTTCCGGTTTTTGTCTTGTTTTTTTATTTTTAAGCTGTATGTAGGAATATTTTCACTCTTTGTATTTACATTAACAATAGCTTTATTCATATTATTTTTTTCAATAATAGTTGCTTTTTGGAATTCTTCATCATCACTATTTATAATTAGCTGATTATTAGAGTCTCTAGAAACAGTAAATGATATTTCATTTTGATTTATATAGTATCCATCTGCTTTAATTTCTTTTAGCTTATATTTTATATTTGGAATTAAATTTATTATTGAAAGTTCACTCTGAGTATCTGTTGTAAAAATTTTTCCAATCTCTCCATAAATTCCACCTGTTAATTTAAATTTAATTCCTTTTAACTTTTCTCCTGTTTGACTCGATTTAAGAATTTTTATATCATATTTTGCTATGTCTTCTACTTCAATATTTAAAACACACTTGCCTTCTATATCAGTTATATTAGCATTATTTTTTAAGCTTCCTGAAATAATATTCACTTTAAGATTCCCTTGATCATCTGCTGTAACTTTAAATTTAATTTCATCATTATTTAAAATGTAGCTTGAAGGTGTTTGAATTTCCTTCACTGTATATTCTTTATCTATAAATAAGCCTTCAATATTTATAATTCCATTAGTGTCTGTAACTCCAGTTTTTGTCATTTGTTCATTTGTTACTTTGTATGTAGCACCTTCGACTCTAGTATCTGTTCCCGCTTTTGACTTAATAATCTTCATTGTATATTTTTTAGCAATCATAATTCCTAATTTATTTGATTCTACTTTAGCTTTTAATTTTCCATCTTCAGTATCAAAGCAAAACTCTACTGCGTGCGTACTATATGTAATATCATTATATTTAGTATCAGAAGGTATTTCTATACCATAGCTAAATACTAATGATTCTTTAGGTGAAAGAATATAATCATTTAAGTCTATTAAATATGTTTTTACGTTTGTCCAATCTGTTATTTCTTCAGAACTCTTCCATTCATTTTTAGTGTCATTTAAATCTGTTGATACTATTTCGTTACTTGAATAATATACTTTAGCTTTTTCCTTTATATTATTAGGTAAAGTTATTCCTCCTGCTTTCATTGTAACAGAATATGTTGAACCCATATCCATTTCATTAATCTGATATTTATTTCCTTTAAAAGGTATTTTACCAATTAACTTAACTTCACTAATTGTTTTAGAATAGTTATTTGTAATTGTTTGATTTATCTGTGCATTTTGTGATTGGTTTGATTTGTCTAGTATAGCTATTTGTGGAGATACAACTTTTGTTCCATTTTCATCAAAATCACTTAAATTTTGAGAAGTAAGCAATGATGTTGGTGCAATTATTTGCAATGAATTTGTTTTATATAATACATTTTCATCTGTTTTTCCATCTCCATTTATATCTAAAATATCTAATGCACTGGAAGTAGTTTTATAACTATGGCAACTCTTATTAATTGCATACAATTTAATTAATTTAGTTGTTGCAGCTTCTCTTGGATCTGCTGTTATATCAGCATTTACTGTTATTTTATAATCTGAATCTTTTACACTATTAGTATAAATTTTTATAAATTTCTTTTCATTTTCTTCATATGTTTCATAAGATGAAATTTCTGTATCATCTTTGTCAACAGTTACAGATTTTAGATTAATGTCTAAAATCTGTTCTGGAAATTCAATAACAAATATACTATTTCCCCACTTTGCTTCATTATAATAAGAAGTTTCCGTTGTAATTGTCATAGTCATATCTTTTGTTTCTTGATTTGAAATAACAGTTGGTGAAACATTGAACTTTAAAGCTGAAACTTGTTTTTCATAGTAAGCATAATTTTCTGTTGAATTAATTTCTGTTTCTATTGAATTTTCAATTTTTCCGCCTTCTACGTATGAATATATATAATTTATTTTCTCAAATTCTTCTAACGAAATTTCTGATGTTATTTTATCATCGTCAATTTCTTTAATCTGATATAAATATAAATATGAATTAGGATTTATTTTACTTGTTTCAACTCTTATTGATTTAACTGTCTTTTCAAATTTAAAAGGACTACTTGAAGTGTAATCATTACATTCACTTTTGGTTACACTAAGTAAAAGTTCATCTGTCTCATTATCATAAACTTTTATCCATCCGTCTTCTGGTAGTAATCCATCCAAATTTGAAAAGTAAACACCTGTAGTTTTTATATAATTTGTCATGTCAGTATATATTTCTGATGAATTTAAAAATTTATCACTTTGCTTTTCTTTCATATACATACCGTCTTGAATTTTATTTCCTGTATACCCTTTCCATGCTACTATATATTCATCTTTATCTTTTTCGTTCTTTCCAATATTGTTATATATATCCAATAGTGCTTTTTTAGAAATAATATTTCTATAAGATTTTGAGTCTGTATTTAATACATTTTTTCCTATCTCTATTTCAAATACGGCTTCGTCACCTTTGGCTTCACTCCATGTATGTGTATAATCCTTTTCATTTGATGATATGCAAGGATTTTCATTTGAAAATTCTTCACTACTATTGTTATAACCATAGTACTTTCCCCTTGTTGGAAATGTAATACTAATTGAACTCTCTTCTGATTTTTCATATGCCTCTAATGGATATTTTACTTGAATAGAGTAACTATTATATCTGGAAACGCTTTGTAAGATATTCCCTCTATCATCTATCACAGCTTCTCTTGACACTGTTAATATTTTACTTTCTTTATCATAATCATAAGTGCAATTTTGAGAAGTAACAGTTGCACTTATTGCATCATATCCATTTAATGTTGGTATCGTAATTTCTGTAATTTGTTTTTGAATTAATAATTCTTTTGCTATTTCCTCATATCCCACGTCAAAATTAAGAAGGAGACCATCTGCTTTAACAGCAGTCATAATATCATGATTTGTTTTAATTACATTATTTGGATATGCTTGAGCTTTTGTATTTCCGTACCAATCTACTTTCAATCCAACTGTCTTGTTAATATTTACCGTTTTCGTTCCGTCATCGGATATCCATGTTCCTGTAAGAATTATCTGATTATTTGCAGTACTATAATTATTTATATTATTTCCAATATTCGCATTTACAGTACCAAAGAATAGTCTTTGCGTTCCATGTGAAATTGTATTTAGTTCTATTTCTTCAATGTCATTTCCAATATAATCTTTTTTTAGAACATCATCTTTTACTAAAGTAGATGAAAAATAAAAATTTCTCCCATTAATTGATATCTTTCCGTTTTCAAGTCGACCCTCATCGGCAACGCTAATATCAAAATATAACGAAGCTTTTTTCCCAATATTATTACATGTGCCATCATATCTTTCAGCATAACCATCATTGTCAAGATCTCTGATAAAAAAACTACTAAACTTTACGTACTCACAATTGTCGATGTTAGAATCACTCTCTGTAACCTCGTTATATGTCATAGCTCTTCTATATTCATTGTTGTTTATGTCAATTCTTTTTGAATTTTTATTTTTTATTAAATTTGGTTGAATTGTATCGATTGCAAATATAAATATAATTGCAATCAATATGATTAATGTGTTTTTTCTCTTTCTCATATTCCTTCTCTAAATTTCTTTATATTTTATTTTTTATAATAATTACATTTTTTTTATTAAAGTAAATAACAAAAAAATACATTTAATCAACAATAATTGTTTAACTTATATCTTGCGTAGTGCTTTGCACTTTTTAATATTTTAATATCTTTTATTTTTAGTTTTTTTTACAAAACATTACTTTTCTTACGGAATCGCACAAAAAAGCAAAAATAGAACATGGAATGTTAAATTCCAATGTTCTATTTTTATAAATCATTTTATATTATTCTTTTATTAAAATATCTTCGCTTAAGTTAATTTTCAAATTTATTTAATATATAGATAAGCTCTAGTTCCTATTCCATTCATTGTAATTTTGGGATTATATCCATATCTATATGGAGCTGAGCCTCCTGAACCAATATTTCCACAATCGCCACCCCTACATCTTCGTGCATTTTCATTGTTTGTTTCTAAAGTCCATTCATATACATTTCCTCCCATATCATAAATGTTGTTAGCCTTAGTATATTCTGTACTTCCTGATGGGATTTTTATAGTAGTATTTTGCAATTTGGTTAATATATTTCCATTCGTGTCAGTATATTCAAAGGTACTGTTTTTATAGTTTCCCCAACTAGTTGAATTTTTTATTTCAGAATTTGTCTTATTTCCACTATCAATTAACCACTGCAAAGTTTCATCCCATAAGCATCCCCATATCATACTTGTTTCTACATTTATATTTGTATCTATTCTTTTTAAATTAGTGTATAGAAAATACCAGTTTTGGTTGCTTATGACATTGTTCATTCTTTGAACTACTGGCTTCTCTTCAGCTATATTTCCTGTCTCATATCTTCCTATCCAAAATCCTCCATAAATTTGAATTGATTCAATTGTTGATTCAAAAGTATCTTGTAATTCATTTAACAATTTCTTTTTCGTCATTCCCTGCAATCCATATCTTGAGAAGTACATTTCATTATCATAAGTGAATAATACGTTAGGCTCATAACCGTTGTTTGCATATACACTTCTTCCTGAATAGCTATATGTATATAACTTACTCTTTTTCTTTCCACTTGAATCTGTCTCATATATTCTACTAATATCTGGTACCGGTACCCATACCCATTGATTTCTTGTGCAAGACTCATTCCAAGCATTTTCATTTGTTACTTCTCCTGTTCCTTCATAAATAACAAATCCTGTGTTTACTGTATGCTCTCCATCGGCTCCTGATGCTACATATCCTTTTGGTACAGGTACTGCTACATTCGCTGTATCATATACTATATCAACTTTTGTTAAATCCCACTCGTTTGTATTGACCGTTTGTACTGATGTTGCATCATTTTGAGTGCTTATACTACTATTGTTCACACTATTTTGACTTTCATCATCATCTTTTGTATTATTACCATTTTGAGTCATTCCTTCGTTTGATTGAGTTTCATCAGATTTATTATTTTCTTGTTCTGCACTTGCTTGTGGTAAGTTCACTTTTGAAATTTCATTTTTACTTTTTAATTCTAATGATATAATTAGCGCTGACATTAAACAAACTATAAGCAGTATTATAATCACTGGTATAATCCATTTTTTATTTTTCTTCATTCGTCTTCTCTTTTCACACAAAATAATTTTTCAATATTATTTTATACATAAATTTTTCTTTTGTAAAGGTAAAAAATAACCATTTTCCCGCATCATGAGACTTCCTTTTTAACACATAAAAAATAGAAAATTTATATATATATTTTCATTGCAATACAATTAAAAGGACATTATATTTCACTATAAATTCTTAACTTCTATTGGTTCTTTTTTCTTTTTTTCTCTTATTTCTATGAAATCTACTATTAGTAATTTTAGGATTGCAATGACTGGTACTGATAAGAACATTCCTATTACTCCGAAAAATTCTCCGCCTATTGTTACTGCAAATATTACTAGTATTGGACTTATTTTAAGTCCGTCTCCTAATATTTTAGGGTTTATTATGTTTGCATCTATTTGTTGTAATATAATAACTGTTACTGCCATTATTAATGCTTGTTGAACTCCTCCTGTAAATACAGTTATCAGAACTGCTACGGCTATAGCAATTATAGCTCCAAAGTATGGAATGATATTGAACAATCCAATAAAGAATCCTAGTAATATTGAATATTTCACTCCTATAATTGTAAGGGCTATTGATACTAGTATTCCAATTATTATGGCATCAATGATTTGACAGTATATAAAATCTAATAAAATTTTATTTGATGTTGTGAAATATTTGCTTAAACGGGTATATGTTGATTCGTCAAACATAGATTTCCCTAGCTTTTTCAAGAATTCTTTAATATCTTTTCTTTGTAATAAGATGTATATTGAAATCACTATAGTAACAAAAATGTTAAATACTGCTCCAAATACTCCTATTACTGTGTTTATATATCCTAAAATTCTGTCTGTGCTTAAATATGCTCCTATATCAAATGATTGTACTTTACTTATTGCTTCTTCAATATTTACTTTTTTCAATATTGAATTTTCGTCTGCATTTGATACATAATTTTTTGCATCTTCTATGTAATTTGGAAAATTATTAATAAGTTCTTGAATGCTTTCTTTTACTGGTGGCATAACACAATTTATTAATAAAATTACCAATAGAATTGCTATTATATAAATTGCAAATATACTTATTGGTCTTGCTACTTTTTCTAGCTTTTTATTCTTATTTAATAATCTTTCCAAAAATGTAACTGGTCTATAAAATAAATATGCAACTATTACTCCCATTATAAATGGCATTATGACTGACACTATTCTTTGAGCGAAACTCCATAAAGCTCCAAAGTCACTTACAAATTTATAAGCAAATATTAGTGCCATTCCTAATGTGAAATAATATAGCCATTTGCTTATTCCTTTTCCTCTTCTTATTCTCATTTTTCTTTCCTTTCGTTTTTTGGTTATGCTAGTATATCACCTTTTTGCCTATTTTTCAATGCTTCTAGGAATATAGTTTATCTGCCAACTTTCTTTTTCAATGTATATTTCTATTGCATCAAATTGTATTTCCATGTCTCTTATTTTATTTATGTATATATAATATTCCGCTGTTTTCCAAATATGTTCTTGCTTTTGTTTATTTATTGCAAATCTTGCTTCTATAAAATGACTAGTTCGTGTTTTTACTTCAACAAAGTGAATTGTGTTTCCTTTTCTTGCTATGATGTCTATTTCTCCAAGCTTGCTTCTGAAATTACATTTTAAAATCTGATATTTATTAATTTCTAAATAATTTTTTGCTATTCTTTCTCCTAAATCTCCTAGTTTTTTGTTATTCAATAATTCTGTATCCTTTCCCATATTCTTGTGTTATTATTTCTTCTAATTCTAATATTGTGAGTTCTTGATTTATTTCTGATATGCTTTTGTTTAGTTTTATTGCTAATTCTTCTTTGGTTAGAATTTCTTTTGAAAGTAGTTTTAAAATTTCATTATCATATTTTTTCTTGTTTTCTTTTTCTATAAATTCTATGTTTTGATTTTCGTAGTATTTTATTATGTCTTGAGCTTTTGTAACTAATATTCCACCTTTTTTTATTATACTATTTGGTCCTGTTCCATATGAATTATTTATGCTGTGTGGCAGGCAAAACACTGGTTTCTTTTGTTTTATTCCGTATTCTGCTGTTATTGTTGTTCCGCTTCTATGCTTTCCCTCTATCATTAATATTCCATCTGATAGTGCGCTTACTATTCTGTTTCGTTTTGGAAAGTGTAATGAATCTGGTTCTGTTTCTGGTGGATATTCGCTAATTATTGCTCCTCCGCTTTTTATTATTTTTTCATATAGTGGTTTATTTTCTTTTGGGTATACATGATTAAATCCACTTCCTAAAACTGCAATTGTTATTCCCCCATAATTAATACATGTTTGATGTGCTATGCTATCTATTCCTTTGGCTAAACCACTAATTACATTAATACTTTTTTTACAAAATTTTTTTACAAATTCTTCGGTTATTCGTTCTCCTTCTCTTGATGAATTTCTAGAGCCTACTACGGCAATTCCAAAGTTGTTTAGTATTTTTTCGTTTCCTTCTATATAAATTTTTGCAATTTTTAGTTTTTTTAATTTCTTTGGAAATAGTGGATCTTCTTTTTTTATTACTTTTATTATTCGTTCTCCTTTATAACAATATTTAGGTTTTTATTGGTTGCCCATAAACCTTTATAATAATCAACTTACAATGCATTTTTACGTTTACATTATAATTCTTACTTTTTCTTTTTCAAAAATACTTTTTATCTAAACTTCTATATTGAATTGCTTCTGCAATGTCTTGTTTAGAGATATGCTCTCTTCCTTCTAAGTCTGCTATTGTTCGTGATACTTTTAGTATTCTGTTATATGCTCTCGAGCTTAAGTTCAATTTTTTAAATGCTATTTCTAATAACTTTTTGCTATCTTCATCTACTTTGCAATATTCTTCTATTAATTTTGGACTCAATTCTGCATTTGAAAATATATTGTATTGTTTGTATCTTTCTTCTTGAATTTTCCTTGCTTTATTTACTCGTTCTTTTATCTCGTTTGAACTTTCTTCTTTTCCAGTATTCATCATCTTTGTATAATCTACACTTTGAACTTCAACTTGAATGTCTATTCTATCTAGTAATGGTCCACTTATTTTATGAAGATATCTATTTATATCGTTTGATGAACATGTACATTCTTTTTCACTAGAGCCATAATAGCCACATGGACATGGATTCATACTTGCTATTAGCATAAAGTTTGCTGGATATTCGCAATTTTTATTTGCTCGTGCTATTAGTACTTGTCTATCTTCTAATGGTAATCTTAATACTTCCAATGAGCTTTTATTAAATTCTGGCAGTTCATCTAAAAATAATATTCCTCTATGTGCTAGACTTATTTCTCCTGGTTTTGCTTCTTTGCCTCCTCCTATTAATGCTACTTTTGTTGCGGTATGATGTGGGTTTCTAAACGGCCTTTCAAGTATTAATTTATTTTCTTTTGTCATTCCAGCTATGCTGTGTATTTTAGTTACTTCTAATGCTTCTTCAAAATTCATATCTGGCAAAATTGTTGTTATTCTTCTTGCTAACATTGTTTTTCCTGAACCTGGGCTTCCTATTAATAAACAATTATGTCCACCTGCCGCAGAAATTTCTAATGCTCTTTTGGCTTCTCTTTGTCCTTTAACTTCTGAATAATCTATATTATTGGATTTGTTTTTTTTTAGGATTTTTTCTAAATTTGTTTCTGTTTTTTGTATTTTTATTGTTTCATTTAGAAATTCTACCGCTTCTTTTAATGTATTAATTCCATATATGTCAATATCTTTTACGATTGATGCTTCTAGTGCACATTCTTTTGGTAATATTACTTTGGTTATTCCTATTTTTTTGAGTTCAATGCACATTGGCAAAATTCCTGATATTGAATTTATTTTTCCATCTAAGGATAATTCGCCAATGAATGCATATTTTTCAATTTCTCTGTTTTGTATGTATTCTAAATTGTTTAGTATTCCTATTGCAATTGCTAAGTCAAATGCTGATCCTTCTTTTTTTATTTCTGCAGGCGCTAGGTTTATAAGTATTCTTTTACTTCTAAGGTCATATCCGCTGTTTTTTATTGCTGTTTTTACTCTTTCTTTTGCCTCTCTTACGCTTGTGCCTGGAAGTCCAACAATTTCCCAAGTTGGCATACTATTGCTTACGTCTACTTGTACTTCTACTTTGTAACCGTTTATTCCTATTAATGATATGCTATTTATTATTGTTAAAATTTTATTTCTCCTTTCTTGTCTTTTTTTGTCGATTGCATAAAAATACAAGGGCCATTGTTTGGCCCTTGTATTTTCGGATTTTATTCACTTTCGTGAATACTGTAAATGAAAAAGTTTTTTTTTGCGTTTATACGCAATCATTCTTTTTCGTAGAACAAATAAATATTCTTATATTTATTTGTTCCTCTTATTATATAAACTTTAAAAAGATTAAACTTTGAAAACTACTTCATATATGTTTTTATAAAACATATTTCTTTATTGCATAACATCCTGTTGCTAATATTGTCATTATTGTTATTGTTAATACTATATATGTAGGTGCAGAACCTGTTGTAATTGATAAAATAACTGGCGCTGTATCTTGATCATCTTCCCCGTCTATATTGTTATCTGGTGTTGAATCTATATCTGGTGTGTTATATTCATTTTGATCTTTACTAATTTCTGCAGTGTTAATTTTTAATCCTAAATTGTTTTCATTTCTTTTCCATCTTAATGCTATTTGTACTGTTGCACTTTCCCCTGGTTTTAATAGTGTATCAGCTAATGCATCTGTTGTTACTATTCCGTCTTCTAAGATCTTCCATTGTGGGTTATCTTCTGCATAGAATTCTAATCCTTCTGGAATTCTGTCTTTTACTTCTTTAGCATATCCTTCAATTTCACCTTCGTTTGTAACTTTTATTGTATATATAAATGTTACTGTTGTCTGATTAAATTTCTTTCTGTTAATTTCAACTTTTACTGCTGGCTCTGGGTTTTCTTCACCTGTATGTCCTGTTTCAGTTTCTTGAACTACACCGTTTTCATTTACTATTACTTTTGTTACATATTTTAATAATGATAAGTCGAAATATTTTAATTCTACTTCTTCATCATCTTGATCATCTTCATCTGGATTATCGTTATCTGGTGTTGAGTCTATATCATCACCATTATCTGCTGTTATTTCAGCGATGTTTTTGATTTTTCTATCTGATACTTTCATCTTAGATTGATCTATTTTAAATGCAACTTGTACATCTCTGTAGTCTGGGTTTGAATCTGTAATTCCTAATGCTTTATCAAAAGGTTTTAATTGATTATCTTCATTTCTTTCTTTTGATTTTGCTTCTGATAAATAATCAGTTCTTACATATTTTGCTTCATCAACATTTGTTGTTTCTTTTCCATCAGCATCATATAATTTCCATCCATATTTTTGGTTTATTTCGTTATCTGGTAAGAATACTAAACCGTCTGGAATGTTATCTTTTACTTCTTCAACATATGCTGCTAATGTTCCTTCGTTATATACTCTTATAGTATACACTATTGTACTTTGATTTACAACTGTTAATGGTTCATCCGCATGATTATATGTTATTTTTCCATCTTTGTCTACAGATACTAATGGAACTCTTGAAGTTATATCTTTATCATTTAATTTTGTAATGAATTTTTGTAGTGCTAAGTCGTATACTGCTGGGATGATGTTATCATAATCTTGATCATCTTCACCGTCTTTATTGTTGTCTGGTGTTGAATCTATATCATCACCATCGTCTGTTTTTATTTCTGCAACGTTTTTTATAACTTTTGCTTCTTTGCTTACTACTTTAAATTCTATTTTTACTTCTTGATAACTGATTTCTCCAGTTTCCTTATTGAATGCTTTTATTTGTTTATCTGGATTTACGACTTTTGATAAATAATCTGTAACTACTTTTCCGTCTACAACTTTCCATTTGTATTTCTTATTTATCTCACTGTTTTCCACATATTCTAAACCTTCTGGGATATTATCTTTTACTTCTTCTGCGTATGCATCTTGTTCGCCTTCATTATAGACTCTTATTGTATATACAACCGAATTTCCTGTTGCTACTTTTACAACTGATTTATCCATTGTATATTCAGCATCTTTTTCTCCAGCTTTTAATGGTGCTGTATTAACTTTTTGTAATCTTGATGGTTGTATTTCTGTTCCTTGAACTGCTGATAAGAATTTCTTTAATGCTAAATCATATTTTTTATTTACTAATATTAATTTTTCAAAATCATCATCGTCTTCTTGACCTCTGTAGAAGTAATCTTTATCTGTTAAATCTGTTTTATTTGAATCTTTACCTTTGTAATCTGGTAAGTTAATTTTTGATATATCGATTGATCCTGGTTCTGAATCAATATCATCTATGTTATCTTCAACTATCTCTGCAACGTTTGTTAATATTCCTGATGTAACTGTTTCTTTGACTTTACATTCAACTTCTACTGTTACGCTTGATAATTTGTTGTTTACACTGTCAAATGGATCTAATTCATAATCCTCTGTATATGCTGTTACAATGTATGATCCATCTTGTGAAGATATCCATCCATATTTTTTATTTATTTCACTGTTTTTAACAAATTCTAATCCTTCTGGTAAATAATCTTTTACTCTTGTTGCTTTTCCTTTTTGATTTCCTTCATTATATACTGTTATTTTGTATACTACTGTATCTCCAGCTTTTAATACTACTGGGTCTTTTTTGTGTTTGTAATTTATTTCTTTATCTTCTTTATTATATGTTATTTGAGGAGTTCTATCTGTGATTTCTTTGTTTCCAACTTTAACAATATATTTTCTTAATGCTAAGTCATATATTTTTTCTGGTTTTTCTATTATTGCTTCGTCTTGGTCATTTCCTGGTATTTTCTCTTTGTTTACTTCAAGTAATGGTTGAGAATTTGATTCTCCATTTTCCCAAAGTGATGTTGTTGTTTTGTATGAAGCATAGTCTAATTTCAATACTACTTTTGTTGCTGTTGTTTTTAATGGTACTTTTACATAAAAGTCTTTATCAACTGTGTTTTCTAATGTTGTGGTTAATCTATTTCCATCTTTATCAACTAATTTATAGTTTGTTAATTTTGCTCCTGATTGATCTTCTATTGAAACTGTATAATTTGTATTTGTTCCAGATTTTATATGGAAAGGTCCTACTATATATCCATCATCAACTTCTGTTGATGTTTTAGTATTTTTTACTAGTGATGGATTTGATAATGATGCTTCGCTTGTTAGTTTATCACCTGTTAAGTAATTGTATATTTCTTGCATGAATGCAAATCTTGCTTGTCCAACATTTGATATTTGATACCAATCTGTATCTGTTGGATTTTCTTTGGTTGTTAACCAAATTGCTGCTCCTTGCCATTCTAAATTATTTGTATATTTCCATATTGCACATTGTTGTGCGAAAAATATATCATCTTCATTTAATGTTTGCTTTATATAATCTAATGTTACAGGATTTGCGTCTGTAGATGTTTTTGCAATAAAATCTGCAAATATTTTTGATAAGATTTCATCTTTTTCTTCATTACTCATGCTTGTTAAGTACATGTTTTGAGCAATCAATTCAATTTTGTCTTTGTTATTAATTGAGCTTGTTAAACTTCCTTTATTTGTGAATGTGTCTTTATTTGAATTTTCGTTTGGGAATCTTTTTGTATAATCTAAACAATAAATATCTCTACTATAATCTTTTGTAGAGTTTTTAGATTCATATACTCTATATGTTAATCTGTTTTGGATTTTGTATCCCCATCCATTTTTATTTAGAAAACTAATTCCGAATTTAGCTGTGTCTCCAGTTTTGCTTGCTGTTTCCGTTGCAGCTATTAATACTTGTGAGAAACTTGGCATTGCAATTACCAATAAACAAAATATTGCAATAACTTTGTTTAAAATACTTTTTCTTTCCACAATATCCTCCTTAAACATCCTTTTTTATTCATATTTTATTACAGCCCTTGGCTTTATGAGTAAACCTTGGCACCATACATTACAATTATATTACATTTTAGTTACATTTGCAAGTTTTTCGTGTAACATTTTCTATGAAATTATTTATATTGCATCTAATCAAAAAACACATATTAATTTTCTCACACCTGGTTACTTTTTTTTATATTAAAACTAAAATAAAAATGAAAAACACATATTATATTTTTGAATCACCGCGCAGGGACCAAACGAGCGAAGCGAGTTCGATTGAAGCATTCTACCCGATTTGAAAATAATAAAATATCAATGGGATGTATATAACATTCAAATTGATATTTTATATTTTCAAAAAACGAGGAATGCGACAGCAAGGTGTGAAAAAATTAATATGTGTTTTTCATTTTCCTGAGTTATAAGCATAAAAAAGTGGCTTTCGCCACTTTTTCATTTAATTTTATTTTTTAACAACATATTTATAAATCATATAGAATCCCGTTCCTAATAATGCAGTTATAAATGTTATCAACGCAATGTACATTGGTGTAGAACCTGTACTGATTGATAATACTACGATTGCTAAGTCTTGGTCATCTTCACCATCTTTATTATTATCTGGTGTTGAATCTATATCTGGAACTCCATAATCATTGTAATCTTTACTAATTTCTGCTACGTTTACCTTTTGTCCAAGATTGTTTTCTGATCTTGTCCATCTTAGAACTATTGGTACTACTGCACTTTCTCCTGGTTTTAATAATGTGTCTTTTAAGTAGTCTGTTGTTACTATTCCGTTCTCTAGGATCTTCCAATTGTATTGTGTATTATCTTCTTCGAAGAATGCTAATCCATCTGGGATTCTGTCTTTTATTTCTTTTGCATATCCTTCAATTTCACCTTCGTTTGTAATTTTTATTGAATATACATATTTTACTTCTGTTTTATCTAGTTTCTTTCTGTTTAATTCAACTTTTACAATTGGTTCTGGGTTTTCTGTTCCGTCATATCCTGTTTCTGTTTCTTTTGTTACACCATCTTCTGTTACTATTACTTTGCTTACGTATTTTAATAATGATAAATCGAAGTATTTTAATACTAAATATTCTTTGTCTATATCATCTTCATCTTCTTTGTTGTTTCCTGGTGTTGAGTCTATATCCTCAACATCTTTTCCATCTTTATCTGTATTTTTTGAAATCTCTGCTGTATTTATTATTACTTTGTTTCCATCTGTTACACTGTCTTGTGTTACTTCAAATGCAACTTTTACGTCTATGTAATCTGGTCCATCTTTCATTGTTGATTTGTCATAAGCAACTAGTAGGTTGGTGTTTGATTTATAATATGGATATTTTTCTTTTGTATAGTCATCTGGTTTTGTTGTTTCTTTTCCGTTTTCTTTTGCTCCATAATCGGTTTTAATTTTTACTGCATCTGCTACTTTATCTGTTTCTTTTCCGTCTTTGTCATACATCTTCCATCTATATGTTTTGTTTGTTTCATTGTTTGGTAAGAATGTAATTCCTGCTGGTAAATCATCTGTTATTTCTGAAGCATATCCATCTATTGTTCCTTCGTTGTAAACTCTTAATGTATATATTACTGTTTGTCCTTTTACAACTATCTTTGGTTCTTTTGTATGATCATATTTTGCTGTTGTTGCTGTTCCGTCATCTAAAGGTGTTGTATTCACTTTTGGAACTCTATCTGTAACATCTGCGTTATCTATTTTTGTTATGAATTTACGTAATGATAAGTCGAATTTCTTTGGGATGATTACATCGAAATCTTCGTCATCTTCTTTTTCATTTTTATTATCTGGAGTTGAGTCATTGTCGTCTCCATCGTCTTTTGTTATTTCTGCTATATTTTTTATTACTTTTGCTTCATCTGTTGTTACTTTGAATTCAATTTTTAATTCAACATAACTTACACCCATATCAATTCCGATTCCTGTTTGTTCATTAAAGCTTGGCGTATCATTCTTTTTACTTGCATCAAATGCTGGTATAACTGTGTCTTTAAAATATTCTGAAACTAATCCTTCATTTGTTGTCCATCCGCTTGTTGATGTTGCAGTTCTCTTTTTCCAACCATATTTAGTATTTATTGCACTATTTGAGATAAATTCTAATCCTGTTGGTGTTGTATCAAATATTTCTCCAACAACTGCATCTGTTGCACCTTCATTATATATTCTTAATGTATATGTAACATAATCACCTTTTTTAACATCAACTGGATTTTGTTCTTTGTCAACTCCAAATGAATATGTTGCGTCTAATTTTTCTGTTGAATCTTTTCTTTTTCCTAATGCATCAACACTTGTTACTTTTAAATTTCTCTTTTGACTATCTGATATTATCTTTTTGTTATTTGCTGCGTCTGTTACTGCTGATACATATTTTTTCAAAGCTAAGTCGTATGCTGTTTCTTGTAATGTTAATTTTTCAAAATCTTCATCATCTTCATGTTTATTCTCATCAAAGTTTGTTAAATCATTGTCTGAGTTTGAATCAATATCTTTTTTCACTACAGTTTCATTTTCATCTTTGTATTCTGTAATCGCTGCAATGTTTCTTAAAGAATCACTTGCTGTTGCTTCGTCTAATACAATACAGGCAACTTGAACTGTGTGAATATCTAATTTTTTATTTGTTTTATCAAATGCTTTTAATAAATTTTCTTTTCCTGTTGATAGCTTATCTGTTGTTATTGATACTTTTCCTTTTATTATATTTACATTTTTAACGTCATCTTGTGATTGGATAGTTGAATTATTCTTAAAATCTGCTACTGAAAGATTTTTTGTGCCATTTGTTATTGAGCTTAATTTTACTGTTGTTAAATTTCCGCTTGTAGGTAATTTCCAAGATTGGTTTATATCGCAACCTTCGATAAATCCTAAACCTTCTGGAATGTAGTCAGTAATTTGGCTTGCATATCCATCAGCTGTTCCTTCATTAAATACTCTTATTGTATATACAACTACATCTCCAACTTTAACTCCAACTGGTGTTTTAATATCTGTGAAATTAGAAGTAGTTGTTGATTCACTATTATCTGTTAATGGTGATGTATCTGGAGTTTTTGCTCTGTTTTTAGCTTCTCCATTTACTGTTTCAATTGATTTTCTTAATGCTAAATCTATTTTCTTTTCTGCTGGAACTGTTATTTTTTCGAAGTCATCATCATCTTCATATCCTTTATAATAATAATTTTTGTCTGTTAAATCCGATTTATTATTATTTCCTTGATAATTTTGCCATTCGTCTTCTGTTGTTGGTAACTTTGCATTGTTTGGTGCTGAATCTATATCGCTATCTAACGGATTTCCTGATGAGTCTGTCATTCCTGTTATTTCTGCAATGTTTGTTACTACTTTGCCTTTTGCTGATTCTGTTACTTCAAATTCCATAAGTATTGCCGTTGATTTTGATCCTTTTGTTAATTCGCATATATATGAATTTGTTTTTTCATATACAATATTGCTTCCTGCTTGTGTACATTCCGCATTTTTTGCTCCTGTATCTTGCAAGTCATTTCCATCTACAAATTTTAATCCTGATGGAGGTAAGTGATCTATTACTTGTGTTATTCTTACTTTATCTTCTCCCTCGTTATAAAGCACGATTCCGTATACTACTCTATCTCCAACTTCCACTTGGATTGGATTTTTTGAATGGAAATACTCTTGTTGATTAAATGGATTCGTATCTGTTGGTGTATGAACGACTGGTTGTCTTTCATTATTTTTTTCTCCATCGTAAATTATTTTACCATTTCTATATATTGTTGCTATATATTTTCTTAATGCAACATCATAATTTGTAGTTGTTGTTACATTAAATTTATAATTTGCTTTTACGCTTTCTCCTGGTGTTTCTGTTCTTTTAACTGTTAGTAATGGTTGCATGTTGTTTCCATCTTTTGCTACCCATACTGTTCCTTCTGATGTTGTTGTTATGCTTCCAACTGATAAGTTAATATTTATTTCTCTTACTTTTGTATTTAGTGGAAATGCAAAATAAAATTCTTTTCCTTCTAAGCTTTCTTTGGTTGGACTTAATAATGTTGTATTTGTTTCGTTTGTTGTTGTTAATATATATCCTGTTGCTCCCATGCTAACTGATAAATTATTTCCACTTGCATCTTTAAATGTAATATCTACTGCATAATCAGAAGTTTGTTTTCCTGATTGTGATGATTCTATTTTAAATGGCCCAGCAAATATTTTTGATCCTTTTTTCTCATATTCTGTAGATGTTGGGACTGTTATCTTTGGTTTTACTGTTGTATCTGTTGATGTAGGAACTATGTTGTTTGAAGTACTAAAGTTATTTATATAAAATCGTATCATTTCTTTTATATATGTTCCTTTTCTTCCTTTATATCCCCATCTGTCATTTCCTTCTAATCCATCCCAGTCACTATCATTTCCTGTGCTATTTCCTTGATATACTTTACTTAATATTTCTGCATTATCTGCATTTGTTACTGTTGAATAATTTGTTGCTTGCCAAATTGCACATTGATATGCGAAAACTAAATCATCTTCTGTTAAATATTGTTTAATTTGACTTAGTGTAACAGGGTTTTCTGTTGATGCTGTTGAATCAATTATTGATTTATAAATTTTACTTAATTTTATATCCTTTAATTCAGACGAATCTTCTGGAAGTACAGCATTTTTTATAAGCCATAATATTTGTGATGATTTTTTTTCATCTATATTGGCATATGCTTCTTTTAAAGTTGCTGCCGTTGCAGTACCTAAACTCTTGTAGGTTCCTGTACTCGCGCCATCTTCTTGTGGAAACTTTCCATCTTTATTTAAACATACTATTGTAGTTTCAAAATCGTTTGATCCTGCATATATTCTGTATGTGTTTCTTGTGTCTATTTTATATGCAAAGCTTACTTTTGAATTTGAATTACTCAATAGACTACTTTGATGTAATAAAGTTATTCCAAACTTTTGCTCCGTGTCTTTTGCTGTTTCTGTAATCTTGGCTAATACTTCTGATGATATAGGCAGAATCATTGCCATGATACAGATAACTGCAATTGCTTTTTTTAAAATTCCAGTTCTCATATCTCTTCTCCTATCACTTTTAGACATAATTATCCTAATTATTCTATTATATAATTTTATTTTATCTTTTATAGATTTTTTGTCAATCTGTCATTTTGCCCGTAATTCCATGTACCTCAGTGTTTTCAGTCATTTTATCTTTTATTACATTTATATTATATTTTTATTAATTTTTCTTGTCATATTAATGGTTTGAAGGCATATTTTTATGGTGAGGATTTTTTCCAATTTTAAAAATTTTAAGGATAGTGTTTAAAATGAAATTTTTTAAATTTATAATTACTGCTATTATTGTTTTTTCTTGCTTTTTCACGATTTCATATGCTGAAGATTTAAATGAAGAAATTGCTCCAATTCCTGTTAATTCAGATACAACTGATTTAAATTTTGAAATTTTTTCAAAAAGAGCAATTGTTTATGAAAGAAATTCAAAATGTATATTATTTGAAAAAAATATTGATGAACAATGTGCTATGGCATCTACCACAAAAATTATGACATGTACATTAATCTTAGAAAATTGTAATCTTCAAGATCAAGTTACAATTTCTCAAAAATCTGCATCAACTGGGGGATCACGTCTTGGCTTGTCTACTAATGATACTATTTCTGTGCAAGATTTATTATATGGTTTAATGCTTTGTTCTGGTAATGATGCTGCTGTTGCACTTGCAGAACATTGCTCTGGTTCGATTGAAAATTTTGCAAACTTAATGAATGCCAAGGCTCAAGAATTATCTCTTTCATCAACTCATTTTGTAACACCTCACGGGCTTGATAATCCTGAGCATTATACAACAGTTAGAAATTTTGCATTTTTAACTGATTACGCCTTAAACAATCCACTTTTTCTTCAAATAGTGGGAACAAAATATTATGATGTTTTTATAAATGGTGTTCCAAAATCTATTCACAATACTAATGAACTTTTGGGATATCTTCCAACTGTTTATGGAGTAAAAACAGGATATACCAGTCAAGCTGGTAGATGTCTTATTTCATCTGCAAAAAGCAATAATCTTGACATTATTGTAATTGTCCTTGGCGCTGATACAAAAAAAATTAGAACTACTGATTCTATAAAATTAATTAACTACACTTTTGAAAATTATGAAACAATCAATTTAGCTGATTTAATAAATCAAAAATATACTGAATATTTAACTGCTGTTTTACCTTATCTTGATGTTCCTAAACTTTCCGGAACTATATCCACTGAGCTTGAGCAAAACTTTCCTACTTATTATCCGATAAAAAAAGAGCAACTAAATTCAGTTTCTCTTTCACTTTCTTATAACCAATTGAAAGCTCCACTTTACCAAGGAGAGCAATTATGTTCAATAGATTTTTTTATTGAAAACAATAAAATTTTTAGTACTAATATTTACTCTTCTGCATATATTAATAAAAAACAGCCATTAGATTATTTGCAATTTTTCATTTATCAATATAAAAATTTTTATAAAGTTCATTAATTTTTGATGTTTGATATTGACTTTTGCTATTTTTTTTGTTATTATAGTTTTGCTTTGTTTTGCGGGAATAGCTCAGTTGATAGAGCGTCGCGTTGCCAACGCGAAGGTCGCGGGTTTGAGCCCCGTTTCCCGCTCCATTTTATTATATGGCGATATAGCCAAGTGGTAAGGCACGAGTCTGCAAAACTCTGATCCCCGGTTCGAATCCGGGTGTCGCCTCCAAAAAAGAAAACATTGGGCTTTAATGTTTTCTTTTTTTATGACAAATAATGAAAAACTATTGATTTTTATTCGAAAAATTTGTATAATCTACTTAACAATTACATATTATAGTTAATAATTCCCCTGTCAATTCGAAGCTTTACGTTTAGTGCGTAAAAGATTTATGTAGATGAGATGGGGGATTATTGATTTTATTGTTTTTTAGTAAGTTTTCTGTAGTATGTAGAATTACTTGGAATGAACTTCCAATGTCTATAAGGTATTGTCCAAGTATTCATATTGTGTAATCCTGTCGATACCCCTATATTAAAGTTTGGATGAATTTCTCTAATTCTGCTTAATATATGTTTATATAATTTTTCTTTAGCAATTGTCTTTTTTCCTCTTCTTCTACTATTAGGTAATTTCTCTTTATGAAAATTATTTAATCTAAAATTTATTGAGCCTAATATTATGTCCATGCATTGTAGAATAACATGATTATGAGAATTTACTTCTGCAATATTTTCCCTTTTTATATAAATATTATTATCTTTAAAAATATTTACGTTATTTAATCCATAAACAAAATCTATAAAAGTATTATTTCTATTAGGTGTATTGGGCAATTTGTCAAAATAAAATCTAACTGAAATTTCTTTATTTTTCAATGGATTACAATTTTCAAATCCAAAAGCCCATTTTACGAATTGATAATATAGTAAATAATATTCATTGTCTATTTGATTGTCTGTTAAGTCATTTGCTATATAGCATATAGGCTTAAACATTATTCTAATTTTTATATTGCTTTTTTTAATATATTCAAAAAATAAATCCATTATTTCTATATATTTTTCTAAATAGCTTTCTGTTACTTTAGACCATTTAATTTCTCCTAACAAATTTAATTCTAATTTCTTTTTATTTAACGATGATGTTAATTTATCAATTTGCTTTGAATTAACAATAGCGCCACCATAAAAGTTTCCAAAATATTTTCCTTTTTTAGCTGATTCATCACAATAAACTATATATTCTTCTTTCAAAATTATTCTCCTTTAGCTTAATATCCAAATTATAGCATATTCAAGAGGAATATACAATATCGCCAAACATATCTTCTATAATAAAAAGAAAAAAGTGAAAAGTTTTACTTTTCACTTTTTTCTTCGTCTTCGTCTTCATCTTCTTCAATTATTACCATATTCTTTAATGAATACTTAATACACTCATTAATGAATTCGTTTACTGATGTTAGATTGTAGTCTAGTACAGTTCTTTTAACTTTTTCTAGCAAATCTGCTTCTATTCTACAAGTGAATTGTTCATAATCTTTCTTTTTCTGTTGTTTTATAACAAAATCTGGCATTTTCTTCACCTCGTTTTTTATTTTAGCATACCCTTTAATTCTTGTACATATTCGTCGGTGATTTATTTGCCAGATTATTTTTTATATATCAGCTAATCTTCTTAGTACTTCATCTATATCATAAAGTTCTTCTCCTGTTATTTTTACTGATTCTTTATTTAGTTCTTCAAATTCTTCAAGTGTTTTTGCAAAAGCTAGTGCTTTTGGTGTTATTGTTGTTGGCTTTTTACTTGAAGATCCTTTTGAAGCATTTTTAATATTTTTAACTAGTCTTTCAACACTGCTTCCTGCTGCCATTCCACTTCCGCTATTATTATTTGATCCTGTTTTTGCATTAATATCAGATCCATATGTACCTCTTCCACCTTCAGAGTTTCCTGAATGCATTCCTCCATTTGGTTGTGGCGCATTTGCACTGCCATTCGGTCCTGCATTATCTGTAGCTGTTAATTCTTTAATTTGTTCTTTTAATGATTTAGCTTTTCCTTTTGACGCTACGTTGCTTCCAACTCTATCATTATTTTTTTCTTTTTCCTTCTTCTCTGCTACTCTTCGTTGATTATTTGCTAATTCTTTTTCGACTTTGGATATGAATGTATTGCTCATTGTTACGCCTTCGCCTTTTTTATCTAATATTTCATTAAGTTCTTTTGCAATACCTACTATATCACGTTGTATTATTCTTTCGCTTGATGGATCGAAGCTAGGTACTTTTGATTGGTAACTTTGAATTGCTTTGTATATATCTATTTCTGATAATGGTTTTGCCAAAATTCTTGCTTCTTTTATTAATTGTTGTTTTTTCTTTTCTTCCATTTTCTTTGCAAATTCTGGGCTAACCTTTTTCATTTCTTCAATTTTCTCTGCTGTTGTACCAGATAGTTCTTTAAATTTTTCTTCAAGTTCTGCTTCTTTTTCTTTTGCTAATATTAATATTTCTGCATACAATTCGGTTGTGTCTATATCTTCCTCTTCTGCAACTTCTTCAAGTGAAGTTTTTGCTGATGCATATTTCAAATTGCTTAAATCTATTTGCTCTAATACTCTTTCTAATTTTGATTTGCTAAGTTCTTTAAATCTCTTTCTGAATTCTTCTTGTGTAAGTCCTTCTGCATCTTCTTCTCCTGGTATGTAGTAAGTTCCGCCTCCGGTTGGATTGTATATTGGTCCGCTTCCTGCACTTCCTGCTGGTCCATTATACATTGTGTAATCAATACCTAATGCATTAAATCTTGATATTAATCTTTGTTGTGATGCTACATTTCTTGGCTTAATCCCTGTTAATGTATAGCTATGATTATATGTTGGCCTTGTTGATGGAAATAATCCGTCTTTTTTAGCTTTTCTAATTAAACTTGCTGTTTTTTCTCCTGAACTAATTGCTGAGTCTAATATAGTTATTCCAAATTGTGGCTCGGCTATTACTAATGGCATTGCTACTAAACCTTTTGCAAATGTTTTAACCATTTCTTTGCTTATACCTAGACCTGTCTTTACACCTTTTTGAACTTGTTTTCTTTTTTCTGCTTTCTCTTTTTTCTTTCTCTTCATTTCTTGTTCTTCTTCAGGTGTCATTTGAATATTTGAACCAAATCTGTTAGTTATTTCTTCTTTAACAATACTTGCTCCGGCATCAATTTCATTTGCTATTGCTAATGCTGGTTTTTTAACTACCTTACCTATGAATCTTGCTTGACTTTGTATTGTTCCTTTTACCACTCTTGATTTTGCAATTGCTTGTAATCCTTTAATTTGAGGACCTATTTCTTCAATAGTTAGCTTATCAGCTGAACTTCCTTTTCCCTTTCCACCTGAGAATCCAAATATTTTACGTACTGTTGGATCAACTTTTAACATAAATTTCAAGAAGATAAATGCAATAAATATACCACCTATTGAAACTTCAGTTAAATCTAGCGCTGTCTGTACGAAGATTGTATATATTAGGGCATGTATTGATTGTAATATTACAGTGTACATGAAGTCTCTCATCCAATTTCCGTACATTTCTCCGCCTTTTCCATTTTTATTTATTTTTTGTACAGCATATGATACAGCCACAAATGGTGATATTACAGCTAATATCATTACTGTTAAGAATCTCTTGAAGTATAGTATTAAGAATCTTACAGAGTAATATACCAATATTGTGTACATAACCATTCCAGCTGTTCCTGTTGTTGCTTTTAATGAGTATGCTTTTGAACGTACACTTTCATATAGTGATAATTCTGTTCCATTTTCATATTTAGGAATTATCCAATTCACAAAAGTTTCGTTTACAGATATTATAAAGTACATTATATAGTGTATTGTAAATACAAGGATAAATCCCGCTATCCAGCTTACTATCATTTGCTTGTAAACTGCTTTCTTTTCTGCAACTGTTGATATTGCCATTTTAATTCCTAAATATAGTAATATTATTAACATTATCAATATTGCCATTGTTCTGAAAATATAGTACCAAGTTGCTACATTTTCTTTTATTATGTATATAATTCCATCTTCATCAACGACTGCTCCACCAGCTGATTCAAAATTAAAGAAATTTATATCTAATATTGGAATTTTATTATATACAATGTTTTCAACTGTTACATTAGCCTTTGATGATGTCTTTAATTGTACGTTTCCACCTATATCAGCTATTCTTTGCATTCCTTCACTTATGTATTCGTTTGGATCATTTTCATCTCCACTGGCTTGTGGTTGTTCTTGAGTTTCATTATCTGCCTTTTCTTTTTCTTCTGCTTCTTTATCTATCTCATCTATACTATTGGGATCTTTTTGCCACCCTTCATCTCTTTTGTTTGTAACTCCTGTTATGGCATTTACAATTCCATCAATGAAAAGTCTTTCTATAATTGCTGTCCATCCTACAGCTACTGCTCTAAAAACATATGTCAACATTCCAATTAAGTAATCTACAATTTGTAATAATGTTCTTTGAATCCATTTTCCAAATGGTGCTGTTCCTTTGTATCCTTCGATTTTTGCAACACCTGTATATATAAATCCATTTTCATCATATATATTTAGATTTTCATCTTCTATTTCATCTACTGGTACTGATCCGGCGGGATTAACTTGAACAGAGCTTTTTAATCTAACTGCAATAGCATTTTCTCCACTTCTTCCCGGTGTCATTCTACTACATGCTCCATGTATGTTCATCGGTGTACTTCCGAAGTTAACGTGTTGATCATCTCCTGCATACATCTCCGCATGTCCATTAACAATTAGTATATCTCCTGCTTGTAATGATTCATTTGTTACATCATCAAAGTATTGATTCCCACCTTTTAAGTTAGCATATGCGGTATCTGATAAAGGATCAAACCCAAAATCATTTATATCTACACCTAACGCATAATAATATATCCAGTGAACCCAACATGTACAACATCCATAAAAAGTACCAGTTCCAGTTCCATCATCGTTTGTAGTACCAGACCATTTACACGCCGATTTTCCATTTATACTTCCTAATAGACCTGCACTGTCATAGTAGCTAGCTCCTGCATATTTATTAATAAAGTCCATAGCCCATTTTGAAGCATATTCCCCACATTTTTTATCATATCCTCTAGCTTGGCACGATGACATTGATGATAAGGTAATAAATATTATTACATGTACTATTAATATTCTTTTTAATACTAATTTTAATTGTTTCATTTATTTTCCCCTTAAAATTTAATTCTTGCTTTAGTATCATCATATTCTATTATATTTGTTTCCCTGTCATATCCTGTTATTTTATATGAGTCTTCTCCTGATAATATTTTTTGATTTTCACATTTTTTTGCATCATATACATAAATTCCATCATTTGCTATACCATAAACTAAGTGTGAATCGTCTGCCCAAACATATGATGTTATTGTAACACTTGCATCTAATTCACTATCTGGATATTCGTTGTCTAATGACATTATCTTTATATTTTTATATCCTCCATTATCTAATGCAAAAAACAAATAAAATTTATTACTATAATGAATTGGATCATTTTCTATTCCAGAATTATCGTACATTTTTCCCATTAATCTAGTAGTTTCATTCTTCATAAGTAAATTTTCATCTATTTTATAATATAAATCTGTATATTGTTGTTTATTATATTTTAAATCACCTTTATAATTTTCATATATTTGTATTCCATCTTTTTTAGTTGATGTGAAGCTAATTTTTACGCCTTTTAATGCATATTCGATTGATACATAATTTGTATCGTATGTATAACTATTATAATCTGGCCATATATCTGTTAGCTTATCCATAAAATCATTTATATCTTTTTTAGTGTCATACTCTTTTACTAAGTTTTCAAATTCTGTATAGTCATATTGAATATTTGGATATATTGATATTTCATTTTCAGTAAATATTACATAAAATGTATCTGTTCTATAGCCTAACATTCCTGTTTTTTTGTAGGATGTTCCTAGTTCTGATTCTATTGTTTCTAATTTTTCTCCTACTTTATAATTATTTACAACTGCATTTTTATAATTCTTTGTAAATATTATATTAAATGCTTTTCCTTGAATAGTTCTAACTTTGTATCCTTCATCAAAGTAAATATCATATTTTTCATATCGACTTTCTTTTGAGCCAAGATTTACATTTGCTGTTTTCCATTTTTCATTAATTAATTTTTGTAATACATCTGAATTTACTTTTAAATCGATGTTTTCAACCTTTAGTTCGTTTTCTTTACTATTTTTTGATGCTTGATTTTGGTAGTAATTTGTATCACCGTTAATTTTTACTTCTGTAATTCCATTTGATGTGCATTTAACTTCTATTGTTATTCCTTTGCTTGAATCAATTATTCTAAAACTTTTAAAGTTTGTAATTAATGCTATTTTTTCATATAGATTTCTGAAATATGGTTCTTTAGATATGTTGTCTTCATATAAGTTATATTTTAATTTTACATATATGTCTATATCATATCCTTCTGTTTTAGAATCTTCCATTGATATAAAATCACATTCCAAATATGTTACAACATCTTGAACTGTTTCTAAGTTTTGATTTAAATCAATATTTTCTATATCGATTTTCCCTTGTTTATTTCTTCTTGTAGGCATTAAGGCTAATGATAAGATAATTAAAAATGCCAATGCTCCTGCACAAATTATTATTATTTTTTCTTTTTTTGAAAGGACTTTTCTTTTTTTCTTTTTCATGACTTTATACTCCTTTTAGAAATTATTCTTCAGAATACACTAATCTAATTTTATTTTACCATATTTTTTTAAATCTCCATAGTTTTTTCACAAAAAAATACGAAATAATTAAATATTTCGTATTTTTCTTAATTATTCGATTGGTGATCCACGTGTATATGGACTTCTGCTGTTTTCTAATCGTTTATCTAGCTTTTCTTGTTTTTGATTATCATTTTCTATTTTGCTATCATCAACATCAAATGAATATGTTATTGATGTTTCTTTTGAATTAACTTGATTTTCTAATTTTGTATTTAGTATTATTTCTTCATTGTTTGAATATGTAATTCCTAAGTATGCTGATGTTTCATCATTTTCGTTTACAACTGTTGTTCTTAGAATTCTGTATTTTTCAAAATTTAGGTTATCACCTTGTAATTGTTGTATTACTTTAATAAACTTTTTGAATTCATCACCATTAGAAAATCCTAATTCAATTTTAATAATTTTTTTATTTCTATTAAAATATTTTTCTATGTCCTTTTCGGATAGATTCTTGCATTTTTTATAATACTTTGGAATTAAATTTAATGCAAAATTATTATATGTTTTGGCTATTATTTGTGTAGTTAATTCTCCGTTATATTTTCCAACAACTTCATTCATATATGTTGGTAATTTCAATATATCACTCATTTTATCAGGAATATTTATTTTCTTTATTGTTCTATATGCTCTTTGAGTTGGACTAATTATATATAATGTAATAATAGCAATTATGAAGATTAGTATTATAAATATTTTCTTTTTTGAAAAATTAAATTTTCTTTTTTTACTTTTCTTCTTATCCATATATTCCTCCTAAAAATGTTCTTTTTATATCTGCTACATATATATTATCGTATACTCTAAAGTACATTTTTATTACTCCTAAAGCCCCTTGATTTTTTCCTTCTGCATATTTTTCAGGCTTTTTCGTACGTATCCATTCTTCAACTTCTGTGAAATCTCCATTTAATATATCTCTTGCTAATACATATTGTGAATTCCATCTCTTGTCTAGCTTTCCCATAGTTGATTCAATTGGAAGAGCTTTAGTTAATAGATTTTTAACAATTTGTAAATCTGACATTGATGAATCCATTACACTTTCCCAACCTAAGTTTGGTCCCCAGTTTTTAAGTGATGCATATGTACCTTGTGTTACTAAGTCTTTATCTAATATCCAATCAACTCCAGCTTCTTTAACCCATCCAGTAAAATCTTCGTCATAGAAATACTGGAATTGTAATTGCAAGAATCTTTCTGTATTTTGTCTATTTACACTTTGCCATGCTGCTTTCAAACTTCCGAAGTTCTCAACAAATTGTGATGATGAATAACTTGCAAATGCTTTTAAGCTTCCACATAGTGATGGATCTTCTTCAGCTAACCATTTACATAATGGTGCAATATTATTTGTACTTCCATGTACAGTCCATTGAGCAATACCAACTGCAATTTCGTCTTTTCCTGAAATAGTATCACATGCTCCCGGTCCAGTATCAGCAGGAACACCTTCATCTCCTAGCGCTCCTGATTCATATGGTAGCCAATAATAGAAATCCCACTCTATCTGTTCTCTTTTTATTTTAGTTTTCTTAGGAATTTTCATATAATCTTCAATATTTTCTATTACAGCTTTATCTCTATCTATTAAAATTAAGCAGATATCTGAATTTAATGTTTTTCCAATTACATCTCCAGTATGTATTTGTGTTCCTACTGAAAGATTTCCACCTAATTCAAAACCATACATAACTAATACGTAACCTTTTAAGGCTGTATCTGTTAATTTTATTCTAAGTCCTTGTAATGTCTGCTCTCTTCCTGGTACAGGATCTTCTGTGTTTTGAACATTTGCACTATCACCATAAATTCTTTTTGCTAATGTTTCATCTGAGAATATATTATTATTATCATCAAATATTTCTGTTATTTTTCCATTTCCCATTGCTGTAACATCTATACCTTCTTTAAATCCTGTATTAATAACTCCATCACCTGTTACTCTATATGCGCATACAAAATCTGAGCCAATATCTTTTTTTACAGGTTGTTGATCACCATTTTTTATTTGGTCTTGTGAAGTGCATTCATATCTTTGACCGTCACCGGCACATATAAATACATTTTGTGCCGCCTTTGGAGCTCCGTCTATTTTTCCTGTAAATACGATATCACCAGCTTGTACCAAGTCTACTGATTTTACTTCTGTCCATTCTTTTCCTTCACAATATCCAATAAATGATCCATCTTTTCCTGTAGTTAGTCCTTCTTCTGGTTGATCTGTACAACCAGCTTTATATAAAACCCATGAAACATATCTGTCTGCTGATATCTTTTTCTTTCCATCTTCTGTTGTTGTTCCATCACTTTTTGCAGGTATGTAATCTGGTGTTCCATATTCAAAATTATTGTCTTTTAAATATTTTGACAAATCTTTTGCTTCACTTAGGACTTTAGAAACGAATTCTTCGTCTGTTGGGTTTGAAGAAAGATCTCTTTTATCTCTTATTCCAAAGTAAATATTCTCTGCAAATTTATCATATTCACTATCTGCAAGTATTGTACCTGATCCGTCAGAGTTAATCATATATCCAGCTGATACTAATCCAGTTGAAACACTTATGAATTTCGTTCTTTTTGTTACTTTACATTTTTCTCTTAAGTGTGAATTATATGTATCTATCCTTTTGTTTGCAGCATCTGCATTTGCAAAACCCTTGTCAAGATGTAATAATTCTAACGTATATATACGTGCATCTGGATACTTTTCAAGTAGTGCATCTATAAGGTTTTCTCCTGCTTTATAATCATCTAAATCATTTAATCCTAGATATATAATTATTGTTTTAGGTTCTTCTGGTAATGAAGCTATATTATTTATCCAATACTGTGGTGTTGCTCCTTCTACTGCATAAAAAGCGCTTGATGCCAAATCTGTATTCTCTCTTAAGCCCACCATATATTCATCACCAATAAATGTACATTTATTTAATGTTTTCACATATTCGTTATCGTCATTATTATTGTCATTATCATCATCGTCATCACCCGTTTGCGTCATTTTTCTTAAATCCTCAAGTGATATTCCAAGTGAATTTGCCATTGTTTCATCACAAGCTATTAATGTTCCATATTCTAATACATTTTTTTCAACTTTTTTGTTTGGCCATTCTGCTGGAACATAATCTGGTATAGGCCATTCTAGTACTCTTTTTTCAATTTCATAGAAATCTTCTTTTTCGAAGTATCCTAATTCTATTACTAGCTCTTTTAAATCTCTATAAATATATTGTGCATCTAATGTTTCAGTTTCTTCTAATATTGTAAATGCTTGTAGTGAGTTTTTAGTAAAATCTACTTTCTCTTTTATACTTTCGTCTCCTGTTTTTCTTGCTCTTTGAATTTCTTTAGCTTTTGAAACTGTTCCATCATATATATAATACTTTTTACTAAATAAATCTTTTGTTGTTTGATTTGTTAGTCCTCTTACTGCATCTTTGGTCTGTACAACTCCATTTTCCATACTTCCAACTAATGTTACTTTATCATCAGGATCTAAACCATCAATTTTACTTTCTTCATCATCTGCTATATAATCAAGTGTTGCTTGTATCTCATCTCCAAATTTATATGTATCATAATCTCCTGATGAAAGTGTTTTATATAGTTGTGTTTTTACACCAGTTTCTTGCTCATAGTTTTCAAGTCCATCATCGTCTGTATCTATACCTATTTTTGTGTCTCCATTTGCTCCTGTTGAATCTTCTCCTTCAAAATATACATTTCTAAACCAGTGGTTAGTTACACTAGAAATATATGGAATTGATGTTTTTACTTCTTCTGCCCTATCATCTTGTAATTTCATTAATGAGTCATATGTCTCTTGACTATATGTTTTCTTCCCATCAGTATACTCAACACTGTCCACTACTTCATTTCCATTTTCATCTGTATGTGTATGTTCTACTCTTCGTAAATCATAAACTGACGTTCCATTTATATGTACAGTACCTCCAAATGTTGTATCTTTCAATTTAACATGAACTTTAGCATCTAAATCTTTGTTTAATGCAAATTCTTTTACTAAATCAGGTGCCATTGTTGCAACATGTAATGTTAATAGTAATTCAAATGGTTTTCCATACCTTCCTGTCCATCCTTCTAGGCTAAAATATGTATAATCATTATGTGCTTTGAACCACCCTACGTTAAGTCTTTTTATTTCCATTGTGTTAGTACTTCTATCGATTCTAACTTTTTGTACAAGCTCCCCTACTACCGGTGTTGATTCAAAAACCATTTTAAATGCCTCTAAAAAACCTTGGTCTAAATCTATTAGCCCAGTTCCCCATGCATCTGATCCACTATCAAAAAAAGTTCCATCAAAAAAGCTTCCTAAAAAGTCTCTCCAGTTAAATGTATAATTATTTATTAAATACGTTCTGTTTTCTGCAATTAAATATGCTCTTAAATATGGTGCATCTACTGTTTTTATTTCATTTTTAGTATGTCCTTCTGTTACTGGAATTATTTCGCCATCTTCATTTGGTTGTCCATATATTTCCACACTTTCAGCAAATCCCATACCTACTAAATCATATCCCATATCGTATAGGTATTGTGCTGTGTTGATTATATCAATTTCATGAACCATTGCCTCGTCCATACCTATTAAGTACCCTTGTAGTCCGTCCCATAAATTTGTTGCAATTTCTTTTAGTCTATTGTACAAAAACTGTGGCATTGTTACAAAAAATCCAAGAATTCCTATAAGAATTATTGCTATTATTACTATAGCTATAACTATTCCGGCATGCAAATGCAGCGGCTCCTCCTCCAGCTGCCGCTGCAGCAGTTCCTGCTGTCTCTGCTGCACCTGCTGCCGCTCCTGCGGTTCCTGCTGCTTCTGCTGCACCTGCTGCTGCGCCTGCTCCTTCAGCTGCTGTTGCACCTGCTGCGCCTGCTTCTGCAGCTGCTGCTCCACTTCCAGCTTCTGCTGCAACGGTACTAGCTCCTGCAGTTCCTGCTTCCGCTCCTGTAGCTCCGGCTTCTGCTGCTGTACCAGCTGTTCCTGCTTCTGCACCTGCTGCGCCTGCTTCTGGTCCAACAGTACTAGCTCCCGCTGTACCTGCTTCTGGCACTCCTGTTTCTGCAGCTGAAGGTGGAGTATATACATCTCCTGATCCTCCTGGTTTATTTGGTATATCGTTTGTATCTGGTGCGTTTTCCTTGCCATTGGCTGCCGAATTTATATCTCTTGTGTTGCTTCCACTACCTTCATCTGCTTTTTTAGCGCTTTCGTCACTTTTGGCTTTATCATCTAATTTTTGACTTGCATCTTCCTCTGCATTTTTAGATGTATCTTTATCTAAATCTTTTTGATCTTCTTTATCATTTTCTTTATTGCTATCTTTTTCAGAGTCTTCATCCTTTTCGTCTTCTTCATCTTTTTTCTTTCTTCGCGGGCGTTTCTTTTTATCGTCTTTTTCTTCTTCATCCTCTTGCTCATCATTGCCAATATCCATAGAGTATTCATCCGGTCCTCCACCTCCGCTACTTTGGTAACTTGCTTCTCTTTCAGCTTCTTCCTCTTGCATTTGTTCTTCTCTTGCTCGTCTTTTTATTTCTTCATCATCTGCCACAATTTTCACCTTCTTTCCGCTATTTATTCTAATTGATTGGTATACTTATACTATATGTTTTTTCTGCTTTACTTAGTTCTTCTTCTTCTGTTTGTTCATTGCCATTATAATCATTCATAATTCTTACCTTATTAAAGGATATCGTATCTGCTTTATTTTTTTCATCATAATATTTTGCAAATCTAACTTTAAATGTTCTTGTTTCTCCTGGTTCTAATGCAATTGTAGCACTTACAGTTGAGGCATTTCTTGAGTCATCTTCTGATTGTATTGTTAGTTCATTATCTGCAATTCCATCATACAATACTAATTCTTTTTCCGTTTTATTTGTAATTCTAATTGTATATAATTGACTACTATAATAATTTTCTCTGCTTTCAATTCTTATTTTCATGTAATCATCTTCTGCAAGATTTTTTAAATCATCATGTCCAATGTAGTCATTAATACTCATCTTTAAATTCTTTCCATCTTGTTTTATTGCTATTTTTTCCTCATAAAATGCATATGTTTGATTTGTTAGCCCTGTTTTTATAATATTATCTATGATTTTAATATTGTAAATGTAGTTCCCGTTATAGTTTATATAATTTTGTATTGAATATCTTTTCTCTTTATTAAAAACTGCATCAACATACTCTTTGAATTTATCTTCAGAATCATTAAATACATATGTTTTACATTCGTCCGTTAGCAAATTGAATGCTCCTGAATAATCTTTACTATTACATTTATTTACATAGTCGTCTATAAAGTCTTCTATCGCTGTGGCTGTTTTCTCTGATGGATTTCCATCACCATTTAATAGCTCTTCATGTGGAGCATAGGTTGTATTTAAAGTTTCTGGTTCTTGGTGATGTTTTAAATAATAATTTATTGCTATTACTACTGCAAAAACTAATATAACTACTAATATGATTTTTTTATATTTTTTGAAGAAATTTCTTATTTTAAGTCTCCACTTTAAAAACATTTTTTCCTCCTATTCCTATTCAACATCATTTACGCTAAATGACATTTCATAGTCATTATAATTTTTTTCAACTATTACAAAATATGTTTGTGGTAATTTTTCGTCGTCTCCTAATTTGCCTTGAAATATATTTGATATAGTTAATAATAATACATACATATTTCCAGTTTTATTATTTCCTAATCTTTCAATATTGTCATAAGTTATTCCTAACATTGAAGAACCAAAATATTTCTTAGCATATGTAGTAAATTCATCTAAATTTGAAAAATATGTTTTTTTGAAATCTTCATTAAGAACGTTATATGCTGATTGATAATCTCCATCTTCTATGTTATTGAAAAAATTTCCTATGTATCTTTTCATTCTTGCTGATTCAGATAATTGTTTTATTTCATCTTCTTCGCTAATTTGTTCTTCATCTGTTTGTTCACTTGTTGTAGTTGTACTATTTGTATTAGTATTTGTTTTTGTTCCTTTTTGTGTAGATTTTACTATTGAATTAATTAATATGCATAAAACTCCAATCATAATTATCGCAATTATTGCAATTGCTATTATTATATATTTGGTATTATTTTTCTTCTTTTTTATAACAATCATCTCCTTACTCTAATTATGATTTTAGCGGACATTATATTATTTAAAATATTGATGTCCGCCCTTTTTTAGCTCATTCTATTTATAAAATCATCTACATCTTGTGCTGGATTTCTACTTCCAGCTGCTTGTCTGTTTTCATATAAAGCATTTACGGACTTAGCCATATTCTTTGTTTGAATTGCTGTTACAACTCTTCTCTCTTGAGTTGTCCATGCATGTCCTAATGGATTTGTTGCTGGGTTACTGAAATCTAAGGTTGGATCTAATGCCATATCTTGAATAGCTTTTAAATGTTGTAATCCAGCTGCGGTAGTTGTGTTGTAGTCTGTTGGATTTGATCTGCTTAAATCTCTTAATGCATCTTGTATATTGTTATCTAAGTGATCCATATTTGTTCCAATTAAGCTTTGCGCATATGCTCTTAATTGATTTCTTGCTGTTCTATTTGTTGTATAGTTATTAAATCTAAATGTATTATTGTGCGAAATTAAATCTGAGAATCTCTTTAAATCTTTTTGGCTTATTTCCATCTCTTGTTTGCTTCCTGGTCCACCTCTTGCTGCATTCATCATTCCACGTGTTGTATCATATGCTTGAAGACCAACTTGTACTGCATTTGCTTTAGTATTAAGTCCCATCTCATACGAAGCACCTGCAATACCAGCTCCAACTGGAATGCTTTCTCTTACTGCTGTTCTTACTGCTTTTCCCATCTTTGATTCGCTTGCCGTTTTTGCAGCTGAAGCCACTCTACTACTCTTAATAGCTTTAACAGCTCCCATGCTTCCAACTTTTGAAGCAACATTTTTACCGAAATCTGTTTTAGCTACCGTACCAGCTGCAGCTCCAGCAATTGTTCCTGCTCTTTTTGCAACATCACCGATTGCTTTAACTGTAAATCCAGCTGCAACAGTATCTGCAAGACTTGATGCTTCTTTAAATCCAAATATTTTTTTAACAATTCCTTCTGCTGTCCACATAAACTTCATACAGACAATTGCTAGTATCATTTTTGCTAATGATGCTTTTGTTCCTAATGTATTCATTACTGTTGAAATAAATACTAAATATATAATACAGTGAAATGGTTGAATCAATACGTTAAACATAAATTCTTTCATCCATGTATTTAATGCTTGTGCTTTAGCATCTTTTACTTTATCAATCGCATATGTAATTGTTATTAATGGTGATATTATTATTAAAAATCCTATTGTCAACATACGTTTTATATATGTAACTAAAAATGCTGTTGTCATACCGATTAATGCCATATATACAATAAATGCTGACCACGAATTAGTTGCTCTTATTGATGTTGCTGACATTATTACTAATTTATTTACAATTCCATCTCCTATTGTTGTTTTTGCAGGTCCTGCTAGCATTTCTACTAATGCATTATTTGCTTCAAGTGTAAATATTATTATATAGTTTAAAAGAAATAATATTACAAAACTTACAATCCAGTCTGTAAGCATTCTCTTATATTGCGCTTGTTCAGAGGCTACTGTCGATATTGCCATTCTAATTCCTATATATATTAAAACTGTCAATAATATTACAATAGCAAGTATTCTTAAAATATAATACCAAGTTGCTATATTAGTTCTAATTGTATTTACAACACTAGTTTCTTCACTAAAATTAAAGAAATCTATTTCTGTAATACCAACTCTATTGAAAAGTATATCATCTGGTGTTAAAAATCCTTCAATGCTACTTCCACCTATTTTGGCGATTTGGCCTATTAATCCTTGAACTGCCATACCAATTAATAAAAATACTAATTGTGGAATTTTACTTAATATACCAACTAATCCATCTACTCCTGTTCCAATTACAGATAATACTGTTGATGCTGGCCCACTTGTATTTAATTCTTCTTCATCTATTTCGTTTACTACTGTTGAACTACTTGTATCAGTAGCCAGAACCATTGATACTGGTGTGGCAAATAGTGAAGTAAAAAGATTAATTAATGTTACAAAAACTATGATACAACTCGCTAGTTTCTTAAATCTCCTTTTCATTTCCTTGCTCCTTTATATTATTTCAATTTTTTAACTGGCATGTATTCTGACATTGAATGAATTGATGACATGCTTCTCATCTTGAATATGTTCTTTACAATTTTCTCTGCTCTTGATAAAGTCATAAAGAAAATAACTGCTAAGAGTGGTGCTACTTTGAAAATCTCATTTGCTGCAACTATAAACACTAGATATATTCCTGCATGTAATGGCTGAATAAATGCATTTACCATATATTCTTCTAACCAGTTGTTATATGCACCAGCTTTTCCACCCTTTCCTGCTATTGGTGTTTTAGTTGCTGAATATGTAATTGTTATTAATGGTGATATTACAATTAAAAATCCCATTCCTAATAACCTAAATAAATACATCAAGAAAAATTTAACTTGATAGAATGTTATTAAAATGTACATAAGTATTACAGCTACATATGACCATCCATTAACTATATTTACTATATTCATTGTTTGAGAAATTATTGATTTTTCAAATCCTGTTCCTGTTTTTAAAGCAAAGAACATTGAAACTAATGCTTCTGATATTGTGTTTATACATATTATTATATATGGAGTTACAAATATTAACACCATACTTACTAACCAATCTTTAAGCATACTTTTGTATTTGGCCATCTCTGAGGCAACTGTTGATAATGCCATACGTATTCCTAAGTATATAAGCATTGCTAATTGAAGTACTAATGCTAAAACTCTCATTAAGTAATAAAATGTTGCAACAGATGTTTTTATTGCTTTATTTACTTCATTATTATTTTTTTCTATATCAAAAAAGTCTGTGTCGAACAAATCAATTTGATTAAATACTGTATCTTCAATTGTATACCAATTTATTGAATAACCTCCTGGTATATTGATTGATGAATATAAATCATTGTTCCATGCTGTTACTGTATCCCCTTTAATCAAAAGTTGTTCTGTTCCTCTTGATGCTAGCGTTAATAATCCTGAAATAACACCAACTCTCATTGCAATTAATGAGCCTATTCCTGCTGCTAATGATGATAAAAGTGAAATTGTGTTTCCAATTTTTTTAGTCCTTGTTCCATTTTCTGTTGTTATATCAGCTTTTCCATCTTGTATCATCTTATTCCACGAGCTTTCACCATAGTTCTTCTGAATCGTTTCAAAATCCTCAGTGTTTACTTCCAATTTTTCCTCTTTGGCATATATGAAATTAGGTATTAAAGTATTTGCTAATAATACTACTATTATCAGCCATACTAGCTTTGTTCTCATGAATTCTCCTTTTCTTGCTATCTGTTTTCTGCTCTTAATGCTGCTAATTTGTTCATATTTGTTTCTATAAATTCAAATTCTTTCTTTGTAGGTTGAATTGCTATAATTGCTGTATCTTCGCCTACTTTTAATAAACCTTCTCCTCTTTGGCATGTTGTCAAGAAATACGCTTCACCGTCACTTAGTTTGAATACTTCTTTTATGTATTGTATTTCTGATTTATCTTGTGCTAAGAATAGCTTTGTATCTGAAGATGTAAGAACTGCTTCAACTTCTTTTTTCTCATAGAAATCTTGGAATCTCTGTGACATAACTGCTAGAGAAACGTTTCTTTTTCTAGCACGTCTTGCCATTGTGTTTAAGAAATCAACAGCTTCTGGATATGGAAGTAACATCCAAGCCTCATCAATAAGAACTCTTTTCTTTGAAGCCTTTGATTTATCTTCACTGTTTTTCTTAACATATTTTTCCCAAATCCATGATAGAAGAACTTGTTGTGCAAGTGGTCTTGCAAATCTTTCCTCTAATTGTGAAATATCTAAGTTTATAAATGGCATTCCTTCTAACAATTCGAATGTTGATTGTCCATCAAAGTAAGCCATCTGACCATTATAAGCTCTAACATATTGTCTCATAACTTTTATTAAGTAACTATAATGGAATCTATAATCTGGGTTTGTATTTTCTTCTGCTTTTCTTAAAATTCTTGCATACCAACTTCCTATTGTTGGCATATCTTTTTTCTCTTTTTCTAGCTTTTCTCTAACTAGTCCGGAATTATTTCTATAAAGACTATCTACATTACTGTTTATACCAATTGATTCATATTCTTCTGCAACAGATTCTGAGATAATCTGTTTTGTTAATTCGTTTACTTCTTTACTTCTTGTACTACCTCTTGCCATTGTTAATAAAGATTGTGTTACGTCTTCTACTTTGTTCTCAACGTTTAGAACTACTCTTTCTCTTCCTGTTATTTCATCTCTAACAATTTCTGGCTCTATATCAAAAAGATTAATAATTGTTTTTGAATTTGGACTGATTATTACATTTACTCCTCCAAGAGCTTCTGCAACAACTCCATATTCACCTTCGGCATCTAGTGCTAAGCTTTCAATTCCCATTAATACAGATGATCTTGCTGTTAGCGTTTTTATTGTAACACCTTTACCAGCACCAGACTTACCAAATATAACCATGTTGTAATTCGTAAGTGTTGGGCTGAAATTATCAAATAATATTGGTAATCCTGTTTGTCTATTAAATCCTAGTGGAATACCTTTTTCATGTCCAATTTCTGATGTAAAGAATGGGAATACTGTTGACATTGAACGTCTGTCAAATGTATGTATTTTTCTAATTTTATTATCCAAGAATGGCATATTACTTCTGAATGCTTCATCTTGAATTGCCCATGCTGGCTTAACACCAATCAAGTTCTTTGACATTTCCGCTGAAAGTAATTCTGTATATTTATCAAGCTCTGCTATACTATATGCAAATAGTGTACATATAATTGAAGCATCAAATAGTTTATTAAATCCTGCTGCAATTTGATCTCTAAGCTCTTCTGCTTCAGCTCTTTTTTGTGCTAGGATTCTCTCTCTGTTGATATCTCCTCTATCCCATGCAACAATTCTTTCAGACTCTAATTCGTTGATTGTTCTATTTAGCTCTGTTTGAGATGTATTTTCTCCTACTGGATTTATAAATACAGATACATTTAAATCTCCAAATGTATACATTCCTCTTAAGAATTCTGGGAAAGTACACATTCTTGGGATTGTTGAAACTATCATACTTCTTGCATATCTTGTTCTTCCTGCTGCGATTTGTAGATAATTTGGATTTGATGCATCTATTCCTGCTGGTGCGATTAAATCTTTAAGTCCTTTTCTATTTTTTTCTAAGAAGCTTGCTGCTTCTTTTTCTTCTTTTTTCTCTTCTAGTATTTCTTCTTCATTATTGTTTGCTTGTTTTTTATTTTTCTTCATTACAAATCCTCCTTATCCTTAGTCTTCTTTTTGTGGTTTAATTTTTGCGTTCTTGATTTCTTCCTTTGCACCTTTATAAGTCACTTCATCCATTTGATCTTTATACTCATCTACTAATTCAGTAGCTTTTTCTTTTATTCTTTGTTCTCTTTTTAATTGTTCAATTTGTTTATACTTATCAGCTCTTACTATACTTTCTGTTGCTAATTCAAGAGCTTGGTCTGCTATTTCAGCATCTAATTTTTCTTGTTTCTTTTCAAGTACATCTTTTCCGGTTGAGTATAATGCATCATATTGACCATCTAGTGCTTTAGAGAATTGTAATAATTCTGAATCATCTCTGTTATAAGCAATATATAATAATTCGCATATTTCTTCTGAACTTAAAATTCTACTTGTTACTTCTGAAGCTTGTAATGAACGTATTGCTGTTTGTGCTCTTGTATATAGTTCTGAGAAACACATTCCATCCATCTCTTCTTGAGGAGTGTCTGCACTTGCTCCTGTCTCACTTGCATAATATGAAAGAATTAAATATGTACGTTGTTGTAATACGTTTTTATTCAAACTCATTCTTGCAACATATTCAGTTATGTCTAGTCCATAATCTAAAACTCTTTCTTTTCTTGTTTTTTCAAATTGAAGTTTTTGTAATAGTCTTTCATTTTTTGTATCTTTTGCAGCTTGAATTCTAGCTTTAACTTTTTCAATATCTTGTGCAATTTCTGATACTTTATTTTTGTACTCATCAACTATATCTCTTAAGTTTAAGCTTCTTGTTTGAATATATAATTGAATTGGAAATCTTAATGTATTTAAGAATTGAACAAATCCTTCTTCAACTGCAATTTTTTCATCTTCAGACATAAGATCATAATTAACACCTGAGCATTGAACAATCATTACATATTGTGATCTATTCTTTCTGATAATCATATTATCTTTAACTTCATCAAATTCCATGAATTTAAATATTGATTCTCTTGGCATTCCATTAAAATCTTTTAACTCTTCGTTCTCAATCCCTAATGCTTCTTCTTGTTCTTCCTCTTCTTTTCTATTATTCATATAGACAATCAATCCATATGCAGCTATTAATGCTATAATTATAAATACTAATATTGCTAGAACAATTTGTAATATAGTGATAAGACTCATCTATTTTTCCTCCTTTGTATATACGTACATTTTTTTATTTTTATTAAATTTTATCCATCTAGCTACAATTTCATTTATAGGTTCTCCACCTATTTTCTTAGTCACTGGTATTCCTGATATTGTTGGAATTTTGAATGCTCCTACTGCATATCCAATTAGTGCACATATTGCTGTAAGTATTATTCCAACTAATTTTAAACCTATTATATTAAATATTAATAAAAATATTAACCCAACCAATAACCCGCATGCTGTTGATATTAATGACTTTATTGTAAAAATATAAAAAATTCTAGTTTCTCCTCTTAGATTTCTAGGAATATAATATGTTCCCATAATTTCCTCCTTTGTTCATTTATTATAAATTCGTACTAGTTAATACGTTATATACTATTTTCCAAATTGCCGTAGCACCTAAAACTACAACAGCTGAAACAACTAATCCTATTAACTGTTGTTTAAGTTTTGCCGCCACATCTGGTGTAGCAAACATATATTTAATACCCATAATTATAGTAACCGCAACAAGTACAAAAACTCCAATTACAGTTAGTATATTTATTACTGGAATTACAATTTGTTTTAAATCTCCTGCATTAACGCCAGCATTGTCTTGTTGACCTCTGCTTTTCCAATCTGTTAATGCATCTTTCATTTCATCAAAAGATTTAACCTTTATTTCAGTTGCCGCGTTCACAGCAGGTTGTAACATACTTATTAACATTAATGTTGTAATAACCACAAAAATATATTTAAAGACTTTCATGCCTTTTCCTCCTCATAATACTAGTTACTATCATTATAATATACTTTTCCCCTTCTTTTCAACATTTTTTTACAATTGTAACTATATTGTTATATATTTTCCTATTTTTCAAAAAAAATAAGATTATACTTTTTTCGTATAATCTTATCTTCTGTCTCTTACTTGTTATTAATCTAATATGTCTGTAGTAAAATTTTTAATTATCTGGACTACTCCAGATGCTGCAAATGCAATGCATGCACCTACTATATATATAGTTGCATGTTGTTTTATTTTGGCTTTATCGCTTGGTGCTGAAGTCATGTATTTTATTGCTAATACGATAAGCATTATAGAACCAATTCCAATTGCCACTACTTGAAATACACCAATTGTAATTTCAATTAAATGTGTAAAGCTTCCTGTTGCTGTTGCATTAGGTTCTATTTTATCAGTTGCTAGTGCAAAATTTGATAATGTACATAACATTAATATTATCATCATGCAAGTGAGTAAAATTTTATTATGAATTTTATTTTTTCTCATAACAGATTCCTTTCTAACCTAAAATTTCTCCTGAAAATGTTTCTGCTATTTTTACTAACGATACAGCTCCAAAAACTAAAACTCCACCTATTATAAATGGTATTAATTTTGATTTTATATCCGCTTTCTCATTTGGAGAACTATACATGTATCTTATAGCTAGAACTAATGTAGCTATAACAGCTACGCCTGCACCTATATATTGAAAAATACCCAATATAATATTACCTGTGTCATACAATGAGTCAACGCCTTTTAATCCTGGTTTATCTTCTACTATTGTAGTTGGATCTAGCGAACTTCCGTTGCTGTGAGCCACCATTTACATCAAGTCCTTGTATATCTACTTCTCTTGCAAATACATTGTTCGTTAAACAATATGTAAATAATATTATAATTAGTATACTTATTATTCTTGTTATATTTTTATGCATATTCTCACCTTCTTTTTATAAAAAAAGATTATCATAAGAAAATGATAATCTTTTTTACTATTCTTTTCATTAATCTTAGTTACCATCACCAATTGTATCATTAGCAAAGTTCTTGATAATTTGAATAACTCCAGAAGCTGCGAATAATACAACTGCACCAATTATATATGCTGTAGCGCTTTTCTTAATGTCAGCTTTATCTGATGGTGCTGCAGAAATATATTTAATAGCTAATACTATTAACATAATAACTGCTATTGCTATACCAATAACTTGAACAATTCCAAGTATTACATTTAAGATGCTTTGGAATTTTGTAGCTGTTGTACCACCTTGATCACCTTGTGGTGTATAAGCATACTCATCAGCAAATGCAACATTGTGAATTGCCATTGTAAGCATTACAATCATTAAGGCTATAGATAATATTCTGAATATCGTTTTCTTACTCATCTTCATTACTTTTCTCCTCCTTTTTATATTAGAATTAATCATTTTTTTCCTTATATAAATTGATTTTAGCACAATTTATTTTTTTTGTACAGTCTTTTTTAAAAATTTTCCTTTTATGCTAATTTTCGATTTGTTTTTATTTTAATTAAAAAAATAAAGAAACTCACTCAAAACTGATGGAGAAAGATGCGAAATCTTTTTTTGAGCAACATAAAAAATTTTAGTAAATTGTATTTTCTAAAAAGTTTAAAATTTTAGTAATATTTATTAAATTTTTACATATAATTGTATTGACAAAGGGATATAGTGCATGCTATAATAGTTTATGTACTTGGTTACAACATCGCGGGGTGGAGCAGTTGGCAGCTCGTTGGGCTCATAACCCAAAGGTCGCAAGTTCGAGTCTTGCCCCCGCAACCAACAAATAAAGGCTGAAATCTTAAAAGATTTCAGTCTTTTGTTTTTGTATGCTAGTAATCTTAATTTATGGTTTCTGCATATTATTTTTACTGTAATATCAAATCATTTTGAATTAATCTTTTTATATAATGGAAAAACTCCAAGTCTTTTGTGGACTCAGAGTTTTTTCTGTACCCTAAGTGGGTACTAACGGGAACATAACGGAGAACCTAATTAGCATCAGAAATTTTCCAGTGTTTCCACTGGATCTTCGGAATTGAATAATTCCTCAACTTCCTGTACAGTGAGTAGCTCTATGATCTCTCTTATGCGATCATAATCATAATCATAAGCACCCAATAACTTGCCCAAAGTTTCTCCAATGCTATCTATAGTGATGTTCATTTTGGCTGAGCGCCCGGTGCTGAACTTGGTCGCTTTGCTTTTTACTCGAACTACGAGTGGTGCAATTTCCTCCGGTGTAGTATCCGGAATCTGTTCCGCAACTTTATTGATGACCGATACTTTGCATCGAATATTATCTCCATCTACAAAGCTCACTACATAATATCTCCTATCTTTCTTATCCCGTGTTACCTTAATCTCTTCATTCATGTCGTTACCTCCATATTGGTTTATTTTATTAAGGTTTTTATATAGTTACTACAGTTGTATTATACTTTGTATATCTCATTATGTCAACTTTTTTATTTCACTTTTGTGATTAGTTTGTGATAATGTCACCCTTGATTAGTTTGCTCTTAACTATCTAATGGTGACATTTCTAAAAGTTATTTTTATGTCTTAAGGACGACTTTTCTAAAAACTATTAACAGCTTTTTTATTTTACTTTTATATATTCTTTAATATTTTCGAATTTACTATCACCTATTCCAGGAACATTTTTTAAATCTTCTATTGTTTCAAATTTTCCGTTTTCTTTTCTGTATTGCACTATACTTGTGGCCAAACTTTCTCCTATTCCATTTAAAGATTGCAATTCTGTTTCATCAGCTTTATTAATATTTACAACAGTTTGGTTTGTTGTATAATCAACTACTCCGCTCGCGCCATCATCAATTATTTCTGTTTCATTATCGTTTACGTTGGGTATATATATTTTTTGTCCATCTTCTAGTTGATACGCTAAATTTACATTTTTCAAACTAGCTTGTTCTGTTTGTCCTCCAGCTTTTTCAATTGCATCGGCTATTCTATCGCCTTCTTCTAATTCAATTACTCCCTGATTTTTTACTTCTCCTGTTATATATACTTTTATTTTGGTATTGTATTTTTCATCTTCAGTTTCATTTTCATTTTCAATAAAATTTGATATGCTTATTTTTTCTGTATTATTCTTTTCATAATAAATATCTACTATTTTAATTATTCCTATAATGACTATGATTCCTATTGCTATGGTGATTGCTAATTTTATCTTTTTTTCTTTATTCATTCTTTACCTCCTTTATTTTAAGTGCAAAAAATACGGACCTTTGACTTATGTTTTTGGCCCGTATTTTTTATATTCAAATAACTGTATTAGTTATACTATATTTTCCTTTTATTGTCAATTATTTTCGTATGACGTTTTCCGACAAATAATTAATTATATAGAAAAATACATATTCATTAACTTAAAAGAACATTATATTTATTTTCTCGTTCCTTGCTAAAATCTTTTCCCACCTACTAAACTTTGTTTAGCAGGTTAGGGAAAAAATTTCAAACTGCGCGTCTCTCGAAAATAAAATATAATGTTCTTTCTTATGCAGTAATTAATTTATATTATTGATGTTTTTTCTTAATTACGTATATTCCTGATGTAATAGCAATCATTATCAATAGAATGCTTCCTGCAATCGCAATATATGGCACTTCACCTGTTCCTACTGCTACGATTAAATCTGCTTTGCTTTCATTATCAGATTTATCTTTTTCCTCAAATCCTGCTTCATTCTCTGTAACAATACTTGCAACATTTTCTTTCGTTCCTACATTACTATCACCATTCTGCCATCCTAGAACTACTTGATATTCTCTGCTTTCTCCTGGTTTGACTTCATCTGTTTCAATGCTTGCAGTTGTTTCATTTATTGTCCATCCTGGATTGTTGTCTGCTATCATTGTCATTCCGCTTGGGATGTTTTCCACAATATTTGCTTTACCAGTTAATTCGCTGTCATTTGTAACTTTAATCTTATATACTACTTTTACGTTTGCTGTTGAAATATTCTTTCTGTGTACTTCGACTTTTCCTAGGCTTCCGTTGATTGGTGTTTCTTGTCCATTTACAATTACACTTGTAATTGTTTTGTCTACTCTTAAATTGAAGATTAGTTTTCTATAATAGTAATTTACGTATGTTGTATCCTCTACAATATCTTTTCCATTTTCATCTTTTGTTACTGTAACTATCATCTTGCCTTCTTTATTTTCTGGAATTTTAGCAATTTCATAGTATTTAATATCTTTTTGCTCTGTTGTGTAATCATCGTTTTGATGTCCTGTAATTTCTATTTCATCTGCTAGTTTTTCTTTTGTATCAATATCATAGTAATTAACTATAACTTTTGCTGGTCTCTTGTAATAATAAATTACGTCTATTGGATCAGCTGTCATTGTTCCGTCTTTGTTTTCTGGTTCTTCTACCAAATCATATCCTGGTACGTCTTTAGGTTCTGTTGTATAGTCATCGCCTTCGTGTCCTGGAATATTCGTTGATTCGTCAATTTCTTCTCCAGTTTCTGAGTCGACATATTTTACATTAACCTCTGTTTTCTTGATGTAGTAATATGTTACTCTTGTTGGTTCAATTGTCATTTTTCCTACTGCATTTTCTGGATATTTTTCTTTTACCAAATCATATTCAGGTATGTTCTCTTCGTGTGTTTCGTATGGATCTCCTTCATAGCCTTCTTCTTTTGTTTCATCTAGTAATTGCTTTCCTGTCTTAATATCAATATGATTTACAATTACACCACCTGATGTATGTACATAGTAGTAAGTAACTGTAATATCTTCTTTAGTCATTGAACCGTCTGCATTTGAAGGTACTTCAACTAGTTTGTAATCATCAAATGTCTTTCTTTCTGTTGTGTAGTTGTCTCCTTCGTGACCTTTTTGTACAACATCTTCAGTCAATTTCTCACCTGTATTCTTATCAATATATTCAGCTGTTACTTTGCTTCTATAAATATAGTAATAAATTACTTCAACTGGCTCAACTTTCATTGTTCCTTTTGCATTTTCAGGTAGTCTGTCTTCTACTAAATCATATCCATCAAATGTTCTTGATGGGATGTCATACGCATCGCCTTCGTTTCCATTGTGTACTGCGTTTGCTAGGATTTGTCCTGAGATTACATCAATGTGTTTCTCAATTACTCCTCCAGAAACATGAATATAATAATATTTCAATATCTGTTCTTCTTTAGTCATCTTAACAGTTTTTTCTGCTGGTTCTTCAACTAAAACATAGTTTTCAAAGTCTTTACTTTCTGTTACGAAGTCATCACCTTCTAGCCCTTCTGTTGTTGATTGTTCTAGGATTTGACCTGTTATCTTATCAATGTATTGAACTGTAGCTTTTGTCTTATATAAATAGTAATAAGTAATTGTTAATGGTTCAACTTCGAATTTACCTTTTTCATTTCCAGTATGTTCAACTAATTGATATCCATCTATTACCTTTGGTGTAGTTTGATAATCGTCATCAACTTTTCCATCTATTCTATCTGGATCAGCTAGTACTTTGTTTGTACCTTTTTCTAAGTATCTTACATGAACTACTGCATCTTTTACTCTGTAGTAGTAAATTACTTCAACTGTAGCCTCAGTCATTGAACCGTTTGCATTGCTTGGTGTTGCAACTAGCTCATATTTAATTGGTACATCTGTTGCGCTTATTGTCGTGTACTTATCATCTACTCTACCATTTATATTTACGTCATCAGATAATTTCTTAGTTGTATTTTCTTCATAGTAATGAACTATTACCTGAGTTGCTTTCTTTCTATAGTAATAAATTACTGTGATTTCATCTTCTGTCATTGTTCCGTTTTTATTTTCAGGTTCTGCTATTAATTCATATTTACTTGGTATATCTGATGCACTTTCTGTTTCATAATTATCAAATACCTTACCTGGTATTTCAACATCTTCTGAAACTTTATTTGTTGTACCTTCTTCATAGTAGTGAACTGTAACTTTTGTATCTTTCTTTGTATAGTAAATATTGATTATGTTCTCTCCTGTTGTAATTGTCAAAGTATCTTTATCAACTGAATCGTACTCATATCCGTAAATATCAATTACTTCATCAGCGCTATTTACAGTGCTTTCAAATGTCATTCCATCTTGTGTCTTTTGATCATGTAATACTTTATTTGTATCTTTTTCTAAGTAATTTACTTTATAACTTAAGTCTGTTCTTTTTGTATAGTAAATGTTTATTACATTCTCTTCTGTTGTAATTATTAATGTTTCCTTATCTACTGAATCGTAGTTATAACCATCTATATCAATTACTTCGTCACTTGATGTTACCGTGCTTTCAAACGTCATTCCATCTTGTGTCTTTTGATCATGTAATACTTTGTTTGTGCCTTTCTCTAAGTAATTTACTGTGTAGCTTAAATCTGTTCTCTTTGTATAGTAGATATTGATTACATTCTCACCAGTTCCAATTACTAATTTATCTTTATTAACACTATCATAGTTGTAACCATCAATGTCGATAACTTCATTACTTGAAATTATTTCATCTTCAAATTTCATATCTCCTGTTGTTTTTGGTGCTTGTAAAACTTCGTCTGTATCTTTTTCTAAATAGTTAACTGTATATGAAAGTCCGCTTACTTTTGTGTAATAGATGTTAATTACATTCTCGCCTGTTATAATTATCAAAGTATCTTTATCTACTGAATCATAGCTATAACCATTGATTGCAATTACTTCTTTACTTGATGTTATTTCTGTTCCAAATGTCATATTTTGAGTAACCTTTGGAGCATGGATTGTTCTATTTGTGCCTTTTTCTAGGTAATTTACTGTGTAGCTTAAGTCATTACGTTTTGTATAGTAAATGTTAATTACGTTTTCTCCAGTTCCAATTATTAAAGTATCTTTATCAACACTGTCATAATTGTAACCATCAATATCTATTACTTCTTTACTCGATGTTATCTCTGTTTCAAATGTCATATTTTCAGTTACTTTTGGTTCGTGTAAAACAATATTTGTATCTTTTTCTAAATAGTTAACTATATAACTTAAATCATTACGTTTTGTGTAATAAATATTAATTACATTTTCGCCTGTTATTATTGTTAATGTTTCTTTATCAACGCTATTGTAATTGTAGCCATCAATGTCAATTACTTCATCTGCGCTTGTTACAACGCTTTCAAATGTCATTCCATCTTGTGTCTTTTGATTATGTAATACTTTATTTGTGTCTTTCTCTAAGTAATTTACTTTGTAGCTTAAATCGTTTCTCTTTGTATAGTAGATGTTGATTACATTTTCGCCTGTTGTGATTGTTAAAGTTTCTTTATCAACTGAATCATAATTATAGCCGTCTATATCAATTACTTCGTCACTTGATGTTACTGTCGCTTTGAATATCATGTTCTCTTGAACTTTTTGATCAT
>OLGB01000562.1_pt1 | contig 52249 bp, 38 predicted proteins | sample 1605691 | NCBI WGS metagenome assembly OLGB01 (sample SAMEA3888925, study PRJEB22519) | human gut metagenome | biome: human gut; feature: human-associated habitat; material: faeces | place: Denmark | collected 2010
TTTCATCCTCCGGCAATAATTCCCCTACCGTTTCCATTTTTAAAATATATTTCCTTGCCAGTTGGGAAACTGCCGCTTTTTGAAAAATCAATCCGGCACTTCCCATATAAGCCATCATAAGGGCAGTCATTGCCAGCATGCCAATGCATGTAAACATGACATCCCCCACATTCCCCGATTCTTTTTTCAACCTAATTCTCATCTCTGTTTACGTCCTCCCCCACAGACACTACTCTCCATTCCGCAGACGAAAATTTTCCATTCACCACACCAAATATCAGCCTGATTTCTGCGCCAGAAGCTGCTTTGCGACATCTGCACACAATATTGCCCATCTTCAGCTTATTGTTCCCATCAATATCTTCTGCGCCTGACTGGTCATGGAAGTCACAATCGTCTGGATAAATACAGTCAGACTGTCCTTCATCACCACACATAAAAGCAATGCAATAATACAAAGTCCCACCGTTACTAAAATACCGTCAATGCCCGCTTCTTTTCTGAATACTCTTTCTCTGAATCCTTTCACGATGTTTTTTCCTGTTTTCTTTTCCTTCTCCATTTTCTCTTCTTCCTCCACTTTCTCCTTTTCTTCCGTTTTCTCTTCTCTCTTCATCTTCTCTTTTCCTTCCATCTTCTCTTCCCCTTCCATTTTCTCTTCCCCTTCCATTTTCTCTTCCCCTTCCATTTTCTCTTTCCCTTCCATTTTCTCTTTCCCTTCCATTTTCTCTTCCCCTTCCATTTTCTCTTCTTCCGCCTTTTCTTTTCTCTCCATTTTTCCTCCACCTCTGCGCTCTTCTCTCCAACGGTGGACTATAATTGGACTCTACTGTGTCACACTTTTTCAGGCGGCACTGCATACTCCTTTAAAAGCTTCCCGCTGCCCCCAGCATGTGCCGCATACAGGCATACAGCGCAATCCCAAGAATCGCCGCCAGAATCCCCAACTGATAAAAAGTCACTTTCCGATCCAGTGCATTTTTCTTTTTTTCCAGCACACTCTGCTCCATATCCTTTATCTGCTCTCCGATATCCCCCAGAAGTTCCACAACCTGTCCGGATTCCAACGCCTGCAGCAGGATGATACAGAGGGAATCTATATAGCGGTTATCAAAGCAATCCTGAAAATTTTCCAGTGCCTGATACAAATCCGCATGCAGGGCAATATCTCCTGCCAGTCCCAAAAGAGCGCTGCGCAGGCGCATATTGTCCACGCTTCCATAACATTCCGTCAATGCCTCTGCCAGATAAACCCCTGCCTGAATCTGTATCTGCAGTGCATGATATACCAGCTTGATTTCCGGCAGGAGCTGCTCATTATCCTTTTTATCCAGATACAACAGCAGAATATCCGGCATAAAAAACAGAATGATTGCTGCCGCCAGCCCTGCCACCGGAGAAATCGCCAGAAAGCAGAACATCCCTGCCGCCCCCAGTGTCAACTGTATTTCCAGATAGGAAATGGGCTGTACTTTTCTTCCATAATGAAACGCTGCTCCATGCTTTTTCAGCCATCGTTCCTTTTTCTGATACCAGTTTTTTGTTTCGCTGCTCTTCTGCAAAAAACCCGTTATTTCCTGATAAGTATTCCAGATGTTCCACTGCCTGTTTTTTTGCTTCTGTAGATTCCAAATCAGGAAAAAGACAAGTCCTGCTGCCAGAAACGCCAGCCAGAAAACTATCACTCTCAAAGCCTCTCTCCCCCTTTATTCCTGCAATTTCTGTATCTGCAATGCAAACAATAAAAACATTCCAAGAATCCCTGCCATACCAATCCTGCCCGGCAGACTTCCTGCAAGCAGTTCCGACAGAGGAATCCCCACCAGCCTGCTCACCGTGGCAAGCATAACAACAGACATTCCTGCCAGAAGAAGCATCTGAATCAATGCTTCCCGCACCATACTTTTTCTCTCCTGCAGTGCCCGCAGATATTCCCGCATACTTTTTCGGCTGCTGTTCACCATGGAAGAAAAGTCTGCACAATATCTCACACTGATTTCCATATTTTTTGCCAGTTCCTTAAACCTGGGATGTTCAATCTCCTCCGCCATGACCGCCAGTGCCCTGGAAGCATCCCCTGTTGTCTTTGCCTCATAGCAGCAGCCCTCCAAGGCATCACTGATTGGCGCCTCCATATATCTTCCCACCTGTCCCAGCACTCCTGTCAATTCTCCGCAGGTAATACTGTAATTCCCCAGAAAATCCAGCAATTTCAACAGATTGTCATTTACCCTTTTCAGATTTCTATACCGGAGTACTCTCAAAACACCCTCTGCAAGCAATCCCTCCGTAAGCCCCACCGCCAGTGCCTGCCATACACCCCAGAAGGAAAATGCTGCCAGCATCCCCATCCCCGCCACAAGCAGATTTCCCACAATCCACCACTCTGCCGTAAGCCTGGGATATTTTCCAGACAGCCCGCTGTACTTCAGGTTTCTGTCTATTTTCCACCAGAAGGAATACTTTCTCTGAAATTCCCGGATGTGCTGTCTTTCCTCCAGAACTCGCAGTCTGGCGGATGCTTCCATATCCCCCCTGGTTTTCTGCCAGAGCTTTTCCATTTTCCGCAAAAGCTCCATCTGCTGAAAAAGCAATAAAAATCCCAGAAATAATCCGCTAAAAATCAGTACCTTCATTTTCTTTCTCCTCAAATATTTTTTCGTATAAAAGATTTTTTCGTTCTTCACTCCATCCCTTACATTCATAAATTTCTTTCACTTTATAATGCTCCATAAAAACCAGCGTCTGAAAACAGTCCATCATCCGCATCAGTTCATTTCTGGAATAACGGCTTTCGTACATACAGTAATCCACCAGCTTATCCGTTGCCCTGTCCGCAGAAGGGGCATGGATAGTCGCCGCGCAGATTTGCCCGGTATATGCCGCATTCAACAGGTACAACGCCTCTGCACCCTTCACCTCGCCGATAATAAAGAAGTCCACATCCATCGTCAGTCCTGCAATGCTGATATGTTCCAAATCATAATTCACCTGCTGCTCCCCGGTTCCGGGAAGGGAATGTAAAAACATCATGTCCGGATGAAAGCGCGTTGTCAGTTCATCCGCCTGCTGCGCCACCAGCACAGCACAGTCATCCGGCAGAGTTTCCTTCAGTGCATTCAAAAGGGTTGTCTTTCCGGAAGAATTTCCACCACAAATCAGGGTGGAGCCCTCTCTGAACCGCCGAATCAGCGTTTCCGCCGTTTCCCGGTCAAGCATATGTTCTTCAATCAAATCCCTTATCTGCGGAAAATTTCTCGGCACCTTCCGAATACAGAGATAGGGTTCCTCGTAGGTATTTACAAGCGGCATGGAAATCGTAAAACGTAAGATAAAATCCGGATGACTGGTATTATCCGTGAATCTTTGAATGGCATTTAGATTTGAAATATTGACCTGGTTTCTTGCGGCAACAGATTCGATAAACTGTCGGTATTCTCTGGCGGAGGAAAATGTTACCCCGGATTCCATTCTTTTCCCCCGCTTTTTCATCCGTATGTTATCATGTCTGATAACCCGGATATCGGATACCTCCCTGTCGTCTATCAGGGACGAAAGTCTGGAATAGTTGAAAATATAACTTTCAAATTCCTTTAATAACTGCTTCCTTTCTCCTTCACTCATCGGATAATACTGCCTGACATGCTCTGCTGCCTCCTGAAGAAACTGCTCTTTTGTCAGGATTCCCTTTTTCATCTGCATCAGAGATTGCTGCTTTTGGGAAGTATATTCCTCCACAAGCTGTTCCAACGGATTCTCTGCCGCAGAAATATTTTCTGTCTTGATAGTTTTCCCTCCCTCGTTTACTGGCTATATGAAATTTCATTTTCTGTGAATAACGGCTGATGCGCCGCGAAATAACAGATTGTCTTTATCAGATAATTGTAATTTACAACAGTTTTTTGAGATTGTCAATAGTTCTGTCAGATTTTTTTGTTTTTACGTTGTAGAACTTGCAGAAAACTGCTATAATATTCTTAATTGGAAAATCGTTATACGATAATCAGACACAGCACATATATCATACCGATTCAGAAATGGAGATTAAAAATGTTTGTTTTATTGGCAGGTGGATTACTCGTTATTATTATTGCAGTTGTGATTGCAGTGACTTCTTCCGTTGTATCTGCTGTTGCAGCCGAAACGGATGACTCTGAGGACGAATAAAAGAGGAGGCTGTTACACCTCCTCTCCCTTTTCAATTCTGGCAGCCAAATCCTCCAGATACATCCATCTTTCCATTTTTTCTTCCAGAAGTTTTTCTGCTGCTTCCTTTTCTCTGGTAATTTCCCCCAGTTTTACAAAATCATGGGCATATTGTAACAGGTCTGTTTCCAGCCTGCTTATTTTTTCTTCCAGTGCCGCCATTTCACCCTCAATGCTCTGGTAATCCTTCTGCTCCTGATAGGTAAATTTCAGCTTTTGTCTGTGTCCTGCCTTCCAGTCCTTCTTTCCGGTTCCGGAAGTCCTTTCAATTCCGAAAGCCTTTTCGGTTCCGAAGCTTCCTTCTGCAGCTTCTGCCGCCCCTTCCGCTTCCTTTCGGTTGACATAATCCGTATAGCCACCCTCATACTGCCGGATGGTTCCGCCCTCCTCCAGAGCATAAATCCGCCGCACCGTCCTGTCCAGAAAATACCGGTCATGGGAAACCGTAAGCACAACACCCGGAAAATAGTCCAGATAGTCCTCCAGAATCCGCAGGGTTGCAATATCCAAATCGTTTGTAGGCTCGTCCAGCACAAGCACATTCGGCGCTCCCATCAATACCTTCAGCAGATACAGCCGTCTTCTTTCCCCGCCGGAAAGCTTTCCTAAAAGTCCGTACTGTTCCTCTCCCGCAAACAGAAAACGCTCCAGCATCTTTGATGCACTTACTTTTCCTTCTTCTGTTTCCACAAATTCCGCCACATCCCGGATATAATCAATGACCCGTTTCCGGGGATTCATTTCTTCCTCTCCGATTTCCTGGGCATAATATCCGATTTTTACCGTCTGACCGATGACAATAGAACCGCTGTCAGGCGCAATCTCACCGATTATCATTTTCATCAGTGTGGATTTGCCGCTGCCGTTAGGCCCTACAAAGCCAATCCTGTCATTTTTCCCCAGAAAGCAGGTAAAATCCTTTATCAGCACCTTTCCGCCATACGCCTTGCCTACATTTTCCAGCTCCACAACCGTTCTGCCCAGCCGGGAGGAAGCAGAGGAAATTTCCACCTGTTTATCTGTTACCACATCCGGCGTATTCTTTAATTCCTCATAGCGTTCCAGTCTTGCCTTCTGTTTTGTGGAACGGGCTCTCGCTCCCCTCTGTACCCAGGCAAGTTCATTCCGCAGGATGCTGGCGCGCTTCCTCTGGCTGGCAAGCGCCATTTCCTCTCTCTGCATTTTCAGTTCCAGATATCCCGCATAATTGGCATCATAGGAATAGATGCTTCCCTTATCAATCTCCAGAATCCGGGTGGTAACGCTGTCCAGAAAATACCGGTCGTGAGTTACCATAATTACGGCACCCTTCCGCTTTTTCAGCGTACTTTCCAGCCATGCACTCATATCATTATCCAGATGGTTTGTGGGCTCATCCAGCACAAGAATTTCCGCCGGAGAAAGCAGCACAGATACCAGCGCCAGCCTTTTTCTCTGTCCTCCGGAAAGCTGTCCGCAGGGCTCATCAAAGTCCGTTACCCCAAGTCTTGTCAGCATTGCTTTTGCATCTGCTGCAATGGTGCTTTCATTCTCTTCCTTCGTATTTCCCCGAAGTACGGCCTCCAATACAGTTTCCTTTTCCCCGAACCGGGGATTCTGGGGCAGAAATCTTACCATGCAGTGATTTGCCATGATAACTCTTCCCTCATCCGGCTCCTCCAGCCCTGCAATTATTTTTAAAAGGGTAGATTTTCCTGTACCGTTAATTCCGATAATACCCGCCTTTTCTCCTTCCTCCAGAAAAAAGGAAGCATTGGAAAAAAGCTTTCTTTCCCCGTATGCCTTTGTCATATTCTCTACGGTCAAAATATTCATAAATCCAAAACCTTTCTAATTCCTGTCCAGCCCGGATAAGGCGGCATAGGTAACAGAGCGGAGTCTGCGGACTACCGGCGTCATCCCCGCACCACGCCTCTGAATAAAGTAAAGGAATACCAAATCCTCTTTTCTGTTCATTGTCACATAATTTCCGGTCCAGCCATCCCAGCCAAATTCCCCAGGGGATGCGTTTGTGCCCGCTATCCCCTGGTCCATCAGTACTCTCATCAGACAGCCGTACCCATAGCCTCGCACACTGTCCCAGGTCAGCGTCCTGCCCTGATATGGGCTCAGACGGTTCTGGGTCATAAATTCAACGGTTTTCTCTCCAAGAATCTGTTTTCCCTCAAAAAATCCCCTATGGGTCAGCATGGAGGCAAAACGGCTGTAATCATCCAGCGTGGAAACCAGTCCTGCTCCGCCGGATTCAAAAGCCACATCCTCTCCGTAATACTCTCCCAGATGGCTTTCTGCATTGGGAAGCAGACCGTCCCCGGTCCGTTCATAGGACTGGGCAAACCGTCCCAGCTTTTCTCTGGGTACAAAAAATCCCGTATCTTTCATTCCCAGCGGCTCAAAAAGCTCCTCCCGCAAAAAGCTGCCGAAGGTTTTCCCGGAAACCACCTCTACGATTCCTCCCAGAACATCCGCAGAAAAACCGTACAGCCATCTGTCACCGGGCTGAAATTCCAGAGGAACCGTTGCTATCTGGCGGACATATTCCCCGGTATCCACTCTTTCGCCCTTTTTTCTTCTCTCAATCAGTCCGTCCAATACCCGCTGCATCCGCCGTCCCGGCTCTGTTTCCTCGTTGGGATAGGGAATCCCGGAGGTCATGTTCAGCAAATCCCAGACTGTAATTTCCCTGTCCGCAGGAACTTCCTTTCCATGTTCAGCATCCCAGACAGTTCTCCCCGCAAAGCAGGGAAAATATCTGCTTACCGCATCCCAGACATCCAGCTCCCCTCTCTCCACAAGCAGCATTACCGCCGCAGAGGTTATGGGCTTTGTCATGGAAAACAGACGGATAATGGTATCCCGTTTCATGGGAATTTCCTTTTCCGCATCCGCAAAGCCAAACTGATTCTGATAAATTTCCTTTCCCTGATAAAGCACCAGCGCACTGGCTCCCTTTACGCTTCCCGTTGCAACCTCCTGCTTAAGCAGGGTATCCATTCTCTCTTTATAATCAAACATATTTCTATTCTCTCTTTCGTTCCACAGACCCATTTTTCTTTTCATTTTAGCCTATTCCATATCAAAAAGCAAGAAACGCTCCCCCAAGAAACAGCAGACGGGATACAGCATTGCCGTATCCCGTCCGGATTCTCCAGTAAAGCTATGGGTATGTGATTAGATTTCTACCTCAAGCTGCAATACGCTGCAGGCAGGAATCGTAAACTCGATTTTATTTTCCTTTATGACAAACTGTGTAAAGGAAGCAGTATGTACCTCGTCCGGTGCATCAAAGGTATTATGCGCTTTCATTGCTCCTGTCAGAATCTGTGCCTGTACAGACTTCACCGGAGTTTCTGCCAGAACAGCCTCTACCTCTCCCGCTTCCTCCAGAGAAGCATTTGTCAGCGTAATATACAGCTTTCCGTCCTTTCCAACAGAGGCAGACTCTGACAAATCAGGTATCTGTACTCCCTCTTCCACACCGACCTGCTTTGTTTCCACATAAGATTCCACCAGTTCTGCGTCCTGATGTACCTTGTATAAATGGAATACATGCCAGGTAGGGGTCTTTACCATTCTGTCCCCGTCTGTCAGAATCACTGCCTGCAGTACATTTACCATCTGGGCAATGTTTGCCATCTTCACACGGTCACAGTTTTTATGAAACAGGTTCAGGTTAATTCCTGCAACCAGAGCATCTCTCATGGTATTCTGCTGATACAGAAATCCCGGATTGGTACCCGGCTCCACATCATACCAGGTTCCCCACTCGTCAATTACCATGCCGATTTTCTTCTCCGGGTCATACTGGTCCATAATTGCCCCATGTCCCTTAATCAGCTCCTCCATCTTCAGAGTTGCCTTCAGGGTACGGTACCAGTCTGCCTCGTCAAACTCCAGGGCAGACCCCTTCTTCTGCCAGTTGCCGGTAGACAGTGTATAATAATGTAAGGACATTCCGTTCATAAAGCCATTTCCATGGTCAAAGGTTGTTTCCAGCACCTTATCCGTCCAGTGATAATCCCCCGCATTTGCTCCGCAGGCAATCTTGTAAATAGGCTTGTCCGGATGATAATTTCTGACATAGGTCTGGTATCTGCGGTACGTATCCCCATAAAACTCAGGGCGCATATTTCCGCCGCAGCCCCAGTTTTCATTTCCCACACCAAAATAGTCCACCTGCCAGGGCTCCTCATGCCCGTTTGCCTTCCGCAAATCCGCCATGGGAGAAACGCCCTCAAAGGTCATATATTCCACCCATTCGCTCATTTCCTGTACGGTACCGCTTCCCATATTTCCATTGATATAGGTTTTACAGCCCAGCTGTCTACAAAGCTCCATAAATTCATGGGTACCAAAGCTGTTATCCTCTACCACGCCGCCCCAGTGGGTATTAATCATTTTCTTTCTCTTTTCCTTCGGTCCGATACCATCCTTCCAGTGATATTCGTCCGCAAAGCAGCCCCCCGGCCAGCGCAGGACAGGAACCTGAATCTCCTTCAAGGCTTCCACAACATCCTTACGCATCCCGTTGACATTGGGAATATCAGAATTTTCCCCCACATAAATTCCTTCATAAATACATCTCCCCAAATGCTCGGAAAAATGCCCCTGCAGTTCCGGATTGATATGTCCCTTTTTCACATTTGGATTTACATACAGTTTTGCCATAACCCATTCCTTCCTTTTACCCTTTCACAGCTATTCAAATCCTGAATAACTATCATTTTGTATAAAAAACAGAAGTACATATTTACGCATTTAGTCTATTAGATTATACTGGAATTGTCAAACAAAATATATCTGTTTCAAGACAGTTTCAAGACATAAAAAGGAAGTTTTGCCATGAGATTAAAAGATGCTGTTGCAAGTCTTCAACAGGAACACCCGGAGGATACTCTGATTCCTCTGTATACCCCCTGGGGAGAACAAATAATGAATCATCCGGAGGATGCCGAAAATATCTGGCAGGAATATCCCCGCCCTGCCCTGCGCCGCACCAATTATCATATGCTCAACGGCTGCTGGAAATATACGATTGTTCCCATGGACACTACCCTGCTTCCCGGAGCTCCCATTCCGGCAGAAGGAAACATTCTGGTGCCCTTTTCCCCGGAAAGCCTTTTATCCGGGGTAAACAGGCAGTTAAAGCCGGGAGAATATCTCTGGTATGAAAGGGAGCTTTCTCTGGAGGAAAATGACCTTTCCTATCTGGAAAAGGGATATCGCTGTATTCTGCATTTCGGTGCAGCAGACCAGGAGGCGGTTGTCTATGTCAACGGGAAAGAAGTGACCTCCCATATCGGCGGTTATCTGCCCTTTTCTGCGGATATCACAGACTTTCTGCTACATGACACCCCCTCCCTGCTGCAGCTTCGGATTCTGGATGAAAGTGATACCTCCTGGCAGAGCAGGGGAAAGCAGACCCTGAAACGGGGCGGTATGTTTTACACAGCCCAGAGCGGCATCTGGCAAAGTGTCTGGTACGAATGGGTTCCCGAAAATTATATCAGAAGCCTGCAGATTACACCGAATCCCGACAATGCCTGCGTTACCATCCGGCTGGATTCCCCGAAACCCTTTTCCTCCGTTTCCTGTACAGTCTATAAGGCAGACGAAAACTATACCACAGAACCCCTGCCCGGCAAAAACACCATGTCCCTTATCGGAGTTGCCGTTACAAGAGAGTCCTCCGCACCGGATATGCTGCAGCTTACGCTTCCGGCGGATGCCCTTAAGCTCTGGACACCGGAGCATCCCTATCTGTACGGTTTTACCCTCCTCGCAGATAAGGACATCATCCACGGCTACTTTGCCCTGCGCACCTTCAGCGTAGAACCGGACGAAAATGGCATACAGCGGTTCTGCCTGAACCATAAGCCTTACTTCCTGCATGGTCTTTTGGACCAGGGCTACTGGCCGGACGGGCTGATGACGGCTCCCTGTGACGAAGCATTTTTATACGATATCCAGCTTGCAAAAAAGGCAGGCTTTAATATGCTGCGCAAGCATATCAAAATAGAACCCATGCGCTGGTATTATCACTGCGACAGACTTGGAATGATTGTCTGGCAGGATATGGTAAGCGGCGGCAGTACCTACCATATGCCTCTGGTTTGTTACCTTCCCACCCTGTTTCCCCATATCTGCGTTCATACAAAGGACTCCCACTATAAACTCTTTTCCAGAGCCAGCGAAGCCGGAAGGCGTTTCTGGGAAAAGGAATGTCTGGAAACGGTGGATTATTTATATAATGTCCCTTCCATTGCTGTCTGGGTGCCCTTTAATGAGGGCTGGGGCCAGTTTGATGCCAACCGGATAACTGCCCTTATCAGACAAAAAGACTCCACCCGTCCGGTGGACCATGCCAGCGGCTGGTTCGACCAGAAAGGCGGAGATTTTAAAAGTGTCCATAATTATTTCAGAAAGTTAAAGGCAAAACCGGAAAAGAACCGTGCCTACGTTATCAGCGAATACGGCGGCTTTGCCTGCCATATTCCGGGTCATTCCTCCGTGGAGCGCATCTACGGCTACAAAACCTTTGCCACCACTGAGGAAATGAACACCGCTCTGGATGCCCTGCTGCAAAAACAGCTTTTCCCCTTAGTGGAAAAGGGCTTAAGCGGTGCTGTCTATACGCAGCTTTCCGATGTGGAGGAAGAGGTGAACGGTCTTGTTACCTATGACCGGAAAGTTGTAAAAATCAGGCTTTAACCGCTGCACCGTTTTTCCGCTTTTCCAGCACCTTCCTTACATGAATATAGGCAGGAATCAGGAAAGCATCCGCAAACAGCCATGCAATCGGGCTGCCCAGACAGACTCCCATATATCCGATAACCGGAACAAGGAAAATACCTGCCAGTGACCGGGCTATCATTTCAAACACACCCGCCAGAATCGCAAAGGTAGGAAATCCCATTCCCTGTATCAGGAAACGCACGATATTTACCAGCGCCAACGGGAAATAAAAGATCGTGTTGATAATCAGGAACAGCCTGACATCCCCGATAATGGCAACCTGATCTGCATCCAGGAAAAGTCTTGCCAGCGGTTCTCCCGCAAAAAAGGCAATCACAAAAGCAATCACGGAATATCCTGCTCCCAGCATCACGCAGGACTTCAAACCGGTGCCCAGCCGTTCCAGCTTACCGGCACCCACATTCTGTCCTCCGTAGGTTGCCATGGTAGAGCCCATGGCATCAAAAGGACATGCCAAGAAGCCGCTGACACGGCCTGCCGCAGTCACCGCTGCAACCGCATCAGAGCCAAGGGAATTGGTTGCACTCTGTAAAATAACACTGCCGATTGCCGTGATGGAATACTGCAGCCCCATGGGAACTCCCATGCCGCAAAGGCTGCCGCACAAATGGGTATCAAAGCCCCATTCCCCCTTCTGAATCCGCAGAATCTCGAATTTCTTTATCATGAAAAGCAGACAGCAAAGTCCCGATACTCCCTGAGAAATTACCGTTGCCCAGGCTGCTCCCGCCACACCCATCTGTAAATTGATAATGAAGAACAAATCCAGTCCGATGTTGATAAAGGAAGCCATTATCAGAAAGATAACCGGCGTCTTGCTGTCGCCAAGGGCACGGATAACACCGGAGGTCATATTATACAGAAAAGTGGTTGGAATCCCCAGAAAAATAATCCAGATATAGGTATAAGCTCCCTCCAGAATATTTTCAGGGGTTTTCATCATCACCAGAATCGGACGGCAGAGAATCGTTGTCAGCACAGTCAAAACTGCCGCAAAGGCAATAGACAGCCAGATACAGTTTGCCACAACCCTGCGCATCCCGCTGTAATCTCCCGCACCGAATTTATGGGAAATCGGGATGGAAAAGCCGCTGCAGATTCCCATACAGAAACCGATAATCAAAAAGTTGACAGAACCCGTGGAACCAACTGCCGCCAGATTTTCCGTTCCCAGAAAACGGCCTACTATCACTGTGTCCACCAGACTGTAAAACTGCTGGAATAAAAAGCCAAATAAAAGCGGTATAGAAAAACCAAGAATCAGCCCCATGGGAGAGCCCTTTGTCATATCCTTTGTCATCGCCAGTCACCCTTCTTTCTCTCAAATCATACACTCTAAAGGCATTTTTGCTTTATGGATTATATCTGTTCTTTTTCAGAAGTGCAATGTACATTTTTGCTGAATATGACCATGTTTATGTATTATTTTGCCGTGATTTTACTGGCGGACCATCTTCCTTTTCCTATGCCTTCAACCGATAAATCCGGTTCTTTCTGGCTCCCTCTGCCACAACAATATCTTCATCAACAAGCTCCTTTAAGTAATCCCTGACTCTGGATGGCTGCAAATGAACATATTCTGCAATTTGTGCCGCCTTTGCCTCTGCATTGTCTGTCAGATATTCTACAATCAGCTCTTTTCGCATCGTTTTTATCGCCGATTTTTTATCGCCGATTTTTATCGCCGATTTTTTATCGCCGATTTTTTTTAAATTAAGGGATAACGTAATTCTATCCGGTTCAAAGTTTTCAGAAATAACAGGTTCCTTCCAGCCCTGTCCGTTCCACACTGAAAATATATTGGGAATACCACTGCCCGCACGCTCTCCGATATCAATCAAATTAAACATTTTCAACAACATACTGTTTCTCGGGTCAGAAATTCCTCCGCTTCTTGCTGCATCAATTTCAATCCGAAACCGTCCCGGATTGGAAAGTGTAATACTGTCCCGCTGCTTAATAATAACAATTCCCTGCCTACCATAGTAATCCGCATTTACAAGACAATTTGCCAATGCCTCTCGTAACGCATGATGTACCGGTGTATCTTCAATTCTGGTTACTCCTTCCAATTTAAAGGGTACCTTAATATCCTGTACCAGTTTATTATAAACCCGGAAATAGAAATCATAGATATTACCACTCCAATCACCGGAAGAAGAAATTATCCGGTCTGTCCATCTGGTTGTTTCATCATATCTTTCCTGGTAATCCAGAAAATAAGAAGGAAATTCCCGAACAATCTCATACTCATTACCAAACATTAAAAGTCCCGCAGAAGTAGGATGTTTCCTGCCATCCTTTCCAATAGCAGCTGCTCCAATTCTTAATAAAAAATCCTCATCCTCCAGTGCTTCCCATACATGTCCCGGACGGGATAAACGCATCCTCTGCCGATAACTGCGGATACTTTCCCCGTTCAACACATCAAGCTGCATTTCCTCCAATACCAGCGCATCCTGAGTCACTGCTGCGGCATCCCGCACCATTGCCTGATATTCTTCCTTCGTACAACGATAATCCCCCTCCCCGTTTCGCCTGTAAGTTCCACTTATGGGATTTCCATCAATATACACCGGTCTATATGCCCTGTCCGCCCGGGGAATATCAATAACGATAATGTGGTCACCATCCACTTCCTGCACATACACATTTTTATCGGAAAGAATATTTACACTCACCTTTTGAGGATTGTTTATAATATTCCAAAATTCTGCAATAAGCCCCTGCGGGTCGGGAAGATTTACAGTATCAAAGGTTTTATCTGCCTTCTCTACTACACCAAGCAAAATAATCCCACCAAGTGTATTTGCAAATGCTGAATAAGTTTCCCAGATACTTCCTGGCAATCCACCAAGTGCTTTCTTTGCTTCAATACGGTTATTTTCTCTATAGTTTTCAAGATGGGAAAAATCAATCATATCCTCTCCGCTCCTATATTGCTGTAATTACTGTCACATTCATTATAACATAGAAAAAGGAAGGGCACACTCCTTTTTAGGGAATGTCCCTTCCTCCTGTCATTTTATGATAACACTTTAGCAGAACGGATTCTCTGTGGGATAAGGCAAGGGCTTGGGATGATTGTAATCCAAATCCTCCACAGGTACTCCTATGTACTTGAATACCTCGAAGAGAGCCTTTCCGAAGTGACCGAATGCTACTGCGCCGTGATGAGGGAAGTTCTTCTCAATCAGTACATGGCGATAGAAACGTCCCATTTCCGGAATTGCGAATACGCCGATACCACCGAAGGACTTGGTTGCAACCGGCAGAACCTCGCCCTGTGCGATGTAAGCCCGAAGCTTGTTGTCTGCGGTGGACTGCAGACGATAGAAGGTAATATCGCCAGGCATGATATCTCCCTCCAGAGTTCCGTTGGTTACTTCTACCGGCAGAGAACGTGCCATAATCTTCTGGTTCTTCATGCTGCAGAATGCCAGCTTCCTGGAGCAGGTATTTCCGCAATGGAAGCCCATGAAGGTATCCTTGTGGGTATAAGGGAACTTGCCCTCGATTGCTTCTTTATACATATCATCCGGTACAGAGTTGTTGATATCCAGCAGAGTAACTGCATCTGCGCTGACACAGGTACCGATAAACTCGCTTAAGCAGCCGTAAATATCTACTTCGCAGGATACCGGAATGCCCATTCCTGTCAGACGACTGTTGACATAGCAGGGAACGAAACCGAACTGGGTCTGGAATGCAGGCCAGCACTTTCCGGCGATGGCAACATACTTCCGGTAGCCTTTATGTGCCTCTACCCAGTCAAGCAGGGTCAGCTCATACTGAGCCAGCTTAGGCAGAACCTCAGGCTTCATATTGCCTGCGCCAAGCTCCTCTTCCATTTCCTTTACCTTGGCAGGGATTCTTGCGTCACCCTCATGCTTGTTGAAGGCTTCAAACAAATCCAGCTCGGAATTTTCCTCAATCTCAACGCCCAGGTTGTAAAGCTGCTTAATCGGTGCATTACATGCCAGGAAGTTCAGAGGTCTGGGGCCGAAGGAAATAATCTTCAAATCACTTAAGCCTACAATCGCTCTTGCCATGGGAACAAAATCATGAATCATATCTGCACATTCTTCTGCAGTTCCTACGGGATACTCCGGAATATATGCCTTGATGTTACGCAGCTTTAAATTGTAGCTGGCGTTGAGCATACCACAGTAAGCATCTCCTCTGCCGTCAGCCAAATCATTCTGGCTTTCCTCTGCTGCCGCAACAAAGATGGACGGTCCGTCAAAATGCTTTGCAAGCAGTGTTTCGGAAATTTCCGGTCCGAAGTTTCCAAGATATACACAGAGTGCGTTACATCCTGCCTTCTTAATGTCCTCCAGAGCCTGTACCATATGGATTTCGCTTTCCACGATACAGACAGGACACTCATAAATATCTGCTGCACCATATTTCTTTGTGTAGGCATCCACCAATGCCTTTCTTCTGTTCACGGACAAGCTCTCCGGGAAACAGTCACGGCTTACCGCTACAATACCGATTTTCACCTGTGAAATATTATTCATTTCTTCCTCCATTTCTGCGCTCTTCCACGCACCATACATATTTCTATTCGTTGATATCCAGATTCTTTCCACGCAGTCCGAGGAAGCTTCCCTCGTCCAGTCCGCCTTCCGGATGACCAATCAGCCACTTGTTGACTGCCGTAATCAGACAGTCCTCATTGGTTTCGGATGTCAGGTCTGCCGCTTTCCCATGCTCCTTTTTCAGAGGATAATTCGTCCCTCTGGGCAGAACAATTGCCACCTGAAATCCCTTTCCCTCCACACCGCAGGGTGCATAGTGCAATGTGGTTGCAAAAACCTCTACAGCCGTTCCCGCAGGAACTGAAAATGCCTCTACCAAAGACGTATCATAGGTATGATCCTCTTTTACGTCCTGTAAGCTGCCAAGCATCAGAACCGCATCCGTAGCAGCCACATTTATCTCAGAATCCCTGTGATATTCCAGCGCATTCAGCTTCGTATTATGACCGTTGCAATAGCCAATCTGAATCGGCATGCCGCCATATACCACAGTGGAAAGCTTTTCAAAAGCATCCAGCTCTTCCAGTTCCTTTACGGAAGGCTCATACACTACCCCTTCCGGTACCGGCGTTTTTTTCATTGCTTCCACAAGGTCATCCAGTGCCACATTATCTACCACACGCCCATACTTTCTAAAAGCAGGGTCCTTCACAGATAAAATCTTCATACACGAATCCCCTTTCCTAAAACAATCCCTTGCAGGTCGGATAAATTTTCTTAAACTGCTGATATCTCTCTTCGTATTTTACCACAAGTTCCGGTTCCGGCTCAATAGTATCCACAATATGTACTACCTTTTCCGCCATTTCTTCCACATTTTTATATTCGCCGCAGGCTACTGCTGCCAGCATGGCTCCTCCGAAGGAAGGCCCCTCCTCACTCTCCAGTATGTCCACCTTTAAGTTCAGCACATTGGCAATAATCCTTCTCCAGAGCGGGCTCTTTGCGCCGCCGCCACAGATTTTTGTTCTCTTCAAATCAATTCCAAGGGACTTTGCAACCTCCAGGGAATCTCTCAGGGCAAATGCCACGCCCTCCAGCACTGCCTGTGTCATATCCGCTCTTGTGGTATCCATGGACATACCGATAAACATGGCTCTTGCATTCGGGTCATTATGGGGAGAACGCTCTCCCATCAGATAGGGCAGATAAAATACCCTGTTTTCTCCCAACTTCACAATCGCCGCCTGTTCTGCCGCATAATCCTTTGTTCCCAGAATTTCATCCATCCACCATTTGTTACAGCTTGCGGCACTTAACATACAGCCCATCAGATGATAGCTGCCGTCCGCATGGGCAAAGGAATGAAGCGCATTGTACTTATCCACTCCAAAATGTCTGGAAGAGATAAAGATAGTTCCACTGGTTCCCAGAGAGATATTGCACATATTATCGCCGACAGTTCCCGTTCCCACAGCGGCTGCCGCATTATCCCCGGCACCGGCTGCCACCTTTACGGAAGGCTGTAGTCCAAGCTCCTCTGCCACCTTAGGCAGAAGCGTTCCGACAGCCTCATAGCTCTCATAGCACTTTGCAAGCTGCTCTTCCCGGATGCCGCAGATTTCACACATCTGAGCAGACCATTTCCTGTTCTTCACGTCAAATAAAAGCATACCGGAAGCATCTGATACATCCGTACAGTGAACTCCCGTCAGACGATAAGCGATATAATCCTTGGGCAGCATGATTTTTGCAATCCTTTTGAAATTATCCGGCTCATGCTTCTTTACCCACAGAATCTTCGGCGCCGTAAATCCCGCAAATGCAATATTTGCCGTATATTCCGACAGTTTTTCCTTTCCGATAACCTCATTCAGATAGTCAGTTTCCTCCGTGGTACGCCCGTCGTTCCAGAGAATGGCAGGACGAATCACCCTGTCCTGTTCATCCAGAATAACCAGTCCGTGCATCTGCCCGCCAAAACTGATGCCTGCCACCTGACTTTTATCTGCCTCCGCAAGCAGCTCCTTCAGACCGATAACCGTCTGCTCATACCAGTCCTCCGGATTCTGCTCCGACCAGCCGGGATGAGGAAAATAAAGGGGATATTCCTTCGACACAATCTTCTTAATATTCCCTTCCCCGTCCATCAGAAGCAGCTTGACCGCAGATGTTCCCAAATCAATTCCGATATAAAGCATCTGTAACCTCCCACACCTTTTAAATTCCGTGTTCTGCACTTTTTTAAACTTTTCTGTGCCCGTGCACGTTTATAATTATCATACCTGTAAATCTGTAAAAAAGCAAGAAATTTTTGTGCCGCTGCCCGGTTCCCTCTCCACATTGATTTTTGCAAATATTTATGCTACTGTAAAAGCAGAAATCAGGAGGAGAAGTCTATGGCAACCATCAAGGAAATTGCAGCATTGGCAGGAGTTTCAAGAGGAACCGTTGACCGGGTTTTAAACCACAGGGGAAGCGTCAATCCCGCGACTGCGGAGCGTATTGAAAAAATAGCCCGGGAACTGGATTACAAGCCCAATGTCGCCGGGCTCGTTCTCGCTGCCCAGAAAAAGAAGCTGAAGCTGGGCGTCATTCTTTTTTCCCCGGAAAATCCCTTTTATCTGGATGTCTTTGAGGGAGTTTCTTCCAAGGCTGAGGAGCTTGCCGGTTACAACTGTACCGTGATTGTCAAACAGATTGCCTCCAGTGTGGAAGCTCAGTTAAGTGCCATCGAAGAGCTGGTGGCGGAAGAAATCAACGGCATCGCTCTGGCTCCCTATAACGACTCCCGTATCCGGGATAAAATCAATCTTCTTTCCGAACAGGGGATTCCCGTCGTCACCCTGAATACAGATATTGAAAATACCAGACGCATCGCCTATGTGGGCAGCCATTATACCAAAAGCGGCTCCACCGCTGCGGGACTGCTCCGGCTGATGACCCACGGAGAGGTACATGTGGGAATCATCACCGGTTCCTCCAACATTCTCTGTCACACAGAGCGCATCGCCGGTTTTACCGAAAGCTTAAAGCCCTTTTCCGATACCATCCACATCGCGGAAATTGTCGAGGTCCATGATGATGAATTTGAAAGCTACGAAAAAACAACTGTCCTGTTAAAAAGGCACCCGGAAATCAACGCCCTGTACTTTGTTGCAGGGGGTGTCTACGGCGGCTGCCGCAGCGTAAAGGCACTGGGTCTGCAGAACCAGATGCGTATTGTTGCCTATGACATGGTTCCCACAACAAAGGAGCTTTTACGTCAGGGCATTATTTCCGCTGTTATCTGCCAACAGCCAAAATTACAGGGCAGTAAGCCTCTCGCCCTGCTTTTCACCTACCTGACCACAGGAGAGCTGCCGGACAGAGAACAGCATTATGTTGCCGTAGATATCCGTATCCGGGAAAACTGTGACTGATTTCCATACCTTTCTTTTAGCGCCTGATCCAGACACTCATTTCCCCTTCTCCCCGGTTGCTCCAGGCATAATAGGGAATCAGGGTCAATGTGACCTCTTCCTCCTTCGGCGGTCTGTATTCTGTATACAATCCTGCCGCGGTTTCTTCCGGTACCTCTCTTAATCCCGGTACCCTTAAAATACACATTTCGTGTCCAAGCTCATCGGACTTTTCCACAAGGACTTCCTCTTTTATGCCCTTTTCCTTTATCCGCAAAAGGTGCAGATTCTTTCCGTTATCCGCTTCCTCCATACAGTAACAGACAGGTCCCCGCAGAAAGGCTACCTTCCCCGCATCCTCCCGGACTTTTGCATTTGCCTGAACGCACCGCACTTCCATACAAAAGTCCAGTTTCAGCTCCATACCTGCTTCCCAGCAGTTTGTCAGATAAAGGTATCCGCTTTCCTCCTTCTGCACTGTACCCTCCGGTACCTGAACCGATTCTTCCCTGCACCAGCCGGGAAGCCGGAATGCAAGAGTTCCCTTCGCATTACTTCCCTCTTCTATGGTAATCTTCACATTGCCCTTCCAGGGAAATCCGCTCTCTGTCCGAAGCACTATTCTTTCCCCGCCAATTCTGGTTTCCACTCTGCTTCCCACATAGAGATGGGTAAAAAATGTATCTTCCGATTCCGTATAGGCATAGGCTCCAAAAGAACTGACAATTCTTGCAATATTGGGGGGACAGCAGGCGCAGCCGAACCATTTCTGCCGTACCGGCTTTACATGCCGCTTTCTTTCATCCCGTTTACAGCTTTCCGGAACCACCTCCAGCGGATTCACATAAAAGAAACTCTTTCCGTCCAGCGCCATTCCCGCCAGCACCGTATTATAAAGTGCCTGTTCCATTACATCCCCATACTGGCTGTCCGCCTCTGTTTCCAACATTCTTCTGGCAAAAAAGGCAAGCCCGATTGCGGCACAGGTTTCAGAATAAGCCGTATCGTTTGGCAGGTCATAGGGAAAAGAAAATGCCTCTCCCAGATGGGTGCCGCCGATTCCTCCCGTCACATAAAGCTTTTCTGTTACAATACTGTTCCAGAGTCTTTTACAGGCTGCAAACATGGCTTCATCCCCGGTCAGCCTTGCCACATCCGCCATGCCGCTGTAAAGGTAAACCGCCCGCACAGCGTGCCCCACTGCCTCCGACTGCTCCTTTACAGGAAGATGCGCCTGATGATATTGAAACCGAAGTTCTTTCTTTTCCGGCTCCTGATAGAGTCTTCCCTCAAAAGCCGCCCGTTCCTTTTCTTCCAAATCAAAATAATAGGGCTGCTTTCCCCTCTCCTCCAGAAAGAAGCTGGAAAGCTCCAGATAACGCTTTTCTCCCGTCAGCTCATACAGCCTTGCCAGCGCCATTTCCGCGATTTCATGCCCGGGATAGCCCTTACACTTTCCCTCTTCCCTCCCAAACCGGGAAGCAATAAAATCCGCATACCGCTCCGCCGCCTTTAACAGCCTGTCCTTGCCGGTTGCCTGATAATATGCCACAGCCCCCTCCACCAGATGCCCGAAGCAGTACAGTTCATGATGATCCCGGAGATTGGTAAAAATCCTGTCCATGCCATTGATAATATAATATGTATCCAGATATCCGTTTTCCGCCTGCGCCGCGCAGACAATTTCTATCGCCTCATCCGCAATCTGTTCCAGCTTTTCATCCGGATGGTTTGTCAGGGAATAGGCAACCGCCTCAATCCACTTGGAAAAATCGCTGTCCTGAAACACAAATCCGTAAAATTTATCCGGGGCGGGATGCTCCTTATCCTCCGGCAGCGCTTCAAACCCTCTGAAAGTATAGGTTGGTGCCACAAATCCGGCTCCCTTCTCCTTCTTCTCCCGCATTAATCTCCCTGCCACCTTAAAGTTCCGCATACAATAGCTGGGAGCAGCCTCCGGAATCCTGTCATTTAGTGCCTCCCACTGGTAAGGAATCACCTCTTTCCGCACCAGCTCCTGTTCTCTTCCCCAGAAAGCATCCTGAATCTGTACCCGCTTCAAATCAACAGGTCTGCTGAAATACCCTCTCTCCATACGAACCCTCCACTTCTACACACGTCATACCTTGTCTGATACCAAATATCTGATTTTTCCCTGTAATAGAATCAACAGCCTGCCTTATAGCAGGCTGTTGATTCTATTATCTCCGCCCTTGATTTCTTTTGCAATATATAAGTTTAAAATTTCTTAATTTCATTACGACACTCTTGTCATTTACAATATATTGTATTATAATCCTTTTATATGCTACGAAATATTGTTTTTCGACATGATGGCATTGATTCCGGAACACAGGGGTGCGTGAAAACGCAAAGACAGGGAGTATTCATGAACGAATCCGATTTAACAAGAAATGCAGCAATGCTACATGGTTCCCTTTCCAAAAGGGGATATTGCAGATGGTGGCATTCTTTCTGCGGTGTGCAGAAGGAAACTGGTGCTGTTCGTACTTTTTTTGTAGAATTTTATATTTTAAACCCCGGTCTTGGCGGCAGCCAGCCCATCCTTGGTCAACATCCCTACTGCAGAAAAAAAGGACTGAAACCCTCCTATGTCTGCATTAAGGCAGGCGTTCTTCCCGATGGGGAAGGAAATTCCGGCAGACAATTTCATGCCTTTTACCCGATAGAAGCATTAAAAGCCACTCCCAGTCCTCTTGTGATGCAGGTTGGGGACTGTTTTTACAGCGAAGAACGGATTTATGGTTTTGTAGATGTATCCCGTGAAGAAGCGCGGCACAAAAGTCTGATGAGCGATGCGGGTTCCATGGAATGGGATTTGGAAGTCCATAAAGCAGTTGCCTGTCATACCGGCTTTTTATCCGGTGCCTTTCTGCAGTTTTTTAACGCTCTGGACAGCTACTGGCATGGAGAGGGAATTAAGAGCTTTTTCAGGGGAACTGTTATTCTGGACGGTGTTTCCTATGAGGTAGAACCGGAAACAAGCAACGGCTACGCTGACAAACACTGGGGCAGGAACTTCAACCGCCCCTGGATTCAGATAGGCTGCGGCAGCTTAACCAGCGAGAAAAACAACCGGGTTCTGAAACATTCCTGCCTTGCCGTCAACGGCTGCTGCCCCAGATTTCTGTTTCTTCCTTTAAAGAGAAAGCTGTTGTTGCAGCTTACCTATATGGGCGAGGACTTTGAATTTGGTATTTCTCCCTTTCTGCTTTCCCGCTGCAAATGGGAAACGAAGGAAACAAACAGACGATATATCTGGCATATCATTGCCAGAAACAAAAATGCAGTCATTAAAATTTCCTGCTCCTGTACCAGAGAGGAACTGATGCAGATGCAGTACGAAAATCCGGAGGGAATCAAATCCCGCCGTCCTCTGTTGGCAGGCGGAAACGGTGTCGGCACCATTCAGCTTTACAGACGCACTCCCGGCGGCAGAGAATTGCTTGACACACTGCACATGGAAAATACTTTTTGTGAATATCAGGCATAATTTCCTTTTCGCTTTCAAATAAGAACCCCGGTCATCATACTTTCATATGACAACCGGGGTTCTTATTTTTTATTAAAATTAAATACTGTAATCGTAGGTATCCTGACGTGCTTTCCGCTTCTCCACCAGGTCAGCAATCGTTACCCCGTCAATAACATGGTTGATTGCCTCGTAGAGTTCCCGCCAGACCTCCAGCGTTTCACAGGTATCACAGCGTTCACACTCCGGTGCTCCCTCTTCCAGACAGGATACAGGTGCCAGAGAACCTTCCGTCAATCTCAAAATCATACCTACAGTATATTCCTTCGGATCCCTTGCAATCCGGTAGCCGCCCTGTGCGCCTCTCACACTGTTTACATAACCTGCTTTATTCAAAATGGCAATAATCTGTTCCAGATACTTTTCAGAAATGCCCTGTCTGCTGGCTATATCTTTTACTTTAATACATTCACCGGTATTATTCAGTGCCAAATCCAGCATGACACGCACCGCATATCTGCCTTTTGTAGAGATTTTCATAGGAATCCCCCTGCTGCTTACTTGTAAGGAATAACTCCACCGTTATAATTTTCGGTAATAAAGTTCTTGATTTCATCAGACTTCAGTACATCTACCAGAGCCTTAATCTTTGCAGAATTTTCATTGCCTTCCTTTACAGCAATTACGTTTACATAGGTTGCTGCTGCATCAGAATCAGCACTTTCATACAAAAGAGCATTATCAGCTACGGTATAGCCTGCTTCCATTGCATAGTTTCCGTTCATGATACCGAAGGAAACGTCCTGAAGAGTTCTGGGAATCTGTGCTGCCTCCAGCTCTACAATCTCGATATTGTAAGGATTTTCCACAATATCATTCTTGGTAGCGGTAAGACCTGCTCCATCCTTCAGCTTCAGATAACCGTTGTCCTGCAGAAGAAGCAGCGCACGTGCTTCGTTTGTGGTATCGTTGGGAACTGCAATTGTAGCACCCTCAATATTGGCAATGTCTGTTTCCTTTCCGGGATACAGTCCGAAGGGCTCATAGTGAATACCACCTGCATTTACCAGATGAGTACCCTTCTCCTTATTGAAGCTCTCCAGATAAGGAATATGCTGGAAATAGTTTGCATCGAAATCACCGGATTCTACAACTTCATTGGGCTGTACATAATCCTGAAATACCTGAATCTCCAGAGTATAACCCTGCTTCTCCAGAATAGGCTTTGCCTGCTCCAGAATTTCAGCGTGGGGTACTGCTGTTGCTGCTACCTTAATGGTCTTGTCGTCTGCGCTCTTGCCGCAGCCTGTCAGCAGTGCTGCTGCCAGTGTTGCTGCACTTAAAAGTGCAAGTACTTTCTTTTTCATAATGTTTCTCCTCCTGAAATCTTCCTCATTTATACAATCGGCTCTGCCGTCTGTATCATACTTTTTGCTTTCCAGTCAGCCTGTACAGGCTTCTGACTCTCGTATTTCTCTTTGTTCACATTTCTAGCGGCTTCTCTTGTCTACCTTCTTTGCCAGCTTCGTTCCTGCAAACTGCATTGCCTGTACCAGAATGACAAGAAGAATTACCGTTGCCCACATGATATCTCCCTGCCAGCGGTAATAACCGTACTGAATGGCAATATCACCCAGTCCGCCACCGCCTATGACACCTGCCATGGCAGAATATCCCAAAACGGTACCCAGTACAATAGTCGCTCCTACAATCAGGGAAGTTCTGGCTTCTCCCAGTAATACCTTCCAGATAATTGTCATCAGATCTGCTCCCATACTCTGGGCAGCCTCAATGACACCCTTGTCCACCTCAAGCAGAGAGGACTCCACCATTCTTGCAATAAAAGGCGCTGCTGCCAGCACCAGCGGCACAATAGTTGCCGTAGGTCCATAGGCTTTTCCTACAATTGCTCTGGTCAGGGGAATGACCAGAATCAACAGAATCAGAAACGGAACACTTCGCACCACATTCACAATAATGTCCAGAACCTTATATATAACCTTATTCGGACGTAATCCTTCCTTTGCCGTTACAACCAGTGCGATTCCCATCGGAAGCCCCAGAATATAGGCAAACACGGTAGAAACCAAAGTCATATACAGGGTCAGCCCCGTATTCTTCACAAGCATATTGATTACAGCACTACTCCACATAGGAATCCACCTCCTCTACTGTCAGCTTTCTTTCCTTCAGATAATGAATCATCCTGGAAGCCGCAGCCTCATCCTCCGGAAGCTGTAATATCATCTGTCCATGGGCAATTCCACCAATGTCCTTTGTATCTGCCTGTAAGATATTCACCGGTGCCTTACATTCCAGCACCATATTGGCAATTACAGGCTCAAAGGAAGAATTTTCGGAAAATACAATGCGGATACATTTCTTTCCGTGCATTTCCGCTGCCTTGGGATTTACCATGAATACCAGCTTCTTTGCCGCCGCTGTCTTAGGAGAAGTAAATACTTCTTCTACCGTACCGCTTTCCGCCAGTTCTCCATTGTCAATAATCGCCACATGAGAGCAGATTTCCTGTACAACTGCCATTTCGTGAGTAATAATAACGATGGTAATTCCATATTCTCTGTTAATCTGCTGTAATAACTGTAAAATAGATTTTGTGGTTGTCGGATCCAGCGCACTGGTTGCCTCATCACAAAGCAGAATCTTCGGATTATTTGCCAGTGCTCTTGCAATCGCCACTCTCTGCTTCTGTCCGCCGGATAGCTTTTTGCCTTTTCAGCCAGTCCGACAATTTTCAAAAGCTCCATTGCCCGCTTTCTGGCATCCGCCTTTTTCACTCCTACAATTTCCATGGGAAAGCATACATTATCTACCACGTTCCTCTGCATCAGCAGGTTAAAATGCTGGAATATCATGGCAATTTCTGTTCTCTCCCTGCGAAGTTCCTTTTCTGACAGACCGGACAAATCCTTATTTTCTACCAGCACCGTTCCGGTTGTTGGCTTCTCCAGAAAGTTTAAACAACGTACAAGAGTGGATTTTCCGGCACCACTCATACCGATGATGCCGTAAATATCCCCTTTCTGGATATCCAGACTGATTCCCTTTAATGCTTCTACCTGATTTTCTTTTCCTACGAATGTTTTTGTTACATTCTGAATCTGAATGATTGGTTCCATCTCACCAACTCCTACTAAATAAATATGAAATCCAGTGTATCACAAAACGAACCATTCAGCAATGGCTTTTTTAAGCTTCTGTAAACATCGGAGTGGACAGATATCTGTCACCGGAATCCGGAAGCAGTGCTACAATTGTCTTTCCCTTGTTCTCAGGACGCTTTGCCAGCTGTGCTGCTGCATACAGAGCCGCACCGGAGGTAATTCCCACCAGAATACCTTCCTTATGTGCAATCTGTCTGCCTGTTTCAAATGCTTCATCCGTTGTCACAGTAAATACTTCATCATAAATCTGTGTATTTAATATAGAAGGAACAAATCCTGCTCCGATTCCCTGCAGCTTGTGAGGACCGGGCTTTCCGCCGGAAAGAACCGGTGAATCTGCGGGTTCTACTGCTACAACCTGTACGTTGGGATTCTTTGACTTCAAATAGGTTCCAATACCGGTCACTGTACCACCGGTACCTACACCAGCCACAAAAATATCTACCTTTCCCTCTGTATCCTCCCAGATTTCAGGACCTGTTGTAGCTGCATGTGCTGCCGGGTTTGCCGGATTGTCAAACTGTCCCAGAATAACTGCTCCGGGAATTTCCTTCTGCAGTTCCTCTGCCTTTGCAATGGCTCCTTTCATTCCCTTTGCCCCTTCTGTCAGGACAAGCTCTGCACCATATGCCTTTAACAGATTTCTTCTTTCCACACTCATCGTTTCAGGCAGGGTGAGGATTGTGCGATATCCCTTTGCTGCTGCTACACTTGCAAGACCGATTCCTGTATTTCCGGAGGTAGGCTCGATAATCGTAGCACCGGGTTTTAACTGTCCCTTCTTTTCTGCATCCTCAATCATTGCCAGCGCAATTCTGTCCTTTACACTTCCTGCCGGATTAAAATACTCCAGTTTTGCAAGAAGTGTCACATCTGTTACTCCAACCTCTTTTGCATAATTGTTTACCTTTAACAAAGGTGTGTGTCCGATTAACTCTGTTGCGCTTTCATAAATCTTTCCCATGCTTGCCTCTTTTCTGTGTGTTTCAACACACTGTGTTCCAGTACACTGTGTTCTGAAACACGATTCTTGCTCCTCACTGGTGAAGTTTTCTTTTTTCACCGTGAATTTTCTGGTTTCTTTTTATTTCCCACTAACTCAATGGGATTATTATGAATTGATGATACCCCAGCATTTTTTATTTGTCAAGCACAAAATTATTTTTTTCTGATAACTGCTTTTTCTGCTGTTCCCGCTCTTTCCTCCATAAATTCTATATTCTCCAGATATCTCTCATCCTCCGACAAGGCATACAGCATCCTCATCACTTCCTCCGGATTCTTTAACTTCTGGTTCCTTCTTATCAGGCTTTCCCTGTCCGACAGATAATCCAGCACCACCTACGCACATTCTTTGCCCACAGCGCCTTTCCTCAGTTCCGGCAGAATCGTACAGAGCATGGTAATAAAGCAGGCGCAGCCCCCTATCAGGTTGGAGATGGGCTCTGCCCAGAATACGCCGTCCACACCAAGATTTGCCACCCGGGGCAGAAGCACCGTAAGGGGCGCAACAATAAACACCTTCCGCAGCAGGGAGAAAAAGGTTGCCCGTCTGGATTTTCCCAAAGCCACAAAAACGCTCTGCCCCGTAAACTGTAATGCCATAAAACAGAAACCGAAAAAGTAAATATGTAACGAAGGAACCGCCTTTTCCAGAAGCTCCGGGGAATCGTTAAAAATCCGGATGAAAAATGCCGGTGCCAGCCGGAGAGCTCCCCAGATAAGCACTGTATAGCTTACGCAGACCGCCGTCACAAACCAGATTGCCTTTTTTACCCTTTCAAAGGCCTTTTCTCCATAATTAAAGCTCATGACAGGGGAAGCTCCGTTAGTAAAGCCCTGCACCGGAAGCGTACAGATTTCCCGCACGGAATTTAAAACTGTCATAACTCCCACATAAATGTCCCCGCCGTAGGTCTGCAGGGTTGCATTACATGCCACCTGCACCAGACTGTTTGTAAAGGACATAATAAACCCGGAAACACCCAGCCCTAAAATCCTCTTTACCCTTGCCGCTTCCAGCCGCATACAGCTTATTTTCAGCTTCAATACAGCTTTTTTTGATGTCAGGAACCACATCACCCAGACTGCGGAGCAAAGCTGGGAAAGAATCGTTGCCAGCGCCGCCCCTTTTACCCCCATCTGGAATCCGAAGATAAACAGCGGATCCAGCAGGATATTCAGCGCCGCGCCAATTAATACGGAAACCATCCCCATATTGCCGAAGCCCTGACTGTTGATAAAGGGATTCATCCCTACAGACACCATGACAAAAACAGTTCCCAGCAGATAAAGCCGGATATATTCCCTGGCATAGACAAAGGTGGCATCGCTGGCACCAAAAAGATACAGCACCGGTCTGTAAAACAGTTCTCCCAGTATCAGCAGGACAACTCCCGTTACCAGAAGCAGAAAAAAGGAATTTCCCATGAGTTTTTCCGCTTCCTCTTCATTCCCCCGCCCTCTTTCCATGGCACAGAGGGGCGCCCCGCCATTCCCATATAGATAGGTAAAGGCAGATACGAGAGAAATAATAGGAAAACAGATTCCTACCCCCGTCAGCGCCGTAGTTCCCACCTTCGGGATTCTTCCGATATAGATTCTGTCCACAATATTGTACAGAAGATTCAAAAGCTGCGCCAAAATCATCGGCGCAGCCACTTCCATAATATTTCTGTATACACTTCCTCTGGAAAAATCCGTCTGATGTGCTTTCATTACCTTTTCGCTCCCTTTGCTCCGGAAAGACTTGCCTGGCTCAAAATATTCGTATCAAAGCTGAAAGTCAGCCCTTCTTCAATCCGGGTTCTCTTTAATGCAAGCTGAATCATCCGATGCAGAAGTTCCTTATAGGGAACTCCAAGAGGCTCCCAGAGATAGAAAGCAAGGGAACCGGGAATCGTATTGATTTCATTAAAGTAAAGTTTATCTGTTTCCTCATCAATCATAAAGTCAATTCTTGCCACACCATTACAGCCCAGCGCCTGAAAAGCCTTTACCGCAAGACTTCTGACTTCCTCTCTTCTTTCGTGACTGAGTTCTGCGGGAATCTTCCTTGCCACACTCGCCATTCCCTTGGAACCGCTGCCCTTGGCATTGCTGACATACTTATCCTCATAGCTTAAAATATCCCTGGTGTGCATCGGCTCCTCACACTCGGAAGCACTTGCCTCATTTTCATCCCCAAGCACTGCACAGTTGATTTCCCTTAAGTTTGTAATCGCATGCTCTACCAGTACCTTTGTGGCATACTGGAATGCCGTATCAATGGCTGCAGCCAGCTCTGCTCTTGTTTTTGCCACGGTAATTCCCACGCTGGAGCCAAGATTGACCGGCTTTACAATCACAGGATATCCCAGCTTTTCCTCTGTCCGGTTCAAAAGACTCTCCATCTCCGCATAATCCGACAGTTTAAATTCCAGTGCATCCAGTACCGGAACCTGACTTTCCTTCAAGACAGCCTTCATGATATACTTATCCATGCCAATCGCAGAAGCCGTTACATCACAGCCCACAAAAGGCACGCCGATGGTCTTTAAATAACCCTGCAATGCGCCGTCCTCCACATTGGTTCCATGCACCACCGGAAAGACCACATCTATCTCTGTGTCCTGATTTTTTCCAAATTTCTTTAACGGAAACGGTGTCAGCTTTACCTTTCCGTCCTCGTTTATCATAATCACTCTTCTGGAACCGGAAAGCAGCTTCGGAATATCCTTGTAGGAATCCATTTTTCCGATTTCTTCCCCGATATACATCTCATTTTTCTTCGTCATGTATACAGGAATCACCTCATATTTATCAGTATCCATGCTGAGATACGCCTGAATACCGGATATTACGGAAACCTCATGCTCTACGCTCTTTCCGCCAAATAACATCGCTACTCTTGTTTTCATTTTCTCCTCCATCCTATAAAGCTGTTACTAATTTGCTTCCACTCTGGAATATAAATTCCATTTCATAACCACCTTGGGTATCTCAATACCGTTCTTCATCGGATGCTCATGGTTATGTCCATAAACAGGCACTGTGGAGCCGCCGGTACTTGCACACCGTACCTCAGGTGTGCTAAGCCTCCGCACTTTTGGAGGCGCGTACCGCTGCGAGCGCAACTCGCGCAAGCGACGTGCCTGTGTTGGACATAACCATGAGCATCCGATATCCACCGGCTAATAATTATCCGGCAAATCATTTTCCAGCAAAATATATTTGTGTTCCTGCCCCTTGATTGCATACGCATAAGACAGCGCTTCCTCCAGCTTATCATATGCCAGACACTTCTCTGCCGGGAAGCCCTTTTCCAGCGCCCCCTTCAAAATCGGCTCTGTGTGCTTCTTTCCTACCAGCAGAATATAATCGCAGCAGTCTGCCGCATAAGTACCAAAAAGATAATTGTATTCTTCCTCTTTTTCACCCAGTTCCACCATACCGGGAGTAATCAGAATTCGGATACCCTCAAACATGGCAAGAGTTTCCACCGCTGCCCTGGAGCCCACCGGATTGGAATTATAGGCATCGTCAATAATTGTCACCAGCCCATGCTCCCGCATCTGCATCCTGTGCTCCACAGGTGCAATCCGGCGCACCGGCACCTTTAACTGCTTAAAGGGGATTCCAAGACGGTTTGCCACCGCTATCGCTCCCGCCACGTTAATCACGTTATGAGCGCCAATCAGCCGCATCTGAAACCGTTCTTCCTCTCCCTCGGGAGAAACCATGGTAAATTCTGTTCCAAGCTGGGAAACCGCTACATCCTTGGCATAATATCCCTTTCCGGCTTCCTCACCCGCTTCTGTGCAGTAAAAAATCCTGTCCAGCCTTCCGTATTCTGCAGCCTTTTCCCGGATATGGGAATTATCTCCGTTTAAGAAAAGCATGCCGCCCTCCGGCAGGGCATCCGCCAGCTCGAATTTGGTTTTCTGGATATTTTCCATACAGAAAAAGGTTTCCAGATGCTGGGGACCGATAGACGTAATAATCCCACATTCCGGATGTACGATGTCGCAAAGCTCCTTAATATCTCCCACATGCCTTGCGCCCATCTCGCAGATAAAAATTTCATGGGAAGGCTTTAAAAAGCCTCGGATTGTCTTTACCACACCCATCGGTGTATTAAAGCTTTCCGGTGTCACAAGTACAGAAAAACGCTCCTGCAACAGGGTCTGCAGATAGAACTTCATGCTGGTTTTTCCGTAACTTCCGGTCATACCAATCACCTTTAAGCCGGGTACTTCCTTCAGCTTCCGTTTTGCATCACTGATATAATGCCGATTGATGCCTGCCTCCATGGGATGATTGATACTGTTGCAAAGCAAAGGCAGAAGAAGCTGTGCCGCCGCCAGAAGCATCCCCGCTCCTGCAAGCCTCTTCCATCCAAGTCCTGCTCCGATTCCCGCAAAAACCAAAAGGGAAAGCACCACATCCGTTGCCACCAGCCGCTTTACCCTTGCCGTATAGACCAGCTTCTTCTTCGTGTGCATCCTGGCGAACGCCCGATACACAATTATCATCAAAAGCAGAATCAGACATTCTGCGATTTCCAGCCCCAGACAGGGAAAAATACATTCCAAAATTCCAAAGCAAAAGGCAAAGGGCAAAAGCCACTGCTGCCGCAGATTCTTTTTCAGCCAGTGAAGCTGTTCCGTTCTTTTATATCCGTTTAATTGAAACATATGCAGATTATAACGCATCGTCAGGTAAAATGCCCAGCCGGAAAGGGCTACTGCCAAAAGTCTTATCCAGTTCATCTTTTACTCCAATCTGCGCACTGCCATGGCGCATTCTTTCTTTTAGCCATTTACCGGCTGAAAATAAGCCCGCATAATATTCCGGAAGGTACCGGGCTGTTCCAAAAAGGAAAAATGTCCCGTTCCCTTTAAAACTGCCAGACCGGAACTGGGAATCTTCTCTTCCATCAGCTTTCCATCCCCAAGAGGAGTCGCCGTATCCAAATCCCCCCAGATAAGCAGGGTATCCTGCTTTATCCTTTCCAGAAGCGGCGTCAAATCCTCATTTACCGCCATCACAAGACACTTCCGCATCATCGGTGTTGCATTCCGGTAATCCGCAGAGCCCTGTCTGCTCTTCCAGTCATCAATCACCTCCGGGAACAGGGCATAAACCACCTTTAAATTCAAAAGCTTTTTCAGGGCATGATACTTTTTCACCTTTACCCTGCTCAAAAAAGAACGCTTCGGCAAAATTCCCGCACTGTCTATCAATACAATATTCGTAATCTCAAAGGGAAGTTCCTCTCTTGCTGCCAGTTTGATAATAACACGACCTCCGAAGGAATGTCCGATAAGAGAAGCCTTTTTAATTTCAAGCGCCTGCATGAATTTACAGAAGAAATCCGCAAAGGCATCCACATTCCAGCCCTCCCTCGGCTCGTCACTTCCGCCGAAGCCCGGAAAATCAAACTGTACCACCCGATAGCCGTCATTTATCGCCTCTGCCACGGAATCATAAACTCCCAGATCCGTTCCCCAGCCCTGCAGAATGACTGCCGTTTTTTCGCCGCTTCCTGATATTTTATAACATATATTGTAGCCGTCAATTTCGATGTTCACGCCAATCCTCACTTTTACCTTGTGTTACTTTTTCCAATATATTATAAGCGCAAATTTGTTCAATATCAACGAATATATCAGCTATTTTTAAAAGAGAGTTTTATGGGACTCAAAAAATGTTACACTGCAGGGGTCAAAAAAGAAAAGGAAAAGAAAAAGTGTGTGCGCCTGCGGTACAAAGTCTGCAGGTGAACAGAAAGGACTGGAGGATTCGCATGGAGATACTGCAGAAAAATTACCAGATTATCGCCGTAGACTTTGACGGAACCCTGTGTTTCAGCAACTGGCCGGACCTTGGAGAGCCAAACCTCCCGCTGATTACTTTTCTGAAGCGGTGGCGGGAAGCGGGAAACAAACTGATTCTCTGGACCTGCCGGGCAGATAAGGCGCTCTCGGATGCAGTCCGCTGGTGCGGGGAACAGGGGCTTTCCTTCGATGCCGTAAACGACAATCTCCCGGAGGTCGTTGCCCACTACGGCACCAACAGCCGGAAGATTACCTGTGACTACTATATTGATGACAGAATGTTGCTGCCCCTTTTTAAGCTGCCTTCTTCAGAACAGGCATCCGGAAAATTTTTATGACAAGGGGAACTACCATAATCAGCCATACCAGTGGTTCCGGCAGCCCCCTCTGTGCTTCATTCTGCTTAACGCTGAATTTCATATTGCATCATCTCGTATTTCAGGCGGCTGCCCTCTGTGATTTCCGGAGGGAGCAGCGCTCTTGCCACCAGCTTTAAATCCTCCGATTCCATATCCGTTCTTCTCAGATTTGCATAATCGCCATCAATGCTGACTACTTCATAAAACCAGGTTTCCATCTTCTATCCCTTCTTTCCTGAAATCCTATGCTCCAAAAACCTTTAAAAACAGCTCCCGCAGCTTTTCCAGCCGTATCGGCTTCGATAAATGTCCGTTCATTCCGCTGTCCAGGGAACGCTTGATATCCTCGTCAAAGGCATTTGCGCTCATGGCATAAATCGGAATCGTCTTACTGTCTGCCCTGTCCAGATTTCTGATATTCCTTGCTGCATCCAGACCGTTCATCACCGGCATCATTACGTCCATGAGTATCATATCAAAATGTCCCGGCGCACTGCCCGCAAATTGCTGAATTGCCTCCTCACCGTTAAATGCTTTCTCCACAGAAATGCCACATTCCCCCAGAAGGGTGCAGGCAATCTCCATATTCAGCTCATTATCCTCCACCAGAAGTATCCGGCGCCCGGAATAATCAGCTTTCTCCGTATTTTTCTGTTCTGTTTCCACAGACTGCTTCGCCCGCTTCAGCCGCACCGTAAAGCTGAAGGTGCTTCCTTTATCCGGTTCGCTCTCAAGCAGGATTCTGGAATTCATCATATGGACAATCCGGGTGGAAATAGAAAGTCCCAGACCGGTTCCCTGCTTTCTTGCAGCCTCGGAATTATCCGCCTGCTCAAACTGCTGGAAAATCAACTGCTGCTTATCCTCCGGGACACCGATTCCGTCATCCTGCACAGCAAAATAAATATCGGAAAAATCCCCATCCTGTTCTGTTTCCCGGATTGTAAGGCAGATATGCCCACCTGCATCGGAATATTTTACCGCATTACTCAGGAAATTGACAAGCACCTGCTTCAGCCGCAGCTCATCCCCCCAGTACCAGGGGTGCGCCACCTGAAATTCCACGGTAAATTCCATGCTCTTCCGGGCAATTCTTTCCTCCATCAGCGTCCGGATTTCCTCTACCATATTCTGCAGGCTGAATCTCTCTGTCACCAGCTTCATTTTACCGCTCTCGATTTTTGACATATCCAGAATATCATTCAAAAGCCTCATCAGATAATTGGAGGAGCTTTCAATCTTTTTCAGGCAGTCTATCCGCCGTTCCTCACTCTGTCCTTCCTTTAATGCAATCTGGGTCATACCGATAATTCCGTTCATGGGAGTTCTGATTTCATGGGACATTCTCGCCAGAAAATCTGATTTTGCCTGAGCAGACAAATCATGCCGCTGCATATTTAACTTGTTCTGGATAATGGAACCAATCTCCGTCAGCTCCTTCCACTTATCCTTCTTCTCCAGTTCTCCCCGGTCTGCCCCCACAAAAATAATACTGCCGGAATACTGTCCTTTATCGCACATATGGTATACCGCCACCGGAACATCCTCCGGCAGGCTGCCGAGAATTTTCTCTTCCGGGTCATTCTTACGAAACTGATGAAAATGCTGCATCTTTCCCAGTTCCAGAAAACGCTGATACTCCGGCTCTGTACAGTAAACATTTCTCTCTGTCTGTCCGGAAGCTGCTTCCTGCTTCCAGTGGTAAAAGGGATTGCTTACCAGATACTCTCTGCCAAACTGGGTAATCCTAAGGTCACTGATACCATATTCCCTGCTGAATTTCAGGAAAAGGATATCCAGCACAACAGACAGCTCTCCTCTTCTGTCCAGCAGATTTATGGCAAGAGATGGCATGTTCAGATTCCTCAGTCTGCCGAAATCCTTTACCTCCTCCAGAAAAACATCCGTTACCGCACTCTTTTCCTTTCCGCTAAGCACCTCATAGCTTAAAACCGTTACCTGCCGCTTGTCTGCAAAAAACAGCGCCTTTTTTACCTGCTCCAGAGCAGTGGACACAGAAGTATGCTTCCACACATTACAGATGCCGCAGTACAGCGTCAGGGTAATATACTTTTCATCAGAAAGCTGGGAAAATTTCTTCTGCACCTTTTCCAGTATCTCCCCGGTCCTTTTGCTGTCGGCATCCGGCAGCCATAAAAGCAGCTTCTCCAGCCCCGCACGGATATAAAAAGCATCCAGCAGCTTCTCCCCGTCACAGGTTTCTGTCAGCATGGCAGCCAGCTTTTCCAGAAGAATATCTCCAAACAAAAGCCCGTACTGCTCCCTGATATGGATAAATCTTTCGACCCGGATAAGCGCCAGCGTTCCGCTTTTTCCCTGCTCCCAGGCAGCCTGAAGCTCCTCCAGACCATATTCCAGACGATAAAAGGAAGTAACAGAATCATATGTCTTCTGTCCCTTCTGGTTTTCCTCCAGCAGCTTTCTCTGGTTAACATCCTGTACACAGCCTACCACACGGCTGATTTTTCCCCTTTCGTCCCGGGTAATGCTGGCTGTCATATTCACCCAGATATAACCATCCCGTTCCCTGTCTGCCATCCGGAAATCCATATTGACATCTCTTTCCGCATCCTTTACTACAGCCTTCACTCTCTCCCTGTCCATGGGATAAAGGCTTGTGTTTTGCAGAAATTCGGGATGCTCCCTGCAGTCCCATACACCGTCCACATATCTGCTGTTGATAATCTCCAGCCGCTCATCCTCTTTTGTATAGGTAAAGAACATATCCCGAGAACTTTCTACAGCAATCCGGTACCTTTCCTTCTCCTCCAGAAGCTGCTCCTGGCTTAATTCCTGGGCATCCGTCAGATTTTCCACCACATCATGAAGCTCATCCACCTCCTGAATATTGGAGGCTTTGAACTGATGAAGCTGTGCCACACCACCCCGGACGCTGTCTACCAGCCTGTAAACCGGCTTTGTCACCTTTTTCACCAGAATATAAACCACAATGCAGGAGAACACACCGCCGATTACCGCCACATAAATCAGCCGTCTGGAAATATTTCTGCCCATACCGTAAATGGCATCCTCTGTTATCAGTCCGCACAAAGCCCAGTCTGTATCCTCATAGGGTACCTGATTACTGTACAGCATTATGGGCTTTACCACCGCATAAATTTCCTGCTCTCCGATATAAGCATCCGCCACCTTATACAGGGATGCCTTTGGTTCCTCCGAAAGAGTAAAACTGTTATTTCCGCCCCGGATAACCGCATCATACAATGCGCCCTTACCCAGAATACATTCATACTGGTTTTCTCCCCGGTCAGTAGCAAGAATATATCCAGCATTCAGATTACTGTCCAAATCCTTTAACTTGAAATACTGATTCAGATAGGCTGTGGAAATTTCCACACCCATTACTCCATATACCAGTCCCTCATAAATAAGGGGCACAGAATAGGTTATCATTTTGTGGTTGTCCTGATAGTTATTTTCCAGAATGAAGGGCTTCGACCAGTAGCCCAGATTGACAACCTCCGTTCCCGGATGCAGGAACGCTGCCTCATAGGGCCGATAAAAGAAATTGTCCGCCGCCCTGTTTCCGGAACCGGACAGGTTAAACTCTGTGGACCAGGCGCTGTCCAGCGTAATATCCATGCTGTAGGCAAGTTGCTTGCTGCCCTTTTCCATCAGCAAATCCGCATTGGATTCCACCTTGTTCTGAGGGTCGGAATCCCGTACAAAAAAGCCCTTATAGGTGTTTGCTTCCTCAACGCTTCCAGCATTTGCGAGAACCACAAAAATACCGGAAGCCGTATTATACTGCAATACCGCTACCAGTTCCGGAAAAATCCGTTCCAGATATTTCTGCTGCATTTCCCCTGCCCCAATCAAATCCTTAGCCTGAATCTGATTCTCCTCCAGCACTTCCTGCAGCAGTGCATTTAAGGTGGCACAATCCTTATAGGCTGCCTCACACTTACCTACCATATCATTTTCCAGTGATAACTGCCTGTTCTCCACCGCATTGCTGGTGACACGGATTACATTGTCCTCCAGACTGTCCGTTACATTGCTGAACGTAATCAGCGCAAAGGGAATCACATTCTGTATCAGCACAATTATCAAAATCGGTATCATCAATATCTTCAATAATGTTTTCTTACGCATGCTGCTTCTCGCCTTCTTTTGTCTGCAAACACCTTCTAATCCTTACTGTTCTGTCGCAAGCCGGAGTGCTTCGCAAAAACCGGCATACCAGTTTTCAAAGTTTTCTTCGGAAAGATACTTCTTCAGTTCCTCTTCTCTGGAAGCCCCTGCTGCCACTGCCGCCTCAAAAGCCTCCCTGTCCGCTGCCGCTTTATCGGACAGATTATAATCCAGAACTTTTCTTGCCGCAAATCCGTTTTCAAAGTTCTTTGTTGTATAATAGCTGGTATTCTCAAAATCCGACAATACCTCTTTTAAACAGTCATAGGTCTTGTCATTGATGGTCAGATTCTGTTCCGCTATCAGTTCATCCAGTGCGGAAATGCTGTTTGCATCTTTCTTTACCGGCATATAACCGGAATTGCATACAAAGCGGAGGTTCTGCTCCTTCTGGGTAAACCACTTCAAAAAGACACAGGCTGCATACTCATGTTCTGCATCTGATTTTGTAACTGCCATTCCGGCTCCCTGCTGCACCTTGCAATTCTCTCCGCCCTCCATAACCGGCGCGTTCATGACAATGTACTCAATAGGATAAGAGCTGTTTTCGCTCTCCACTACATCCGGGAAATAAAGAGAGGAAGAAGTAGAGCCTGTATATGCCAGAATATCCCCTGTCTTTACATCATCCGACCGGAACTTTCCATAAGCCGCAAAATACCCCTTCACATAGGGCACATAGTAATTATCCCATAATCTTCTGATAAGCTCCTTATCCGTATGGAACTCTACCTTACCGTCCTTTGCCTCAAAAATCTCCTGCCCCATCTGTTTCATGCCAATGACAAAATAATTGGACATGGAATCTCTTCCGTAAAATGCCTTTCCGTCATCCGGCACATCCGGGGTCAGGCTGTCTGTCCAGTTATAATATTCCTCCGCTACCTTTACCACACCCTCTGTTGTAGTAAGTTCCTCCAGACTTGCCCCGGTAGCCTTTGCAAAAGGCTCCCAGAGCGTCTTGTTTATCATCATGATTTCCGTGGATTTCGCCACCGGCATCAGATACAGGGCGTCATCCTCATTAAAATAGCCCTCCTGAATATAGGAATCCACATATTCCGACAGTTCTTCCTCAGAAAAATAAAGAGATAAATCTGCAATCTGCCCGCTCTGCTGTACAGAATATGCCGTATCCGCGTAAGAGGAAAAAATATCCGGCAGACTGCCCGCTCCGATTTCTCCCTTCATGGCACTGGTAACAGCCTTTTCCAAATCAGACACAGAACCCTGGCTGTAGCCCTCCACATAAATTCCTCTTTCCTTCCCAACGGTTGCGTTAAACTCTTCCACCAGAGCATTGAAGGTTGCCTGCTGCGCCCCGTTATAATAATGCCAGATAGTAAGGGAAACCGGCTTGTCCGGGTTTAACCTTATCTCCGTTCCCTGATTTTCCCTTGCACCGCAGCCTGTCAGCACCACCGCTGCCAGGGTAATTCCAAGTACTCTTTCCAAATGTTTCATCCTTTGCCGCCTCTTCTTTCTTTTTACAGAATTATGTCAATAATACCCCTATGCAATACCAGCCAAAACTCCGATAAGATGTACCAGAAATGCCATTATCCACGCAATCAGACACTGGGAAAGCACCGTAAGCACCGCTGCTTTTCTACCTCCCATCTCTCTCTTTACTGTTGCGATGGCTGCCACACATGGTGTATACAAAAGCGTAAACACCAGAAAAACCAACGCTGTAAAAGGGGTAAACAATGTACTTACGGCAGATACATTTCCGCCTAATAGCACTGTCAGCGTTGATACCACACTCTCCTTTGCCGTAAATCCGGTAATCAGTGCCGTGGAAACCCGCCAGTCCCCAAACCCCAACGGGGCGAAGATTGGTGCAACCAGACTTCCCAATGCAGCCAGAATACTCTGTTCCGCAGAATCCGCCACATTAAGCCTTATATCAAAGGTCTGTAAAAACCAGATAACAATAGAAGCAAGAAAAATAATGGTAAAGGCCTTCTGTAAGAAATCCTTCGCTTTCTCCCACATCAGATGTAGTACACTCTTTGCAGACGGCAATCGATAATTGGGTAATTCCATCACAAAGGGAATCGGTTCCCCCTTAAACGTCGTTTTTTTCAGAAGGAACGAATATAAAACCGCACAGAGAATGCCAAAACCGTAAATTCCAATCATCACCAGCGCCTGATATTTTCTCGGAAAAAACGCCTGTATCATCAATGTATAAATAGGCAGCTTGGCACTGCAGCTCATAAAGGGGGTCAGAAGAATTGTCATCTTTCTGTCCCTCTCACTGGAAAGAGTTCTTGTCGCCATAATGGCAGGCACAGAACACCCGAAGCCAATCAGCATGGGAACAAAGCTTCTTCCTGACAGTCCGATTTTCCGAAGCAGCTTATCCATAACAAATGCCACCCTTGCCATATACCCCGTATCTTCCAGAATAGAAAGAAAGAAAAACAGGATGACAATTGTCGGTAAAAATCCGATAACGCTTCCAACACCATTACAAATACCATCCACCACGAGAGAATGTACCACAGGGTTAATCTGTGCAAGAGTAAGTCCCCTGTCAATCAATCTGATAACAAAATCCACGCCAAGACTCATCAAATCTGACAGCCATGCTCCGATAAAATTAAAGGTCATTACAAAGATTAAAGCCATAATCCCCAGAAAACAGGGAATTGCCGTATATTTTCCCGTAAGAATTTTATCCAGCTCCATGCTGCGGTGATGTTCCCTGCTCTCACGAGGTTTCACCACAGTATCCTGACACAGATTTTCAATAAAACTAAACCGCATGTTGGCAATGGCTGCCTCCCTGTCAAGTCCGGTTTCTTTCTCCATTACCGATACAATCTGCTCAAAGGCTTCTTTCTTCTCCGGGTTCAGATTCATCTTCTTTTCAATCGGCTCATCCTGCTCTATCAGCTTCGTAGCTGCAAAACGCACAGGCAGTCCCGCCGCCTTAGCTTCCGGCTCTACCATATGCACAGCAGCATGTATGCAGCGGTGGACAGCTCCTACAGGATTTTTTTCATCCTTACTGTCCGGACAGAAATCAATCCGTCCCGGAAGTTCCCCGTATCTCGCCACATGCAGGGCATGACTGATCAGTTCATCAATCCCCTCGTTTTTTGCTGCTGAAATGGGTACTACCGGAATCTTTAATGCCTCTTCCAGTTCATTTATGTAAATGGTTCCACCATTTGCCCGCACTTCATCCATCATATTCAGCGCCAGAACCATTGGAATTCCCAGTTCCATAAGCTGCATGGTCAGGCAAAGGTTTCTTTCCAGATTAGAGGCATCCACAATATTGATAATACCACTGGGCTTATCCTGAATCAGAAAATCCCTGGTTACAATTTCCTCACTGGAATAGGGAGATAACGAGTAAATACCGGGTAAATCCGTAACCGTTGCCTCCGGACAGTTCCGAATCACTCCATCCTTTCTGTCAACAGTTACACCCGGGAAATTTCCCACATGTTGATTAGAACCTGTAAGCTGGTTAAAAAGCGTGGTTTTTCCACAGTTCTGATTTCCCACCAGTGCAAAAGTCAGCTTTCTGTCTTTAAACAGCCTTCTCTCCTCTGCAGATTCCAATTCTCCGACACCTGGATGTGGCACTACTGCATGTCGCTTTTGCAGCTTCTGTTCCACCGGCTTTTTCTGATGAATCTGCTCTATTATAATCTTTTTGGCTTCATCCAGCCGCAGGGTCAGTTCATATCCTCTTACTTCCATCTGCACCGGGTCCCCCATCGGTGCAATTTTCTGCATTGTCAGTTCTGTTCCCGGGGTAATTCCCATATCGAGAAGGTGATGGCGCAAAGCTCCTGTGCCGCCCACCTCTTTCACATATGCACTTTGCCCCGGTTTCAATTCATCCATTGTCATTGTATTGTTTCCCTTGTACTTTCAAAATAAATTATCTTTTACTACTGTTACAAAAAAGTCCACATGGTGCCTGACGTGCCTTCTATACTCAGAATTATTCCAGAAGGTACACATAAAAATAAGCATCATGCCGCACCAGCGTATAAGTGCTTAAGTTCGGATTATTGTCAATCATATGCTGCAGATATTCCTCCGGTGCATCCATAAATACTACCACCTTTTCCGCCTCAGATAAAGTACTGTCCTCTATCTGCTGCAGGGAATCCACATCCACATAAAGCACCCTTTCAAAGGGCCATACCTGGTCATCCACATACCAGGAACGGTAGCTTTTATCTCTGCTGTACACCAGCACAAGGGGATATTCCCGGTAGCTCTCTGAAAATGCCTTTTTTGCCCCGTCCTCTTTATACAGGAAAAGCACCTTTCCCTGTTGATAGGTATGCAGGACGGGAAACAGTACCAGAACCGCCAGTACCGCTGCAAGCCCCTGCCAGAGTCTTTTCCCTGTCCGGGACTGATACTTTTCCTGCAATGCCATCACCACCGCAGCCGCCGTATACGCCATAAAGGGAATCGCCAGATTTACCACCGGATAGAAATACCGGCTGGCATCCTCCCCTACCATCAGCGCCAGCTTTGTCAGCACAAAAAAGCTGAACAGACAGCTTCCCCCGATGGAAAACATCTGATAAACAAATCTCTTCTCCGCCTGCTCCTTTTTCCCTCCGGCAAAACAGATAACTCCCACTACCGCGCATAATAAAAATCCAATCAGGCATGGGAACATCCAGCCTGCAAAAACGCTGCTGTTTATCCAGCCGACAAAGGGAGCTGTCCTGTCAAATAGGGTTCCGGCAAAGAAACCGCTGATAGCGTCCCTGCCCCGGTATCCTCCGAAAATATGGCTCAGACAGGCAGGATAGGTAAGCACTGCCTGGGAAATCGCCACAAGCATACAGATGCCGTACACCAGCATCCTCACAATCCCCTTTCTCCGAATCAGAGTATAAAGCACATAAAACACTGTCAGGAAAAAGGGGACAAACAACGCATAATAATGGGTCAGAAAAGCACAGTAACAGATAAATGCCCCTGAAAGCACCAGCCCCGCAAACTGCTTCTTCCCGCAGTCCTGATACCGGAAAAGCAGAACAAACACAAGGGTATAGGCAGCCGTCCACATGGTAGACATGGCATACATTCTTGTCAGCATCACAGCGCTGATAACAGAGGGCAGGATACTGTAGATAAAACCTGCAAATAAGGAAAGCTCCCTTCTGTACCGGGCATTTTCTCCCTGTATCTGCAGGAAAACCAGCAGAATCCCCACATAGGTTATCAGGGAAAATAAAAGATTTAACAAAATGCCGAACCACTTGTAAAAATGATTGGCAAAAAGGGACATAAACACATGCAGCGCCAGATAGTACAGGGGCGGATGCACATCCTCCGCCTGATTCTGAATCACCCGGTCAAAGGAAAACTGCTCCCCTGCCCTTACAAAAAAGCGGCTCTGCAGCTCCTGCCCGCTGTGCCAGCTCATATTGGAGGGCACCAGACTTTCACTGTTGCTGGAAACAGACCAGTAGGTATAATATTCATCCTCATGGAAGCCCTGCTTCTGCATCCCGAAGCAGATAACCAGCCCGATATGCAGAAGAGCAATCAGAAGCGCTCCTATGATAAACTGCTTTTTTGTCATTTTCCTATTCTCCTTGTCTGCGTTTTCCCCGACGTTACCCTTTATTCCGGTCAGAGCGCATCACCATATAAAACAAAAGCGGCACCGCCACAATCAGGCAGTAAATATATCTCAAAATCGACACCGGTCCCAGATAACAGGTTCCCAGATAGAAAAAGGGAATCGCACCCAGCGCACCGGCCTTTTTATTCTTCTTATAAATACACCATCCCAGATAAGTATAAAAAAGCCACACCCAGCCGTCAAGCCGGAATAAATAGCCGAGCACCGGCATCTCCCGGTACTCCTCCTGCCAGAACAGCGGGCCGTAAATTTTTGTGGCAGGGGGGCAGGAATCCCTTTTTTCGATTTTATCAGAAACCCAAATCAGCTTGTGATAATATTCCAGAGGCTTTGAAATATACGTGCCCTCATTTAAGGGATACCAGTATCCCATGGTATTCGCCACAATACTTTCCACATACTCATCCGCAAACTGCGCCCCGACCTTCAGCCACAGCTTCACAAAATTGGGGAAATTCTCCCGGAGCAGTTCCTCGTTGGCATGCTCCTTGATTTCGTCTGAAAGATAGGGATTGTACTTTGCCAAATCCTCCTCCGGAATATACATGCAGATTTCCGCATACAGGTCATCGCTCAAATCCTCCCGGCGATACTGTGCCACCCTCGCCAGACATTGCAGCGGCATGGAAAGACTCTCCCGGCAGCTGTCCGTATTTTCAGCCTGCACTGCTGCCGCAAGCCCCGCGTTGGCAAGACCGGAGCACAGCCAGATTCCTCCCAGAATCGCCAGAATACAAAGCCGTTTCTTTCCCTGCTCCTTTCCCCTCCGTTCCAGAAGCAGAATCACCACGCCCCCTGCCAGAATGGCATAAAGAGCATTGTTCCGCATCAGCACACTCAACACACCGCTTGCCACCATTCCCCCATAGGAATACCAGGCAAAGGCTTCCCCGTCAAACACAAGTCTTACCAGAAATACCGTAAAATACAGGAAAAATGCCGCAAACAGCACATCCTTCGTACAGGACACCGCAAAAACGGCATGCATGGGAAACCAGGCAAACCATAAAAGCACGAACACCCGGAAACCCTTCGGCATTCTTTTCTTATAAAAATACAGCCAAATACAGGCAAAGGCGCTGGACAATATCGCCATCTGAATCAGCGTGTAAAGCTGACAGCCTGCGGAAACATCCCCCATGCTCTGTCCCAGCTTATATGCCCAGCCAAGAAACAGGGTATGAAGCAGGGGATGATGGGTCTTATAGCTTCCGGAAACCACCTCTGCCAGTTGAAAAGGAGTATCATAGACAAAATTTCCCGGCCAGCAGGATAAAAAGATTGGTATATAAGACAAAAAGATAAATAGCCAGACTGCCATAAAATACAGCCTGTTTTTTCCCGCTTTTCCGGCAGCTTCCTCTCCTGTTTCCGCCCGCTCTTTTTCCTTTCTCTCATACCAGCCGGGCAGCCTCTCCCATAACAGAAGCAGTTCCTCAAAAAGCGCCGTCATCACGGCAAAAAAGCCAAAAACCAAGGCAACCTGTAAAAAAGTCACCTTGGCTGAACTAAAAATATCATTGGTAAAATGCACATAGGAGCCATACACGATTCCAAGGCTGAGCAGAAAGCCAAGGCAGCCGGACACCACATGCAGCCTTTTTTCCTTTCTCTGAAAAAGCCTGTAAACTGCCCATACCGCAATGACATACAGACCCACAGCCCAGATATTATATCCGAATAAGCCGACTCCGTAAAAGCCGTAGCCCTCTCCCCAGAGAGAAATAATCTGATTCAGGGAAAGCAGGAAGAAAAAGGCAAGAAGCGCCGCAGAAGCCTTTTTAATCAAAAGCCTCCGTCTTTCCGAACCTGCCGTATTTTCCCCTCTTTTTATAAAAACTCTGCTATTTTTAACCTTCATCTGCTTTCCTTATCTACCCTGTTTTTCTCTGGTAAGTCTACCATACTGGAGGCAGAATTACAATTCCTGATTAATAATAGCTGATAACGGCACGGTCCCTGTCAGCACCGAAAATATCTCCCAGCTGACAATCAGGGCTGACGGTTATTGCCTTTACCCCGGTTTCCATCAGGCATAAGTCACCAATTTCCTTTACAGACTGCGGAATGGTAAGCTCTTCCAAGTGCCCGCAATAAACAAAAGCCTGTGTTCCTATCTTTTCGATTCCCTCTTTCATTTCCACTCTGGTCAGGCTGTCACACATGCTGAAAGCACATTCTTCAATTTCCTTTACCGATGTCGGAAGGATAATCTCCTGCAGACTCGGACAATTGCTGAATGCACCCTTTCCAATCTTTTCAATCCCCTCTTTCATTTCCACTCCGGTTAAGTGGTCACAGCCATGAAAGGCATCATCTCCGATTACTTTTATATTGCCGGGAATATATACTTCTTCCAAACTGTCAAGATAAGCGAAAGTCCCATCCATTCCGCTGCTTTGCAATTCCTCTACACTGTCCGGAATCACAATGCTTCGTACCTGATTGGGAACATTATTACACATCCCCGATCCCAGTATCCGAACCGGATACCCGTCAATTTCACCGGGAATAACAAGCTCTGTTTCGCTTCCCAGATATTGTGTTACCGTCAGTGTGTCATGATAAATCTTATATTCATAAAGCCCGTCCTCGGAGGTTCCATAGGTAACAGCCTCTGCCTTTTTATAGGCTTCCTCCGCCTGCTGTACCTTTATCTGTTCCCAGATTTTTCCTCCGACATAAAATGCTCCGGCTGCCACCAGCAAAAGGGCTGCCAGCTTTGCCATCCGCGAACCTGCTTTTGCCCGTTCTTTCTGTTTTCTTTCCGCCTCTGCCTTCGCCTCAGCTTCCTTTCTGGCGATTTCTTCCTTTTTCTTTCGCTCCTGTTCTTCTTTCTCCTTCTGTGCCTGTTGGATTTTGTACTGCCGTTCAAATTCCGCATGCTGAATTCTGGACCGTTCCTCCTGCTCCTTCTTTTTTTTCAGATACTGAGCATAACGGGGATTGATATTCACATCCGGCTTACTTTCATAAAAGAGCTGCAGGGACTCATGATATGCCCTCTCATCAATGTCTGTAACAGAATCCGGCAGGATAAGTTTATCCCCGCGGTATCCCCTTAAAGCATTCTCATTCAGCTTACGGAGACTCTTCGGAAAGACAATCTGCTCCACGCCGGCCTCAAAGGCATCCTTTCCGATGATTTCCACTCCTTCCGGAATCTGAAAGCTGTCTTTCTCTACTCTGGCATAAATCAATACCCTGCCATCCGCAGAATACACAGAGCCATTCCGCAGGGAAATTTTACTGTTTTCTCCAGGGTTCAGAAAAACTTTATTCGCAGGAACTTGCCTTGTCCAGTTAAAATGACAGTCCTCCGTCAGCTGATTGGACAAATAAATCTGTTCCACATCGGTGCGTACCTCTTTCGATGTTATTACATTGCCGTAACTGCCATCCACAAACCAGCGCAGGTTTGGACAGGTAACGTGGGTAACTGAATTGGGCAGACGGATTTCATGTGCATAAAGGGCCTGTTCTGATGCAATATGATTACCATTTGGTTTTGCAAATACCGGCGTGATGCCATCCTGATACACTCTGGAAAAGCCAAAGAACTCCTGTAGCATACCCGGAATAAGCACATTTCCCTCCCAGTCGTCCAGCTGTTTTTTTGCATTTACAATTTTTCTGACCTTCCGGTCATAATACCGGGCATATTCGCTCCTGTTGATAAAAGTTTTTCCATCTCTCTTGTGATAAATATATTCCTTCGGAACCGGAATCAGATAATAAGCATCTCCGTTGGCTTGAAAAAGCGTCAGCTCTTCCTCTCCATACGTCCACTGACAATCTTCCTCACAGGGCAACATGGTATAATACGCTTCTTCCCGTTCTTTCTCTATCTCTTCGATAAGCTCCAGGCTGGTTTTCATTTCCAAAGGAGGAATTTTATCAAAATCAATAGAAAGCCTGCCCTTGCTTTTCAGGTTCCTGCTGCTGGGATAAGGTATTGCATCCAGAAATTTCGGCACATACCGGAGCAAATCATCAAACAGCTCCTCTGCCTGCTGTCTGGTAATTTCCTCTCCGGTAACATGGGCGCCCACCGTGTTTCCCTTTCTCCGAATCTGATGCAGTATATTGGCATCCCCTTTTTTCAGAATCCCTGCACCTTCCAGATTGTGCATCATTTCCGACAGGTCATTTCCGGAACAGTCCTGATTCTCCCGCACAAACTGCTGCACCATATATTCCACTGCCTTCCGCATATGGGTCATCGCTTCGTCCAGTGAATTTTCCTTTATTCGTGTTTCTGCCTTCTCCAGCAGCTCTTCCAGATTTTCATGATTATCCAGTCCATCAATATACCGCATATTATCTCGACTCCTTTTATCCTGTTGCTGTTTTTTCTATCATAAATCCTGCAATAAAGTAACGCAATAAAAAATATCGCAGGTTTACCAAAAGAACCTTCTATAATCTAAGTACCGGTAACATGCAGTTTGGTTTTATTTTTTTCAAAATTTTATGAACTATGGGAGGGGGTACTCCGCCGCTTCCAGTTCAGCACTATACTGCTTCAGCAGTTTTTTTCCATATTCCGGGTTTGTGTTGTCCAGAATCTGGTTCAGAGTTTTCATCCAGCGGTTTTCCGGATTGGAAACATACTCCCCGATGCCTTTCCCTTTCCTTGACATTCCCTTTCTGAACCCGTAAGATAATCTTATTGTAACCGGAAATACATGGAAAAACCTGATATAAACCCGCTATGCGGCAAAGAGAGAGATGCGTTGGAGAAGTGCGCAGGAATGGAGATTACTATGAAGAATGGGGGACAAATGAAAAGAAATATATTTAATATTATCCAGATTGGGGACAAGAGTAACAGACCAAGCCGTATTTTTGATGTGTTCATCACCGTTGTGATTCTCACCAATATTGTCATTACCTTTTTGCAGACCTTTGACAGCCTGAATTTTTTATCCGGCTTTTTTAATGTGTCCGAAATTATTACCATTCTGATTTTCAGTGTGGAATATCTGCTGCGTATCTGGACTGCCGATTATCTGTACCCTCAGAAAAGCAGAGCGGAAGCCCGATTAAGCTTTCTGGTTTCCTTTGATGGCATCATTGATCTGTTAACTATCCTGCCCTTCTTCTTCCTTTCCGGCATGGTTATTTTCCGGATGCTGCGGGTGGCAAGGATTTTCCACCTGTTCCGGCTCAATGCCAGATACGACTCCTTCAATGTCATCACCACGGTTTTATACGAAAAGCGGAATCAGATTATTTCTTCCCTTTTTATTGTACTGATTCTGATGCTTGCCAGCAGCCTCTGTATGTACAGTGTAGAGCATGATGCGCAGCCCAACGTTTTCCGCAACGCTTTCAGCGGTATCTGGTGGAGCATGTCCACCCTGCTTACGGTTGGCTACGGCGATATCTATCCCATTACTACCCTCGGACGGGTTATGGCAATCTGCATTGCCTATCTGGGTGTCGGTGCCGTAGCTATCCCCACCGGTATTATCAGTGCCGGTTTCGTAGAACAATATCAAAGAAAAAGCAGCCTCTCCAATATCAGAGAGGCTGACATACATGAAATTGCTGAAATTTTTGTGGACAAGCGCTACGCCGGTAAAACCATTGAAGAAATGGAAAAAGCAGAGGGCGTAACCATCTTCCTGCTTCTTCGGGAGGATTTGTCCATTCTCCCCCAGAAGGATACCCTTTTGAAATTAAATGACATCATTGTAATCCGTGCAGACGGAAAGTAGTGCGCCTACTTTCCGCTTTTTGTAGTTGTCTTTTTCGTATCTGTCTTAATCTGATACTTATTACCGTTATCGTCTACCCGGTCAGAAACATTTCCTACAAACTTTTTCCTGTCGTCTGACAGGTAATCCCAGTTCTTTCTGTCATTCCACCACTGGGTTACGGAATCCTTTCCGTTCAGATATTTCATGTTCTTACGGTCACCGGCTTTCACACTCACCTTATAACCGTTTTCATCAAAGGCATACCATACACCGTTAATAAGCTCCCAGCAGTACTCATCCTTCGTTCCCTTCGGATATGTGCCGTCATTATAGCAGAACCACCAGCCCTTCTTATCCTTTACCCAATGGCTGTATCCGTCACCGCCAAGTACTCCCTTCTTACCGGGGATAATACCTGCCGTGCTGCTGATTGCACCCTTCTTCTGGTTCTTTTCCGTTACCGTAGTCTTTTTCGATGTGGTACTGGATTTGCTGTCGGACCTGGTATTTGTCTTTGTCGTACCGGAATTATTCTTCGGCTTGCTGACTGCCGGTGCAGGGGCAGCTGTCGGTGCAGGAGCACTAACCTCCTCTTCCTCGTCATCGGAATCATCATCGCTTCCCGAATCACTGTCTGTTGTACCACTGTTTCCGGGTTCCGCAGGTTTTTCCTCTGGTTTTTCCTCCTGCTTTGCCAGCATGTAGGTTGCTGTCATAACCGCGCTGTCTTCCAGATTCTCCTTTACTGCAAATGCCTTAATTGTGGTGTCCTGGGTAATTGTAATCGAAGCACCGTCAGCACAGGATGTACTGTTTCTGTCTGGTTCGCTTCCATCCAGAGTATAATAAATAGCTGCTCCCGGTGTGGAACTGCTCAGGATTACCTGAATACTTCCCGTAAAGGTCTGGCTGCCCGGTGTAGCAGCAGGGGCTTTTACATAAATCTTATCTGTCGTATAAGTAATTACATCGCAGGGACCTGTTGAATACTCCTCTGTTTCCTGATACCGGATATAACAGTTATAGCTGGTATTCGGAAGCGCATTGGCTATTTTATTCTCCTGGCTCCAGTTCGTTCCGTCAAAGCTGTACTCTGCGCCTGCTGCCTTCGCAATTTCCAGTGTATAGGTTTCGCCGTCACCGTTTAATACAGCATTTACAGAAAGTTCAGGAACCATTGACTGTACATACTTATCAACCAGAGTAACAACCGCATATACCGTACCGCCTTTATAGTTTTCTGTTACAAAATCAGTCAGCAGAATTTTTGCGGTATCCCCAATCTGTCCGATGGAGCCTGCTGTCAGGGTAACTGCCAGCTCCTTTCCCTTTCTTGTCACATCCACATCGGCTTTGCCTAAAATACCACTGGGGTCATCCGCAATTGCATACTTTACGCTGAAAATCTCTCCGCTGTCTGAAGGAAGCCCTGTACCAATATCAATCAGGATTTCCCCTGTTTCGTTATATCTCGCATAAGCATTGATATCCATCCCCTGGCTTAATACTGCCTTCTCAATGGTCTGTCCGTCAAATACATATTCCTCAGAGGTCAGGTAATAGTTTTTGCCATTGTCCGTATCTGACATCTTCAGTTTTACCTTAACCTGCTTGTCTGTTCCCGCATTACAATCCAGATATTCTGCAGACTCTACAAAATAATCTCTGTTCCATGATAAGGTATCCCCACCCTTTAAACCGTCAAAGGTAATACCTGTTACTACCGCACTTGTAGAACCATTATACTCTCTCGTCGTCGTTGTTGCCGCTGTTGCTGTAACAGGTGCCTTTTCGATGGTGAAGGTTCCTTCCCCTATATCTTCATAATTGCCGGACAATGAACCAATTTTCACCGTTGCAGTTCCTGCATCTTTATTATCAACGTAACCTCTTATCTCATATTCATCAGTTCCCAGCGGCAGTCCATTTGCAACTACCGTTATCTCATCTTTTCCCGGCATCTGTTCTATTCCATTGTAGGTATAGGTTCCCGATACAGTAATCTTTGCCCTTTCAAGAGATACCGGTCTAATATGATAGTATTCCTGCTTGCTGCCTGTATAATTTCCCGTTCCTGCTATAGTAACATAATAGGCGTTAACGGCTGCATCCTTACTATCCGGTACCGACACCGTATAGTCTACATCCTTCACCAGTTTATAGTTGTCCGTTGTATCTATTACTGAAACAACTTCCGGCGCCTGATTTTCTCTATTATAGCTAAATGCCCGTGAATTGAGTTCTATTGTAAAATCAGCAATGGACTTTGGTTCAATTGTATAGGCAAAGGAACCGCTTTGATTACTGCCCGTATAATTTTTTTCATTAGCTGTAACAACAACCGTACCGGAATAGTTTCCTGCCTTCTCCATTGTCATCGGATTTCCGTTCGCATCCAACAGGGAAACATCATACACCGAAGAATCAATTTCCTTACCGGCATAAAATACATGAATATTCGGCTTTTGCCCTCCCCGTACATATGTTCCTTTTTCAGAGGTAACAGTAATTACAGTATTTTTCAGTGATACAGGCTCCACCGTTACTGTAAAATTCTTCGGTGAAGATTCTTTGTGGTTATCGGCTCTTGCCACATAATACACCGTATAAGTGCCTGCGTCTGTAAATTTCGGTAACTCTGAAGAATAATCCGCTGTAGCTGCCGCCACATTCGTAGAATAATAGAACGTTACCAGCTCATTTCCAACTGCTGTAGCTGTTGTTGTTACTGCCGGTGCCTGCGCTGCACCTGTATAGGTCAGCGTTCCATCCTGCTCCACGTTAACATCCGTCAATTCCGCAGGCAGGATTTCACCCTCCAGTTTCGCCTCTGATGTCAGCTTATAATTATTTCTTATACTGGAAGGAACACTATCGCCAAACTCAAAATTTGTTTTCTCAGTGTGTGTAGTATTTACTGGCAGAATTTGTCTTTTTCCTGCTTCAGAGCTGTCATACTGATACTCAAGGTGGTCTGTCTTTATTTTATCTATGCTTATATTTGCCTTGTCTGCTTCCAGCACTTTATCCGCCCCATCCCATGCCAGAGAAAGTTTACTGGTATCAGTGACCTTATTGCTGCCATCGTATGTCTTTGTAACATCACTTCCGGCTGCCCAGAGAGAGAGTTGGATAGGCCTGACTGTAAAACTATTGGTGTTATTGTGAATTATTCCTGTATAATTACCCATACCCTCAACACGCAGCGTATAAATTCCAGCATTTTTCAATTCCGAAACCCGAGTATTATTCATGTACCACATCACCGTATAATCTGTTCCTTCTTTCAAAGTCCGCCCATTAAGCCTGACCGTAACAGCGGGGGGCTGACTGGTACCATCATAATCAACACTATTGTTATTGGTTCTGACATCTGCATTTTTCAAATCAGCCTTAGTAATAGTAACTTTAACATTGTCTTCTTTATATAATTGATTCTCTGCAAGCACTGCTTTTTCCGCCGTATCAATAGTTGAATCTGTAACGATAACGCTATATGTAGCAGAATCTGATACATCCTTCGCCAAAGCCGAATTGAGCCAAAATTGGCTATAATTTGTTTCGGTACTTTTTTTGTACCACACCGTGTACATGTTAGTGCCAAACACCGAATTACCCGAACTGTTATATACATCAAAGATTGTATGGCTATATCCATCATACACACCCAAATATGGCACTACTGTAAAGTCCGCTGCCTTCGCACTGATACCCGGCACCGTAAATACTGTTACCATAAACAGCAGACACAGGGTTGCTTTCAGCAGCTTCCTTGTCTTTTCTCTGAACTTTCCTTCCGTTTTTTTCTTTTCATAAATCTGTTTTTCTTTCATCTGTAACTCCTTTTCTGTCAGGCAGTTTGGCAATGCTCCCATGATTCTTAAAGGTATCATACCACGCCTCTCCCCATTCTCAACATTTTCCACGCCAATCTACCGCTTTTTGTCACGAAACGCCGGGGCTGCCCTAAATTCCCACAGATTCCGCAGATATCGCTCAAATATATTCCGACAATCTTTCAA